>Ga0182740_1000831_pt1 | contig 25212 bp, 17 predicted proteins | sample eDN5th37CKraftBY_FD_128872 | JGI IMG/M metagenome (GOLD analysis project Ga0182740, IMG submission 128872) | Enriched backyard soil microbial communities from Emeryville, California, USA - eDNA 5th pass 37_C Kraft BY (version 2) (version 2) | ecosystem: Environmental > Terrestrial > Soil >...
AGCGAGAACTGGAGGACGGGATAGAACTTGAAGCCGTCGATATCGTCCTCGATCTCGGCCCGCTCCCTCGCCAGGGATTCCTTGAATTCCGGGGTGTTGGCCAGACTGCCGCTGGCGTTCAGTTCGGTGACCTTGGGCGTTCCCTGGAACATGACGCCGATATCCGCGCCGAACTTCACCCCGCGCGTCAGGCCGCCACCCCAGCCGATCGTCAGGGTAGGGGCGAAATCCTTGGGTTCCACCCGTCCGGTCAGGGTGCCCACTTCCGCGGAGGTGTAGCTGTCATCGCCGATTTCCACGTCGCCCGTCGGCGTCGCGGTCAGCTTCACCTTGTTGTCGCTGATCCGGGCACCGGCGGAAAGGCGGAAACCGCCGCCGAACGGATAAAGATCGATCACCGCGCCGAACGATTGCAGATCGAGGTCGCCATTGTAGTTCACGTCGTCAGACTCGACATCACGGCTGATCCCGAGGAACGTGGCGCTCGCCCGCGCTCCAAAGTTGCGGGAGGCCCGATAACCGAGTTCCGGCCCGATCCCGAGCGTTCCGCCCGTGACGCCGAGCGACAGGCCGCCCTCGTCCTGCGCCATGGCCGGTGAAGCCGCGAGACCCAAGGGCAACGCGATCAAAAGTACGATCTTCCTCATTTTTCCAAGACCCCCGCTGAAATTGATGCTGGTTTTCCGAACGATCCCGTTCACCGCGCGGCGCTATCAGAGCGCAGCACTCCGAAAATCATCAGAACTGTTGATTTTCCGGCCGGAAGCGCAGGTTTTGTGCCCCGAACGTAAGGCTTGCGGAACGTGACGCCCGCGTGCCGTGAATCGCCATTGCCGCTTGCGCCTGAATAGCCGGAAACCTAAGGGCACCTGCGGATCGGGGAGTGGCGCAGCCTGGTAGCGCATCTGCTTTGGGAGCAGAGGGTCGCAGGTTCGAATCCTGTCTCCCCGACCACTTTATCGCGAAAAGCGAGGGAAATCCGCCCGTTAGCATGGGCCTGCCGCGTGCTTGGATCACATGACCCCTGCACACGATGCCGGCACATGCGGAAAGGCGAAGACCCATGTCCCGCATCCCCTATGCCGTCCGCATCGATGGCCGATACGCCTTCCGGCGCCGCGTCCATTTCCGAAATTTTATCTCCAAACCTATAACCCTAGCGTTGCGGACCTCCGATCCCAGGCAGGCCCGCAGGCTCGCCGCGATCCTTGCGGCCCGCTTTGTCAGGGTGAAGGTAGATATCGACATGATGCTGGAGGATGGGAGGGCCCTCACCGGAACCGAGATCGAGGCGATCTTCCGCCAGAAGCTGGAGGAAGAGCTCTCTTTCTACGTCCACAGCGCCTATGAAAATGCGTCCTGGTCGTCGTCGGTGCCTGAGGTCGCCGCGCAAGAAGCGCAGGCTTACCGCATCCTACGGCTCCCCGATCGTAACCTCGGAATGACCGAAGCGGACCGCGCCAGGCTGATCGAACAGGGTCTCGGACACGAGATCCCGATGATCGAGGACTATATTCGTCAGGCCGTGGAAGCACTGAACGATGAAGATGTCAGCCGGCGTTTGGCGTCCATAGGCGCCCCCGCGCACAGCCAGAATATTGCAGCTGCTCGCATACATTTGATACGCGCGAGTGCCGCAGCCTGCTCGCGAGTCGCCCGGGTTTTCGACGACGATACGCTTGATGCCCCGGATCCCGTTCGCGCGCTGATCTCCGACCTCGGCGAAATGTCGCCGGAGGCCAAGGCGCTTTTGGGCCGCGCATCGCACACTCCGCTTCCCGGCATCCCTGCAGCGCAGCAGCCCGAGAGCTACTTCTTTGAATATGAGCCCCGTCGGTTTTCCGAGATCATCGATCAGGTGATCGCCCAGTTGAAGGCCGACAAGGTCTGGAAGGGCGACACCGGCCAGCAGCGACGCATCATGCTCAGCTTCGCCTGGATCACCGGCAACCGTCCGCTAGGTGCGTACAACCATCTCGACGCAGGCCGCTTCAAGGAAGGCCTGCAGAGGATTCCCAAGGACTTCCGGTTCGGCACCTTCGAGGAAGGACCGTTGTCCCGCCCGTTTGACGAGGTGGTAGCGGAACTACCTCCGCTGACGCCCGACCAGCGACGTAGCAATAAGACGGTCAACCGCGATCTGTCCTTCATGGGTACGGTCAGTAAGGTGCTCGCCAAGTCTTACTGGAAGCCGAAGTTCCCCGGTGCCGTCGTCGTGGATTTCGCTGCCGAGCGAGTGAAGATCACCGCGTCCGAGAAGAAGGATTTGCGTCCACCTTGGAAGCGCGAGCACATGGACTGCCTTTTTCGGTCTCCATTATACCTCGGCGGCGGCGGTGCGCTTCGCCGACTTCAGAACCAACGCGGAGCGGAACATGTTTGGCACGATGCCGCCTATTTCGCGCCGCTCATCTGGTTCTATTCGAGTGCTTGCCGCGAAGAAATCTGCGGTTTGGAGCTGGCTGATTTCACTGTGGATCACCCCACCCCGCACTTCGAGATCCGGGACAACCTGACGCGTGGCCGTGACGGTGAGATGAAGGGCGAAAAGCGGCCCGCCCGCAATCGCCATCTCCCAATCCATCCCGAGCTGATCCGCCTGGGCTTGCTCGACTATATCGCGGCGATCCGGAGGGAGGGCCATGTGGCGCTCTTCCCGGAGCTTTACCAGCAGTCGGAGAAGCGCGGCGGAGCATTCTTTTACGAGCGTGCTTGGCAGCACATGGCAGATTATATCGCCGACCGCCTGCCTGTCCGTGTCAATGCGAGAGGCAAGGGTCCGGATATTCACTCGATCCGCGCGCTCGGCTCTAGCTTCTACGAGGTTGAGGGAGTCAACGAGAATATCCGCGCCGATGTGATGGGCCACGCACGCAAGGGCGTAAACGGGATTTCCTACTCCAAAAGGATTGAGACCGAGGGTCTCGACGTGGTGCTAGCCGAGCGTCAGGCCTTCATTCTGAAATATATCCCCATCCTCACCGAACACGTTCCGGCATCTTCTATTCGCTTGCTACCACTCGATCAGCGATCGCGTGTCGGCTCGTCCCGCGAACGCAAGATCCGCAGCGATGCCAGGAAGGTGGCGCGCTAACCCTCTGGGCGATGAGGGGCGTTCGCCTTCATCGCCCTCAAATTTTATATCAACTCGCTTGGCGAGAACGCGACACGAACATAAAACAGCGGGTGACACGTTCAACCGCATCTCCGGCGTCTAAAACGCCTCCGGTCGCGTCGGCATCGCTGCTGGACGACGACAAGCTCGTCGCCATCGGCACACTCCTTGCCGCCGTTGCGGACCAGTGCCCATCCGCGATGCTCAGTCGTGTCGTGCTCTTGTCGGCCATGCTGGCCGTCCTGTTTGCAATCGCCTTGGCAGCCCGAAGTGTTGGGGAACCTTCGCTTCTTACGGCGGACGTAAGCGTTGCACTGACGCGCTGCTTGTCTGCGCCGCCCTCGAAATGGGCAGCGCCTTGACCCTAGCCCTTGATCCGATCGCCCCTGTTGAGGCCGCTCCAATTTCCGTCGTGTACAACCAGTACAAGGTGCACGAGCTGCACAAGCTGCACGGCGGGCAAATCTTAGAGACTGATCATGGTGAAGAAGGACAAGTGGATTACCTACCCCGATGTCGCACGAGCTGCCGAAAGGCTGATCCTCGGCGGTGTGCCGGAAGAGAAGATCAACGGCAGCATGATCTGGGACGAACTCGGGTACGGCAGCCGCCACAGCTCTTATAAGTTCCTCGCCGAGTGGCGCGCCCAGCGCAAGGCGGCGCCCAAGCTCACCCCGTTCGCTATGTCCGACGAGATGCGGGAACGTTTTGTGACCACCGTGGCGGGTCTGATGGGAGACGCTCTGCAGGCCGAGCGCCAGGCGTTGGCGGCACGGGCCGAAATGAAGGACGTCAAGATCGCGATCCTGGAAGGTGAGATCGCATCGCTGATGGACAGCCTCAGCGTCACCGAACAGGAGCGCGATGAGGCGACCGGCCAGATTGAGGAGATGACGACTACCAACAGGGAGTTGGTGACTGCGTTGGCGGCCAAGGAAGCGGCGCTGGAAGCGCTGGCGAAGGAATATGATCGCCTGTTCGAGCGTGTCCATCCTTCGCATCAGAAAGACGCTCCGCCGCCTGCGGAAGCGTAATGATCACCCGGGGCGGCTCAATGAGCCGCCCCGTTTCGTTCTGTTGAGCCTTCTGGGATCTGCACACGGACATAGTCTTAGGCCCAAAGTGGATCCACTCGCTGGCTTGCCAGCGCGAGGCGATCGAAGCCGACGCTTTCTAGATCGCGCAGGTTTGCACAGCGCCGTCGCCAAGCGAACTCCGCGCGCTTCTGCTGCGCCCAGCTGGCGATCCAATTTGGATGCCGGCGACCGCGGCGATAATCGTGGCGCCAGTGTCGCCCAGTTACGATCAGGTGACTGTGTGGCGCGACGATCCAGTCGCCATCATGGCCTTCGACCGCGTGGACCGCCCACGCCACGGCTGCACCCCTCGCGACGAACTGCGAATGCACGAAGCCCTCCACCATCCAGCGCCAGTTCTCGGGCCGGATGTGCCGCGGGATCTCCATCATGACATGCCAGCCTGCCAGGTCAGTTGGGTCGCCGGACGCGGCCGTAGCGTGATCCGCCTCTTCCCAGATGCGATAGGGATTGGTTGCGGCCCAAAGGGGTGCGCTGGCCGGAAGTGCCAGGCCAGATCCTTTCAGCTCGAAGCGACGTTCAGCGAAGCTCGCGGGCATCGGCCCGAATCGATCGACCGGCGAACTGTCACGCCAGATGTAGGCAACGTTCGCCGTCATGGTCCGATATGCGGGCACGCGCCCCACATACCGCCATTGTTCCGATACCGGGCGGATCTTGAAATCCGGCCAATCAGCGCGCGAGATCGAACGAGGCCGGACGATGAACTCGCGCCGGGCCGCCTTCAGCTGTTCCTGGTTGATGAGCATTGTTGTCTCCTGGAAAAGCCCACGCCGCCCTGGAAGAGCGGCGCGGAAGCGTCTTTCGATGGCGGAAGAGAATGAAAGCGGCCGGAGTCGGCCGTCTTTCTTGAAGAGATCAGCCGAACCGGACGACGGTCTCCACCGGCGCTGCCGGGGCGATCCAGTCGCCGCCGGTGGGCACGAAGCGGTTCCCGGTCAGCGGCTTGTCGCTCATCTCGGCCGCGGCGGCCTTGATCCGCTTCATCGCCAGCTTCCGGCCCTTGCCGATCCCCTTCGGCTTGCCTTCCACTCGGACCAGCGAGCCGCGCTTGTCGATCATGAAACACTCGTCGGCCTTGGTGCTGACGAGGATGATCGGCGCATCGTCGTTGGCGGCGAAGGGCACCAGCCGATCGACGATGTCGACCGTCAGCATCTCGCGATAGGCGACGCAGAAGGTCGTCGGATCCTTGACCCGGGTATCGGCCCAGCCGCTGTAGACGAGATCCTTGCCCATCATCTGCGCGATGCGCGCGAGTTCCATGCCGGTTTCGAAGTCCACCTCGCGGCCGGCCGAAAACGCGATGCTGTCGTTCGCCGGCTTGAACAGCGGCCACCCCATCGCCTGCCGAAGCGCGAGCATGAGGTTCTGGTGGTGCAATACGGTCAATTCCATCTGATCATTCCTTCTGGTGACGGCCTCCTGGCCGGAGCTTTTTTCCTGTTTCCCAGGATGCTCATTTCGGTCCCCATTGAGGGGTCAGTTGACCGCGCGGCGCGCGTGTCGCGCCGAGACGGCGACGACCGTCTCGATCGCGCGGCGCAGCCGGCGAACGGAGCGGGTGTTGCGGAACAGGCGAAGCAGCAGCGTCTCTGCCGCAGCTTCCAGGCGAGGCAGGTCGGACGGGGGCAACCCGGCATCTCGAGCGACGTCGCGCCAGAGTGAGGCGAGCACCACCTCGGCATGTTCAGGACCCGGACCCTGAACCTCCACCACGTCCACCCGCGACAGCAACGGCGCGGACAGCTTCGTCAGGCTGTTCGCGGTGAGGACCCAATTGATGTGGCTGAGGTCGACTTCCGCAGCGAGGCACCCGTCGAAGAAGCGATTGGCAGTCGATCGCTCGAGCATGCCGAGCAGCGTGTCGGCCGGATCGCCCATGGCATTGGCGGGCACCTTGTCGACTTCGTCGATGATGATGACCGGGTTTGCCACCTGCAGCCGCTGCAGGACGCAGGCCGGAAAACCGGGCTGCTGATGGCGGAAGCCGCGCGGGTTGCCCGCAAGCTCGTTGCTGCTGTTGACCCCGGCGAAGCTGAGGATCGCGTCGCCGCATCCCGACAGCGCCCCGATGCGGCGCGCAAGGTGGGTCTTGCCGGCCCCCGGCGGGCCCACCAGCAGCATCGGCCGGAACGACAGCCATGGCTTGCCGGCCCATTGGCTCATCGCAGCCTGCTCGCCGAGCCGGTCGATCGCCGCAGCCAACCACGGCGCTTCAGCGCGAAGGGCTGCCGTGATGCGCGGTTCTCCGCCTGCCCGGCTGGGAAGAAGCGCTGTCGAGCCCGCGAGCGGCAGCATCTTGGTCAGCGGTTCGTAAAGCGCGGAGATCGATGCGAGCGCGTCGCCGAACTCGTTGCCGTCCGGTGGGATGGACCGGCACGGGCGGATGAAGGGCTTTCCCTCGACGATCTGGATCACAGGCGCACCTCCGCATCCGGAGTGGCAAGCCAGGCCTCGGTCTTCTCGATGAGCGGTTCGGCGTCCTCGCGGCCGGCGAGCCACAGCCGCCAGGTCGCGACCGCACGCGCGGCAAGGTGTTTGCGGATTGCCCAGTGGCAGCCGGTCCGGTGCGCTTCGGCGAGCTCGGCCTTCGACATCGACACGAACGGCAGACCGTGCCGATGCGCGATCGCGTCAAACGAGGTTGCTGCAGCACCGCCATGCGCCTCCGCAACGTCGATCACCTCGCGGGTGAAGGCGAGATCCAGTTCGCGCAGCAGCCGTGCCCCGGCCACGGCATCACGCGCAGTCTCGGCGGCGGCGAGCAGCGACGGCACGACGATGTCCTCGGCGCGCCACAGCAGAAGGCGGCCAGGCGGAACGTGGAGGGCATCTGCGAGCCAGGAGATCGTCTCGGCAGGATCATCGGTGACGGTGGTCGAATGGGCCTGAAGGTCGAAGCCCAGCGTGCCGAAGCTGTAGAAGATGCTGAGCTTCGCGGCGCCGACCAGCAGCGTGCGCGCGGGTCGTTGCCCGAGCGCCGGTTGGTGGATCCAGGCGGTGGCGAGAGTGGCGGTTTCGATGGACATGGCTTTCCTCGACATGAAAGCGGCCCGGCCATCACAGGGATGACCGGGCCGAAAAGGGCTGATGATAGCGAAGGTGATCAGGAGGCGAAGGCGCGTTCGTCCTCCTGTCGCTTGAGCTTCGCAGTCATGCGCTCGAGCGCGGCCGCGATATCCGCCTTCATCGCGCGCGGTCGGCACCAGCGGATCAGCGCGCAATCTACGAAGGCGTGCAGGTGATGCAGCGCGGGCGTCGTTTCGATGTGCCTGGCGAGCGCCGCCATGGGGCGCGTGACCAGCGTCTCGTCGCCCGCCCGCGCGGCGGTCCACGCGAAGAACAGGCAGAGCGTGGCGACCGCGTCCTCCATCACATAGTCGCGGATGCGATCGGTCTCGCCGGCTTCCCACAACGCGGCGACATCACCGCCGGAGGTGGACATCTTCACGGGAATGCCGATCTCGTCGCACAGGGACGCCAGCCCCACCTTCCGGCCGTGGCTGGAATAGAGATCCGCCAGATCGGCATGTTCAGCCCCGAAGCGGTTGGCGGCGGCATGGTCGGCAAGCGCCTTCAACGACCACAAGCGCGTGCGTTGCGCAGCGAGCCGCAGGACGAGCGCATCGAACTGGCGCGAGTTGTATCCGGTCACGACGCCGGCGTTGCCCATGCGGCGATCGGCTTCACGAACCAGGTCGGCTTCGCTTACGCCATCAGCGACGACCATGGCGGATATGTCGAATGACCAGCCCCCGGCGACCTGCCACGCCGTGGCGAAGCCGATCGCGACGGGCCGGTGCGTCGGCCAGGGCGGGAACGAGCCGTCCGGCGTCGGCGGCGATATGGTTTCAATATCGTAGCTCAGGATCGAGCCGGGTGCGCGGACGCTGCCCGGCCCGCGCATGGGATCGCGCATGGTTGCCTCATCATGATTGAAGGTGGGGATGCCCCCGGGGACGACCAGTGATTCTGAGGGGTCAGCACGCAATCGCTTTTCCCCTAATCCTCCCTGATCATCACCCCGATCGACAGCCAGCTTCCCGGCACAGGCGATGGCGATCGCGTGTCACAGAGCCTCGGGATAAGGTGGGATAGTGGGACAACGGCGCCGACCGCAGGGATGGCGCAACCCAAGGTCCGCTGAGCGGGCCGCCCAGAGCCCTGACGGGCGACGGAGCCTCTTCCGAGGCGACGCCCGGCCGCCGGCCGGTCACCCGAAGCGAAGCTGAGGGCGCAGCTGTTTTGGGGCACGAGTGCCCCAAAACAGTGGTATTGCGCGTGTTTCCGAGACTAACGCTCGCCCAGCCGGGGCGTTAGCTTTTCCACTGACCCGCTAAAAAGATTCGGTTTCGAGTTTAGTCGCCAAAAGGGCTCGTGTTGCTGAAGCGCAACAGGTGGCTATCAGCACATCGGCGCGCGCGATTGGACTTGCCAATCTAGGGAGCCGATCCTTTTAGCATTGGATGGAACGCTCTCATTTCATTTCGTCCGCCTTTAAGAGCGGCATGGAACGTGTCCGCGAGATTGAGGGGGAGGTCGACGCCGAGATCGAGCGCCTTCGTGCGAGGGCTGAAGAGCGGGATGAACAAGGGCGGCTGACCAAGGCCGCCAAGGACATCCGTCAGTCGCTACACAATCCGGATCTCGTAACCACCACGATCCCGGTAGCGTTGAAAGCGATGTCCAAAACGCGGGTGCGCCTCCTGCGCGAAGCTCACGAGGCTCACGTCGCCCTCGAACAAACGTGTGCCAAGTACGCGACGGCTTTGGCGGCGCTTCGGTGGCACGACCTGAAACGAGAGCTATTCGAACAGGATGCTCCGCGCCCGCGGAAGCACGTGCTTGCTGCATCGGAGATCAGCGAGGAGGAGCTGACATTCCTCCGTGAGATGCGCCGGCGCGGAGTTCCTTCGTCCGCGATGGACCAAGGCAATATCTACGAGCGGGATTTCATCGCCTTGTTTCTAAAAGAACTGGCGAAGCCCATCGACAAGAGAGGACCGGGCGGAGCTTGGGCTCGGACGTTCGCCGAAGGCGAGTTGACCATGCCAGTGCACTCGATGACGGACGACCAGATCGAAGCATTGCGCATTGTGTATGATCCTGCACGCGACACTGGGATCGAAGCCAAACGGGTCCTAGAAGCCGCAGCCGGACGCGAACTCGATATCAGTTTGAACTTCGCAATGATGCTCATTGCCATCAATGAGCAGATCGATCTCGACGAGTTGCCGGGCCTCAAGAAGAACATCGACACGGCCGAGCGCCTCGCCTGGAAGCGAGATGTCGCCAAGATCCTCGATCAACTCGGATTAAACGCGAGTGATATCGAGCGCGCGAGAGCTATCCTTGCGGGTCCACCAGCAGAAGCCGCCGCAAGCACGGCGCCGGGACCACACGCGCTGGCGGAGCCACTCGCATCGGCGCAACCAGGGGCCCCGCCCGCGGGACCGCCCGCGTCGGCCGAGCCACCCGCGTCGGCGGTCAGCGATTGCTCGATCTCAACAACAGAGATGAGTCAAGCGGCAGTAGATCAGTATCAAACATTAGCGCGCGAAATTGTCGATAAGCGCATGGCCGATCTTTGGATCGCCATTGGCCTACCATCAGCGCCTGATGACATATACGTGCTCGAACTAGCTGCGGTAGACGCTCTACGCGCAGGTGTTCAGGTCGACTATTTGGAAGAGATAGCGGATCGCGCGAGCTACAGTCCGAACGTCGCGTTCATCGACGAACTCATAAAGAGGGAGAGTCGATTACTTGCAGCCCGGCTTACTGAAGATCCAGACTTTAGAAAGCAGATGCAGTATGCGGGCTTTTTCGATGGCGCGCGAGGTGGCACGAGCGCGCTTCCCATGCAGACTTAGCCGATCCCTTTACCAACCAGAGAGGCACGGTTGACACCCGTTACAAAATCCTCTCTCATCTGAGGAGCGAAATTGTAACGGGGCGACTCACGTGGAATGCGCGATCTGGTTCGATCCGAATGACGTCCGGCGTCGCCTGGAGGCGCTGGGCCTTACTTTCGAAGAATGCATGCGCGTGGTGAACGCCATGGTCGCCGCGTTCAATGGCTGCACGGATAATGATCCCCCCACCGCAGCGGGCTGGGATGCGTGGCGGTTCGGCACCCGCACCTTCCGCGATGTGAAACGCTCGCACGGGTGGGAAAAGGACGACCAGGACAATCTGTCGACGATTGTGCATCCCGATCGCGCCTTCCGCATCGCGGTGGTGAACACCAATGAGGCAACAGGCCTTCGGGATGCGCAGCCGAAGAACAAGTCAGCGAAGGGCAGCGGCTCCGAACGCGCCGTCCGATTGAACCGCGAACCGCCACTGCCGATTCCCGAATTCCTGAAGGAATTTGAGGAGGCGCTGGCCGCCGCCGCCCGGTCCGAGGCACCTATTTGGTATCTGTGCGCTTACATCAGCGACGATACGGTTCGCGCCGAGCTGTCGTTCCCGATGACCGTGGAAAGCGGCTATTTGTGCAACTGGCGCGAGCGGATCATCCTGATCGATCAGGATGGCCCTGTGTGCGATGTTCGCAGGCGCGATGATGACGATTACGGTCCGAACTTCGACATCCCGGTCCGTCGCAAGAGGTAAGCCATGTTCAATCCCGCGAGGCTGAGCCTCGCGCGCCATCGCGCCGGGCTGAGCAAGAGCCAGCTGGCGGAGGCCGCGCGCGTGAGTCGGCCTGCCCTCCATCGGTATGAAACCGGCGCGACTGATCCGGCCCCGGATATCGCGGACCGGATCGCCGCTGTGCTCGGCTATCCGGCGACTTTTTTCTACGGCGATACCGTGGATCAACCGCCGCGAGATGCCGCGAGCTTTCGGTCGATGTCGCACATGCTGGCCGGCGATCGCGACGCCGCGCTCGCGGCGGGATCGCTCGCGTTTATGCTGAGCGATTGGGTGGAGGCGATGTTCGACCTTCCCGAGATTGATGTGCCCGATCTCAGCGACGAACAGACACCTGACCATGCCGCGCGCGCGCTTCGTGAGCTATGGGGTCTAGGCGAGAAGCCGATCCGCAACATGGTCCATCTGCTCGAAGCCAAGGGCGTTCGCGTCTTCTCGCTGGTGGAGGAAACCCGTTCGGTTGATGCCTTCTCGGTCTGGCGGTCGAACAAGCCCTACATCTTCCTCAACACCGTAAAGACGGCCGAGCACAGCCGGTTCGACGCGGCGCACGAACTCGGCCATCTCGTCCTGCACAAGCATGGTGGTCCGGGGGGGCGCGAGGCTGAGAATGAAGCGAACCGGTTCGCGTCCTCGTTCTTGATGCCGTCAGCGGATGTGCGGGCCCGCATTCCGGTCGTGCGTGGGTTGAACCACATCATAGCCGAAAAGGCTCGGTGGAAGGTATCGGTGGCCGCGCTCAATTACCGCCTGCGCCAACTCGGCATCACCTCCGAGTGGGAGAATCGACAGCTGTGCATCCAGATCGCGCGCAACGGCTATCGCACTGCCGAGCCGGAGGGCATCGAACGCGAGACGTCCGTGGTGTGGGAGAAGGTGTTTGGTGGTTTACGGAAAGAGTGCATGACCAAGCACGATATCTCGGCGGCGCTGCACATCCCGGTCACCGAGATTGATAAGCTCGTCTTCGGCTTGACGCGTATGATGAGCATCGAAGGTGGACGTCAGGGGGCTGCCGGCAGCGCCCGCGGCAAGTTGTCGCTGGTGTCCGACTGATGAGATTTGGGGGTTAGGTGCCGATACTGGATTGGATGACGCGCGGAGGCGACGTCCGCGCGGCGGCGGAGGTGCCGTATCGGCTGCTGGAGGCGGTGCCCGCGCTGAACGGCGGCGATGGCGACGCCGCCAATATGCTCATTCAGGGCGACAACCTCGACGCGCTAAAGGCGCTGCTGCCCTATTACAAGGGTGCAGTGAAGTGCATCTACATCGACCCGCCCTACAACACGCGGTCGGCGTTCGAGCATTACGACGACAATCTCGAGCATAGCCAGTGGCTGGCGATGATCTACCCGCGCCTCGTGCTGCTGCGCGAGCTGCTGGCGGAGGACGGCAGCATCTGGGTGTCAATTGACGACAATGAGGGGCACTATCTCAAGGTCGTGATGGACGAGGTCTTTGGGCGAAGGAACTTCGTCACAACCTTCATTTGGAAGAAGGTGGACAGTCCTAACGACAACAAAGTCGCTATCACGCCGGATCACGAATTCGTCCTCTGCTACGAGCGGGCACCCGGCGCCGCAGGGTTCAAGCAGCAATCAACCACAAGCATATTGGACGCTTACGGCTCCGTAGATGAGCAAGGCCAGCGCTATCGCGACCGCCTGTTGAAGAAAAACGGCAAGAGCAGCCTACGCGCCGACCGTCCGACAATGTTCTTTGGAGTTGAGGCGCCCGATCGGTCCTTGGCTTGGCCAATCCATGACGACGGAAGGGAGGCACGATGGGCGATGAGTCCAGCCGGCGTCGAACGAGTTCGTGAGGAGGGGCGACTTGTGTGGAAGAGGCGCCAGCGTCTCGGTGAGGAGGTCTGGGTGCCATACGTAAGGGAGTTCGCGCCCGCTGCCCCGACCCGCCCACATTTTACGATCCTGTCGGACGTGAAGACCTCACGGCAGGCGAAAGCACATCAACGGCAGTTGCTCCCGGACGCACCCGTTTTCGATACCGTGAAGCCCGAGGAACTGTTGGAGCGGATCTTAAACTTAGGAACCCGCGCTGGCGACCTCGTGCTAGACAGCTTTCTCGGCTCCGGCACGACGGCTGCGGTGGCGCACAAGATGGGGCGGCGCTGGATCGGCATCGAAATGGGCGACCATACCGAGACGCATTGCAAGCCGCGGCTGGACAAGGTGGTCGCCGGCGAACAGGGCGGCGTGTCGCAGGCGGTCGGCTGGACGGGCGGCGGTGGCTATCGCTTCTATCGGCTTGGCGCGCCGGTGTTCGAGGCCGATGGTCACATCGCCGACGGCATTCGCTTCGCGACCCTCGCCGCGCATATCTGGTTCAGCGAGACTGGCACGCCCTTCACCGGCGCCGCCGATAGGCCGGTGCTAGGAGTGCATGACGGCACCGCCTATGCGCTGCTCTACAACGGCATCCTCGGCGATCGCTCCGTCAGCGGCGGCAACGTGCTGACCGCGGCGCTGCTCGCGCAGCTGCGCGCGGAGAGCGGTTGGCACGGGCCGATGATCGTCTATGGCGAATGGTCGAAGCTGGGCCTGGCGCGGCTGGGCGAAGCCGGCGTCACCTTCAAGCAGACCCCCTATGACGTGAAGGCGCGCTGATGGAGCTCAAGGACTATCAGCGCCGCGCGCTCGATGCGCTCCGCACCTTCCTCGACCAGGCGGCGATCCGCGACCATGCCGCTGCCTACGCCGCCGCCTGCGCGGTCGGCGAGCCGGGGGCGTATGGAGCGACCTACCGCCCGCTCGCGGGGTTGCCGGGTGTGCCCTATTGCTGCCTGCGCCTGCCGACCGGCGGCGGCAAGACACTGCTCGCCACCCACGCCATCGGCATCGCGCGCGACTCCTATCTCGCGCGCCGCTATCCGGTTGTGCTGTGGCTGGTCACGTCGAGCGCGATCGCCGACCAGACGCTGGGCGCGCTCAAGAAGATCGGCCACCCCTATCGTCAATCGCTGGAGGCGCAGTTCGGCGGCGCCGTGCGCGTGCTCGGCATCGACGAGCGACGGCAACTTCGACCGCAGGACATGGCCGATGCCGCCACGGTTATCGTCGCCACCGTCCAGTCCTTCCGCGTCAACAACGTCGCCGACCGCAACGTCTATCGCGACGACGAGGAGCTGGAGCCGCACTTCGCGGCGCTGGCCCCCGGAATCGACCTCGCTCGGCACGAGGACGGCCCTCGCCGCGGCAAGCCGATCGCGAGCTTCGCGAATTTGCTGAAGCTGCACCGGCCGCTGGTGATCGTGGACGAGGCGCACAATTTCACGTCGACGCTGTCCGGCGAGACGTTCGGCCGGCTCGCGCCCGCGGCCGTGGTGGAGTTTACCGCGACGCCAGTGCGCTCGAACGTCATCGTCTCGGCCACCGCCGCCGAGCTGAAGGCGGCGGACATGATAAAGCTGCCGATCCACCTGTCGCAGCATGGCAGCTGGCAAGCGGCGATCGCCCATGCGGTCGACAACCGCGCCTGGCTGGAGGGAATCGCCGCGAAGGATGGGGGCGGCATCCGCCCGATCGCGCTGTATCAGGCACAACCGGCGCGCGAAGGCGCCGAGGCGACGGTCGATGTGGTGAAGCGCCACCTGATCGAAGATTGCCGCATTCCCGAAGACCGGATCGCGGTGGCGACCGGCAATCAGCGCGAGCTCGACGGCATCGATCTGTTCGATCCTGCCTGCATCATCGAGCACGTCATCACCGTCGACGCGCTGAAGGAAGGCTGGGACTGCTCCTTCGCCTATGTCTTCTGCTCGCTCGCCAGCATCAGGAGCGGCGGCGCGGTGGAGCAGCTGCTCGGCCGCGTGCTGCGGATGCCATTCGCGACACGGCGCTCGTCCGAAGAGCTGAACCGCGCCTATGCTCATGTTTCCGAACGCAACTTCTTCGAAGCCGCCGAAGGGCTGAAGGACCGTCTGACCCAGATGGGCTTCGACGAGCGCACGGCGTTGGAGGCGATCGTCGAGCAGCCCGAGACGTTCGAATGGAGCAAGGACCAGCCGCTGTTCACCCGGCCCGAGCTGCCGGTGCTGCGGGTTCAGGAGCGGCCGGACCAGAGCGGCTGGACGCCCGAGATGGTGGCCGCGACGCGCATTGCTGACGATGGCGCGGGCGGCGTCGCGATCACGTTCGACACGGCTTCTCCCGATGCGGTGCTGCTTGAGGTGGCGGCGGCGGTCACGACGGAAACGACGTCGCCGGTGGCGGCGATGGAGGCGTTCCTCGTCCAGCGCGCGGCGTCGCTGTCCCCTGCCGAGCAGGGCGAAGTGCTAGAACTGCCGCGTCTTGCGATCGAGCGTGATGGGCAGTTGGAGATCGTCTTCCCTGACACGCTGGTGGATGTCGGCGGCTGGGATCTGCGCCAGGTCGACACGAGCCTGCCCGGCTTTGCGCTGACGGATCGGCCGGACACGTTCGAGATGGACGTGGACGGCGACCAGGTCGTTTACTCGCGGATCGATGCGGCCGCCGAGCTGGCGTTGGACGACGCAACGGACTGGGACATTGCGGCGCTGTCCCGCTGGCTCGACCGCACGACACGCCAGCGCGACGTCGCCCAGCCGATCTTCCTCGAATATTGCCGCCGCGTGGTGGAGAGCGTCGCCGAACGCATCCCGCTCGCTCAGCTCGTTCGTGGCAAGTACGCGCTGCGCCGCGCGATCGTCGCGCGCGTGACGCAGCTCCGCCGTGAAGCCGGCGCTCGCGGTGTCCAGCTCCTGCTTGGCGACATCGCGCCGGTTCTCGCTCTCGGCCACAACGGCTTCAGCTTTAGCAAGGCGGGCTATGATCCACGCACGCCTTACGTAGGACCTTGGCGACCACGGAAGCACCTGTTCTCCCAGGTGGGCGATCTGAAGCACGGCGGCGAAGAATTTCACGCCGCCATGGCGATCGATGATCATCCTGCGGTGAAGCACTGGGTCCGCAACGTCGACCGCACCGCCTGGTCCTATGCGCTACCAACCTCAACCGACCTCTTCTACCCCGACTTCGTCGCCGAGCTGACCGACGGCCGCAAGCTGATCGTCGAATACAAGGGCGCCGATCGCACCGACAACGCCGACAGCCGCGAGAAGAAGAACATCGGCGCGCGGTTGCAGGAAGTGAGCGGCGGGAGCGTGGTGTTTCTGTGGGCGGAGCTCGACCGCGGCGGCGGGGTCGCGCGCCAGATCGACGCAGCGATCGGCTGAGAGGGACAGGCATGGACAAGTTGAACCGAAAGCAGATCCAGGCACGCGCCCGCGAGATCCTCGAAGAGCATTCCGGCGGCATACGCTGGGGCGAGATATTGAAGCTGATCCATGCCGGCGCGCCGGACACGCCGCCCAACAGCATCCATGGGGCCATACAGGTGCTGTTCCAGAGCTCGGACGATATCGTGAAGGTCGCCCGTGGCACCTATCAGCTGTCGAAGTTCGTAGAGGAGGATGCAGCAGAGGCGATCGCCGCGGAAGAAGCCACCGCGACCGCACCGATTGCTCCAGTGAAGAACGGCGCGACCCAGGAGACGCTGGCCGAGCAGGATTTCTACGCCAGCTTTGCGCAATGGCTCGAAGAGAATGACGAGGTTACAGTCGCGGGTGCGCTCGGCGGCAGTAGCCTTGGCGGAAAGTGGGGAACTCCGGACGTGATGGGCGTCCTCAAGCCCCGCGCCCAGGACATGTTCAAGTTCGAGCCGCAGATCGTGGCGGCCGAGATCAAGGCAACCCCCAGCCAGCCCGTCGTGGCCTTCGGTCAAGCGGTCGCTTACCGGCTGTTCTCGCATAAGAGCTACATCGTGATCCCGCGGACGACGAGCAGCGACGACATGAACCGGCTGAAGTCGCTTTGCAGCATCCACGGCGTCGGACTCGTCGTTTTTACGCTGGACAAGAACGAGCCAGACTATGGGGTGATCGTTCTTCCCGCCATAGCGACGCCGGACATGTTTTACGTGAACAGCATGCTCGATCGGCTGAAGGTGAGCGAGCCGAACTTGTTGAACCGGTTGTTCTAGGCGGAAATAGCCAAAGCGGGTTGCTGAGGGCCATTCACTCCAACAGTCACCTTGCTGCTTCTGGGCCGGAGGGCGACTGGCAGCTTCGGTTCGAAAAGCGCGAGAAGCGGACTGCCTACTAGCGTCATCCAGGACGCGGCCCTTCCTGGGTGACTTAAACGCGCGAGCAACTCACAACCGGTTCCGAGAGCTGCGCGCGCGTATCGGCACCGCCGCGCATTGGCCTCGGAGGAGGTTTAAACGAAGATATCAACCCGATCTCGTGCCAGAAGCTGTTTCTTAGCGCGTACTTGCTGCTAGTCTCCCTACTGGAGGGCGCTTGCGTGTATATTGCTGAGATCAGGATCGAGAACTTCCGGCTGTTTGGTTCAACCGATCGCGCCTTCCATCTTCCGCTCAATCCCGGGCTGACGGCGCTGGTCGGCGAGAATGACGCGGGCAAGACTGCGGTCATTGATGCGCTCCGCCTGGTGCTCGGTACGCGCGACCAGGATATGCTGCGCGTCGATCCGGTGGATTTCCACCAAAGCGCGCCCGGCGCGGAACGCGCCGACCAGATCACCATTCGCTTGACCTTCCGCGGCCTTACCATTGCCGACCGTGGCGCCTTCGCCGAGTTCCTCACCTATGAGAACGTCGGCGAACAGCTCGAGACCGCGCTGATCGTCACCTGGATCGCCAAGCGCAACACCAAGGAAGGTAGCTCGCGGCGGGTGCTTCCGCCCGAATGGCGCACCGGCGCCAAAGGCGATGGCCCCCTGTTGGACCTAGGCGCGCGCTCGCTTTTGACAGCGACCTATCTGCGCCCGTTGCGCGATGCGGAGCGCGCGATGAGCGCCGGGCGCGGATCGCGCCTGTCGCAGATCCTCCAGCACACCGCCGAGATTCGGAATACCGGCATTGGCTTCGACCGCAACACCAACCCGCCAATCGAGCCGAAAGACCTGAGTGTGCTCGGGCTCGGCGACTATGCCAGCCACCTGTTCAGCGAAAGCGAAGGCATCAAGCTGGCGCGTAAGCGGCTCAACGAGGAATATCTCGCGCCTCTGTCGTTTGCGGATGATCTGCTTCTTGCCCGCATCGGCGTTGCAGGAGCGCATGAGGACAATCTCAGGCTGCGCCAGCTTCTCGAAAAGCTGGAGCTGGCGTTGACGGCGTCGACCGGTGCGGACAGCGCACACAACCGCGGGCTCGGGTCAAACAACCTGCTGTTCATGGCCTGCGAGCTGCTGCTCCTCGCGGCTGAAAGCGACGGCTTCCCGCTGCTGCTGATCGAGGAGCCCGAGGCGCATCTCCACCCGCAGCGCCAGCTGCGTCTTATGTCGTTCCTACAGGCTCAGGCAAGCAAGCCCCGCGCCGATGGCCAGAAAATTCAGATCATCGTCACTACGCACAGCCCGAACCTGGCCTCAGACCTGCGACTCGACAATCTGGTGCTGATCGAAGGAGCGCGGGCTTTCCCATTGTGTCGTGGCAAGACCCAGCTCAGCGCTTCCGACTATCGCTTTCTCGAGCGCTTCCTCGACGTGACCAAGTCGAACCTGTTCTTCGCGCGCGCGGTGATGATCGTCGAAGGCGATGCCGAGACGATCCTGATGCCGGTGGTCGCCAAGCTGCTCGCCCGCGATTTCCACGAATATGGCGTGTCGTTGGTCAATGTCGGCGGCGTTGGGCTCGGCCGTTATGCGCGAATTTTCCTACGTGAGGACCCGGAAAAGGATGGCGAAATCAATATCCCCGTCGCCTGCGTGACCGACATGGACGTGATGCCCGACATGGCGCCGTGGATTGTCGGCAAGCTCGAACCAGGCCAGCCGGTGCCTGCACGACCGCCCTCGCGGCGGCAATGGCGGATCAAGGCCGACCTGCCCGGCGAGCAGCTTGCTCAGCGCCGTACCGAACGCCGCGCCAAGGCGTCAGGCCAGCGAGTCGAGACCTTCGTCTCCGACGAATGGACGCTCGAATATGACCTCGCCTTTCACGGGCTCGGCAAGCAAGTCTATCGCGCCGCTTCGCTCGCATTGGCGGACGTCTCGCTCAACGCCGGCGGTGCAGTACGGCCTGAGGTAATTGCCGGGGCCGATGCGGCCTATCAGGCCTTGGCCGACGCCGGTCATGACCGGGAGACGCTCGGCTCCCACATTTATGCGCTGTTCGAGGCCGAGGGCGCATCGAAGGCAATCGCCGCCCAGTATCTGGCCGAACTGCTCGAGCAGGAGGTGGAAGCCGGAACGCTCCCCGCCCTCAAGTTGCGGCAGCTGCTGCCGCCCTATGTCGTCGCGGCAATCGCGCACGTCACCGCGCCGTTCCCCGTGCCAGAGCCGAACGGCGCTGCGGCACCGGGACCGGCGGCGGCCTGAAGCCGATGTTCGACGATCTCATCCGGGAGCAGGATGTCGCCTGGGCGGCGACGCTGATGGGACTGGGACCAGAGGGCTTCGCGCCGGTCGGTGATGATGACAGCCGGCTCCGGGCGATGCTCAATCTCGACACAGTCGATTTTGAAGCGTGTCCTGGGAGCGGCAAGACGACGCTGCTCGTCGCTAAGCTCGCCGTGTTGGCAACGCGCTGGCCGCACCGGCACCAAGGCATCTGCGTACTCTCGCACACCAATGCGGCGCGCAACGAGATCGGAGCCAAGCTCGGCAATTCGGCTGCGGGAATCTCGCTGACCCGCTACCCGCATTTCGTCGGCACGATCCACGCCTTCGTTAACGAGTATCTGGCGCTGCCCTGGCTGCGCTCGAAGGGCGTCGACGTTCGCTGCATCGATACGCAAATCGCGCTCGCCAAACGCTGGGGGCTTCTGCCCGGGAAAACACGCTGGGCGATCCAGAAAGCCCGGCTCAGCGAAGGGTGCCTGATTTACACGCGGCCCGACTATACCGGCGGCAGTACCGGCAAGTTCGGGCAGCAGACGCCGACCTACCAAGCGCTCCTCGAGGCACGGCGCACGGGCAGCGAACAGGGCTATTTCTGCTTCGACGAGATGTTCGTCTGGGCAAACGAGTTGCTCGACATGCGCCCGGGGGCAGCAGCTGACCTCCGGCGGCGCTTCCCGTTGGTGTTCGTCGACGAGGCGCAGGACAATAGCGAGGAGCAGTCCGCGCTCCTGCACCGGATTTTTTGCGCGGGTGACGCGCCGTCGCGTCGGCAGCGCTTCGGGGACTCCAATCAAGCGATCTATGCTCGCCCCGGCGCCGAGGGTGCTGCGACCGATCCCTTTCCTGGCGCCGCGGTTCAGGCGATGCCGCGCAGTTACCGGTTCGCGCAGCCGCTCGCCAATGAAGTGAAGGGGCTCGGCGTCGCGCCCCATGATCTGGTCGGTGCGGGGCCGCCGCCCGAGCACGGCGTCGGACACCAGGCGCCCACGCTTTTCCTGTTCGACGACGCCAGCGTGCAGTCGGTGCTGCCCCGCTATGGGGCGCATCTCGTCGCGACGTTTGACGCCCATGTGCTCGAACGCGGTGTGTTCACCGCCGTGGCGGGCGTGCACGATCTTGACGAGGCGGGCCCAGTGCCGCATGCGATCGGCCATTACGCCCCCGCCTATGATCCGGCCTGCGCGCGCAAGGAAGCGGCGCCAGCCAGCTTCGCGCAATATCTGGCACGCGCGCGGTTCGAGATGGCGGGCAGCGGCAACAGCGACAGGTTGATCAACGCGGCGGCATCGGCGCTGTTCGCAGCAAGCGAACTGGCCGGCGGGACGCACGGGCGGATGGCGCGCAAGTCGCCGCATCGCCGCATAGTTGACCTCCTCACCGGCACTGAGGCGCATCCCGCCTATCTTGCTCTGATCGAGCGCGTGCTCGCCAGCCGCGGCGAGATCGCGGAGGCCGATTGGCAGGCGACGGTGCGTCCGCACGCGGAGACTGTCGCCCGGCAACTGAGCGGCGCCGAGGCGCTCGGGGGTGCGGCGGCATTCCTCGCCTGGCCCAAAGGCGAAGCAGCGCTCCAGGCCGGGGCGGCGCCTATCGCGCGAACCGACAACCTGTTCGCTTATCCCGAGGACGCCCCGCAGGTCCGGGTCCGGCTGGGATCCATCCATTCGGTCAAGGGTGAGACCCACACCGCGACACTGGTGCTAGACAGCTTTTACTTTGCGCATCACCTAAGTGTGCTTAAACCCTGGCTCCTCGGCGCTAAAGCGGGCGGATCGCGCCTGGATAGCCGAGGCAATGTGATCGCTGAAGGCCCGCGGATGCTTGGCCGGCTGCGTCTGCACTATGTCGCAATGACGCGCCCGACTCATCTCCTGTGCCTAGCGATGCGCAAGGATGTCTTTGCTGCGGGAGAACTCGACATTCTCGCCGGACGCGGCTGGATGATCATCGATTGCTGTGCGCCTGCACAAGCCTGAACGACCGGAGGACAGCTTTCAGGATTGCCGACCGGTAGGTCGAATGGCCGACATTGCGGCGCGTTGCTGCCAAGCAGCTTCCGGCTTGGCGATTGGCTGGTTCTGGGTCGGTTGCAGACTAACAGGTTTCGGACGTGCTGAAGCGCTGAGCGGACGTTCGACCCAGTATTCCAGATGATGTCGGTCTATTATTGTTATGGCGGTCAGACATAGAGGCTAGGCCTCGCGCCGATGAAGATGAGCCTGCGCGATGTGCGGAGTGGAGAAGGCGTGCGGATCTCCGCGTCCCTAAAGCGCCGGTTCGCTGCAGTGGCGCAATTGCACACCATGGCAGTCGCGCTACTATTCGGCCATGTCTTCCTTGTCCGACAGCGCTGTGGCAACGCTCTGGCTAAGCCAGTTTAACGACGCAGAGCGACCGGTGGCTGCTTCCCTGGTCGACGAGCTTCTGCTGGTGGGAGCGGATGAGTTTCATAGAGGAATGAAGCAACTCCTCGATCAAGTCATGGCATCGCGCGACGGGCGTCCAGCTGCGCTCTATGCCGAGCGCGAGGTTGAAACCGAGCAAGGTGCAATACGACCGATCTTCGGTGAACCAGGCGATCGTCGGGCAACAGGGCTGGGGCCGGCCCCGTTATTGTTCGACCCCAAGGCACCCGAGGTCGGCAGCGAGGGTCCAATCGCCAATCTGATCACCGGCTATCAGCGCCTGCATGGCGATGCTGTCCTGGATCATCCTGGCCCCGACCTGTTGCGCGACCGGCGTGCCGGACCGATTGTGATCGTCGCGGATTTCATCGGATCGGGGAACCGCGTATGGGAAATGCTGGAGGCCTTTCGAGCCGTTCGATCGGTTCGCAGCTGGCACTCCTATCGCCTCGTGGATTTCTATGTTCTGGCCTATTCCGGCACGGAGGAGGGCATCGCATTGGTGCGAAGGAACCGACTTCGCCCCAAGGTGCTCACCGTCGCCGGCTGTCCAACGCTTCAGCAGGCGTTTCGCGGCGAGGCGAGAGATGCCGTGTTGCGCCTTTGCTATGCCTATCCGCCTAACTATCGCTTTCCACTGGGTTTTGGCGCCTCATCGGCGTTGATCGCTTTCGCCCACGGCATCCCGGACAACGCGCCCGCAATCCTGCACAGCGATTTCGAGGGGTGGAAGCCGCTTTTTCCCAACCGTAGCGCCTTGGCGTCTTCCGCTGACTTTCCGCCGTCGAATCGGGAGGAATTGGTCGCGAGGTCCGCAAAAATGCTGCGCGTGCTCGACGCGCAGCGTTATCTTGCCGACAGTCGCGGGCGTCGCTGGATTCAGACGATGCTTGTCCTTGCGGCTTTGGACGCTGGCGCGAGGACGCGTGAGCTGGTTTCGGCCCAAACTCGGATCAGTCTCGGGACCGTCGACGAGACGCTTGAATTCACCCGAATTGCGCGATGGACAAGGGAGAACAATGCGCTGACGCCGCTTGGGCGCGCTGAATTGCAGCGCCTGCGTCGGCGCAGAGCGCGAATGCCGGTCCTTCCAACCGAGCGCAAACCCTTCTACTATCCGACGCAGCTGAGGGCTCGGTGAGCGGGTCTAGGAATGCGCCGCTTCGGCGGCGACGGGTCCTTTTGGGATCTGGGGCGCTGGATTACCGGCGTCCGCTAGGCGGAGCGAAGTATTCACGCTGCGCGATAATGCACGTCGTGCCTGGCGAAGTCTTGGTCGCGACGCGCATTACCCCCCACCCGGGTGGGTCAAAGTAGACGATGCCGCCGGGTCCTCAGCGCTATCGGGCACAAGGACGCCGCGAGGGCGTCGACGAAACCGTGCTGGCCAACGCCCTCTCGGTCATTGATCGGATCCGCGCGGCCGATCCTCGCATCACGCCGGTACTCACGCTTCGCCATCTGAGCGAGCTGGTTGGCGTTCCATATCCGCACTTGCGGGATCTTGTGGCGCGCAGGGTGCCGAGATCCTATAAATTCTTCTATCTCAAGAAGCGGATCCCGGGGCGAACTTCGACCCGCATGATCAGCGTACCGAATAAGACATTACTGTCGATCCAGCAGTGGATCGTAAGCGATATCCTCCGCTTCACGTCTGCCCATGAAGCCAGCTACGCGTTTCACCCCGGGGGCAGGCCGCTCGAGGCGGCGGAGGAGCACTGCGGATGCGCCTGGCTGCTCAAGGTCGATCTCCAGGATTTCTTCCATACGATCTCCGAAGGGCGCGTGGCTGGCATATTTGCTGAACTCGGCTTCAATCGGCTGCTCGCGTTCGAGCTTGCACGCCTGGTGACCGTCGCGTGCGAGCGGGCGAAGCCCTCAGATCCTGCGGCGCGCTGGCCCACGATTCCTTATTATCAGTGCGCACATGAAGGCATGCTCCCGCAAGGCGCGCCAACCAGTCCGATGCTCTCCAACCTCGTGATGCACAGGACCGACGGGGTGCTCGCCCGCCTCGCCCGCGCGCATGGCATGCGCTATTCCCGCTATGCGGACGATCTGGCCTTTTCTTGCGGCGCCGATCGCGACGCGGCGCATGTCCGCCGGTTCAAGCGGCTGGTTCTCAAGTCACTGAACGAAGCGGGGTTTCGCCCGAACCTGCGCAAGACGACAATCCGCGGCCCCGGTTCCAGGCGGATCGTCCTTGGCATGCTGGTCGATGGCGACCGCCCCCGTCTTCCCAAGGGATATAAGGACATGATCCGGCTGCATCTCCACTATCTGACGTCGCCGGACTACGGCCCCGCAGCGCATGCCCAAGCGCGAAAAACCTCTGTTTCCGGCATCTTCCATCATGTCCGAGGGCTAATCTCCTGGGCAGAGACCGTTGAACCCGCTTATGGCAAACAGCTTCTCGCGCGGTTCTGGTCCGCCGACTGGCCGCCGCTGGAGCCAACGTACCTTGATGATTTGAGCGAGGACGGCGACTAGCGCTAAGCCGTCACTTGGAAAGCGCACTGGACACCCGCACACGTCCGAGTCACAAGGGCGCGGCAATCCTGCGAGAACCGCGGATTTCCGTTGGTCTGAGCGACAGGTATTTCGGTCTGGAATCCTGTCTCCCCGACCACATCCGGCATCGATCGTGCCTTTGTGCCGATTTGCACCAGAACCTGCGTCGCCGCTTTCCGGCGATGCTCGGGGGGTTGATCTGCCATTTGAACGCGGCGATAGGCGGCCCTCGGCAAGAATGGCGGGGACCGCGGCACTCGTGAATTCATAACCAGGCCGTCAGCCGGTTTCGCCGGTTGTTCGCCGGCCGCGCCAAACGATACCGGCGCATGCGATCCGGCCACCCTGCCCTATCACAAGGATGGAACTTCCAGATGCGGATTACGATGATCGGCTCGGGCTATGTGGGGCTCGTTTCCGGGGCCTGCTTCTCCGATTTCGGGCACGAAGTCGTCTGCGTTGACAAGGACGAGGGGAAGATCGCGGCGCTGAAGGCGGGGCGGATGCCGATCTTCGAGCCCGGGCTCGATAGCCTGGTCGCCCGCAATGTGGAGGCCGGCCGGCTGTCCTTCACCACCGATCTCGCCGCCGGGGTTTCCAGCGCGGACGCGGTGTTCATCGCCGTGGGCACGCCCACCCGGGCTGACGACGGGCATGCCGACTTGTCTTACGTCTATGCCGCGGCCGAAGAGATCGGGCAGGCGATCGGCACCTTCACGGTGGTGGTGGACAAGTCCACCGTTCCCGTCGGCACGGGGGACGAGGTGGAGCGGATCATCCGCGAAACGAACCCCTCGGCCGATTTCGCCGTGGTTTCCAATCCCGAGTTCCTGCGCGAAGGCGCGGCGATCGGCGACTTCAAGCATCCCGACCGGATCGTGATCGGCAGCGAGGATGAGCGCGCGCTGCAGGTGATGCGGGAGCTCTATCGCCCGCTGTTCCTGGGCGGCAAATCGCCGATCATCGAGATGAGCCGGCGTTCGGCCGAGCTTACCAAATATGCCGGCAACGCCTTCCTG
>Ga0182740_1000832_pt1 | contig 25157 bp, 17 predicted proteins | sample eDN5th37CKraftBY_FD_128872 | JGI IMG/M metagenome (GOLD analysis project Ga0182740, IMG submission 128872) | Enriched backyard soil microbial communities from Emeryville, California, USA - eDNA 5th pass 37_C Kraft BY (version 2) (version 2) | ecosystem: Environmental > Terrestrial > Soil >...
CGACGTCGCGGGCATGGTCCGCTCGTTCGCGTACGCCGCCGCAGTCGGCGGGGCACCCGACCCGTGGTGGGAGGCGGAGGCCGTGCACGCCTTCCTCGCCCGCTACCGCCAGTCGGCCGACGCTTCCGCCGCCGTGAGCGGGCTGGCCACCCTGCGGCCGCCCGAGCTCGACCCGCCCACCGCCGACGCCGTCCTCGCCGCCCTCGTGCTGGACAAGGCGCTCTACGAGGTGGTCTACGAGACCCGCCAGCGCCCCACCTGGGTGCACATCCCGCTGTCGGCGGTGGACCGGGTGCTCGACGGCGCCCGCCACGGCCGCTGAGCGGTCGTGACGGGCGCCGTCGCCCCGCACGTCAGCCGGCGAAGACCGAGGCCTCCACCGAGGTCTCGCGGATCCCGTCGGCGCCGTCGATCAGCCGCTGGCCCCACGCCGTCGGCGAGGAGGCGTCGAAGCCGTTCACGATGTCGAGGTACTCGACCCCGGAGCCGTTGCCGCTCCACGACCAGCCGAGGTAGCCGATCCCGAGCCGCTTCGTCTCCGCGAGGATCGCGTCCTCGTCGACGTCGCCGTCGGAGTGGGTGTCACCGAACTCCCCCACGATCAGGGGCAGGCCCGCGGCGACGAACCGCTCCAGGTAGTCGGTCACGGTCGCGGCCTGCCCGTAGACGCCGTACATGTGCACGGAGAAGACGGTGTTGCCCGCCGGGTCGGCGGCTGCCACGTCGGCGGCCTGGTCGTACATCGTGTGCGACCAGTCCTGGCCCCAGTTCGGCGCGTCGGCGACGATCGCGTGCTCGTAGCCGATGTCGCGCAGCCGCTGGATCGCGGCGCTCGTGCCCGCCGACCAGTCGGCGGCGGTGTCGTTGCCGTACGGCTCGTTGCCGATGTTGATCAGGATGCGGTCCTCAGTGCCGGCGAGGGTGTCGTACAGGCCCTCCCAGTAGTCGACCGCCGCGTCGAGGGACACCGCGTCCGGCGCGTAGGCGGTGTCGCCGTAGCCGGTGGTGTCGTGCACCTCGAGGATGCAGACCAGCTTGTTCGCCGTGCACCCCTCGACGATGTCGGCGACCTGCGCGGCGTCGGTCTTGGTCCACTGGTCGCCGCTGGACAGGACGATCCGGGCGGAGTTGGCGCCGGTCGCCTTGATGCCCTCGAGGGCGCCCGGGGTCTCGTCGGCGTACCAGGCGTGCGCATGGTTGATGCCGCGCAGCACCAGGTCGGTGCCGTCGGCCTCCACGAGCCTGCCGTCGGCGACGTGGATCCCGGCGGCGGCCGCGTCGTCGTGACCGCGCATGTGGCCGTAGCCGTGACCCTTGCCGTGGCTGACGTGCCCTCGGCCTGGTGACGTGTCGGCCCCGCCGGGCTGGGCCGAGGCGGCGAGGGGTGCGGCCGTCAGTGCTGCCGCGGCGAGCGCGATCGTCGCGACGGTTCCTGCCGACCTGGTGGTGGCGATGCGTTCGAGCTTTCTGAACAACGTCGTTCCCTTCTCTCGTGCGTCGTCATCGTGCTCTGCCGCGGACGACCGGCCGGGCCGGTGCGTCCGCGGCCCCCGCGGTCGTCGCGGGAGCTCTGGTGTCAGCCGGCCCGCATGCTGCGGTAGGCGTCGGCGACCACGGCAGCGGCCGGCTTGCCGTAGACGCAGTAGTCGTCGTTCGTCGTGGCGTGCTCGGGCGCGTACAGCTCGGCCGGCCAGTCCCACAGGAAGAACCCGGACACCCACGGGCGTGCGGCGCACGCGGCGAACATCTCGGCGAGGTAGTCCGCCTGCTCGTGTCCCGAGGGCTCGCCGGCCAGGTTCCAGTCGTTCGGGCGCGCGGCGGAGCCCACGCGGCTCGGGCAGCCCGCCTCGAGGAACACGAACGGCTTGTCCTCACGGGCCACCACCGCCTCGATCCGGTCCAGGTGCTCGTCCCAGGTCCCCGCGGGGTAGTACCCGGAGGAGCCGATGACGTCGACGGCGTCCCACCAGGTGACGCGGCCCTCCTGGTACTTGTCGCAGTTGTAGGTGACCAGGCCCGGATAGACCTCGCGCACCCGGCGGACCAGGTCGCGCCACTCGGCCTCGCGCACGTCGGCGCGCACCATCTCGCAGCCGACGCAGAACATCTCGGCACCCTCCTCGGCCGCGATCCGCGCATGGTGGAGCACGAACGCGCCGTAGGACGCGAACCACTCCTCCCAGCTCGGCTCGCCGGGCACCGCCCGGTCGAAGAACCCGACGTGCGCGCGCCAGGTCCCGTCGGCGACGTTCACCACCGGCTTGAGGCACACCTTCCAGCCGCGGGCGTGCGCCTCGCGCACGGCGCCGCGCACCTCGTCGTCGGTCACGACCGGCGGGGCGTCGAGCGGCACCTCGGTCGAGATCGCGGTGGCCTGCTCGGTGGCGTACGCGAGGGCCACCCAGCTCGGTTCCAGGGCGGCGAGCTCGTCCATCGAGCGCGTCGCCTCCGGCCCCGACCAGGTGCCCCGCACCCCGGTCCAGCCCCAGGTCATCCCCGCCACGGGGGCGCCGTCGAACGGCTCGGGCCGCACGGGGCCCAGCGCTGCGGCGAGCTCCGCGCGCGACGGCGGGTCCGCGCCGAGGCGCGAGACCGTCACGGAGGCCGCGGCGGCGGCCCCCCGGGCCGCCCGCCGCACCGCGGCGTCCGACAGCCGGCGCAGCCGTGCGCGTCCGTCCGGGCCGCGCACGCCCATCCCGGCGAGCGCGTCGACCAGCGCCCCCGAGAACGTGTCGCCCGCCCCGACGGTGTCGGCCACCGGCACGCTGCGCCCCGCGACGTCGAGCACGGTGCCGTCGGCCCGCACGAGGGTGGCGCCCGAGCCGCCGCGCGTCACGACCACCAGGCCGGGACCCCACGTCGCCCACCGCCGGGCGACGTCGAGCGGGTCCTCGCCGGGGTGGTACCAGGCGAGGTCCTCGTCGCTGGCCTTGATGACGTCCGCCAGCGCCACCAGCTCCTCCACCCGGCCCAGCACCGCGGCCGGGTCGGGGGTGAGGGCTGGACGGGCGTTGGGGTCCAGGCTGACGACGGCGTGCGCGCGAGCGCGGCGCACGGCGTCGCGCACGGCATCGGCCCCGGGGGCGAGGACCGTGGCGACGGAGCCGACGTGCAGCACCTCGGCTCCCATGACCTCGACCTGGCCGAGGTCCCAGGACAGATCGAAGTCGTAGGTCGCCGAGCCGTCCGTCGCGAGGGTGACGACGGCGGACGACGTCCGCCCCGAGCTCGGAACGGAGGCGATCACCTGCACGCCGTCGTCCTCGAGCCAGCGGCGGACGAGCGCGCCGCGTGCGTCGTCGCCGAGGGTGGTGGCCAGGCGGACGTCTTGCCCGAGCCGGGCCATCGTCACGGCGACGTTGGCGGGGCTGCCGCCGGGCAGGTCCCGCGGCCCGTTCGCGTCGGGGACCACGTCCACGAGTGCCTCGCCGACCACGAGCACGTGTCCCGTCGTCATCCTGCTCATGCCGTGACCGATCCGTCGGCCGCGGCCCGCGCCAGCGTGGGAGTCAGTGGGGCGCGCGGGAGCAGGGTCGCCTGCACGGCGTGGTACAGGTCCGGCTTGCCGGGCCAGACGCCGCCGTCAGGGCAGTTTGTCGGGTCGAGCTGGTGGTGCCACGAGCCCTGCTCACGGTCGATGAGGCGTGTGGCGATGAAGTCCCACCAGGGCTTGTACTGCTCGGCGAACCGCTGCTCGCCGGTGGCTCGGTGGAGCGCGTCGGCGGCTGCCACTGCTTCGGCTGCGACCCAGTGCATGCGGTCGCGGACCACGGGTTCGCCGCCCCAGTCGGTGGTGTAGACGAAACCGTCGGCTCCGTCGACGGCCCAGGAGTCGGCGGCGGCGCGGTCGAAGAGCCGGGCAGCGGCCGGGACCAGGCCGTCGGGGGCGCGGTCCCCGAGCGCGGCGTCGAGCTGGACGAGCAGGCGTGCCCACTCGAACCCGTGCCCCGGGGTGGCGCCGAACGGCTTGAACTGGTCGTCCGGTCGGTCGCGGTTGAGGTCCGGTACCGCCGTCCAGCCGGCGTCGAAGTGCTCCGGCAGACGGTCGTCGTGGGCTGTGGCGAGCTCCGTGACGAACACGGCCACCCGAGCTGCGCGTTCGCGCCACCGGTCGCCGTCCTCCCCGCCCAGGGCGTCCGCCGCGGCCAGCATCGCCTCGACGGCGTGCATGTTCGCGTTCAGGCCCCGGTACCCGTCGAGCTCAGCCCACGCGACGTCCCACAAGTCGACGCAGCGCCCGGCGTCCTCGTCCCAGAACCGCTCCTCGAGGACGGTGGTCGCCTCGTGCAGCAGCGCGCGACCACCCGGCAGCCCGGCGATCGCCGCAGTCGACGCGGCGAGCACCACGAAGGCGTGGTCGTAGCAGGACTTGCCCGCCGCGATGTCCGGCGTCCCCGTCGCGTCGACGGCGTGGAACCAGCCGCCGTGCTCCGCGTCCCGCAACCGTCCCGTGAGCCCGGCCAGGGCGCCGCGGGCGCGGTCCGCGCTGCCGGGCACTCCGAGCAGGGTGCCCAGCCCGAACACGTGCACGGTCCGGGCGGTGATCCAGGTATGCACGGGCTTGTCCAGGGCTGGCCGCCCGCGCTCGTCCAGGTAGGCCGCACCGCCCTCGGGGTGCACGACGGCGGAGCCGAAGTCGAGCAGTCGCCGGAGCTCCGCGTCGAGCCACGCGCGGTGGGTAGGCAGGCGGGTCCAGGCGGCGTTCATCGGGCGGCGACCAGGTCGTTGAGGGAGCGCAGCACGTCGGACGACGTCAGGTCGGCCGCCGTCTCGACGCCGCTGGGCAGCGAAACCTCGAACGTGACGCTCTCCCCGGGCAGCAGGTCCACGAGCATCTCGTCGACCATGGCGTCCGGGTGCACCTTGTCCGCGAGCAGGGTGAGGTCACGGACGAGGTTCGCCGCGGTCACCCGTACCCGCATGCCTGTCGCGGTCGGCAGCACCTCGGTCGCCAGGTCGGCTGCGCCGAGCGCCGAGTCCCGCGGCTCGACGAAGAACCAGGTGCCCCGGTGCTCGCCGACGTTCGCGACGAGGAGCTCGCGGTCCGCGTCCGCCGCCAAGGCGACCTCGGCGGGGACGGGCACGCTCGCGGTCCCGCGCGGGGCCACCGTGACGGGCACCTTCGTCGCCGCGGTCTCGACGCCGTCGAACCGCAGGCGGCTCAGCACGACGTCACCCGTCCACTCCTCGTCGGTGTCGTTGACCAGCACCGCCGCGAGGCCGTCCGTGCCGTCCCCGACGGGCTCGCCGCCATCGGCGGAGCGCGGCTGGATCGTCACCAGGCGGTCGGCGAACGCGCGTCGGATGCCGTGCAGCAGCGGCTTCGCGTGACCGTCGCCGTCCACCGCCGCCCAGGAGGTCACCGGCCAGCAGTCGTTGAGCTGCCACACGACAGCCCCCATGCACCGCGGGGCCCAGGAGCGCAGGTGCTCGAGAGCGACGCGCACCGCCGTCGCCTGGTTCCAGGACATCGCCCAGTGCCAGTCCGCCATGTCGTCGGGCAGCGGCACGTGCGCCACCAGGCCGTCGGTGAGCTTGTCGTTGCCCTGCAGCGCCTTCTGATGCACCTGCATCCCCGGCGACTCCGGGGTCAGCGGGGCGTCGCTGATCGACCGCGTCAGAGCCGACCAGGTGGGCGGACCCTGCCAGCCGAACTCCGCCATGAACCGCGGCACCACGTCGCGGTAGTGCGGCCAGTCCTCGCGGTTCCACAGGTCCCACGAGTGCATGGAGCCGTGGTCGGAGTCGTTCTGGTCGCGGCCCATGTCGATCGGCAGCTCGCCCGACCAGGGGCTCGACGGCGTGTACGCGCGGCCCGGGTCGAGCTCGGACACCACCGACGGCAGCAGGTACTCGTAGTAGTCGAGACCCCAGGTCTTGCCGTCCAGGCGCTTGAGGAAGCCCCACACGGTCATGCCCCAGACGTTCTCGTTGCTGCCGTTCCACAGCACGAGGCTCGGGTGCGGCATGAGCCGGGTGACGTTGTCGCGCGCCTCGGCCTCGATCTCGCCGCGCAGCGGCTCGGCCTCGCTGTAGGCGGCGCACGCGAGGGCGAAGTCCTGCCAGGTGAGGATGCCGCGCTCGTCGCACAGGTCGTAGAAGTCGTCGGCCTCATAGATGCCGCCGCCCCACACCCGCAGCAGGTTGAGGTTCGCCTGCTCGGCCTGGGCGATCCGGGCCGCGTACCGCTCGCGCGTGACCCGGTGCGGGAACGCGTCGTCGGGGATCCAGTTGGCGCCCTTCACCCACACGGGCCGGTCGTTGACGACGAACGTGAAGGACGTGCCGAGGTCGTCGGGCAGCACGTCGAGCCGCACCGTGCGGAACCCGATCCGGCCCGACCAGCCGTCGAGCACGCCGCCGGCGAGGGGCTCGATCGTGACGTCGACGTCGTACAGCGGCTGTTCGCCGTACCCGCGCGGCCACCACAGGCGGGCGTCGTCGACGTCCACCTCGACGACCGCAGACGTCTGGCCTGCCGGCACGGTCACGACGGCGGTGCTGTTCGTGCCGTGGCCGCCCACCGTCGCGGCGAGGCGCAGGTCCGTGGCCGACGTGCGCTGCAGGTCGACGTGCACCGCGACGCGGCCGGCGACCGGCGCGTCGTCGTGCGCACCGTCGAGCGCGCCGTCGTGCCCGACCGTGACGACGGGCCGCACGGCGGCGAGTCGCGCCGTGCTCCACGACTCGAGCCGCACGGGCCGCCAGATGCCCGACGTCGCGGTGTCGATGCCCCAGTCCCAGCCGAAGCTGCACGCCATCTTGCGCACGGCGTTGAACGGGTGGTGGTTGACCTGCGGCCGGTAGCCGAGCGCCAGGCTCTGCGCGTCCGCGTACCGCACCGGTGAGGCGAAGCGGACGGTCAGCTCGTTGCGCCCCGCCACCAGCGATGGGCGCACGTCGAACCGGTAGGTGCGGTGCATGTTCGCCGTCGTGCCGATCACGACGCCGTTGAGCCGTACCTCGGCAACGGTGTCCAGGCCGTCGAAGACGAGATCGTGGCGGTCGTGGCCGTCGGGCGACCACGCGAACGTGGTGCGGTACTCCCAGTCGCACGCGCCGATCCACTTCAGCAGCGCCTCGTTGTCGTCGAGGTAGGGGTCGGGGATCAGGCCCGCGGCGAGCAGGTCGGTGTGCACGGAGCCCGGGACGGTCGCCGGCACGTCCTGCACGGACGTGCCCGCAGGCACGGGGCCGCCGGCCGCGGACAGCGTCCAGCCGTCGTGCAGGTCGTGGCGGGTGCGGGCGGACGTCGGGTGGGTCACTTGACTGCTCCTGAGGTGAGTCCGTTGTAGATGTGGCGCTGGAGGAGGAGGAACGCGATCAGCGTGGGCACGATGATGAGCAGCGTGCCCGCCGCGATGACCTCCCACTGGGAGCCGAAGGGCCCCTTGAACCGGAACAGCGCCGTGGAGATGACGCCGAGGTCGCGCGCCGGCATGTACAGGAACGGGATGTAGAACTCGTTGTAGATCGCGATGCCCTTGACGATCACCACGGTGGCGATCGCCGGGCGCAGCAGCGGGAAGATGATCCGCGCGTAGATCGTGAAGCGGTTGGCGCCGTCGATCATCGCCGCCTCGTCGAGCGACCGCGGGATCGACTTCATGAACTGCAGGAAGATGTAGATCGCGATGATGTCGGTGCCCATGAACAGGGCGATCGCCGCCCAGCGGGTGTTGAACAGCCCGAGCGTGTTGATGATCTGGAACGTCGCGACCTGGGTCGTGACGGCCGGCACCAGCGTGGCCAGCAGGAAGCCGCCCATCACGACCTTGCGGCCGCGGAAGTCGAAGCGGTCGACGGCGTAGGCCGTCATCGTCCCGATGATGATGGTGCCCAGGAGGGCCACCACCAGGATGATCGACGTGTTGATGAAGCCCTCGAGCATGCGCCCCTGGGTGAAGGCGGTGGCGAAGTTCTCGACGTTCGTCCAGTCCTGCGGCAGGTCGAGCGGCCCGGTGGAGTTGTACTCCTTGGCGTCCTTGAACGCGGCGAACACGAGGGTGACCAGCGGGATCACGGCGCAGGCGCACGCGACGAGGATCGACGCGTACTTGAGGACGGTGCCGATCGTGCCCGTGACGGGGCCGGCGGATCGGCGGAGGCGGGCGAGCCCGAGGCGGGCCCGGTCGGTGGCGGTGGGCGTGACGCGCCCGAGGTCGGTGGTGCTCATGCCAGGTCTCCCTTGTCCTCCGGGAACGCCTTGCGCTGGATCCAGGTGATGACCAGCACGATGAGCAGCAGCACGACGGCCATGGCCGAGGCGAGGCCCACCTTCGAGTAGGTGAACGCCGTGTCGATCGTCTCGATCACGAACGTCGACGTGCCGTTCGCGCCGCCGGTCATGACGAACGGGATCTCGAACACCGACAACGCCCCGGAGACGGCGAGGATGAGGGAGAGCCCGACGATCTGCCGGATGCCCGGCAGGATGATGAAGCGGAACTTCTGCCACGACGTCGCGCCGTCGAGGTCCGCGGCCTCGTACAGCTCGCCCGGGATGGACTGGATCGCACCCAGGAAGAGCACGAAGTTCAGGCCCATGTACCGCCACACCGAGGTGGCGGCCAGGGAGTAGTTGGCGATCGACCGGTCCCCTAGCCACTGCGGCGGGTCGGTGACCCCGAACATCGCCAGGAGCGCGTCGAGCGTGCCGTCCGGGCGGAAGAAGTAGAGGAACGCCAGCCCGATCGCGACGCCGTTGAGCAGGTAGGGGAAGAACAGGACGCCCTTGAACAGGTTCCGCAGCCGCGTGCGGAAGCTGAGGATCGTGGCGAAGTACAGCGCCAGGGCCAGCTGTACCAGGGCACCGACGAGGTAGTAGGCGCTCACGAGGAACACCGAGAAGATCGACGGGTCGGTGAAGATGCTGACGTAGTTGTCGAGCCCGACGGGCTCCTTGACCGGGTCGATCCCGTCCCACGACGTGAAGCTGTACCAGACCATGTTCGCCACGGGGACGAACGTGAACAGGACCAGCAGCCCCAGGGGGACGAGGAGGAAGAGCCACGGCGTGGCCCTCCAGCCCCGGCGGGTCGGTCGGCCGGCGCCGGCGGCGGGTGCCGCGCTCCGGGCGCGCCCCGGGGCACGGGTGGGATTCATGACGGACATGGGGTGCTCATTCCTGACGTCGCCGGTGCCCCGCCGCGGGCGGGGCACCGGCCGTGCGGTCGTGCCGGGCGGTGTCAGTCCGTCGCGGCGGCGCGGGCGTCGGCCCAGCGCGAGTTCAGGCCGGCGAAGAAGGAGTCCTTGTCACCCTTCGCGGCGCCGCGGGCGATGTCGACCAGCTCCTGGCGGTACTGGCTGCCCCAGAGGTCGATCTTGGCGCCGTTCGCGATGTCGTTGTCCAGCGACTCCTTGCCCTCGGGCATCGGGTCGAGCTCGACGAGCTCCACCCCGAGGTCCGTGAACGTACCGAGGCTCTCCGGCAGCCCAGAGCCCGTGGCGGGGGCGATGCCGCCCTCGCTCTCCGCGAACCCGGACTCGTTGAGGAACCAGTCGACCCACGCCCGCGCGGCCTCCTTGTGCTCCGAGTTCTTGGCGATCGCGATCTTGTAGTCACCGCTGATGGTGGAGCGCAGCTTGCCGTCCTCGCCGAACGGGATGGGCCAGAACGCGACGTCGTCCGGGTTCTCGCCGATCTTCTCGGCGGCGGACTTGAACTGCGGCACGGCCCACGAGCCCAGCACCATCGAGCCGACCTTGCCCTGGGCGAGCAGGTTCTTCGACTCCTCCCAGTTGGTGGTGGTCGGGTCGGCCTCGCTGAGGCCCGCGTCGACGACGTCGAAGAGCAGCCCGTCGATCGCGTACTGCTCCTGCCCCTCGCTCCACGGCGCGTCGCTCTGCGTGCGCTCCTCGACGGCGCCCGCGCCCGCGACGCTGCCCTGGTTGTTCTGCCACTGGTCCAGCGGCCACTTGTCCTTGTAGTTCGTGTAGTACGGGTCGGCGTCGGTCTTCTCGCGGATCGCCTTCAGTCCGTCGAGCAGCTCCTGCCGGGTGGCGGGCGGCTCGGTGATCCCCGCGTCCTTCCAGACCTGGGTGTTGACGACCAGGCCCATGGCGGTACCGAACGTCGCCAGCCCGTACACCTGGCCGTCGTAGGCCTTCTCGTTGACGAACTGGTATTTCTCGCCCAGCTCCGTGGTGGTGCCCAGCGGCTCGAAGAACGTCGGGAGCTGGTCCTGCGACACCGAGTTCGGCACGAGCAGGACGTCGCCGTAGTCCTTCGAGTTGAGCCGGATCGAGACGTCGCCCTCGTAGTCGGTGAGCGGCTCGAACTCGACGTCGATGTCCGGGTAGATCTTCTGGAACTCCTCGACGTAGTCGGCGAGCTTCGTGTCGACGATGTCCGTCCGGTTGGTCAGGACGGTGATCTCGCCCGAGAGCCCGTCGTCCGTCCCGGCGTCGTCGCCGCCGGACGAGCACGCCCCGAGGGTCAACGCCACTGCGGCCGCCGTCGTGGCGGCGAGCACGGTGTGCTTCCTTGCCATCATGTTCCACTTCCTCCGTCGTCCTCGACCGCCGCGGCCCCGGCCCCCCACGACACCTGAGTCGCGTGCGGGTGCGACACCACAGAGTGAAGCGGTTAAGTTTTCGTAAGTCAATCCCTCCGTGGTCACGGTTCTCGCAGCGAGGCGGTCGGACGCTCAGGAAGCGCGGCGGGCGGTCGAGCCCCGGGTGCGCAGCGTCGGGACCGAGTCCAGGAAGCTGCCGGGCTCCTGCCCGTCGATGCGGTCGAAGAGGCGCCGCGCCACGTGCGCGCCGTACCGCGTGACGTCGTGGCTCAGGGCCGACAGGCGCGGGTACGTGGCCTCGCACAGCGGCGAGTCGTCCCACGCGATCATCGACACGTCCCGCGGCACGACGACGCCCACCTCGCTGGCGACGCCGAGCCCGGCGACCGCCATCACGTCGTTGTCGTAGATGATCGCGGTGGGTGGCTGCGCGCCGGTGAGCAGCGAGCGCGTCGCACCCGCCCCCTGCACCGCGGTGTAGTCCGTGCGCATGATGACGCCCTTTGCGCCGAGCTCCGCGATCTCCTCGTCGAACGCCCGGTCGCGGATCAGGGTGTGCCCGAAGGTCCCCAGACCGCCGACGCGCGCGATGCGCTCGTGCCCCATCGCGCGCAGGTAGCGCACCGACTCCCGCATCGCCGCGGCGTCGTCGGTCCAGACGTTCGTCAGTCCCTGGGCCAGGCTCGTGTCCCCCACCACCACCGCGGGCAGCGCGTCCGGCCCATGGAAGAACGGCAGCCGCGGGTCGTCGGCGCGCGGGTCCACGACGATCACGCCGTCCACCCGCCGCGCCGCGCGCCAGGCCTTGTAGGTGCGCAGCTCCGCCTCGGTGTCCGGCACCACCTGCAGCAGCAGGGCGTACGACCGCTTGGTGAGCTCCGACTCGATGCCAGCGAGGAACTGCATGTAGAACGACTCCACGCCCAGCATGTCGGGGTCGCGCGCGAGAACCAGCCCGACCGTCTCCGTCCGCGCCCCCGACAACGAGCGCGCGGCGGAGCTCGGCGCCCAGCCCAGCTCCGCCGCGATCGCGAGGATCCGGGCGCGCGTCGCTTCCGAGACGCCGGGGCGGTCGTTCAGCGCGTACGACACCGCGCCCGTCGAGACACCGGCGCGGCGCGCGATGTCGGCGATCGTGATCCTGGGCACGGGTGCTCCTCCTGACGAGTCAGGGGGAGCCTACTGGTCGGTCACCACCGTCACCCGCAGCAGCAGCGCACGGTCGGGGTCGAGCACGGGCAGCGCGAGGCCGACGTCGGTCAGCACGTGCCCGGGCAGCGTGACGCCGCCCGCGTCCGCCCACGGCAGGGCGGCGCCCCAGCGGGCCGCGACGCCGTCGAGGTCGCGCGCGGGCCCGTCGAGCCGCACGCGATAACGCCTGCGCGGGTCCAGGCCGGGCAGCGGGACGGGTCCCGGCGGCCAGGAGTCCGACGTCGCCGTGCACACCCAGGCGAACAGCGCGTCGTCGGCGCCCGGGGCGACGACGCCGTGCAGCCGGTAGGCCGGGTCGGGATGGTCGGCGTGCACGACGACGCCGCCGTGCAGCAGGTCGCGCACCTCCTTGACGTACGCCACCCACTCCGCGACGCGGGCCCGCTCGGCCGCCGTCGCCTCGGTGAGGTCCCACTCGATGCCCAGGTGCCCGAACAGGGCGGTCGCGGCGCGGAAGTCCAGCGGCAGGGCGCGGCCCGACGTCGGCGCGACGGGCGCGCTGACGTGCGCGCCGAGCAGCTCGTACGGCACGAGCAGGTTCGTCCAGCGCTGGATCTCCTGCCGCTCGTGCGCGTCGGTGGAGTCGGACGCCCACACCCGGTCGGTGCGCGCGAGGATCCCCAGGTCGACCCGGGCACCCCCGGAGGCGCACGTCTCGACCTCGAGCCCCGGGTGCCGCGCCCGCAGCTCGTCGACGAGCCGGTAGAGGGCGAGCGTCTGCGCGTGCGCGGCCGCCCGGCCGGACGGCGGGTGCCCGGCCCCGACCAGCTCGCGGTTGTGGTCCCACTTGAGGTACGCGATCGGGTACTCGTCCAGCAGGGCGTCGAGCTGCCCCAGCACGTGGGCGTACGCCCCCGGGTGCGCGAGGTCGAGTACCTGCTGGTGCCGCGCCGCGCCCAGCGGCCGCCCGCCGGCGCCCGTGAGGATCCAGTCCGGGTGCGCCCGTGCCAGGTCGGAGTCGGGGTTGACCATCTCGGGCTCCACCCAGAGCCCGAAGTCCATGCCGAGCTCGCGCACGCGACGCGCGAGCGGCCACAGCCCCTCGGGCCAGGCGTCGGGCGACACCACCCAGTCGCCGAGCCCGGCGGCGTCGTCCCGGCGCGCGCCGAACCAGCCGTCGTCGAGCACGAACCGCTCGGCGCCCACCTCCGCGGCGGCCTCCGCGAGCGCCGTGAGGCGACCCAGGTCGTGGTCGAAGGTCACGGCCTCCCACGTGTTGACGACGACCGGGCGCGGGGAACGGGGGTGCTCCGGTCGCGCGCGCAGCCACTCGTGCACCCGCGCGGCCACCCCGTCGAGCCCGACGCCGTGCACGGCGTAGGTCCAGGGCGAGACGTACTCCTCCCCCGGCCCGAGCCGCACCTCCCCGGGCAGCAGCGCCTCGCCCGCGGCGAGCAGGCCGACGCCGTGCGGCGACCGCTCCGCGACCATCCGCTGGTTGCCCGACCACCCGGCGTGCACGGCCCACACCTCGCCGCGGCGGGCGCCGAACCCGGCCTCGCCCGCGCACAGGAGGAAGCCGGTGTCGAAGCCGGGACGCCCGCGCAGGCTGCCGCGCTCGTGCCGCCCGTGGGCGAACGGCAGCCGCTGCGGCGACCGGTCGCGCAGCTGGTGGCCGGTGAGGTCGAGCAGCTCGACGGCGCGCGCCGGCACCGGCAGCGCGGGCAGCACACCCGCCAGGTCGTAGGGCGCGCCCGCGTCCGCCGTCGAGCGCACCGCCGCGCGCAGCCGGACCAGGCCCGAGCGCGCCTGCTCCATCTCGAGCCGCAGGTCGAGGCCGGCGTCGTCGTCCGCGGCCGTGACGACGGCCCCGGTCGACCAGGGCGCGGGCAGGTCGGTCCGCTCGACGCCCGTGACGACGAACCGCGGCGCCGGGGCGGCGCCCGCCCGGTGCCCGGTGACCCCCTGCAGCCCCGGCCACCCGGCGGACGCCTCGGGCAGCACCGCCACCGGCATCGGGCCGTCGACCGGGTAGCCGAACGGCTGGGGCGCCGTCGCGAGCGTCAGCGCCGTCAGGACGTCCTCGTCGAGGTCGCCGAGGTCCGCGCCCCAGTGCGCGACGACGGGGAGCCGGTCGCCGTCCAGCCGGAGCAGGAGGCTGACGCCCCCGGCCCGCAGGTGCACGTGCCGGGGCGGGGCGGCCGTCGTCACCGCGGCCCCACGAGCTGGTTGAGCGACCGCAGCACGTGCGGCGCGACCAGCGTCCGCGGGTCGAGCGACGCGCCGTCGGGCACGCTGACCCGCACCTCGGCGCTCTCGCCCGGCAGCAGCGTGACGAGCATGTCGTCCACCCGCGCGTCGGGGTGCGCCTTGTCCGCGAGCAGCGTGAGGTCGCGCACGAGGGCGCGCGCCGTGACGCGGACGACATACCCGCCGGAGACCTCGTCGACGACCGCGACCAGGTCCGGCGCCGCGAGCGCCGAGTCGCGCGGCTCGGCGAAGAACCAGTGCGCCCGGGCGTCGCCGACCTCGGCGACGAGCAGCTCGGCCGCCGCGTCCCCGGCCGTGGCCACGGCCGCCGGGACGAGCACCGTCACCGCGGCCCGCGGACCGACCTCGACGTCCTGCGCGTGGGCGGCCGGCGCGGACCCGTCGAACGTCAGCCGGCGCAGCCGCAGCGTGCCCGACCAGGTCGCGTCCGTGTCGTTGACCAGCACCGCCGCCAGGGTGTCGGGGCCGTCCCCCACGGGCTCGCCGCCGCCGGCGGACCGCGGCTGGATCGTCACCAGTCGGTCGGCGTGCGCGTGCGCGAGGGCGTGCAGCAAGGGCTTGGGACGCCCGTCGCCGTCCACCGCCGCCCACGACGTCACCGGCCAGCAGTCGTTGAGCTGCCACATCACCGAACCCATGCAGCGGGGGCTCCACGAGCGCAGGTGCTCCACCGCGACCTGCACGGCGGTCGCCTGGTTCCACTGCATGGCCCAGTGCCAGTCGTCCATGTCGTCGGGCAGCGGCAGGTGCGCGAGCAGCCCGTCGGTGAGCTTGTCGTTGCCGCTCATGGCCTTCTGGTGCACCTGCATCCCCGGCGACTCGGGGGTGAGCGGGTCGTCGCTCACGGCGCGCACGAGCGTGGACCAGGTGGGCGGGCCCTGCCAGCCGAACTCGGCCATGAACCGCGGCACGACGTCGCGGTAGTGGGGCCAGTCCTCCCGGTTCCACAGCTCCCACGAGTGCATCGAGCCGTGGCGCGGGTCGTTGGGGAACAGGTCGGGCTTGAGCGGCAGGTCCCCCGACCAGGGGCTCGACGGCGTGTACGGGCGGCTGCCGTCCAGCTCCGTCACGACGGCGGGCAGCAGGTTCTCGTAGTAGTCCAGCCCCCAGGTCTTGCCGTCGAGGCGCTTGATCCAGCCCCAGGTCTGGTGCCCCCAGACGTTCTCGTTGCTGCCGTTCCACAGCACCAGGCTGGGGTGCGGCGCGAGGCGCGAGACGTTGTCGCGGGCCTCGGCCTCCACCTCGGCGCGCAGCGGCTCCTCCTCCGCGTAGGCCGCGCACGCGAAGGCGAAGTCCTGCCACACCAGCACGCCGCGCTCGTCGCACTCGGCGTAGAAGTCGTCCGCCTCGTACACGCCGCCGCCCCACACGCGCAGCAGGTTGATGCCGGCCAGCTCCGCCTGATCGAGCCGCGCGGCGTAGCGCTCGCGCGTCACGCGCGGCAGGAACTCGTCGTCGGGGATCCAGTTGGCGCCCTTGACCCAGACGGGCCGGTCGTTGACCACGAACGTGAACGACGTGCCGTCGTCGTCCGGCTCGACCGCCAGCCGCACGGACCGGAAGCCGGTGCGACCCTCGTGCTCGTCCACGGCCGCGCCGTCCGGGCCCACGAGCGTCACGGCGACGTCGTGCAGCGGTTGGTCGCCGTACCCGCGCGGCCACCACAGCGCGGCGTCGGGCACCTCGACCCGCACGACCGCGGCGCTCTCGCCGGCGGCCAGGCGCGCCGTCGCGGCGGCGTCCGCGCCGTGCCCGGTGACGCGGACGGCGACGTCGAAGGGCCCGGCGGCGACGCCCTGCAACCCCGCGCGCTCGACCTCGACGTGCACGTCCAGCAGGCCGGCGCCGCGTGCGACGTCGGCCGTCGCGAGCGGGCGGACCTCGGCGAGGCGGGCGCCGCTCCACGACTCGAGCCGCGCCGGGCGCCAGATGCCGACCGTCGCGGCGTCGATGCCCCAGTCCCAGCCAAAGTTGTACGCGGCCTTGCGCAGCGCGTTGAACGGGTGGTGGTTGACCTGCGGCCGGTAGCCGAGCGCCAGGCTGCGGGAGTCGGCCTCGCGGACCGGCGACGCGAACCGCACCGCCAGCTCGTTGGCGCCCGGTCGCAGCAGCGCGGAGACGTCCCACCGATAGCGGCGGTGCTGGTTGGCGGTGCGCGCCACCTCGGCACCGTTGAGGGTGACCGTGGCGACGGTGTCCAGGCCCTCGAAGACGAGGTCCTGTCGGTCGTGGCCGTCGGGCTGCCACGCGATCGTGGTGCGGTACTCCCAGTCGCACGCGCCGATCCACTTCAGCAGCGCCTCGTGGTCGTCGAGGTACGGGTCGGGGATGAGGCCGGCCGCCAGCAGGTCCGTGTGCACGGTGCCGGGCACGGTCGCGGGCACGCCGCGCTCGTCGTGCAGGGCGGCGGCGAGCGCCTCCGGGACGGGGCCCGCGACGGCGCGGGCGGTCCAGCCGTCGTGCAGCGGGACGGCGGTGGTGCGGGTCATGCGGATCCTCCGGGAACGGTCGTCACCAAGGGTGGTCGGGCCGGGACGTCGCCGGTGCGGCGGGCCGTCCGGCCGAGGGGTTCGGGGTCAGCCGACGGCGATGCGGACGCCGCCGGCACGGGAGACGAGCTCGCCCTGCAGCACCAGGGCGGCCGCGCCGATCGCGGCGGCCTCGGCCGCCGCCGACGAGATGACCACCTCGACGTCGTGCGCGTGCCGGGCGATCGACGACGCGGCGAGCCGCTCCCGGACGGCGGGCAGGTAGAGCGAACCCGCGAGCGCCATCGCGGGGCCGGTGAGCACGAGGCGGTCGACGTCGAGCACCTGCGCGAGGGTCTGGGCCGCGACGGCCACGTAGCGGGCGGACCGGTGCAGCAGGTTCGCAGCGACGGCGTCGCCGGCGAGCGCCGCGCGGGCCAGGGCCGCGAACCGGACCGACACCGGGCGGTCCGTGCCGCCGAGGTCGAAGCCGGCCGCCTCGGCCGCCGCGACCACGGCGCGCGGGCCGCCCAGGGCCTCCACGCAGCCGCGCGACCCGCACCAGCACTCGGGCCCGTCCATCTCGACGCAGACGTGCCCGACCTCGCCCGCGTTGGAGCTCACGCCCCGCAGCGGGATGCCGTCGAGCACCGCGCCGGCGCCGATCCCGGTCGCGAGGTAGAGCGCGGCGAACGCCGAGCTTCCCCCGGCCCCGCCGGTCCAGTGCTCCCCCACCGCGGCGGCGGTCGCGTCGTTGTCGAGGACGACGGGCAGCCCGGTCGCCTCGCCGAGCCGCCGACCGAGCGGGAAGTCCGCCCATCCGCCCATCGCCGGCCCGGTGAGCACCAGGCGCGACCCACGCGACAGGGGCCCCGGCGACACCACACCCAGCCCGAGCACGTTCTCCCAGCTCGCCCCGGCGCCGTCGACCAGCCCCCGCACCGTCTCGGCCATGGCGCGCACCACGGACTCCGGGTCGCCGACGGGCGACGTGCGACGCAGCCGCGCCACCACCGCACCGTCCAGGTTCACCAGGGCGTAGGTGACGTCCGTCCCGTCGAGGTGGACCCCCACCGCGTGCCGGCTCGTGGGCACGAGCTCCAGGAGCACCCGGCGCTTGCCGCCGGTGGACTCGGCGAGCCCCGTCTCCTGCACCAGGCCGTCCTCGATGAGCCGGCGCACCGTGGTCGACACCGTGGCCCCGGTGAGGCCGGTGGCCGCCGTGAGCTCCACGCGGCTGATCGTCCCCGCGGCGCGGATCGCGTCGAGCACGGCCGCACGGCTCGACGGCACCCCCGCCGACGGGCCCGCGGGCCCCAGCACCTCTGTCATGGTCAACCTCCCGGCTCAGGGTGTCACGTCCCGAGCACCACGCACCGTTCCGCGCACCATCGCGGGCAGCCTTGCGGGCATGACGGGCACCGTTGCGGGCACAGGGCCCGGTCACGACAGCTCCGCGAGACGCCGCTCGGGGTCGGGGGACGCCGCCCGCAGCGTCTTGGTGTAGTCGTGCTGCGGACGCAGGATGACGTCGTCGGCCGGGCCCCGCTCCACGATCGTCCCCCGGTGCATCACCAGGATCTCGTCGGAGAAGTGCCGCGCGGTCGCCAGGTCGTGGGTGATGTACAGGACGCCCAGGTCGTCCTCCTCCTGCAGCGAGGCGAGCAGGTTGAGGACGCCGAGCCGGATGGAGACGTCGAGCATGGAGACGGGCTCGTCGGCCACGAGGATGCCGGGCTCGGGCGCGAGCGCCCGGGCGATGGCCACGCGCTGCCGCTGGCCTCCGGACAGCTCGTGCGGGCGCCGCTGAGCGTAGTCCTCCGCGGGGTCGAGCCGCACGCGGCGCAGCAGCGCGAGCACCCGCTCCCGGACCTCTGCGTCGCCCAGCCCGGGGTGATGCAGCCGCACGGGACGCTCCAGGTGGTGCCCCACCGAGTGGTACGGGTTGAGCGAGCCGAACGGGTCCTGGAACACCATCTGCACCCGGCGGCGGTACGCCACCTCCGCGCGGCGCCCCCGGCCCACGGGGGCGCCGTCCACGAGGATCCGGCCCGACGTCGGTCGCTCCAGGTGCATGAGCATCTTCGCGACCGTCGACTTGCCCGAGCCGGACTGCCCGACCAGCGCGGTGGTCCGCCCCGGCTCGAGCGCGAAGGACACGCCGTCCACGGCCCGCAGGTCGGCGGACCGGAAGCCGGAGCGCAGCTTGTACACCTTGGTGACGTCGCGCACCTCGAGCGTGGTCATGCCCTCTCCTCCACTGTGTCGTGCTCGGCGTCGTGCCGGGTCGGCGCGCCCGCGGGCACCGCCCGCGAACCGTGCCGCACGAACCCCCCGCGTTCCCCGGTGAGGCTGGGGAACGACGACAGCAGCGTGCGCGTGTACTCGTGCTGCGGGCTGGTGTAGAGCGTGAGCGCGTCGGCGAGCTCCACCACGCGGCCCTCGCGCATCACGGCGATCCGGTCGCTGATCTCGAGCAGCAGCGGCAGGTCGTGCGTGATGAACATGACCGCGAACCCGAGCTCGTCGCGCAGGCGCGCGATCTCCTGCAGGATCTCCCGCTGGACGACGACGTCGAGCGCCGTCGTCGGCTCGTCCATGATCATCACCTGCGGGTCCAGCGCCATCGCCATCGCGATCATCACGCGCTGCCGCATCCCGCCGGACAGCTCGTGCGGGTAGGCGGTCAGCCGGTTGCGGTCCACGCCGACGCGCTCGAGCAGCTCGCCACACAGCACGCGCCGCTGCGCCTTCGACATGCCCGGCCGGTGCGTGGTGAGCACGTCGTCGAGCTGGTCACGCACCTTCTTCACCGGGTTGAGGGAGTTCATCGCGCCCTGGAACACCATCGAGATCTTCGACCAGCGGAACTGCCGCAGCTCCTCGCCGTCCATGCGCATGACGTCGAGCGCGTACCCCTCGCGGGAGTGGAACTCGACCGAGCCCGCGGTGACCTCCGCCGGGGGCTTGAGCAGCCGGGTCACCCCGTAGGCGAGGGTCGACTTGCCGCAGCCGGACTCGCCCGCCAGGCCGAGCACCTCGCCGCGGCCGAGCTCGAGGCTGACGTCGCGCACAGCGTGCACCGGCGTCGCCGTCTGGTAGGTGATGCTGAGGCCCTCGATGGAGAGCACCGGGGGGCGTGCCGTCCCGGCTGGTGGGACCACTGCCTGCGTCGCCGCGGTCATGCGGCCACCTCCGTCGGGTCGGTCGCGACCGCCGCGGTGCGGGCCCGGCGCCGCCAGCCCTTGCGCTCGGCGCGCGTCTGGCTGCGCAGCTTCGGGTTGATGATCTCGTCGATCGAGTAGTTGACGAGCGACAGCGCGGCCCCGAAGACGGCGATGGCGAGGCCCGGCGGCACGAACCACCACCACGCCCCGAGACGCAGGGCCAGGCCGTTCTGCGCGTAGTAGAGCATGGTGCCCCAGGTGAAAGACCCGGTGGCGCCCAGGCCGAGGAACGACAGCCCCGCCTCGCCGAGGATGGCGAAGATGACCGCCATGACCACCTGGGAGGCCAGCAGCGGGATGAGGTTCGGCAGGATCTCGACGACGAGCACCCGCCATGGCCGCTCCCCCGCCACGCGGGCGGCGAGCACGTAGTCCCGCCCCCGCACGCTGAGCGTGAAGCCGCGCAGCACGCGGGCCGACCCCGCCCAGCCGGTGATCGCCAGCACGAGGGCGACGAGCAGGATGCTCTTGTCCTGCACGTAGCTGGAGATGACGATGACCAGCGGCAGGCCGGGGATCACGAGCATCACGTTGGACAGCAGGGAGAAGGCCTCGTCGGTGAGCCCGCCCGCGTACGCGCCGACGACCCCGAAGAACGCCGACAGCACGAGGGTGAGCACGCCGACGATCGCCCCGATGAGCAGCGAGCCGCGCGTCGCGTACGCCAGCTGGGCCAGCACGTCCTGGCCGGTCTGCGTGGTGCCGAGCAGGTGGTCCGCGCTCGGCGCGGTCATGCCGATGCTGTCCACGGCCGACGGGTCCTGCACGACCAGCGGGCCGATCAGCCCGAAGAGCACGAAGGCCACCACGATCGACAGGCCCACGACGAGCTTGGGGGTGAGCGGGGGCAGGGGGACGCGGCGCCGCCCGACGCCCGGGGGCGCGGCCCCGGCGGGCGCGTCGGCGCCGGCGGTGTCCGCGCTGCCGACGATCTCGGAGGAGGTGATCGACATCGATCCGTCCTTTCTCTCAGGGTCGCGGGTCAGCCGCGCGCGCGGGTTCGGGGGTCGATCACCGAGTACAGGAGGTCGACCAGGAGGTTGGCGCCCAGCACGGAGAGCGTGATGACGAGGAAGATCCCCTGCATCAGGGCGTAGTCGCTGCTGTTCACCGCGGAGAGGAGCGCCGACCCGACGCCCGGGTAGCTGAACACCGCCTCCGTGACGATGGAGCCGGCGACGACGAAGCCGAGGGAGATCGCGAAGCCCGCGATCGACGGCAGGACGGCGTTGCGCGCCGCGTAGGTGCGCATGATCCGCCCACGACGCAGCCCCTTCGCCTCCGCGGTGACGATGAAGTCCTCGGACAGCGTGGACACCATCATGTTGCGCATCCCGAGCATCCAGCCGCCCACCGACGACAGCACGATGGTCAGCGCCGGCAGGGTGCCGTAGTAGATCACCGAGCCGATGAACGGCAGGTTCCAGCCCGGCGACGTGGTGTACACGTCGTAGCCCCCGTTGAGCGGGAACAGCTGCCACATCGAGCCGAAGACGTACAGGAGCACCAGGGCGAGCCAGAAGTACGGCACGGACTGGAACATCGTCGTGACGGGGATGAGGTTGTCCAGCCACGACCCCCGCCGCCAGCCCGCCAGGGTGCCCAGCCCGACGCCGAGCACGAACGAGATGATCGTGGAGAGCCCGATCAGCCCAACCGTCCACGGCAGCGTCTGGGAGATCACCTGCGTGACCGGCGCCGGAAAGTACGAGACGGAGACGCCGAGGTCGCCGTGGGCGAGCTGGCGCAGGTAGTCCACGTACTGCTGCCACAGCGGCGACGACGTGTCGGCGCCGAGGAGGAGCTCGATGGCGTGCCGGGTGGCCGGGGTGACCTGGCCCTTCTGGGCCAGCTTGGACACCAGCTGGTCCACCGGGTTGCCCGGCATGAGCCGTGGGATCAGGAAGTTCAGGGTCAGCGCTGCCCACAGGGCGACGACGTAGAACCCGAGCTTGCGTGCGACGAACGTCATGTCGTTGACCTCGCGGTCTTCCTCCTCGGCGCCGCCACGTCAGCCGGCCGGCTGGATGGTCTTGAGGACGATGCCGTTGTCCCAGGCCTTCCAGGACGCGGCGAACGCGTACTTGTCGTCGTTGTCCGGCCAGCCCGTCACCCGGGTGTTGTTGAACTCCGTCAGCGTGGAGTTGATGTAGATCGGGACGTACGGCATGTCGGCGAGGATCTCCTGCTGGACGATGGCGTACTGCGCCTTCTGCTCCGCCTCGTCGGAGGTCTCCGAGGCGGCCTTGATCGCGGCGTCGACCTTCTTGTTGGAGTAGCGCGCGTAGTTGCCGCCCGACGCCATCTCCCCGACCTTCGCCGTGTTCGTCGACGAGTACTTGGGGTTGTACGTGTAGTACGGGTTGTCCGACGCGCCCAGGCCGATCGAGTCCAGGGAGAGCTGGTAGGTGCCCTTGACCTGGTTGTCGTTCCACTCGTTCCACGCGAGCTGCGACGGCTCCAGCTCGATGCCCACCGCGGCGAGCTGCTGCTTCATGGTGTCGTTGAGCGAGATGAAGTCCGACCAGCCCGTGACGGTCTGGATCGTCATGCTCAGGCGCTCGCCGTCCTTGGTGCGGACGCCGTCGTCGCCCTTGACCCAGCCCGCGTCGTCGAGGATCTGGTTCGCCTTGTCCACGTCGGCGCCGGCCGGCGTCTCGAGGTTCGCGGGGTCGGCGATCCAGTCGGCGTCGCGCTCCGGCAGCAGCAGCGTGGGCGAGCCCGTGCCGGCGAACCCGCCACCCGCGAGCTGGTTGAGCTGCTCACGGTCGAGCGCCCAGTACATGGCCTGGCGCACGGCCGGGTCGGTCTGCGGGCCCTCGCAGCCGAGGTCCGCGTTGGAGCAGGTGTAGATCGACGTCGTCAGCGCCGGGGTGTTGACGTACGAGATCTGCTCGTTGTCCTTGAGCATCTGGTCGAGGCCGGGCAGGAAGGAGCTCATCCAGTCGACGTCGCCGGCGAGCAGCGCGGCGGACGCGGCGTCGGCCGTGTCGAGCGAGATGTACCGGACCTCGGCCACGGACGGCTTGCCCTTCTCCCAGTACTCCGGGTTCTTCTCCAGCACGTAGCTCTGCGGCGTGAAGTCCTTGAGCTTGTAGGCGCCGGTACCCACGGGATCGGGGTTGATGGTCGTGATCGGGTCGTCGATGCCGGACCACACGTGCTCGGGCACGATCGCCTGGTTGCCCAGGACCTGCGCCTCCTGCATGAACGAGTTCTTCTCCGGGAACGTCAGCACGACGTGCGTGTCGTCCGTCGCCTCGGCCGTGGCCGACAGGCCGGACGTGTTGAGCTCCGGGGTCTTCTGGATGAGGTTGAAGGTGAACGCCACGTCCTTGGCCGTGAACGGCTCGCCGTCGGACCAGCTCACGCCCTCACGGGTGGTGATCGTCAGCTCGGTGCCGTCGTCGTTCCAGGAGAACTCCGTGCCCAGCAGCGGCGTGGGGTCGGAGGTCGCGGCGAGGTTGTACCAGAACAGGGGCTCGTAGATCACGCCGAGGGTGGGCTGCAGGGCCGTGGGCGAGAACGGGTTCCAGTTCTCGTTGATCGTCCCGGTCGCCCCGTTGAACACGGTGATGGACGCGTCCTTGCCCCCGCCCGACGGCGAGGCGCCGCCCCCGCCGGAGCCACCGCCCGAGCAGGCGGCCAGCGCGAGCAGGGCGGCGGAGGCCGCGGCGATCCCGGTGAGCACCCGGCGACGGGCACGGCGTCGTGTCATGTCGGTCATCAGGAGTCCTTCTGTCGGTCGCCGTCTTTGGCGACACCTGAGCGCCGCTCCTCGAGCCCGCACCCCCATCGGTGCGGCGAGCCTGCGAGCCGGCAGGGACTTTTGTAGCGTGTCTAAGAAAGTTCGCGCAAGAGGTTGGCCGAGATTCGGGACGACGTCGGGGAGCAGGCGTGCCACATCCGCGGGATTCCAGGGCACAGCACGCCGAGGCTCGCCGAACGACGGGCCCGACGCGCGCCGGAAGCGCGCGATCTTTGTTCGCCTGCCGAACAAGCCTTCTCGCCGGGTACCGTGTGGCCGTGCAGCCCTCCCCGTCCTCCGACGTCGTCGGACTGGTCCTCGCCCGGCCGGCCCGGCTCCTCGCCATCGAGCCGTTCTTCATGGAGCTCGTCGCGGGCATCGAGGAGGTGCTCACGGCCACCGACCGGTCCCTGCTGCTGCACGTGGTCCACGACCTCGACGCCGAGCTGGCCACGTACGCCCGCTGGACCCGCAACGGCACCGTCGGCGCCGTGGTCGTCACCAACGTCCGCACCGACGACCCGCGGCCCGCGGCCCTGCGCGAGCTCGGCCTGCCGTACGTCGTCGCCGGCGGCCCGCAGCCCGCCGACGACGCACCGCACGTGTGGATCGACAACGCCCGCCCCGCCCGCGACGCCGTCGGCTACCTCGCGGACCTCGGCCACGCCGTCGTCGCCCGCGTAACCGGTCCGGTGGTGTTCGCGCACACCCGCACGCGCACCGACGCGTTCCTCGACCGCTGCCGCACGGCAGGCGTCGTGCCGCACGTCGTCGAGGGCGAGTACACCGAGGAGTCGGGCGCGCGCGCCACCCACGAGCTGCTCGGGCTGGACCCGCGACCCACCGCCGTCGTGTACGACAACGACGTCATGGCCATCGGCGGACTCGAGCACGCCCGGTCCGCGGGCCTCCGCGTGCCCGAGGACCTGTCGATCGTCGCCTGGGACGACTCGGCGCTGTGCCGGCTGTCGTCGCCGCCCCTGTCCGCGATGCACCACGACGTGCACGGCATGGGCCGGCTGATCGGCGAGGCCGTGCTCGACGCCGTCGAGGGCTCCGTGCCGACCACGCGCACCGCGCCGTTCCCCCGGCTGCTGGTCCGGGGGTCGACGGCGCCTCCCCCGCCCGGGCCGTGAGCTCCGGGAGCGCAGGGCGGACCCGCGGCGGACGTGGAACAGTGAGGCCATGACCGGGTCCGCCGCCGCCCCCGCACCACCGCCCGTCGACCCCGAGGTGCTGACCGCCCTGGCCCAGGGCACGCTGCACGACCCGCACGCCGTGCTCGGGCCGCACCTGCTGGACGACGAGCCCCCGCACGACGGCTCCTGGGCGGTGGTCCGCGTGCTGCGGCCGCTGGCGGACGAGGTGACGGTCGTGACCGGCGACCCCGAGCACCCGGGCGAGCACCCCGTCGAGCACCCCGCCGCGCACGTGGCGGCGGGCGTGTGGGAGGCGGTGGTCCCGGCGGGCGTCGACGACGGCGGCTCCCGGCGCGCGCCGGACTACCGGGTCCGCACCCGCTACGACGACGACGTCCAGACCGTCGACGACCCGTACCGCTTCTGGCCCACGCTGGGCGAGGTGGACCTGCACCTGATCTCCGAGGGCCGGCACGAGGAGCTGTGGCGGGCGCTCGGCGCCAACCCCCGCCGCTTCCCGAGCGCGCTGGGCGACGTCGAGGGCACGGCGTTCGCCGTCTGGGCGCCGAACGCGCGCGGCGTGCGTCTCGTGGGCGACCACAACCGCTGGACCACGGTGCACCCGATGCGGTCGC
>Ga0182740_1000833_pt1 | contig 25125 bp, 20 predicted proteins | sample eDN5th37CKraftBY_FD_128872 | JGI IMG/M metagenome (GOLD analysis project Ga0182740, IMG submission 128872) | Enriched backyard soil microbial communities from Emeryville, California, USA - eDNA 5th pass 37_C Kraft BY (version 2) (version 2) | ecosystem: Environmental > Terrestrial > Soil >...
AGGAGCGATGTGTTCGACTACATCGAACGGTTCCACAACCCGATCATCCAGCGAAGGCTCGATGCCCGGGATCAGGCCTTCAGACTCTTAACCCAACAGTCCGTGTAAACGGGGGTGAACCCCTGCATGTCGATGGACGAGAGGTACCGGCCACCGGCCGGTACCCTCACGCCATTCCGATGCCACACGCATCGCCGACCGACACCAGCCCGCACGATCCTGCAGTCGGCGGATACCCCCATCACTCCACCCGATAGACCTGCGCACCCTGCTCGCGGAATTCCTTCGCCTTCCCGGCCATGCCCGTTTCCAGCGCGGTGGCTTCATCGACGCCCCGCTCGGCGGCGTAGTCGCGTACGTCCTGGGTGATCTTCATCGAGCAGAAGTGCGGGCCGCACATCGAGCAGAAGTGCGCCAATTTGTGCGCTTCCTTCGGCATCGTCTCGTCGTGCATCGACTGCGCCTTCTCCGGGTCCAGGCCGAGGTGGAACTGGTCCTGCCAGCGGAACTCGAAGCGCGCCTTGCTCAGGGCGTTGTCGCGTACCTGCGCGCCGGGATGGCCCTTGGCCAGGTCGGCGGCGTGCGCGGCGATCCTGTAGGCCATGATGCCGTCGCGCACGTCCTCGCGGTTGGGCAGGCCCAAGTGTTCCTTCGGCGTCACGTAGCAGAGCATCGCGGTGCCGTACCAGCCGATCATCGCAGCACCAATCGCGCTGGTGATGTGGTCGTAGCCAGGCGCGATGTCGGTGGTCAGCGGCCCGAGCGTGTAGAACGGCGCTTCGCCGCACTCGCGCAACTGCTTGTCCATGTTCTCCTTGATCAGTTGCATCGGCACGTGGCCCGGGCCTTCGATCATGGTCTGCACGTCGTGCTTCCACGCGATCTTCGTCAGTTCGCCCAGTGCTTCGAGTTCGCCGAACTGCGCCGCGTCGTTGGCATCGGCGATGCAGCCCGGGCGCAGGCCGTCGCCCAGCGAGAAGGCCACGTCGTAGGCCTTCATGATGTCGCAGATGTCCTCGAAATGCGTATAGAGGAAATTTTCCTTGTGGTGCGCAAGGCACCACTTCGCCATGATGCTGCCGCCGCGCGAGACGATGCCGGTCACGCGCCTGGCCGTCAGCGGCACGTGGCGCAGCAGCACCCCGGCGTGGATGGTGAAGTAGTCCACGCCCTGCTCGGCCTGTTCGATCAAGGTGTCGCGGAAGATTTCCCAGTTCAGCTCCTCGGCGCGGCCATCCACCCTTTCCAGCGCCTGGTAGATCGGCACCGTGCCGATCGGCACCGGCGAGTTGCGGATGATCCACTCGCGCGTCTCATGGATGTGCTTGCCGGTGGACAGGTCCATCACCGTGTCGCCGCCCCAGCGGATCGCCCACACCAGTTTTTCCACTTCCTCGGCAATGCCCGAGGACACCGCGCTGTTGCCGATGTTGGCGTTGATCTTGGTCAGGAAGTTGCGGCCGATGATCATCGGCTCGCTTTCCGGGTGGTTGATGTTGTTGGGCAGGATGGCGCGGCCGCGGGCAATCTCCTCACGCACGAACTCGGGGGTGATGACCTGCTGGATGTTCGCGCCGAAGCTCTGCCCCGGATGCTGCGCAAGCAGATGCGCCTCGCGCACCGCCTCCAGCCCCTGGTTCTCGCGGATGGCGACGTACTCCATCTCCGGAGTGACGATGCCGCGCCGCGCGTAATGCATCTGGGTGACGTTGCCGCCGGCCCGCGCGCGGCGCGGCAGCGTACGGTTGGGGAAGCGCACCGCGTCGAGCCTGGCATCGCCTTCGCGCGAACGACCAAACGCCGAGCTGAGTGCGGGAAGCGGCTCGGTGTCGCCGCGCTCTTCGATCCAGCGCGCGCGCAATGCCGGCAAACCGGTGGACAGGTCGATGCACGCGTCCGGGTCGGTATAGGGGCCGGAGGTGTCATAGACGGTGACCGGCGGATTTTCCTCGCCGCCGAACAGCGTCGGCGTGCGGGTCAGCGCGATCTCGCGCATCGGCACCTGCAGGTCCGGGCGCGAACCGGGCACGAAGATCTTGCGCGAGCCGGGAATCGGCCGGGTCACGGATTCGGAAAGTTGCTGTGCCTGCTGCTGCAGGGCGGAGAGCTGTGCGTTCATCGGCATCGTCCTGTTGGGATCCCGCACGGAGGTACGGGTTGAACGAAGCGAAGGCGCACTGCCGCAGGCGCATGGACGCACCTCGGGCGGTGTCCACGCGCGATCGAACATTGCAAAGCTTCCCTACGCCGGTATCAGCCGGATCAGGTTCCAAGGGACTGTCTCAACCGTGGCCTTGCGGCCGCGGTACCCCCGCTTCGGCCGGCATTAGACCACAAAGGCAGAGGTGCGTCTTTCGGCCCTTGCGGTCGTTGTTTGCGTCATTGCGGCCGATCTTCAGCCACGGCCGTGCGGGATGCATTAACGAAACCATGACGTTTTGTTCATTAGGCTGTGGCGTGGTCGTTCATCTTCGCCACCCCTGCGCCGCTTCGACGGCCTTCCCCACCGCGCCCATGTGGCCGGTTCCGCTGCAAGCCCCGGCTCGCTCCCCTCATGCTCTGATCGGAGAAGCTCCTTCATGGTGTTTCGTGTTTCCATCGCGCTGGTCGCCGCCCTGGTGCTGCTGGCCGGCATCGCCCCAGGCCCGTTCAACGACGTGGTGCAGGGCCTGCTTGTCGAAGTCGTGCGTAACGCCGGCTGGCTGTACCTGCTGATCGTGTTCCTCACCCTGGCCTTCCTGCTGTACCTGGCGTTCGGCCGCTTCGGCAACCTGCGCATCGGCGGCGAGGATGCGGAACCGGATTTCTCCCGCGCCAGCTGGCTGTCGATGCTGTTCGCCGCCGGCATGGGCATCGGCCTGGTGTTCTGGGGCGCGGCCGAGCCGATCTCGCACTTCGCCAAGCCGCCGGAAGGGCTGCCGCCACAGAGCGCGGACGCGGCGCGCGCGGCGATGCGCTACGCGTTCTTCCACTGGGGCCTGCACCCGTGGGCGATCTATGCGCTGATCGGGCTGGCGATGGCGTGGTTCCAGTACAACCGCAACGGCCGTGGCCTTATCAGCGACATGCTGCAGCCGGTGATCGGGCGCCACCATCGCGGTGCGTTCGGGCAGGTGGTGAACATCGCCGCGGTGGTGGCCACTGCGATCGGCGTGGCCACCACGCTGGGCTTCGGCACCATCCAGATCGCCGCCGGCCTGCAGCGCGTGTTCGGCATCACCGCCACGGTGCCGGTGCAATTGACCATCATCGCCATCGCCTTCGTGCTGTACATGGCCTCCACCACCAGCGGCGTGGACCGCGGCATCAAGTGGCTGTCCAACTTCAACCTGGCGCTGGCCGGGTTGCTGCTGGCGGCGGTGCTGGTGCTGGGGCCGACCGGCTTCATCTTCGACGCGTTCACCACCACGCTCGGTTCATACCTCAACCAGCTGCTGACGATGAGCCTGCGCATGTCGCCGTTCTCCAGCAGTACCTGGGTGGCGGACTGGACGATCTTCTACTGGGCGTGGTGGATCGCGTGGGCACCGTTCGTCGGTGCGTTCATCGCGCGTGTGTCGCGCGGCCGCAGCGTGCGCGAGTTCGTGATCGGCGTGGTGCTGGCACCGACCCTGCTCGGCTTCCTGTGGTTCTCGGTATTCGGCGGCAGCGCACTGTGGGCGCAGCTGACCGGCCATGCCGACCTGTTGCAGGCATTGGCCGGCGGCTACGAGACGGTGCTGTTCGCACTGTTCGACAGCCTGCCCGGCTCGCTGCTGCTGTCGGTGGTCGCGCTGATGCTGCTGGTGATCTTCTTCGTCACCTCGGCCGACTCGGCGGTGCTGGTGCTGGCCAGCATGTCCACCGACGAGGCTGGCGACCCGCCGCTGTCGCGCAAGCTGGTGTGGGGCGTGGCGGTGGCGCTGATCGCCGCGGTGCTGTTGCTGGCCGGCGGGCTGGAAGCGTTGCAGGGCATGATCACCATCGCCGCGTTGCCGTTCGCGCTGCTGATGGTGCTGGTGATGGTCAGCCTGTACCGCGTGCTGGACTTGGAGTACCTGCTGGAACGGCGGCAGGCGCAGCGTGCGCGGCACGCGGTGCAGGCATGGATCGAGCGCGAGATGGCGGCGCAGGCCGACGCCGCGCAGGCAAGGGACGATGGCTGAAAGCCGGCCGGTCAGTAACCGGCCGCCTGCCCGTCCTTGCGGCTTTCCGAAGCGCCGTAGTACACGCCGGTTTCGGGGTCGCGCATGATCGCCTGATAGCCACCATACGGGCCGTCGGCGAACACCACCCCATACGGGACCGCACCTGCTCTCCACGTCTCCGGCGTGGCACATGGCATGCCGGGCATGGCTCTTGCTCCCCCGCGCCCCAACCGAAACCCGGCCCGACCATCCTCTTACGTTTCTCTTACGACGGCCGTCTATCTAGTTGCTCCGAAACAGAACACGCCCGGTGGACAGCCATGTCCGCCGGGCCGCGCAGGTTTCCATCAAAGGGGCAATCCAATGCAAATGCTTTCCAAGCGCCGCCAGGGCGGCTTCACCCTTGTCGAAATGGCCGTGGTGCTGGTCATCATCGGCGTCATCATCGGTGCGGTGATGATCGGTCGTGACGTGCAGCGCAATGCCGAATACACCCGCATCAAGCAGAAGTTCGTCGACCAGTGGGTGGTCACCTACAACAGCTACCAGCAGCGTTATGGCGCGCCGATCGGCGACAACCAGGCCGCGCCGCAGTTGATGGTCAATGGCGCTCATTTCACCTCAGGCTTCTCCGGCGGCAACATGACCGGCGTCACTCCGCCTGCACCTATCTGCTCCGGCACCGACGGTCTTCACAAGGATGTGGGCGGCACCCCGGAAAGCGACACCGGTTTCGACCTGCGTGACCTTGTACGCAAGGCCGGCATCACCCTGCCGCCGGGCCGTGGCGAGGGCAAGGAAGACCGCTACGCCTACCTCGACACCAACGGCAACCCGCAGGAAATCCGTGTCTGCTTCGGCTGGAATCCGCCCGGCACCGCTTACGGCTCCGGCAACTCGATGATCATCACCGGCCTGACCCCAGACTTGGCCCGCTCCCTGGACCAGATGATTGACGGCAAGGCCGACGCCGGCAATGGCGCGTTCCGCCAGTACATCACCGGTCTGACACGCAAGGCCACCGGTACCGGCGGCGCCCAGGCCGCCGCCGACATCGGCACCGAGTGGGCGGGCAACAACACCGGTTCGATGACCGCCGGTGTGACCGATGGCGGCACCTTCGGCACCGCCACCGACGACGACCAGATCATGACCGTCGTCGCCAACTACAAGATGAACCAGTAAGCCGCCATGAACCTGCCTCCCTTGCTCTCCCGCCTGCGCCAGTCCCGGCGGTCGTCACTGACGGTGTTCGGCATCACCCTGGCTGCACTGGTGATCACCGCCGTGTGGTTCCTCAGCGCACGCTCGGCGCTGGCCGAAGCCTACGCCCAGTTGGGCGAGCGCAAACAGGCGCTGGTCGAGGCGCAGGTGCGGGAGCAGGAGGCACAATTGCGCGTGGACCATGCGCACTCCTCGCATGCGTTGCTCGATGCCGCCCAGGCCAACAGCTTGCAGCCGGAGGCCTGGGGCGAGCGCCTGATCAACCTGCGCCAAAGCCAGATGAGCCGCGAGGACACCGCCGCGGTACTCGGCGCGGTCACCCGCAGCGGCGACCGCATGTTCGGCGCGGAGGCGTTCGAACTGTCGGTGACCCATCCGGATGAGGGCCTGTTCGACGCTCCCGTCGTCAGCGACCGCGCCCCGGCGCCGCTGCAACTGACGCTGCGCGGCGCGATCCTGTTCCGCACCGGTGCCACCGATGCGCCCCCCCTGCCCGCCGGAGTCGCCCCATGAGCCTGCTTTTCACCGTCCAGCAGCAGCACGCTTGGCTGGTCTTCGACGGCGCCCACGTCACCCGCAGCGACACCCGCCCGCGCCTGCCGCGCGCAGCGATGGCGATAGCCGACTTCGAAGGTGCGGTCAGCAGCGTGCTCGCCCTGGAAGGCAGCCCGGCGCATGCGGTGGCCCTGATCGAACGGCGGCTGCGCTCGGACGGCATGGTCGATGGCGAAGCCAAGGTGCTGATCCACAAGACCCGCACCGTCGGCGCCGGCTACCAGACCCTGTTCACCGCGGTACCGCTGGACACCTGGCAGCAGACCTTCGCCTGGGCCGAGGCGCAGCCGGACCACTGCCTTCTGATACCGGCCACCTCGCTGCTGTTCAGCGCGCTCAAGCCGGGGCAGGCGGTAGTCCTGCAATCCGGGCGCCAGATCAGCGTACTGGCCCTGCTCAAGCACGGCATGCTCCACCGCAGCTCGCTGGCCTACAGCGACGACCCGGACGACCTGGCGATGACCGCCGGCGCGCTGGGCGAACAGATCGCCGACGACCTGGCCCGCAGCGAGGACAACCTCGAACCGCTGGAGGTGAAATGGTGCCCGCTGCTGGTGCCCAATCCCGGTGCAGGCCAGCCCTGGCTGGACGACAGCCTGCGCGAGGTCTTCTCCGCACGCAGCGGCCTGGCCGTTTCCACCGTGCCGGTACGGCGGGTGCTGGACAACGCCGGCAACGAATACCGCAGCGGCGCGGCCTGGATGGAGCGCATTGCCAGCACCGCCATCGCCGTCAACCCCGGCAGCAGCCGTGCCGCCTACCTGGCCGAATGGGCACTGCCCTGGGCCAGTGCCGCGTCGCTGGTGTTCGCACTGGTGCTGGGCGCACTGGGTGCGCGCTGGACGCTGAGTGCGCATGAGGCCGGTTCCCGCGCCGAAGCCCTTGGCACGCAGCTTGGCGAGCTTGAAACCCGCATCACCGCGTTGAACGGCAAGGCCACCATGCCCGAGCACTTCGACCAGATGCTGCAATTCATCGAGCGCGCGCAGTCGTTGCAACAAGGCATCGACCCGGTTGCCGGCATGGGGCTGGTGCGTGAAGCCGCCGCCGGCCAGGTGCGCATCCTGCGGGTACGCATGGAAGAGCCGATGCCGGCCGGTGCACCGGGGCGTGCACCCGATGCACCGGTGGTAACCGAGCCCACCCTGCGCGTGGACGCGGTGGTCGACGCCGCCCACGGCGACGCCGGCATGCAGATCCCGACCTTCGTCGAGCGCCTGCGCCGGGCCGGGTTCGAGCCGGTCGCGCTCGACCCGCAGGCCAGCGCCACCGCCTCGCGCTCGGCCGGCGGCTTTTTCTCCTACCTCCTCAAGCGTCCTTCCGCCATCGCCCCCGTGCCGGCAGCGGCCACCGGAGCCACCCCATGAAGATGAAATACACCGCCGCCTTCGCCCTGGTGGCCTGGCTGCTGGTCGCCGGCTGGCTGGCGAGCATGGTGATCGCCAAGCCCGCGGTGCTGCGCATGGGCAACCAGGCGGAAGAAACCGCGGCGATGGCCGAGCTGCGCAACGCCATCAACCGCAACCGCCAGGCCGTGGCCACCCTCGCCACGCTGCGCGACAGCCAGTTCCCCGTCGTCGATACCGGCAATGTGGTCGCGCTGCCGGTGGCCGCCGCTCCGGCTACCAATGCACAGGGCATGGCCACCTCCGGCTACGGCAATACCGGAGCAGAAGCAGGAGCAGGAGCCGACGCCATGCCGCATGCGGTCTCGCTGGTACTGGTCGGCAATGGCCGCCGCGTCGCCGTCATCGACGGCCAGTACGTGCAGATCGGCTCGCGTCTGGCCGACGGCACCCGCGTGCGCGCCATCGGTCCGGATTGGGTGCGCCTTACCGACCCGGCCGGCAATCCGCAGACCTACCGCGTGCTCAACCCGCTGCAGCCCACCCAGGCCGGGGGGCGCCCGTGAAGTCGCTGACGAAACCCCTGCTATGGCTGGGCGGCATCGTCGTGGTCGGGGCAGCGCTGGTCATGCTGATCCCGCGTGGCACCGAACCGTCACCGGCACCCGCGCCGGAAACCACCGCAAGCAGCCCACCCGCCCAAACCGGACAACCGGCCACGCCGCCCCCGGCCGCGGGCACGGGCAGCGATACGTTGCCGTGGATGAACCCGAATGCCGCCAGCCAGCAGACGGCGGCGGCAACCCGCGCACGTTCGGCAATCAACCCGCCGCAGCCCTCCGCCAGTGAAGTTGCCCGTGCCGTCGTGGCGGTGCGCGAGCAGGCAATCCACAACGAACGCACTGCCGATGAACTGCTGCGCCAGATCGATGCGATGAAGGCCAGCGGCCAAGCGCCCAAGGGCGTCAACCTGGATGCACTGCGCAGCAACCTGCTGGTGGCCAAGCACGCGCAGGCATTGGCGCGGGAACTCGCCGAGCTGACCCAGCAGGCCGACACCCCTGCGCGTAAAAAGCGCATCGAAGACATCACCCACGAGTTGCAAGGGCTGCAATCGCAGCTGCGTTACGACGTCGGCGGCCCCACGGCTGCGCAGGCCACCCCCGCCGTATTGGGCAGGAAGCAATGAAATGCGTAGTGCTTCGCGCCAGCACGCGGGTTTCACTCTGGTTGAAGTGGCCGTGGTTGCCGGCATCCTCGGCCTGTTGGCGCTGACCATGACCTCTGCGTTCGAAGGCATGGAGCAGGCACGCGTGCAGAACCGGGCGCAGGCCGATGCGGAAGCCGCACGTCAGGCGCTGCGGCACTTCCTGCTGCGCAACAAGCGCCTGCCCTGCCCCGACAACAGCAGCTATGGCGACCGCGGCCGCGAAGCCGGCGGCAGCGGCAGTTGCCCCGGCGGCCTGGATACCGGCTGGCTTCCCTACGAAAGTCTTGGCCTGCAGTTGCCCGTGCGTGCCCAGCGCCTGCGTTATGGCGTCCACCGTGGCAGCGGTGCCGATCTGGCGGCACCGACACCCGGTGCCATCGACGGCCTGGACCTGGAAGGCTCGGCCGGCCTGGCCAGCGCGCTGTCGAAAGCGGCCAGCGCAACGCCCTCGTCCAGCTTTCCGTACTACACCGCCACGGTGACCGCCGCCGGCACCACGTGTGGCGGCGGCGACCTGGTCAACCCCGCCTTCGTGCTGGTCGCCCCGGCAACGGACCGCGACGCTGATGGCGGCACCTACGCCGGTTTCGACGCGCCCAATCTCGGTTTCGCCGCAGGCAGCGCCAAATGCGTTGCCGCACCGGCGCGTCCGGCCTCCATCGCTTACGACGACGTGGTGGTCGCCGAAAGCAGCAGCACCCTGCTTGGCTGGTTCCTCGCATCCACCCGTTGAACTCCTCACTCTTGCTGAAAGGTCCGCATTCATGAGCCCGACCCCGTCTTCGATACCCCGATACCGCGCCGTGCCGCGCCTGCTTGCCATCGCGATCGGCGGGCTGGTGCTGACCTCGTGCGCCAACATGCCTCCTCGCAGCGTGCGGGATTTGCCACCCACCGAATACAAGGCACTGGAGCGCACCAACACCGCCATCGCCGAGGAGTCGGCCAAGCTCAAGGCGCAACAGGACGCCCTGTTCCAGAACATCGAGAAAACCAGCACCGCCAGCGCCGAGGTGGCACCGGTGGCCCCCACCTATGACCCGCTGGAAAACAGCGTGGTCAGCATCAGCATGTACGACGCCGACGTCGGCCAGCTGCTGTGGGCGCTGGCCGACGAACTGAAGATGAACCTGATCGTCGATCCGCAGGTGCTGGAACAACGCCAGCGCTCCAGCCTGCACCTGCGCAACGTCAGCGCACGCGAGGTCTACAACAACATCCTCGAAGCCTTCGACCTGCACGGCGAGGTCCGCGGCGGCACGCTGGTCGTCTCGCAGATGAGCGAGCGCATCTTCAACGTCGACATGCTCGACTCCAACACCTCGCTGGACCTGTCCACCGGCGGCGACGTGTTCGGCGCCGGCATGCAGAGCGCCGGCGGCGGCGGCCAGCAGTTGCGCGGCAGCCTGACCATGACCGGCAGCGTCGGCAAGGACAACGACCCTTACAAGCAGCTCGGCACCGCGCTGGAAACCATCCTCGGCACCGACAAGGCCGCCGCCCCCGCAGCGCAGGTGCCGGGTGCGCCACCGCCGCCGGAAGCGGCGCGCTTCAACCTCGACCCGGGCAGCGGCACGCTGTACGTGCGCGCCCGCCCCTCTCAGATGCGCGCGGTCGAAGAGCTGATCAACCACAGCAAGAAGAAACTGCGCCGGCAGGTGCTGGTCGAGGCGCAGATCCTCGATGTGTCGCTCAACGACGATTCCAACTACGGTGTGGACTGGAACCTGCTGCGCAACCGCGTGGCCGGCATCTACGGCGACAGCCCGGCCACCATCGTGCCCTTGCCCGGCACCCCCGCCAACCCGGATCTGGGCATTCCCGAAAACCCCAACCTGCTCGGCTACAACGGCAACGGCCCGAACTTCAGCAACAACCGCTTCGGCAACCAGGGCCGCCAGATCGTGTTCCCCAGCCAGTCGCTGGGCTCGGCCATTGGCCGCTCGCTGGGCCTGAGCTACATGACCGACACCTTCTCGGCAGCGGTGCACGTGCTGCGCGAGTTCGGCAACGTCAAGATCCTGTCCAACCCCAGCGTGCGCGTGCGCAACGGCAGCCCGGCCTACCTGAGCGTGGGCACCAACATCCGCTACGTCACCAAGTCCACCACCAACTTCTCCGGCGGCTCCGGCACCGGCTCGGGCTTCACCTCCTCGGACATCCAGACCGACTCGCTGTTCTCCGGCGTGGTGATCGGCGTGGCGCCGATGATCCACGACAACGGCTCGGTGGAGCTGCTGGTGCACCCGATGCAGACCGAGGTGGTGCCCACCAGCCTCGCCCTGCAGCAGTTCCCCAACGGCAACGCGGTCACCCTGCCCATCATCAACGTCAAGGGCATCACCACCACGCTCAACCTCAAGGACGGCGACACGGTGATGCTCGGCGGGCTGATCGACCAGAACACCGGCACCACCGACAACGGCATCCCCGGCCTGTCCGACGTGCCGGTCTTCGGCCGCATGTTCGGCTCGCGCGGCAAGAACCACAGCACCCGCGAGCTGGTGGTAGTGCTGCGGGTACGGGTGATCTGATGAGCCTGATCCACGACGCGCTGCGGCAATCGACAACCACGGCCGGCGGCAACCCGCCACCGGTGGCCGCCGCGTCGTGGCCGCAACAATTGGCCGGCTACCGCCGCCCCGCGGCGTGGCTGGCCGCCGGGATGCTGATTGCCGCGCCGGTGGCCTGGCTGCTGGCGCGCCCACAGCCGGGCCAGCCTGCCGCCCCGGCCAGCGTGGTCACGGTCATGCCCACCGCTGCCGTGATGCCCACGCCCGCCGCCACCGTGCCGGTCGCCCTGCCGCAGGAACAGCAACCTGCCGTGCCGGCAGCGGAACCTGCACCTGCACAGACAATTGCATCGGCAGTTGCGCCTGCACCCGCGCCGGCACCTGAAGCAACTCCCGCGCCTGCCCGCATACCGGCGCCGGTGGCGACGCCCGCACCCGCTGTATCCGCCATTGCAGACAACACGCCGGCACCCGCCAGTGCACCCACGCCCTCGCAGATCCAGCTTTCGGTGCACCGGCTTGGCAATACCGGCAACAAGGCGGTAGCGGACGACGGGCGCAACGCCGTGGCCGTGCGCATGGCCATGTCCACCCTCAATGCCGCCGTCGCCAGGCACGACACCACGGCCACCACCCAGGCCATCGCACAGCTGCAAACCCTGTTGCCGGCGCAGAGCCTGACCCTGCTGCGCGCCCGCGCCTGGGCCGCACACGGCAACGGCGACTACGTTGAAGCCGAGCGCCTGTACCGCACCATCCTCAACCGCGTACCCGACGACGAGCACGCCGGCATCAACCTGGCCTTGCTCGATGCACGCCGTGGCGACATGGACGACGCGCGCGCACGACTGACCCAGATGGCCGCGCGCAACTCGCGCTCGCCGCAGATCGCCCAGGCCCTGGCCGAACTGGACGCGGCACGGCAATGAACCCGGCCATGACCCGCCACCTGCAGACGCTGGGACTGGAGCGCGCACCGTTCCCGCCCACGCCCGATGCCGCCGCCTGGTTCCAGACCACGCGGCTGGAGGCGGAACTGGTCGAGGCCGCGCATTGCCTGCGCACCCGCGCCGGCTTCGTGCTGCTGACCGGCGAGGTCGGCACCGGCAAGAGCACCTTCCTGCGCCGGCTGCTGCTGGCGCTGGATGGCGAAGACGTGGTCACCTCGATGGTGTTCAACACCTTCCTGCAGGGCGCCGACCTGCTGGCGGCGGTGCTGCGCGACTTCGGCCTGGAGGCCAGGGGCAACCCCGCCGCCGACATCGAAACGCTCAACCGCTTCCTGGTGCAGCGCTGGCGCGCGCAGGTCACCTGCGTGCTGGTGATCGACGACGCGCAGAACCTGACCCTCGAAAGCCTGGAACTGCTGCGGCTGCTGACCAACCTGGAAACCGGGCAGGAAAAGCTGCTGCAGATCGTGCTCGCCGGCCAGCCCGAGTTGCACCACAACCTGGAACAACCGCGCATCCGCCAGCTGACCAGCCGCATCTGCAAGCACGTGCGGCTGGACGCGCTGGACGCCGGCGACGTCGGCCCCTACGTGCAGTTCCGCCTCGACGCGGCCGGCAATTCCGGCATCACCCTGGCCGCAGATGCCGCACTGGCCCTGCACCGCGCCAGCGCCGGCAACCCGCGCCGCATCCACCAGATCATGGACCGCTGCCTGTACGGGCTGTACGGCCGCGATGCCGGCCGGCGCATCGTCGATGCCGCGCTGGTGCGCACCGCCGCCGCCGAAGCCGGCGTGCTGCGCCTGCCGCGGCGGCGCCCGCGCCTGCCGCTGGCGCTGGCGGCCTCGCTGGCCGGGCTGCTGGCCGTGTCCGCGCTGGCGCTGCTGGCCGTGCGCAGCGCCGACAGCTATGCCGGCAACCAGATCCCCACCGCATCCCCATCGCCGGACGTCGCCACCACCGTGGAAGACGTCGATGCGCAATGGAACGCCTGCCTGCAACGGCTCGGCGAACAGGCCCTGCAGGTGCAGCCACTGAGCGCCGCACTGCTCGCGCAGCTGCCCACCCGCGAAAGCCTGTGCCTGCGCCGGCAGGGCGACGGCTGGCAGGCGGGCTGGCGCGCCGGCCTGCGCGCCGAGGATTTCCTCGACGGTGCCGGCGACCGCCAGCGCCTGCAGTCGCTGCAGGCCCTGCTGCTGGACCGCGGCCTCTACGACGGCGCGCTGGACGGCCTGTACGGCCCGCGCATGCGCGCGGCGATCGGCCGCTTCCAACAAGGCCACGGCCTGCCCGCCAGCGGCCTGCCCGACCCCACCACCCTGCTCCTGTTCGACACGCTGCTGGCCGTGCCCGCCACCGCCAGCCGCCCCACCCCTTCGGAAACGCAACAGCATGGCCACGGTTGACCCCACCACCACCACCACCCGCTCCCAGCCGCAGGACGCCGTCCAGAAGAGCGGCATGCGCCTTGGCGAGCGGATGCTGGCCCACGGCCTGATCGACGCCACCCAGCTGCAGTACGCATTGCAGAAGAACGAGGTCGAGAAACAGCGCCTGGGCCGCATCCTGATCCGCCACGGCCTGGCCAACGAGTCGGACGTCGTGCAGGCGCTGGCCGAGATGAACGGCATCGACTACGTGCAGGTGGACACCCTGCCGCAGGCCGATCCGCAGGTGCTGGCGATCTTCAACCGCGAGCTGTGCCAGCTGCGCCAGTTCCTGCCGCTGCGTCGCACCGGCGACGCGCTGGAAGTGCTGATCGGCGACGCCGACCCGCAGGCGGTGCAGCAACTGGTGCTGCAGCGCTGCGGCCTGCGCTGCCGCTTCCTGCAGGGCGAATACGGCAAGGTCGCGCGGCTGATCCGCCACACCTACTACTTCGCGCAGAACCCGGTCGAGAGCCTGCTGGAGCGCGAGATCAAGCGCCTGTCGGCCGACAACGACCACGCCTACAGCCCCGAGAAGCTGCTCGACTACCTGCTGCACTACGCGGTGCGCGAGCGCACCACCGACATCCACATCGCGCCATCGGACGACAGCCTGCACGTGCTGTTCCGCGTCGACGGCGTGCTGCGGCCGATGTTCGCCATGCCCACCTCGCTCAACCGCCTGCTCGGCTACATCAAGCTGGCCGCGGAGATGGACATCTCCGAGCAGCGCCGGCCGCAGGACGGCAGCTTCCGCGCCACGGTGCTGGACTCGGCGCTCACCGTGCGCATCTCCACCATCATCACCGACCCCGGCGAGCGCGTGGTCATGCGCCTGCTGCCCGAGCACAGCGACTTGGATGGTCTGAAGGAGCTGGGCTTCTTCGAGGAGGACGTGGCCGCGCTGGAACGCCTGTTCGCGCGCCCGGCCGGGCTGATCCTGATCACCGGCCCCACCGGCTCGGGCAAGAGCTCCTCGCTGCACGCCGCGCTGCGCATGCAGTCGCTGATCGAGCGCAACGTGCTCACCGTGGAAGACCCCATCGAGTACCGCGTGCCCGGCGCCGGACAGACCGAGGTCAACCGCCGCGCCGGCTACGAGTTCGGCTCGGCGCTGCGCCACTTCCTGCGCCACGACCCGGACGTGATCCTGCTCGGCGAAATGCGCGACGCCGAAACCGCGCAGGCGGCGCTGGAAGCGGCCGCCACCGGCCACCTGGTGCTGTCCACCCTGCACGTGACCACGGTGTTCGGCGTGGTGCCGCGGCTGCGCCCGCTGGGGCTGGAGGCCCAGGTCATCGCTGACAACCTGCTTGCGGTGGTCAACCAGCGCCTGGTGCGGCAGAACTGCCCGTTCTGCGCGCAGGAAGCGCCCTTCAGCGAGCGCGAACTGGAATGGCTGGGCCTGCCCGCCGGCAGCTGCGGCAAGCGCGGCGCCGGCTGCGAGCGCTGCCGCGGCAGCGGCTTCCACGGCCGCCTGCCGGTGTACGACATCATGGTGGTGGACGACGCGTTGGCCAACGCCATCGCCGACGACGCCAGCCGCGAGACGCTGCGCAACAAGGCGATGAATGCCGGCTTCCGCGGCATCGAGGAGGTGGCCAAGGCACGCGTGATCGCCGGCCAGACCACCAGCGAGGAAGTGATGCGCGTGGCCGGCGTGGGGCCGGCGCCATGAACGTCTACTACTACCGCCTGCTGCTCTCCAGCGGCCGCGTGCGCAGCGGCGTCACCCAACTCTCGGTCGAGCACGACGCCTCGGCGCGGATGTGGCTGGAAAAGAACTTCGACGCGGTGGTGCTGTCGCTGTACCGCCTGCCGGGCTGGCTGGCCGAGACCCAGCGCTCGCTCTCGCACCTGATCAAGCCCAGCATCCGCCCGGCGGAACTGGCCGGCATGCTGCGCGACCTGGCGGTGATGACCAGCAGCGGCATCCCGGTGCTGGAAGCACTGCGCGCGGTGGCCAACGAGGTCGGCGGCCGCGCCTCCAACCCGGCGCGGCTGGCGCGGCGCCTGCTGGAGGAACTGGACGCCGGCGCGTCGCTCAGCGACGCATTCTCGCGCTTCCCCGATTCGTTCCCGGAAACCGTGCGCAACCTGGTGATGATCGGCGACGAGACCGGCACCATGGACCGCATGCTGGGCGAGGCGGCCGACCACATCGAGCGCATCTCCAAGATGACCGCCGACACCCGTCAGGCGCTGATCTACCCGGCCTTCGTGTTCTCGGCGATCTTCGCCGCCGGCGGCTTTTGGATCTACTACGTCATCCCCAACCTGGCCGACCTGTTCAAGCAGATGAACGCCAAGCTGCCGCCGCTGACCATCGCGGTGATGGCCGGCTCGGAATGGCTGATCGCGCACATCGCCTGGATCCTGGCCGGGCTGGTGGTGGCCGCGTTCGTGTTCTGGGTCACCTGGCGCTACAGCCGCGCGTTCCGCCGCGCCATCCACTACACCCTGCACAAGCTGCCGATCGCCCGCACCATCATGTATTCCTCGGGACTGGCGTTCTTCACCGAATACATGTCGCTGCTGATCCGCGCCGGCGTGGACATGGTCAGCAGCCTGCAGGTGATGGAGCGGGCGATGCGCGACGAGTACTACCGCGACCGCATCATCGCCATCCGCCAGGTGCTTGAGCGCGGCGACCGCGTGTCCTCGGCGATGCGCCAGGTCGGCGGCTTCCCGTCGATGATGGTGCGCATGATCGGCGTGGGCGAGGAGACCGGCACGCTGGACTCGCAGTTCTCGCGGCTGTCGGCCGAATACAGCCTGCGCCTGCAGCGGCTCATCACCAACCTGTCCGAAGTCATCAAGCCAGTCGTCGTGCTGCTGGCCGGCGGCATGTTCGTGTTCCTGATCGTCGCCCTGCTGCTGCCGGTCTACGACCTGGTCCGGCAGGCCATCACCGGACCCAAGCTGTGAACGAGAGGACCCCCATGCCGATCCCGCACCATCGCCGCCGCTGCAACGGCTTCACCATCCTGGAGATGTCCGTGGTGCTGGTGGTCATCGCCCTGATCATCGGCGCGGTCAGCGTCGGCCGCGACGTCTACCGCAGTGCCGTGGCCGAGCGCATCAGCACCGAGTTCGTGCAGGGCTGGATCGTTGCCTACGACCGCTACGTGGCGCAGGTGGGCAGCGTGCCCGGCGACAACCTGGCCAATCCCAGTGGCCGAATCAAAGGCACCGGCGCCGAGCTGTGCGATACCGCCAGCGCCCAGGAACTGCGCGACGAGATGCTGAAACACGGCATCTCCCTGCCTTCCGGGCGCGCCGAGGGCATGGAATCGCGCTACGCCTATCAGGACAGCAACGGTCTGCCGCAGGAGATCCAGGTGTGCTTCCTCACCGCCCCCAACTGGGCAGAGCCCGGCCCCGGCAACACCTACGTCGGGCGTCCCCGCAACGTGATGGTCCTGAACGGGCTGACCCCGGAGCTGGCCAACCAGCTCGACAACCGCATCGACGGCCGCATCGACGCCCGCTTCGGCCGCCTGCGCGAGCAAAGCCAGCACAGCAACATCAACGCCATCGGCAGCCCGCCGGACGACAACCCGTGGAGCCTGGACAGCACCGCCACCCGCGATGGCAAGCCTGACGGCCAATCGAGGGTGATGACCGCCTACCTGAAAATGAACCAGTGATTCCACCGCGACACCACGCCTGCCAGAGCAACAGGACCACGACCATGAGCATGCAACCGCCCAACATGCGCATATCCCATTTCCCTCGTCCCCACGCGGGCAGGCAATCCGGCATCGGCCTGGTTCAGGTGATGCTGGTCCTGCTGCTGGTCGCCGCCACGTTGGGCGCCGGCGCGATCCTGCTCCAATCGAAAAAAGCCCCCTCCCAGGCGCTCACCCAGGAGCAGGACCTGCGCTGGGCCGACGAGGCCGTCGTCGCTTTCGCCGCGGCCCATTCGCGGCTGCCCTGTCCGGCGCAGCTGCCCAACCAGTACGAGGACTGCAGCGCCGGACGCAGCAAGGGCTGGCTGCCGTGGCGCAGTCTGGCCGGTGCCAGCGGCAACGGGCCGCAGGTTGGGCCGATGGCCTACATGGTCTACCGCGGCGACACCGGCAACCAGCTCGACCTGGCCGACGTCGGCAACGCCTACCAACCGGCGGGGCTGGACGGCGAGAACCGCGAGATCGTCGTCGCCACGAACGACAAAGGCGAACCGACCGAAACCCGCGAAATGGGCTCCATCAATGGCCTGGACCTGTGCCGCACCCTGGCCCTGGCCACCGACGCCACCCCCAGCGCCACGCTGGCCAACGTCCAGGCCCGCAGCGGCCTGCCCGTCAACGTGGCCTACGGCATTGCCGCCGCCGGCCCGCAGGCAGGCACCACCGGGAGGCTGGACGACAGCAACGCCAACACCGCCGCCAAGGCACTGGAAGCGCCATGGCGCGAGTGGGATTCCGGCTATGACGACCGGGTCCGCATCCGTACCTTCGACACCGTCGGCCAGATGCTGGGCTGCCGGATGCAAAGTGACCACACCGCTGCGGCAGCCAGTGCTCCCGCACCCTTTGCAATGGCGGCGGTCACCGACTCCCTGCCCACCTACGACGTCTCCCTGGCCAGCATGGACATGCTGGCCGCGGCCGTCACCATGCACGACACCCTTGCCGCGTTGCAGGACAACAACGTCGGCAACACCAACGCTTCGGTTGTCGCCGCCGGCTTTGCCCAGGCCGTGGCGATTGCCGCGGTGGTGCTGTCGGCCGGGCAGATAACTGACGCCATCTCGACAATGGTCACAGAGGCGGTGGATCTGGTCCGCGCAATTGCCACCTGCATCGCCTCGCTGGGCGCCACCTGCTGGGAGGTACCCATCAAGGCCACGGGCCTGGCCGTGGCAACCGTCGGCGGGGTAGTGGCCCAGGCCGTCGCCCTCGGCGTCAAGATTGGTGCGCTGGTACCCACGGCAGAAGCGCTGGCCATGACCATCGACGCCCGCGACCGCGCCAAAAAAGCGGCTGAGGAAAAACCCGCCGATCTGGAATCGACGATCAAGCAGATGGCCTGCGATCTGTATGGCAATGACCCGCCGACGAATTACCCCGACGACGAGAAGCACGAGGACTACAAGCCCTACCCCTACAGCGATAACCCCTGCATCAAGCTGGACAAGGACGGCAAGCAAATTCCGAATTCGGAAAAGGTCAAAGTGGACGCGGACGGCTACCCCATCCCCAAGCGCGATGCAGACGGCAAGCCCATGTTCAGCCCCGATGGCGTGCCGCTTTACGAGTCCGAACCCGTGTTCGACAACAATCCGCCGGGCCTGGACGACAAGCGCGACCTCGCCAAGACCCAGTGGGATGCGTTGGCCGAGCATTCCACGTTGCTGTTCGACAACCGGATTACGCCTTGGGATGACCAGCACATCAAGGACCGCATAAGCCCCTACAGCTATGACCTTGACCAATCCGGACGCCGCTACAGGAAGGAGGTGATTGATGTGTTCTGCGACGACGTGGGCGCCAACAATGGCGAGTACGACTTGCAGAACGGCAACTGCGTCAAGGTTGGCAGCCACCAGGTCAACAACCCGGATGGCTCCACAAGCACGGTCAAGGACGGTTCGTACAACCGGCGCGAAGAGAAGCGTTACGAATTCGACTGGGACAAAGCCGTGGCCGAAGCCATCGCCAAGCGCCAATTTGCTGAACAGTGGGTGGTAGCCAACCGCCGCGTGGAGGAAGCGAAGAAGGAGACAGAAGAACAGCAGAAGCGCTGGGACCAGTGGTTCGTCGGCAAGGACGGGGCCAAGGCAATCTTCACCGGCATGGTGGAAGAAAAAAAAGCCGACTGCGCCAAGGACCAGACCGACAAGGTCAACAAGCAGAAGTGCGACAACGCGGAGGAAGCCGTCACCTACATCGATACCTGCAAGCGCCACGACATCGACCCGGACGATCCCGGCAAAAAGATCATCGTCGAGGACACGAACCTCAACGCCACCTGCAGAAACCGGATGCAAGAAAAGCTGACTGCAACAAAGGCCAAAGAACAGGCCGCGTTGGCCCAAATGACCGACCAGGCAACCAAATATTCCACTGCGCCTGCCCCCCGCATGGCCTACCCCAGCGGCTGGTTCCACCACGCCATCGAGATCATCAAGGATGGCGACGGCAACCCTATCGACTACAAGTGGCTGGATTCACGGAACGATGACCGCAACAAGGAGCCCTATTCCTGGGCATGCCAAGTGGACGGTAAAGACGCCATCTGCTGGGGTGAACGCTGGGTGCCCTATTACGCACCGGAGCCCTACACCGGCTCCGTCGCGCCGCTACTGGTAACCGGCAATATGGAAATCTACAACAAGGACCTGTGCCGCTTCTTCAATGGCACTTGGTGGAACATGGGCTGGGGCGATGCCTACAAACATGGCATCTACTGCCAGCGCTACCCCTACAGCCGCGGCTACGATGACTGGAAGCGTGCACAGGAGGCCACCGAGCTGGCCAGAATTGCCTATGAAGGCGAGGATCTGGATGGCGACGGGAAAGGTGACGGCGGCCTCAAGAAAGAATTCGACAACCTGGAAGCGCAGTACCAGGCTCTGCTTGGCACCGACCTGGCAGAACCTGGCGGCAAGAACGCCAGCCCGGTCAGCTTTGGTGCCGAGACGGTGCTGGAACGCGCCGACGCGCGCGGCTCGGTTGGCCCGCAACCGGTGACCATGCCATGAGCCTTCCCCCACGCCCCGCCCGCCAGCAAGGCTGGTCGCTGGTGGAACTGGCCGTCGGCCTGGTCATCTCCGCGCTGCTGACCGTGCTGCTGGTCACGCTGTTGCCGCTGGGCAGCCGCATCCTCGACCGCGAGCACCAGCAGCAGGAACTGTCCCAGGCCGAAGAGGCGCTGCTTGGCTATGCCCGTGTACATGCACGCATGCCCGCCGCCGACAGCGACGGCGATGGCCGTGCCGACGCCGGCAGCGCGGCCGGCTGGCTGCCGGTCAATGACCTTGCACTGGGGTCGCGGATGCGCATCCGTTACCAAGTGCAACCGCACCTGCTGCTGTCAACGGGCGACCTGTTCCGCCCGTTGCTCCCGCCCGACTACGACGTACAGACCGCAAGCAACGTCAACGGCCTGGATTTCTGCATGCGGCTGCTGCTGGACCAGCGCGGCGGCACCTCCCTGGGCGGGCTGGGGATGCCAGTGACCTATTACCTCGCCCACTCCGGCGGCAGCGGCCAGGACCGCGCCGATGCCGGCGAGGTATGGGACGAGACGGCACAGATGCTACCGGGCAGCGCCACGACGGAAACGGTCGCACTGGCCGCCGCCGGCCCCGGCGAGTTCGCCGCGCGCCTGTCCTGCCCGGACCGGCTGGCCCGCGCCCAGGGCAGCGCGCAAAGCGCACTGGCCAGCTACAGCGCCAAACGCATGGCCGACTTCAACGAAAAGTTCCGCACGTTTGACGTCAAGGTCGCCAAGCTGACCCTGGAACAGGCCGAAGCCGGCCTTGCCTTTGCGGGGGTTGGCCTGGCAATGGCCATTGTTGACGAGGCCATTGCCATCACCCTGACCGCGGCCGGCTGGCCACCGGAAGGGATCGCCATCGGCGTCGGTATCGGCGAGCACGCCGTCGCCGTCGGCTCCATCATCTTTGCCGCCATACAGGTCGACGCGGCCGAGAAGGACAAGGCAAGCGCCGTACAGGGCGTCAAGGACGCCGAAGACAACCTGGTCAGGGCCGAAACAGCACAGACCCGGATCGACACGCTGTACCTCGACGCCAACCTTGACGCGGTCAAGCTTGAAAAAGCAGGACTGGAGCAATGACGATGCACTCCGCAACCACACCCGCAGCATCCAAGCGCCACCGTGGCTTCTCGCTGCTGGAACTCACCGTGGCCCTGGTGATCCTGGGCATCATTGGCGTCCTGCTGGTGCGCTGGATACAACTGCAGTCCAGCGAGCACGAACAGGTCGTCCAACGCGAGCTGCTGCAACGCGCCGATGACGCGGTAATGGGCTTTGCCGCCATCCAGTCACGCCTGCCTTGCCCCGACACCGACGCCGATGGCCGCGAGGACTGCGGCGGCGGCCAGGCGGTGGGCCAGTTGCCCTATGCCAGCATCGGCCTGCCCGACCGCCGCGCCGCCACCATCCGCTATGGCGTGCTGCGCCGGAACGGCACCCTCACCATCCCGGAATGGGACGACAAGACCTCAGAGAAAACCGTGGACGCGGACCTGGCCCAGGCCGCCGACCGCGCACAGACCCTGCAGGTGATTGCCAATTCCAAGGACATCCAGGCCGCGGCAACTGTCCGTTTCAATGACAATTGCGCCCACCTGCCCGCTACCGGGGCTACCTGCGAGGACTTGCCGCAACTGCGCGACAACGGCCTGGACTTCTGCGAGGCCATCCGCGATGCCTCGCTACTGCCGGCCAGCCCCAACTTCCTGCACACCCGGCGCGAGGATGCACCCGGCGAGATGGCCGGCAACGTCGCCTATGCGCTGGCAATGGCCGACCGCCTGTCACCGGCACCCGAGCACACGGGTACTTCACTGGCCTTCCATTCGCCGCGCCAGCCCTCGTCCGCCACCTACCACGACAAGGTCCGCGCTATCGGGCTGGAACAGCTCTGGACCCGGCTGCGCTGCGGCGAGAGCTATGGCGCCGCCCTCTACGCCCATGCCAACGTGGCCGCGGCCGCGCGCCTGGCCACCCCCGCCATGCACAACTATCAGGAACAGCTGGCAATCATGCTCGACCTGGCGGAAGCCAACGTCAAAAGCGCCGATGCCGGCCTGGTCACCGCAGCCGGGCAGATCACCAGCGCCACCGCCGGCATATTCGACACCATTGCCGAGACGATCGGCACCTTGGGCGCATGGAATTGGCGCGTGGCGGTAGCCACCGGCGGCCTCGCCTCGGCGGTGGGCGGCATGATTGCTGCTGGAGTGATGAAGGGCCTCTCCGACACCTACGCGACCTCCTCCAGGGAACTGCTGGAAGAGTTCTCCAAGACCCAGAACTACCCCGGCCTTGCCGGCGGACTGGAGGAAGCCATCACCGTCGATGCCCGGCGCGCGGACATGCTTGGGCTGTACCCCGACAAGACGGTGCGCGATACCGCCAGCCAATTCGATTATTCGAACTGACACGCATCCCAAGATGCCGCTGCCATGACGGTATCTTGGAGTGCGCAGGTAGAGGTAGCCCCTGAGTGAAACCGTGCCGGACAAACCTGGCACCCACGATGGAACGCCGGCCCCTCGTAGACGCGGGGCATGCCCCGCATGAAGCCTCCCCGGTGAAATCCCGTGCCGGGCAAGCCCGGCACCTACGGCACCACGGACAACCCTTACGCCGCCATGCCCGCCCACAACTGGTTCATGCGGGCAGCACGCATCGGCGGTGGTGCGGGAAAGCGTGGGACATGCTGCTCGATCTCCGCGGCCAGCGCGCGCGTCGCCGCCTGCGGCTCCACGTCCAGTTCGCGCCGCAGGTGCTCCTCCAGCATGCGGTAGCACTCCAGCGCCATGCCGGGCTTGCCCATCTGCTGGTACAGGCGCATCAGCCCGCGCTGCCCGGCCTCGTCCCAGCGGTCCAACGATACCTGCCGGCGGGCCAAGCGCACGGCCAGCCCCAGGTCACCGCCGGCGGCCGCGTCGTCGCGGCGGCGTTCCAATGCCCCCAGCAGGCGCCGCCACGTCCACGAGCGGACGCCCAGCAGCCATTCGCCGAAATCGTCGCAATGGTCCAGCACGATGCCGTCCAGCAATTCGCCGGCATCGAGCAGCCAGTCGGCGTCGGCGCCGCCGCTTTCCAGCAGGTCGATGTCCAGCAGCCCCTGCGAGGCCTGCGGGCACAGCCGCACGGTTTCGCGGTCCACCAGCAGCACGCCCTCGCCCACCGCGGCGTGCAGCGCCTGGTTCAGGTCGCGCAGCACCTGCCGCAGGTTGGTCAATGCCGCCTGCTGCTCCAACTCGGGCCACAGCATGGCCGCGATCTGGCTGCGCCGGTGGGTGCGCGTGCGCTCCACCGCCAGGTAGGCCAACAGGGCCCAGCCCTTGCGATAGGCAAGCCGCTGCGGCCGGTCGTCGTCGCCGATGCGGCATTCGCCCAGCAGGCGGATCAGCGGCAGCCGGTTGCCGATCCAGGCGTTCATCGCCGCATCTCCGGCAAGAGGGCAGGACGGTGCGTGTTTTCGCTCCGCGGCAGGCAGACAGGACGACGGCTCATGCATTTCCCCGGCAGATGGATGGACGGCGCCCCTGATTCCCCGGCGCTTACCTACCCAATCGTGAAAAGCGGCCGAATCCGATCACTCGATCACACTTTCTTTCAAACACGCCGCATTCATATCTTCAGGTAGATCCGCCGCCGGTCCAGCCAGGCCATCGGCAGCCACCACAACGCGACGAAGGCCAGCGCCATCGCCAGCGAGGCGGTTTCGGCGCCGGCCAGCGGGGTGATCCAGCGGTCGAACACCTGCGCGTACAACCAGCCCCAACTCCCCGTGCCCAGCATTGCCAGCACCATGACGCCGGAGCCGGCATAGGCAGTGATGGCGTTGACGCCGAAGCGCCGGCCCAGCGCCGGCCAGCCATTGCGGTCTACCAGCCGATGCGCCAGCCATAGCGCGGCATACGCCCAGCCGGCCGTCCACAGCACGTAGGACGGCGTCCACAGGTTCTTGTTGATCGGCAGCCAGTGCGACCACACGCCGCCTGCGACCAGCAGCACGATGGCTGCCGCCAGCAGTCGCAGCGGACGGCCGCTGCGCAACAGCGCGGCGGCATGCAAGCCGAGCAGGGTAGAGGCCAGCGCCCCCAGCGTGGACAGCAGGCCTTCCGGGTCATGCCCCAGCCCGGTGGCGGCGTCGTACTGGTAGAGCAACGGGCCGAGCAGGGCGGTGTCCACGCGGCTGGGCAGGTTGTGCCACGGCGGCGTGCCACCGGCCGCCAGCAGTGCGGCGTAGCCGCCCAGCAGCAGGCCGATGCACAGCCACTGCATGCGTGCGGACAACCAGATGGCCGCCATGCCGGCGATGGCGAAGCACAGGCCGATGCGCTGCAGCACGCCCCACGGCCGGTAATGCGGCAGGTCCAGCCACCACCATGCCAGCAGGTGCAGCAACAGCCCGAGGCCGAGGATGCGCAGGGCCCGCACCAACACGGTACGGGTGAGCGCGGCGCGGTCGCCCCCCTGCTCGACCCGCGGCACCACGCCGAGCCCGATCGACACGCCGACGATCACCAGGAAGAACGGGAAGATCAGGTCGGTGGGCGTGCAGCCGTTCCACTGCGCATGCTCCAGCGGCGCGAATACGTGGCTCCAGGTGCCGGGGTTGTTGACCAGCAGCATCGCCGCGACGGTGATGCCGCGCAGCGCATCGACCGAGGCGTAGCGAGTGGGTGTTTGGCCGGATTGGGAGCTGGTCATGGGTGGTGTCCCGTGCAATCAAGTGTCAGGAGGCTTTCGAGCAATCCGTCGAAGAGCGATTACCAGCCTGCGGCTGTTGTGAAGCGATTCCCGCCTTCGCGGGGCATTCAACGGACGCATGTCCGGTCATGTCGAGCAAAAGCATGCTGTTGCTGTTGCTGTTGCTGTTGCTGTTGCTGTTGCCAGTGATTTTGCCTTTCGGCTTTTGACGTCCCTGCCGTAGAGCGAGCCGAGCACCGCAGTGGAACGAGGGGCGAAGAGGCGCACGTGTCTGAGCGAAGCGAGTTGTGCGCCGTCCCCTCGTTCCGCGAGGAGCGCAGGGAACCGATGCGGCGCAGCCGCATCG
>Ga0182740_1000837_pt1 | contig 24982 bp, 19 predicted proteins | sample eDN5th37CKraftBY_FD_128872 | JGI IMG/M metagenome (GOLD analysis project Ga0182740, IMG submission 128872) | Enriched backyard soil microbial communities from Emeryville, California, USA - eDNA 5th pass 37_C Kraft BY (version 2) (version 2) | ecosystem: Environmental > Terrestrial > Soil >...
CGACGCGCGCACGCCAGCTGCGGTGCGCGTTGTCGGCCCGCAGCAGCGGCTGGCCGTTGAGGCTGACCTCGGCGAAGGTATCCAGCCCGTCGAAGCGCAGCTCGGCATGGCGACGGGCCAGCGTCGCCGCATCGACGTCGAAGCGCGCGCGGTATTCCCAGTCAGCCAGGCCGATCCATTGCAGCCCGGCTTCGGCCGCGCCGACGTAGGGGTCGCCGATCACGCCGGCCGCCAGCAGGTCGGTGTGCACGCTGCCGGGCACCTGCGCCGGCCGCCACGCGTCCAGCCCGGGATGCGCCTGCGACTGCGCATCGCCCGGCAGCAGGCGGAAGCTCCATTGCGCCGGCAGCGGCGCGGCCAGCGCGATGCCGGCAAGCGCGCACAGGGCGAGCAGCAGTACATATCGCCAGAAGACCCGGGCTTGCATCGATCCAAATCGAATGCGTCTGTGCTGCACGTTGTTTGTCTCCTGCCCTGTCATTCCCCGCGAAGGCGGGATTCGCCATTTGACGGACGAGCGTTCGCCCGTTGCCGCCGTCTCGTGCCCCCTCCCTTTCGCCGCAGGCGAAGGGGAGGGTTGGGGAGGGGTGCTGTTTGCGCGAAGAGCACCCCCTCCCGACCTTCCCCTTGCGCTTCGCGCAAAGGGAAGGAGCAAAACTCACCCCACCACGTTCAACACTTCGTAACACGCGCCCATCGTGTGGTAGTCGGTCTTGCCGGCCGGGCTCTTCTCGTCGTCGTACTTGCGGTTGTCGGCGTCGAGGATGCGGAACCATGCGCCGTATTGATGATCGACAAGATGCTTCCACGAATACGCCCACAGCTTTTCGTACCACTGCCAGTACGCGTCGTCGCCGGTGCGGTGGGCGAGCAGCGCGGCGGCGGCCAGCGATTCGGCCTGCACCCAGAAATACTTGTCGCCGTCGCAAACGAAGCTGTCGCCGCCGATCGGCGCGCCGTCCATGCCGGGCTGGCGGCGCGCTTCCGGCGCGAAGCCGTAGTACAGCCCGCCGCGCGCTTCGTCCCACGAGCGCGCGACCGCCGTGTCGAACAGCTGGCGCGCGGTCGGCAGCAGCCAGTCGGCCGCGACGTGGCGGTCGAGGATCATCAGCAGCTTGGCCCATTCGGTCTGGTGGCCGGGCTGGAAGCCCCACGGGCGGAACAGGTGCTTCGGGTTGTCGAGGTTGTAGTCCCAGTCGATGTTCCAGTCGCTGTCGTAGTGCTCCCACACCAGTCCACCGGCCTTGGCCGCCTGCCTGCGGGTCATGTTGTCGGCCAGTTGCAATGCGCGTTGCAGGTAGCGTTGCTCGCCACTGGCCTCGAACGCGGCCAGCATCGCCTCGCACATGTGCATGTTGGCGTTCTGGCCGCGGTAGCCGGTGAAGTTCCAGTGCGCGTCGGCCTCGTCGCGATACAGGCCGTGCTGCGGTTCCCAGAAGTGCTTCTCCAGTAGTTGCCAGGTCTCGTCCATCCACTCGCGCCCCTGCTCGATGCCGGCCTTGAGCGCGCAGCTGTAGGCCAGCAGCACGAAGGCCACGCCATAGCAGTGGTTCATGTCGTCCTCGACCTGCCCATCGCGCAACGTCCACGCGTAGCCGCCGGTGGCCGGGTTGCGGTGCACCTCGCGCAGGTAGCGCAGGCCGTGCTTCACCGCGTCCAGATACTCGGCATCGCCGAACGCGCGCCAGGCCATCGCGTAGTTGAAGACGAAGCGGGTGCTGCTGACCAGGTGGCGATGGCCGGCGTCGTACACCGTGCCGTCGTCCTTGTAGTAGTGGAAGAAGCCGCCGGCCGGGTCGATGCAGTGCGGGTGGTAGAAGGCCATCGTGTCGGCCACGTGCGCGCGCAGAAAGGCGGGCGAACGGAAATCGGGAGCGTTCATGCGGTGGCCTCCTGTTGGCTCAGCAGTCGTTGCACTTCGTCCAGCGTGGGCATCGCGGCGAAGGCGCCCTTGCGGGTGACCGCCAGCGCGCCCACCGCCGCGGCGAAGCGCAGGGTGTCGTTGATCGCCACCGGGTCGTGGCAGAAGGCGGCGAAGGCGGCGCCGGTGCCGCCGCGCTCGGCCAGCCCGTACAGCACGCCGCCGACGAAGGCGTCGCCGGCCGCAGTGGTATCGGCCACCGGCACGCGGAAGCTCGGCACCTCGCCGTTGGCGTCGCGGGTATGCCAGCGCAGCGGCGCGGCGCCGTCGGTGACCACCACCCAGCGCGCCTGCGCGGCCAGCAGCCGGCGCAGCACCTGCGCCTGGCCGTCGCTGCCCAGCGGCCGTGCCAGGTAGTCCAGTTCCTCGTGCGAGAGCTTGACCAGGTCGGCGCGTTCCAGTGCCTGCCACAGCCGCGGCGTCGGGTCGGTGCCGGCCGGCCACAGCGCCGGGCGCAGGTTGAGGTCGAGGCTGACCACCGCGCCGGCGGCGCGGGCGCGGTCCATGCCGGCGAAGGTGGCCGCGGCGATCTCCGGTTCGGTCAGGCTGTTGGAGCAGACGTGGAAGCAGCCGGTGCCGTCGAAGCAGGCCGGCTGGAAGTGCTCGGCACGGAACAGCAGGTCCGCCGCCGGCGGCCGGTAGAAGCTGAAGCTGCGCTCGCCGGCGGCGTCCAGCGCGACGAAGGCCAGCGCGGTCTTGGCCGCGTCGGTGCGGACGATGCAGTCGGTGAGCACCCCGGCCTCGGCCAGGCTGTCGGCGAGGAAGTCGCCGAACATGTCGCGCCCCAGCATGCCGGCGAAATGGCTGCGCGCGCCCAGCCGCGCCACCGCCACCGCGACGTTGGCCGGGGCGCCGCCGGCGTACTGCAGGAAGGCGCGCGGCGTTTCCGGCGTGGCCGGCGGCTGCGCCAGTAGATCGATCAAAATTTCGCCGAAACAAACGATCTTGCCCATCTGGACTCAGCCCCCCTGGCTGCGGCCGCTGGCGGCGCGCGCGCCGACCATGCCGTAGAAGATGATGTAGCCGTAGCACAGCAACGGCAGGATGAAACTGGCCTGCACGCCGATGCGGTCGGCCAGCTGGCCCTGCAGGTACGGCACCACCGCGCCGCCGACGATGGCCATGATCAGCAGGCTCGACCCCTTGTTGGTCAGCGGCCCCAGCCGCTCGATGCCGAGCGCGAAGATGGTCGGGAACATGATCGAGTTGAACAGGCCGATCGCCACCACCGAATACAGGGCGGTACCGCCCGTGCTGGTCATGGTCAGCGCCAGCAGGCCGACATTGACCAGCGCGAAGATCGCCAGCAGCCGGCTCGGCGAGAAGCGGGCCAGCAGCGCCGAGCCGGCGAAGCGGCCGATCATCGCCATCGTCCAGTACGCCGACACGTAGCCGGTGGCCTCCTGCTCGCTGAAGCCGCCGATGTCGGGCATCGACAGGTAGTTGACCAGGAAACTGCCGATCGACACTTCCGCGCCGACGTAGAAGAAGATGCCGAGCACGCCGAGCAGCAGGTGGCGGTGGCGCAGCGCGTCGGCATAGGTATGCCGCGCGTGGTCGGCCCGTTCGCTGCTTTCGCTCAGGGTCGGCAGGCGGAACAGGAACACGAACAGCGCCAGCAGGAACAGCGCGACCGCCAGCCCGAGGTACGGCCCCTGCACCGACTGCGCCTCGGCCGCGCGGTAGGCCGCCTGCTCGGCCAGCGGCAGCGCGGCGATGTCGTCGGCGCCCTTGACCGTGTTGCCGAGGATCAGCAGGCCGCCGAAGATCGGCGCGATCGCCGTGCCCAGCGAATTGAGCGCCTGCGCCAGCGTCAGCCGGCTGGAGCTGGTGCGCTCCGGCCCCAGCAGCGCCACGTAGGGGTTGGCCGCCACCTGCAGCACGGTGATGCCGGTGGCCAGCACGAACAATGCGGCGAGGAAGGCCGGGTATTCCCGCAGCGCCGCCGCCGGCCAGAAGCCCAGCGCGCCGATGCCGGCGATCACCAGCCCGGCGACGATGCCCTGCTTGTAGCCCAGCCGCGCCACCAGCCGCCCGGCCGGCAGCGACATCAGGAAGTAGGTGCCGAAGAAAGTGAACTGCACCAGCATCGCGCGCGCGTAGTTCAGCTCGAACACCGCCTTCAGGTGCGGGATCAGGATGTCGTTGAGGCAGGTCAGGAAGCCCCACATGAAGAAGATGCTGGTGACCACCGCCAGCGCGGCGCGCGGCGTGATCGGCGGCGCGGCCGCGGCGGACAGGGGTGGAACGGGAGTGGGAGTGGCAGGCATGCGCTACGGACCTCGGAATGCGTGGAAGCGGGATGCGTGGGAAGGAAACGGGCTCACGTGCGCGGGCTGCCGCTGCTTTCGCGGATGCACAGCGATACCGGCGCGATGGTGCGCACCGCGGGGGCGTCGGGCTTGTCCACGCGCTGCAGCAGCAGCGTGGCGGCCTGGCGGCCGCGCTCGCGTGGCGCCACCGACAGCGTGGTCAGGGTGGGCATGCTGACCGACGCCTCGGGAATGTCGTCGAAGCCGGTGACGGCGAAGCCCTTGCCCGGCTGGATGCCGCGCGAGGCCAGGCCCAGCATCAGCCCCAGCGCCACCGTGTCGTTGTAGCAGACCGCCGCGGTGGGGCTGGCGCCCTCGCCGAACAGCTCGGCGGTGCGCGAGGCTGCTTCCAGCCGGGTCGGCGCCGATTCGATCAGCCACTCCGGCACCACCTCCAGCCCGGCCCGCGCCATCGCGGCCTGGAAGCCGGCGCGGCGCTGGCGGCACGAGCTGGAATCGGCATGGCCGCCGAAGAAGGCGATGCGGCGGTGGCCCAGCCCGATCAGGTGCTCGGTCGCCATGCGCGCGCCGCGCTCGTTGTCCAGCGCCAGGAAATCCCAGTCGTCGGCGCCGTCCAGTTCGCGGTTGAACAGCAGCACGTGGCCGCGCAGGCCGAGCACCGGGCGCAGCATGGCCGCATCGCTGCCTTCGGCCGGCGACAGGATCACCCCGGCCGGCGAATGCTCCATCAACGAGGACAGCACCGCCTGCTGCCGCTGCGGCGATTCGCCGGTGCTGCCGAGCAGGGTGACGTAGCCGCGCTCGCCCAGCGCCTCGTCCACGCCGGCGGCGAATTCGGCGAAGAACGGGTTGGACAGGTCGTTGATCACCAGCGCCACGCTGGACGAGGTGCGCCGCCGCAGGTTGGCCGCGGCGCGGTTGTAGACATAGTCCTGGCGCTTGAGTTCGGCCTCGACCAGCGCGCGGGTGTCGGCATGCACCAGCGGGCTGCCGCGCAGCACCAGCGACACCGTCGCCCGCGACACGCCGATGGCGCCGGCGATGTCCGACAAGGTGACGTTGCGGCGCGCGCCGTGCTCCTTGCGCGGTGCCTTGGCAGCGGTTGCGGCATTGTCCGCGGAGGCCTTGGAGGCGGGCTTGCGCGGGGAAGACGGGGACTTTCGGGTCACGACAGGCAGCTCCTGGCAGCCGGCGCACCGGCGCCCTGCTGGATGGGAAGGAAGGCCGGCACGCATCGCGCCGGGGTCCCCGCGCCGACAACTTGCGCGCGGGCTGCAGACGATACGGGATGAAGGCCGGTGCCGACGGACCGGGCACGATGCACGGCCCTGCGTGCCGCGACACGGCACGGCGCACGTTGCGATCCGGCACTGGCGGCAGGCGCGGTCATGCGAGCCGGTCCAGCGCGTCGCGCAGCGCACGCACGCGCGCCGGATCGGTCTGCTGCCAGTCCGGCGCGAGCCCGGCCAGCGCCGGGTTGCGGAAGCGCATCGACGAGGCCCGCACGGCCTTGGCCGAGGCATGGAACTCGCGCGCGCCGGTGGCCCGCGCCAGCGCGGCGATGTTGCCTGCGTCGATGCCCGCGCCGGGCATCACCGCCAACCGCTCGCCGGCCTGCTGCACGCAGGCGGCCAGCAGCGCCGCGCCCTGCGGCGCGCCGGCCTGCGCGCCGGAACTGAGCACGCGCCGGCAGCCCAGTTCGATGATGTTTTCCAGCGCCCGCAACGGCTCGCGCGCCGCGTCGAACGCGCGGTGGAAGGTGACCGCCAGCGGGCCGGCGGCTGCTACCAGCGCACGGCAGCGCGGCATGTCCACCTCGCCCTCGGCATCGAGCGCGCCGATCACCACGCCGTCGCAACCCAGCCGCACGCACTGCTCGATGTCGCGCAGCATGACCTCGGTTTCGGCATCGTCGTAAAGAAAATCGCCCGGACGCGGCCGCACCAGCACGAACAGCGGCAGGCGCACGCGCTCGCGCGCCGAGGCCAGAGTGCCGTACGACGGCGTGGTGCCGCCGTATTCCAGTCCTTCGCACAGCTCCACGCGATCGGCACCGCCTGCCTGCGCGGCCAGCGCCGAGGCCAGCGAACCGGCGGCGATCTCCAGCGTGAAGCGCGCGGCCATGCTCACGCGCCTTCGCCCGGATACACCGCGCCCGAGTCCAGCAGCGCGTCCTGCCGCTGCGCGTCGCAGACCGCGTAGACGAAGCCCGGATGCAGCGCGAACGCGCCGACCTCACCGTGGCGGTTGATCGCCAGGAAACACACCTGCAGCGACTTGCTCGCTTCCGGGCGCTTGCGCACCACGCGGTCGATGGCTTCACGGCAGGCATCCATCGGCGAGCGGCCCTGCCGCATCAGTTCGACGACGAGGAAGCTGGCGGCGTTGCGGATCATCTCCTCGCCCACGCCCGAGGCGGTGGCCGCGCCGACCTCGTTGTCCACGTACAGGCCGGCGCCGACGATCGGGCTGTCGCCGACGCGGCCGCGCAGCTTCCACGCCATGCCGCTGGTGGTACAGGCGCCGGCGAGGTTGCCGCGCTGATCGATGGCGAGCATGCCGAGGGTGTCGTGGTTCTGGCTGTTGCCGGGGATCAGGCGGCGCTCGGCGTTGATCTGCGGCTGGTAGCGCGAGGTCTTCTTCCACTCTTCCCACGCCTGCACCGCTTCCGCGGTCAGCAGCGATTGTTTCTCGAAGCCCTGCTCGACCGCGAACTGCTGCGCGCCCTGCCCGACCAGCAGCACGTGCGGGGTCTGCTCCATCACCCGCCGCGCGACGCTGACCGGATGGTCGATGTCTTCCAGCGCGGCGACCGCGCCGCAGCGGCCGTCGCCATCCATGATACTGGCGTCCAGGGTCAGCACGCCGTCGCGGTCGGGGTAGCCGCAATGGCCGACGGTGCTGTTGCACAAGCCGGTTTCGGCCCAGCGCGCGCCCTGCTCCACCGCGTCCAGCGCGGTGCCACCGGCGCGCAGCACATTCCATGCGGCCTGGTTGGCGGGCACGCCGAAATCCCATGTGGAGACGACGCGCGCGCCGTTGGCGGCAGCGGGGGCCGGCCTGGTTGCCGAGGATGCCGCGATGCCCGGCAGCGCCAATGCGCCGCCGGTCAGGGCCATGTGCTGCAGGAATTTACGTCGGGTGGTCATGTTTTCGGTTTCTCTTTTTCCTTCTCCCACCGGGAGAAGGTGCCCGAAGGGCGGATGAGGGGCGAGCGGAGTCCATGATGATTGAACCATCGGGACTCCGTTCGCCCCTCACCCCAACCCCCACTCCGTGCCCCGGCCCACGCCAGCGGCGTGGGCGCTCAACCGCACACGCGCCAGTGGCGCGTAAGCCGTGCGGCATCGCCCCGGAGGGAGAGGGGCTTTATCCCTGCTCACTGCGCCACCGCCGGGCAAAGCGCCGGCGGCGCATCGGCAACATGCGTTCCCCACCCCTGCGTATCCGGCGTGGCGTCCAGCGCGTAGGCCAGCGTGCCGCCCTGCTGCAAACGGCCCACGTCCACCCACGTCGCCGACTGCGGCCTGCCGTCGAGGCTGGCCGAACGGATGTAGCGCACGCCGTCGTTGGCGCCCGGCGCGCGCACGCTCAGGGTGCGGCCGTTCTCCAGCGCGATGTCGATGCGGTCGAAGCGCGGCGGGTGCAGCAGCATCTGCCCGCTGCCGGGCATCAGCGGCGAGAAGCCCATCGCGCCGAACAGGTACCACGCCGACATGGTGCCGAGGTCGTCGTTGCCGGTGACGCCGTTGGGCGCGTTGGTGAACAGCGTCTGCGCCGCGCGCAGCACGGTGGCGGTCTTCCACGGCTGGCCGATCAGGCTGTACAGCCCCGGCACGTGCATGGTCGGCTCGTTGTTCGGGTTGAAGCGGTACTGGCCGTAATAGCTGTACGGCCCGGCCACCCACGCCTTGCGCGCGGCGCCATCCGGGTCGGCGAGCAGTTCGTCGTAGGCGAAGAACGCGTCCAGCCGCCTGCCCATCGCCTCGCGCCCGCCCATCGCCTGCGCCAGCGACGGCAGGTCCTGCGGCACCAGCCACTGGTACTGCCAGCTGGTGCCTTCGTGGAAGCCATAGTGCGAGCGCGGGTCGTAGCTGCCGGTGGGCGGGGTGAACCATTCGCCACCTTCCATGCGCGGCCGCGGGAAGCCGGCGAAACCGGTATCGGCCTCGGCGAGGTCGGCATCCCACACCTTGCGCCAGTTGCCGGCGCGCGCACGCAGCGTCGCGGCGGCATCGGCATGGCCGAGCGCGGCGGCCATCGGCGCCAGCGCGCAGTCGGCCAGCGCGTATTCCAGCGTCGCCGAGCCACCCTGGTGCGGGTCCACGTCCATGCCCTTGGCCGGGAAGGTGCGGTCGTAGAACACGAAGCCGTCCTTCAGGTAGTTGGCGTTGCCGGCGCGGCCCTCGTGGCGCGATTCCAGCGGCGGCACGCCTTCGGCGTTCTTCCACAGCGCCTTCCACGCCTCCTGCTCCATGCCCTGCAGCGCGCCGTAGCGCCACAGGTCGGCGAGGAACGGGGTGACCGGGTCGCCGGTCATCACGTTGCTGTCGAAATCGGCATAGCCCCAGCGCGGCAGCCAGCCACCCTGCGCGTCGATCGCCAGCAGGCTGCGGCCAATGTCGCGGGCGCGCTGCGGGCGCAGCAGCGCCAGCAGCTGGTTCTGGCTGCGGTAGGTGTCCCACAGCGAGAAATACTCGTGGTAGGTCCAGCCGTCGGCCACGTGGATGGCGTTGTCGTAGCCGCGATAGCGGCCATCGGCGTCGCTGCCGGTCATCGGTTGCAGCAGGGCGTGGTACAGCGCGGTGTAGAACACGCTGCGCTCGTCCTTGCTGCCGCCATGCACCTTGACGCTGGACAGCTCGCGCGCCCAATCGGCCTGCGCGCGCTTGCGCATGGCGTCGAAGCCGAGCAGGCGGCCGTTGCCGTCGCTGCCGTCGCGGCGCAGGTTTTCGCGCGCGCCTTCGATGTCCACGTGCGAGATCGCGCTGATCGCGGTGACGCTGCGCCCGTCCTCCAGGTCGAAGCTGAGCCACGCGCCGTTGTACGGGTCGTGCTCGCTTTCCATGCTGAAGCGCGCGCCGGGCGTGCCGCCGGCCTGGCCCCAGACGCCGAACGCCTTGAACGGGCGGTCGAACTCGATGCGGAACCAGGTGGTGTACTGGTGGCCGCCGCAGAAGCTGAGCGTGGTCAGTTGCCCTTCCACCGCGCGGTCGCCGACCACGCGCACCTGGCTGCCGGTGACGCGGTGGCGGTTGTTGGCCTGGCTGACGTTGACCAGCACGTGGCCGCTGCCGGCATCGGCAGCGAAGGTGTAGCGCTCGGCGGCGGCGCGGGTGAGCGCGGTGGCCTCGGCGTCGATGCCGCCGTAGTCGGTCAGGCGCACCCTGTAGTAGCCGGCCTGGCCGACCTCGCCATCGTGGGTATAGCGCGCGCCGTAGCGCTTCTGGTCGAAGCTCTTCGCATCGCCGGTATCGAAATCGCCACCGGGGGCGATGCTGCCGGTCACCGGCAATACCGACACCTGCCCGCCCTGCTCCCAGCAGCCCGCGCCGGAGACGAAGGAGTGGCCGAAGCCGAGGATCTTGTCCTCGTCATAGCGCCAGCCGGCGTAATGCAGGCCGATGGGGCTGACCTGGATCAGCCCGAACGGCGCCGACGCACCGGGGAAGGTGTTGCCGTCGTCCTGGGTGCCGATGAAGGTGTTGACCTCGCGCTCGGGCGTGGCCGGGGCGGCCTGCGACAGCGGGGCAAGCGACACCGCCAGCAAGCAGGCGGCCGCGGCCAGCGGGCGGCGGAAACGGGAAGCGGTGGCGGACGGCATTCGGCTCACGGGCTGGATTCTCTGGGTCGATGTCGGTGCGGCGATAGGGTGGCCCGGCAATGCCGGGCCGTTGATGGCCGGCCCGCCCTTGCGGGACGGGGAGAGTGCCGGGCACCAGTGAATTTAGATCGATCCAAGTAAAGCATGGCAATTTCGGCCGATGCATTCTGCAGCGCAACATCCACGGCCCGGCTCGCCTCTGCCCGTGCCTGATCGCTGCGCCGCCCTTCCGGCAGGATCGCCGGCCCTTCCCCTTCATCCGGCCTCTCCGGGACCAGCGCCATATTGCGCAGCAACATGCGTCGGCCTCGGCACTGTGTTAAAAATTTCGCACCAATCGTTTAGATCGATCCAAATCAATTCGACGGCGATTGCAGGACAACCACGGGTCGGACCGCCCCTTCGGGGGCAGGCGAAGTACCCGCCTCGTCCGGCTTCAAATTTAGATCGATTCAATACCTTCGTGCAGTTACCGACTTCAATCCAGGAGAGGGAGAGCGGAATGAAACAGATGTCACGCACGCACGGCCGCCATGCGTTGTCCGCGGCCATCACGGCCGCACTGGTCGCCACGGCAATGCTGCCGGCCGGCGCCTTCGCACAGCAGGCCGGCACCCAGAACGCCGACGCCACCACGCTCGACGCGGTCACCGTCACCGGTTATCGCTACGCCATCGAGAAGAGCCTGGACCAGAAGCGCGACGCCAATGCGATCGTCGAGGTGATCAATGCCGAGGACGTCGGCAAGTTCCCCGACAAGAACGTGGCCGACGCGCTGCAGCGCGTGCCGGGCGTGATCGTCACCCGCAGTGGTGGCGAAGGCAAGAACGTCAGCGTGCGCGGCCTGTCCTCGGAGCTGACCCTGACCGAGTTGAACGGCAACTACATCGCCACCGCCGAATCCAACGGCGACCCGACCCGTTCGTTCAACTACACGCTGCTGCCGTCGAACATGCTGGGCAGCGCCGAACTGTTCAAGTCGCCGGAAGCGCGCATCGACGAGGGCGGCATCGGCGGCACGGTGATCCTGCACACCCGCCGTCCGCTGGACATGGAATCCAATACCGGCTTCGTCTCCGTCGAGGGCACCCGGGCCGACACCACCCAAAAGACCGACGGGCAGCTCTCCGCCTCGTACGCCTGGCATGACAAGGACGACCGCTTCGGCGTGTTCGTCGGCTATACCGACCAGAAGCGCACCACCCGCACGATGGGCGCCAGCACCGAGAGCTGGCAGTGGTATGGCCGCGATGAAGGCGGCACCGCGGTCGACGTCAACGGCAACCCTTCGGACTTCAACTCGAACTGGTGGGGCGGCACCGGCTTCTACGACCAGAACGGCAAGTACTACACCGGCTTCATGATGCCGACGTCGGTGAACCTCGACGTCAAGGAAGAGGAACGCGAGCGCAAGGGCGGCCAGTTGACCTTCCAGTTCAAGCCGCTGGACAACCTGACCCTGACCGCGAACTACTTCCGCTTCGAGCTGTCGCAGGACTCCCAGACCCACACCATCAAGGTGCCGGAATGGAACATCGCCCGCTATTGGGGCGACGGCAACTGGGCCGGCGGGCGCCTGCTCGACGGGATGACGATGGACCCCAGCGGCACCATCGTCACCGGCGCCGACTACAGCCTGCACCCGGGCAAGGCCTATTACTGCAGCGAGGACGAGGCCGCCGACGCCGGCATGGCGCCGGGCGGTTGGGGCTCGGATGACTGCACCATCCCGACCCCGCAGATCACCGGCAGCTACAACCTCGAGAAGGCACTGTCGCAGACCGTCGACTTTTCGGCCGAATGGCGCGGCGAGTCGGTCGACGTCGCCTTCAAGGGCGGGCGCACCTGGGCCAAGGGCGGTCCTTCGCTGCAGTTCTCGCTGCCGCTCAAGCCGCGTCGCCAGAATGCGGACGGCAGCTGGAGCCTGGGCAACCTGGCCAGTTCCTGGGACCTGACCGGCACCCCGTCGATGGTGTTCTCGCCGGAGCTGATGCAGAACCTGAAGGACGGCATCCTGCAGGTCGACCTCGGCTCCACCGGTTCGTCCTGGACCCGCAACACCAACGAGCAGAAGTACGCCCAGATCGACACCACCTGGCATACCGAGGCCGGCTTCTTCGAGTCGTTCCAGTTCGGCGTCAAGTACCGCGATGGCGGCATCCACCGCAGCACCGGCAACAGCTACTGGGCCTGCCCGGGCACCGACCCGAGCGACTACGAAAACCGCTATTGGAACGGCGGCTGCAACGACCTGGCCCTGCAGTTCTCGCCCGACTTCCTGTACGGCATGGGCAACCTGGCCGGCGGCATCAATGCCAGCGCGTTCCCGGCCATCGACTACCCGGCCTACATCGCCTACCTGAACAAGACCTACGGGCCGATGCAGACCCGCAACGAGGACAACTTCGTCTACAACGTCGACGAAAAGATCTACTCCACCTACCTGCAGGCCAACTTCCGCACCGAGCGCCTGCGCGGCAACGTCGGCGTGCGCGTGGTCAGCACCCGCCAGCACGCCGACTCCACCGACAAGGTCACCCTCTACAACGACTACTTCTACGACGACGCCAACGGCGATCCGCTGGCGTGCCAGGCGGGCGATGCGGTACCGGGCGGCGCGCCCGACCGTACCTACTGCGGCACCGAGGGCTACTGGCGGCTTTCGGACAGCGTGGCCCGGCCGGAGACCTTCGCGGTCAGCAGCCTGGAGCGCACCTACACCGACGTGCTGCCGAGCTTCAACCTGGCCTATGACCTGAGCGAGAACCTGCTGCTGCGCGCGGCGGCCTCCAAGGTGATCTCGCGCCCGAGCTACGGCAACATCGCCGCCCCGGGCAGCCTGGAATACTTCAGCCCCGAATACGTCAACGATCGCCGCCTGACCGGCGGCGCCGGCGAACAGGGCTGGTACGGCTCGGGCAGCAACAAGAACCTGGAGGCCTACAAGGCCACCCAGTACGACATCGGCCTGGAGTGGTACTTCCGCCCCGGCTCGGTGGTGGGCCTGGACCTGTTCCGCAAGGACGTCAGCAACTTCTCGGTGCCGGTGGTGCAGGACGTGACGCAGGACATCGGTGGCGAAACCGTGGTCGTGCAGAACTACTCGACCACCGCCGGCGGTCGCGACGCGGTTTCGCAGGGCGCGGAGTTCTATGCCCAGCACACGCTGGATTTCGGCCTGGGCTTCCAGGCGAACTACACCTGGAACGACACCAACGAAGCGGCCATCACCCTCGAGGACGGCACCGAGATCGGCAAGTCGCCGCTGGTCGGCAGCGCCAGGAACCAGGCCAACTTCACCGTGTTCTACGAAGTGGAGAAGCTGCTGCTGCGTGCCTCGTGGAACCGTCGTGGCGAAGTGGTGCAGGGCCTGGTCAGCGGCCTGAACCTCTACCAGGAGCCCTACCAGCAGATCGACCTGAACGCCGCCTACAACGTCACCCCGGCGCTCAGCCTGAGCGCCTCGGTGTTGAACCTGACCAAGGAAGAGACGCGTACCCACCTGGGCAACGACACCAAAAACCGCTTCTACTCCAACGGTTATGCCGGTCGTGTCGTCTACCTCGGCTTGAACTACAAGTTCTGACCCCTGCCCTTCGGGGCAGCCCACGTCGACAGCCGCGCTGGTACAGGCGGCTGTCGTCGTTTGTGCACCAGCCCACTCATGGCTCGTGGGAGCGGGTTATCCCCCGACACGGGGGCAAGCATCGCCGGGGGCGTGGCACCGGCCTACTCGTAGATGCGGGGCTTGCCCCGCATGGGCTTCACCGGGAGCGCATCATGCGGGGCAAGCCCCGCATCCACGGCATTCCGGCAAGCCTCAGGTCAGCGGCGTCATCACGCCCTTGCGGTAAGCCGGGCGCACCTGCAGGCGCGCATACCAGCCGGCCAGGTGCGGCAGGTCCGGGCGCTGGATCGGCATCTCGAACCACGCATAGGCGAAGGCGCCCAGCGGGATGTCGCCCATCGCGAACGACTCGCCGGAAAGCCACGGTTGCCGCTCCAGCTCGGCATCGGCCAGCGCCAGCAACTCGCCGCAGCGCACCAGTGCCGCGTCGATGCGCGCGGCGTCGCGGTCGGCCGGCGCGGTGCGCACCACGCCCCAGAACAGATCGCGGAAGGCGACGGCGAAGCTGGAGATGGTCCAGTCCATCCACTTCTCGCTCTGCGCGCGCACCGCCGGGTCTTCCGGGTACAGCGTGCCCAGCGCGTAGCGCGCCGACAGGTAGCGGACGATGGCGTTGGATTCCCATACCGGCAGGCCGTGGTCCTCGATCACCGGCACCAGCCCGTTGGGGTTCATCGCCCGGTAGTCGGCGCTCTGCGTGCCGCCGAACGCGCCGCCCACCTCGATCGACTCATAAGGCAGGCCGATTTCCTCGGTGCACCACAGCACCTTGCGCACGTTGCTCGAATTGCGGCGTCCCCAGATCTTCAGCATCCCGGTTCCCGTTGTGATCGACGCAGGACCCGCACCATACGCCGGGGTGGCCGCCGTCATCGTCATGCCGCGCCCGCCTTGGCGGCCTTGGCGGCTTTCTTCGGCAACACCCGTACCTGCGTGGACTTGTCGTCCTTCTTCAATTCGAACAGGCCGATCGCCGCGAGCAGGTCGCTGAGCTTGCGGTAGCCGTAGTTGCGCGAATCGAACGAGGCGCGGTTGCCGATCTGGTTACCCACCGCACTCAATGCCGCCCAACCCTGCTCGTCGGCGGCCGCGTCCACCGCGCCGCGCAGCAGGTTGAGCAGGCGGGTGTCGCCGCGCAATTCGTTGCCCGGGCGCGGTTGGATCGGCGGTTGTGCCCCGCCCGGCGCGGCAGGCGCATCCGCGGCGGCCTCGCCATGCCCCGGCTGCCCCGCATCCGCCGCTGCCCGGCCGGCATCCCCCTGCCCCAGCGCCTCCAGGTAGGTGAACTGCGAGCAGGCGTTGACGAAGGGATCGGGCGTCTTCTTCTCGCCGAAGCCATAAACCTTCACCCCGTCGGTCAGCAGCCGCATCACCAGCGGGGTGAAATCGGCGTCGCTGGAGACGATGGCGAACCCATCGAGGTTGCGCGCGTAGAGCAGGTCCATCGCGTCGATCACCATCGCCATGTCCGAGGCGTTCTTGCCCTTGGAATAGGCGAACTGCTGGATCGGGCGGATCGCGTATTCGTGCAGCACCGCCTCCCAGCCCTTCAGCCGCGGGCTCTTCCAGTTGCCGTAGGCGCGGCGCACGTTGGCCACGCCGAAGCGCGCCACCTCGGCCAGCACCTCGTCGATCTTCGCCGCCGGCGCATTGTCGGCGTCGATCAGCAGGGCGATACGCTTTTCGGGATCGGACACGGCATTCCCTCCACGGCATTCGGCTCGGAGCCAGTATCGACCATCGGCCCGAGCATGCGCACCCCATGCGATGATGGCGGCCGGTTGTCCACGCCCTCCAACCGGCATCCGCCGGCCCCCACCGGAGTACCGCATGCCCCACGACCGCCCTCCCCGCCTGCTGGTCATAGGCGGCGGCTTCGCCGGCCTCTGGGCCACCCGCGCGCTGGCCAACGCGAAGCTGCGCATCACCCTGGTCGACCGCCGCAACCACCACCTGTTCCAGCCGCTGCTGTACCAGGTGGCCACCGCCGGCCTGTCGGCGCCGGACATCGCCGCACCATTGCGGCACATCCTCGGCCGGCAGCGCAACGTCGAGGTCAGGCTCGGCGAGGTGGATGCCATCGACAAGCACCAACGCCAGGTGCGGCTGCGCGACGGCACCACGCTGGACTACGACCTGCTGCTGGTCGCCAGCGGCGCCACCCACGCCTATTTCGGCAACGACCAGTGGGCGCCGCACGCCCCCGGCCTGAAGACGCTGGACGACGCGCTGGCGCTGCGGCGCCGGCTGCTGCTGGCGTTCGAGAAGGCCGAGGCCGAACCCGACCCGGCGAAGAAGGCGGCCTGGCTCAGCTTCGCCATCGTCGGCGGCGGCCCCACCGGCGTCGAGTTGGCCGGCACCCTGGCCGAGATCGCGCGCCACACCCTGCGCAACGAGTTCCGCCACATCGACCCGGCTTCGGCGAAGGTGCGGCTGGTCGAGGCCGGGCCGCGGGTGCTGTCCAGCTTCCCGGAGGTGCTGTCGCTGAAGGCGCGCCGGCAGCTGGAGCGGCTTGGCGTGGAAGTGCATGCCGGCACGCCGGTGACCGCCATCGACGCCGAGGGCTTCCACCTCGGCGAGCGGTTCGTCCCTGCCCGCACCGTGGTCTGGGCCGCCGGCGTGGCCGCCTCGCCGCTGGCGCGCACGCTGGACACGCCACTGGACCGCGCCGGCCGCGTGCAGGTGCAGCCGGACCTGACGCTGCCCGGCCACCCCGAGGTCTTCGTCGCCGGCGACCTGGCCGCGCTGGCGCAGGCCGACGGCCGCCCGGTACCGGGCGTGGCGCCGGCCGCCAAGCAGATGGGCAAGTACGTGGCCGCGGTGATCCGCGCGCGGCTGCAACGACGCCCCGCGCCGCCACCGTTCCGCTACCGCGACCAGGGCAACCTGGCCACCATCGGGCGCATGGCCGCCATCGTGCACATGGGCCGGCTGAAGCTCTCCGGCCTGCTGGCCTGGTGGTTCTGGCTGGCCGCGCACGTGTTCTTCCTGATCGGCTTCCGCAACCGGCTGGTGGTGCTGCTCAACTGGGCGGTCGCCTACTGGAGCTACCAGCGCGGCGCGCGGATCATCTTCGGCGATGCCGATGGCGAACCGCACGATGGCGATCCGCCGCCGCGGGAGTGAACGACGTCAGCCGTTGCCGGAGGCGAAGCGCTCGAACACCTGCTGGCCGGTCAGCACTTCGGTGTCGTTGCTCAGTTCGTAGAACGCCGGCTTCTCGTCGATGAATATCTGGCTTTCGAGCCGGAATTCCTGCTGCTGGAACAACCCGGCCGGCAGCATGTACTCGCCGGTCGGCAACAGCCGATAGAACAGGTGGGTACCGCAGGCCGGGCAGAAGCCGCGCTCGGCCCAGTCCGAGGAACGATAGGCGCTGGGCTGCGCGCCATCGAAGCGCACATCGCTGCCGCAGTGCACCGCGAACATCGGCCCGCCCGACCAGCGCCGGCACGTCGCGCAATGGCAGAGGCCGACGTCGGCATGGTCGGAGGCCGTGACTTCAATGGCGCCGCACAGGCAGGTTCCCTTCATGGCATTCCCCTTATGGCTGGGCATCGTGCCCGGAAACGGAAAAGGCCCGGTACGACCGGGCCTTTCCAGCAGACGTGCAACGCCGGCACCGCGACTCAGGCGGTGAACAGCGCCTTCATCTTCTTCAGCGCATTGGCCTCGATCTGGCGGATGCGCTCGGCGGACACGCCGTACTCGTCGGCCAGCTCCTGCAGGGTGACCTTGCTGTCGGCGTCCAGCCAGCGGCGGGCGATGATGTCGCGCGAACGCTGGTCGAGGTTGGCCAGGCCCTCGCGCAGCAGCTGCAGCTGATTGTCCTCGCTGTCGGCACGCTCGTAGGCCTGCGACGGGTCTTCGTCGTGCGCGACCAGGTAGGCGGCCGGCGCCGGCGGCGCATGGTCGTCGCTCTCGTCGCTGGGCGCGTCGAAGCCGACGTCGCGGCCGGACAGGCGCGACTCCATCTCCATCACCTCACGCTCGGAGACGTTCAGGTCCTTCGCCACCGCGCTGACCTCGGCCGCGTTCATCCAGCCCAGCCGGGTCTTGGACTTGCGCAGGTTGAAGAACAGCTTGCGCTGCGCCTTGGTGGTGGCGACCTTGACGATGCGCCAGTTCTTGAGGATGAACTCGTGCATCTCGGCGCGGATCCAGTGCACCGCGAAGGACACCAGGCGCACGCCCATGTCCGGGTCGAAGCGCTTGACCGCCTTCATCAGGCCGATGTTGCCTTCCTGGATCAGATCGCCCAGTTGCAGGCCGTAGCCGTTGTAGCCGCGGGCCACGTGCACCACGAAGCGCAGGTGCGAATGCACCAGCTCGCGCGCGGCGTCCAGGTCCTGCTCGTCGCGGAAGCGGCGCGCCAGGTCCTGCTCGTCGTCCACCGACAGCACCGGGATGCGGTGCACGGCACCGATGTAGGCATCCAGCGAGCCGAGCGCGCTGGGAACCGGAAGATTGTTTGCCACAAGGGCAGTAGAAGTATTCGGGTTCATGGGGCTCATCTTAGCAGTCCAAGCTATTGGACTGGCCGGTACAGAAAAAGTTCCAGTGTTCCGCTTATGTCGCCAATTCCGTCAAATGGCCGGATTTGCAACACCACCAACATCCTCGGTTTCTCAATTTCACTACCGTATCAGAGGCGATGTTGCGGCGGCATGACCGGGATTCAAGCCGGTTCACGCTCCGGCGAGCCGGGCCTCCAGCTCCGCCCGCGGCGGCAGCCGCCAGTCGACCGGGGGCTGGCCGTGGCGCTGCAGGTAGTCGTTGGCCTGCGAGAAATGCCGGCAGCCGAAGAAACCGCGGTGCGCCGACAGCGGCGAGGGGTGCGGGGCCTTCAGCACGCGGTGGCGGCGGGTGTCGATGACCTTGCCCTTCTGCTGGGCGTAGCTGCCCCACAGCAGGAACACCAACCCTTCGCGCTCGCGGTTGAGCACGTCGACCACATGGTCGGTAAAGCCCTCCCAGCCCTTGCCCTGGTGCGCGCCGGCGCGGCCTTCCTCCACCGTCAGCACCGCGTTGAGCAGCAGCACGCCCTGCCACGCCCACGGCAGCAGGCAGCCGTGGTCCGGGCGCCGGAACGGCGGCACCACGCCGGTGTCGTCCTCCAGCTCCTTGTAGATGTTCAGCAGCGACGGCGGCACCGGCACCCCCGGCATCACCGAGAAGCACAGGCCATGCGCCTGGCCGTAGCCGTGGTAGGGGTCCTGCCCCAGCACCACCACCTTGACCTGCTCGAACGGGGTGGCGTCGAACGCGGCGAAGATCTGCGGCCCCGGCGGGAACACCCGCGCGCCGGCGGCCTTGCGCTGGCGCAGGAAGGCGGCCAGTTCGCGCATTTCCGGGCGCAGCAGCCAGTCGCCGACGTGGGCCTTCCAGCTCGGTTCGAGCTGGATGTTGGGCGCCGCCCCGCTCACAGCACCACCGCCGGCTGCGACAGGCGCGCCAGCCGCAGCTGGAACAGCACCTTGGTCACCAGCAGGCGTTCCTCGATGGGCTTCTGCACCAGGTCGTTGGCGCCGGCCTGCAGCAGCGCGGACTGGTTGTGCGGGTTGCTGTCGCCGGTCATCACCAGCACCGGCAGGCGGCGCTTGCCGTAGCCGAAGTCGATGCGCACGCGCTCGACCACGTCGCGGCCGTTCAGTTCGCCCTTGAGGGTGACGTCGGTCAATACCAGGTCGATGCGGCGCACGGTGCGGCCCAGCGACTCGGCGGTGAGCAGCGAGAACGCGTCCTCGGCGGTGAGCACGTGCACCACGTGCAGGTCGTGGCGTTCGAGCATGCGCTTGGTGGCCTCGGCCACCACGCGGCTGTCCTCGACGTAGAGCACGGTGGCGCCGGGCATCGGTTCGGGCTGCACGTAGCCGCGGATGAACGCGGCCAGCGCCTCGTGGCCCAGCGCCTTGTCGAAGTAGTCGGTGACGTATTCGTTGAAGCGGCGCTGCTCCAGGTGCTGCTGCGCGTCGCCGGAGACCACGATCACCGGCACGTAGGCCTGCCCGGCGGCGTCGCGCACGCTGCGCGCCAGCGCCAGGCCGTCGCCGTCGGGCAGCGCCAGCGAGGTGGTGACCAGGTGCACCGGCCCGGCGGCGAGCGCTTCGCGCGCCTCCTCGATGCTGGCGCAGCCGACGACTTCCACGTCCGGCAACTCGCGTTGCAGCACGTCGGAAATCAGCTTGCGCACCAGCTTGGAGCCGTCGACCACCATCACCCGGGGGGCGTCGCTGATCAGGTGCTTGAGTTCGTGCGTGGGCATGCGCGCCTCAGGTTTCGGTCGGGCGAGTCTGCCTGAGGAAGTGCCCGGTCACCAGCCACGCCCCCAGCCAACCCAGCAACACTGTGCCCAGCAGCACGAAACCCGAATGCAGGGCGTCCAGCCCATGCAGCACGAACGGGCTGCCGTAGCTCTGCGACAACGCCGCCAGCGGCGCGCGCAGCGCCAGCCCGCAGGCGCCGACCAGCGCCAGCGCCAGCACACCCGCACCCAGCCCGTACCACGCGCCGAGGTAGACGAACGGGCGGCGGATGAAGCCGTCGCTGGCGCCCAGCAGCTGCAGCACGCCGATTTCCTCGCGCCGCGCCTGGATGTCCAAGCGCACTGTATTGCCGACCACCAGCACCGCGCCCAGCCCCAGCAGCAGCGACAGCACCTGCACCAGCCGCGCGCCGAAGCCGAGCCAGGCGTCCAGCCGCTGCCGCCACAGGGCGTCGTGCTGCACCAGGTCGGCCTGCGGCAGGGCTTCCAGTGCCTTGGCGAGTGCGGCGTCGTCATCGCCGGCCGGAGTGACGATCAGCAGGCTCGGCAGCGGATTCTCGCCGAGCGCGTCGATGGCTTCGCCCAGCCCCGCGCTCTGGCGCAGTTCGGCCAGGCCCTCTTCCGGGGTGCGCAGCACCACTCCGGCAACATCGTCGCGCGCGCGCAGGCTGGCGGCCAGGTCCTGCGCGGTGGCGCCGTCGATCGCCGGTTTCAGGAACAGGCTGATGTCGCGCGACTGCTGCACGCTGCCAGTGAATACCTTGAGGTTGTCCAGCGCGATCGACAGCCCCAGCGGCAGCGCCAGCGCCAGCGCCATCACCGCCACGGTCAGCGCGGTCGCCCACGGCTTGCGCAGCGCGCGGCCGAGGCTGAACACCACGCTGTGCAGGTGGTGGGCGAACCACGCGCCCAGCCGCGACGGTGCGGCGGCTTCACCATTCCGGGGCATTGCTTCCTTCCTGCTCATTCGGCCAGGTCCTGCGGCGAGATGTCGTCGACCAACCGCCCGTGGTCGAGGATCAGCACTCGCTTGCGCATGCGCTTGAGCAGCGGCAGGTCGTGGCTGACCACCAGCACGCTGGTGCCGCGGCCGGGCAACTCGGCGAACAGGGCCATGATCTCCGCGGCCAGCGTGGGGTCGAGGTTGCCGGTGGGCTCGTCGGCGACCAGCAGCTTCGGCTCGGCGACGATGGCGCGGGCGATGCCGACGCGCTGCTGCTCGCCGGCCGACAGCTGCGTGGGCAGCGCCTTCTCGCGGTGGCCCAGGCCCATGCGTTCGAGCACCGAGCGCACACGCTTGCCGACGTCGCCGCGGCGGTCACCGCGCAGGATCAGCGGCAGCGCCACGTTCTCGCCGATGCTGCGGTCGGTCAGCAGGCGGTGGTCCTGGTGGACCGCGCCGACCTCGCGCCGATGCAGCGCCACCTTGCCGCCGCGCACCTTGAGCAGGTTGCGCTGGCCGAACAGCACCGCGCCGCGGGTCGGGCGCTCGCTCAGGTGGATCAGTTTCAGCAGCGTGCTCTTGCCGGCGCCGGAATGCCCGGTGACGAACAGCATCTCGCCCGCGCCCACCTCGAAGCTGACGTCCACCAGTGCCTGGTGGCCACCCGCATAGTGCTTGCTGACATTGTCGAAACGCAGAACGCTCATGCGCCGATTATGCCGGAGGCGAAGGCGGCGGTGCGGCGCATCGGCGCGCGATCGGCTTCACGCTCCGGTGGCGCCCGACCGTTGGTCGGGCGGCGGCGCAACATGCCGGGGATCGGTTGCGCGCGGATGGATGCGTGCCGACCAACGGTCGGCACCCACCGGGAGGCACATCAAGGGGCGACAAGGTAGTGCCGGCCGCTGGCCGGCATCTGCGAGAAGGTCGGGTGATGCGAGGTTGCCGGCCAGCGGCCGGCACTGCCGCGATCAATCGCCCGCGAGCATGCGGCGGATCTTGCGGCCCAGGCGGGTCAGGAACGAATCGCTGTCGTTGCCGGACGCGCGCATCGGCTTGGCCTGCACCTGCACCGGGCTGCCGTTGGCGGTCACCTGCACGGCGGCCTCGGCACCCTCGACCGGACGGCCGTGGCGACGACGACGACGCTTGCGCGGTGCGCGCTCGCCTTCGGCCTGCGGTTGTTGAGCGGGCTTGGCCTGCTGCAGCGGCTGCGCTGCGGCGGCATTGGCCTGCGCGCCCTCGCCTTCCACGCGCGGCTTGCGCGGGCCACGGCCGCGGCCTTCACCACCACTGCGCGCCCCGCCATCGCGGCGACGCTCGCCATGCCCGCCGCGACCACTGCCACCGCCACGGCGCGCCTCGTCGGCGGCCTTCTGCTCGCGCGCCTCGCGGAAGATCGCGCCGACGCTCTCGTTTTCCTCGCCCTCCGGCAGCGGCGCACGCTCCGGCCGCGGCAGCGCGACCAGCAGCTCGCTGGTGACCTGTTCGACCGGGATCTTCTGCTCGATGTAGGCCTCGATGTCCGGCAGGCCCATCGCATAGCGCTCGCAGGCGAAGCTGATTGCATCGCCCTCTTCACCCAAGCGCGCGGTACGGCCAATGCGGTGCACGTAGTCCTCGGCGTCGAACGGCAGGTCGTAGTTGTAGACGTACTTGATGCCGTCGATGTGCAGGCCGCGCGCGGCCACGTCGGTGGCGACGAGGATTTCCAGCTGGCCCTTCTGGAAGCGGTTGAGCAGGCTCTCGCGCTTCTTCTGCGGCACGTCGCCGGAGAGCACGCCGACCCGGTAGCCGGCGCGCTCCAGCGCCCGCGCCACGCGCTCGACGAACACCTTGGTGTTGACGAAGATCATCGTGCGCGCGCCTTCGCTGCGCGACAGCAGGCCCAGCAGCAGCGGCAGCTTTTCTTCGTCGGCCGGGAAATAGATGCGCTGGCGCACGCGGTCGGCGGTGATGTTGTCGGTTTCCACCACCAGCTTCTGCGGCTCGTTCATGTGCTCGTAGGCCAGCTCCAGCACGCGGTGGCTGAGGGTGGCGCTGAACAACAACGTCTGCCGGGTGGTGCGCTCGGGCATGCGCCGCAGCAGGAAGCGGATGTCCTTGATGAAGCCCAGGTCGAACATGCGGTCGGCCTCGTCCAGCACGCAGACCTCGCAGGCGTGCAGGCTGACGACCTTGTGCTGCTTGACGTAGTCGATCAGGCGGCCGGGGGTGGCGATGATCACGTCCACGCCCTGCTGCAGCAGTTCGCGCTGCTTGTCGTAGTCCACGCCGCCATAGACCAGCGCGAAGCGCAGGCCCAGGTCGGAGGCGAACTTCACCGCGTCCTTGTGGATCTGGATCGCCAGCTCGCGGGTCGGTGCCAGGATCAGCGCGCGCGGGTCTTCCGGCTTGCGGTCGGCCAACGCCGGGCGGCTCATCAGGCGATTGATCACCGCCACCAGAAACGCCAGCGTCTTGCCGGTGCCGGTCTGCGCTTGGCCGGCGACATCGCCGCCGGGCAAGGCCACCGGCAGGGTCAACGCCTGGATCGGGGTACAGCGGGTGAATCCGGCTCCTTCCAGCCCGGCCAGCAGCGCCGGTTGCAGTTCGAAGGAGGAAAAAGTCACATCAGTCAGCGGTTTGTCGCTCATCGTCCAGTCTTGGTAGTGCCGGCTGGCCGGGAGCGGCCAGGCGGCTTGCATCGATACGGGCACCGTCGCACACTGCGGCCCCTGCGCCGGGTCGCGCGACGCCAAGGCGATGGCCTTCTGTCCGCGCAATGCCCCAGTTTAGCGCAATGCAGCGGCCAACCCGGCATGGGCCGTCGCATTGCCCCAGGAGACTCATCAAGTGAGTGACAAGGTTCTACACGTCGGCGATGCCGATTTCGACGCCGCCGTGCTGCAGTCCGACACCCCGGTGCTGGTGGACTTCTGGGCCGAATGGTGCGGCCCGTGCAAGATGATTTCCCCGGTGCTCGACGAGCTGGCCGACGCCTACGACGGTAAATTGAAGATCGCCAAGCTCAACGTCGACGAAAACCGCGCCACCGCGGTCAAGTACCACGTGCGCTCGATCCCGATGCTGCTGCTGTTCAAGGATGGCCAGATCCAGGCCACCCAGATCGGCGCCGTCGGCAAGGGCCAGCTGAGCCAGATGGTCGACAAGGCGCTGGCCTGACCTTCCCCGCCGGCGGCCACGGCCGCCGGCCCCGGGCCAGCCATACCGTGGCCCAACAGGCGTTTCCCGGCACCTTGCGCCGTTGCGCGCGGCGGTGTTAGTGTCGCTCGTCCGGCAGCATTCGCCTGCCGCACCCTCCGGCCGGGTTCTCGTCCGGCCCATTCCCACCAGTTCGCCGCCCGCACAGGGCGCTCGCACGTATCAGCGAGAGGAATCAACACTTGTCCGAGAACACTCCTTCCGAAACCGGGAGTACCGACGCGCCCGTCGAAAAGCGCGTGCGCAAGCCGCGCGTCGCCAAGGCCGCCGTCGAAACCAGCGACACCGCTCCCGCCGCGGCGCCGGCCCAGTCCGCGCTGCCGCTGCCGGCCACGCCGCCGGCCCCCGCCGCACCCCGTGAAGACGCGCCCGCCGCTCCGGCTGCCGCCCCGAACACCGATGCCGGCGAACGTTCGCCCGCGCCTGCCGCCGCCCAGGGCGGGCAGGACAATGGCGAGCCGCGCAACGACGGCAACAACCACCCGCGCCAAGGCCAGCAGAACCCGCAGGGCCAAGGCCAGGGCAACCGCCGCGACCGCTTCCGCAACCGCCGCGACCGCAACCGCGACCGTTTCCGCGACGACGGCCTGCCCAGCGACAACGGCAACGAGACCTTCGTGCCGCGCCCGCATCCGAACGTACCCGAAGGCTTCCCGGTCTACTCGCTCAGCGACCTGAAGCGGATGCCGGCGCACAAGCTGCTGGAAATCGCCGAGCAGCTGAGCATCCATGAAGGCGTGGCGCGCGCGCGCAAGCAGGACGTGATCTTCGCGCTGCTGAAGGTACTGACCCGCCACGGCGAGGGCGTGGCCGCCGATGGCGTGCTGGAAATCCTGCCCGACGGCTTCGGCTTCCTGCGCGCGGCCGAGGCCAGCTACCTGGCCGGCCCGGACGACACCTACATCTCGCCCAGCCAGATCCGCC
>Ga0182740_1000839_pt1 | contig 24959 bp, 21 predicted proteins | sample eDN5th37CKraftBY_FD_128872 | JGI IMG/M metagenome (GOLD analysis project Ga0182740, IMG submission 128872) | Enriched backyard soil microbial communities from Emeryville, California, USA - eDNA 5th pass 37_C Kraft BY (version 2) (version 2) | ecosystem: Environmental > Terrestrial > Soil >...
ATCGGCGATACGCTGACCGAAGGCGAGGACATCAACTTCCTCGGGGTGCCGAGTTTCGCACCCGAAATCCTGCGCCGGGTGCGGTTGCCCGATGCGATGAAGGCAAAAAAGCTGAAGGAGGCCTTGCAGCAGCTCGCGGAGGAGGGGGTTGTGCAGGTTTTCCGGCCGCATGACGGTTCGCCGGCGCTGGTCGGCGTCGTCGGTCCGTTGCAGCTCGACGTGCTGCGCGTGCGGCTGATGGACGAATACGGCCTCGAAGTGAGCTGGGATCAGAGCGAGTTCACGCTCGCGCGCTGGATCGCGCCGGACGGGAAGGGCGATCCCAAGGAGGCAGCCAAGGCATTCGAAACCTTCGTGAAGAACAATTCGTCCAGCGTCGCGGACGATCTCGATGGCGACCCTGTCTTCCTCGCCCGCAACCAGTTCAATCTCGATTACACGCGCGAGCGTGCGCCGGGCATCGTCTTCACCGACATCAAGGACGTGAAGCGGGCAGACGCGAACTGATGGCTGCGGTAATCGATCGGGTCCGCCGATCAGCCCGCGTTATGCAGGCAATCCCAGCTTTATGACCGCCTGAAGTCCGGGGCGATTTTCGAGCCCATCTTGCTGTCGGTCAAAATTGAACCGCAATTGGGGACGCTTGGATAGGTTCCATCGCGGGGGGTCGTGCATGCCAATGCGGGTGAGGAGGATCGGGCGCGCTCTGCGCGCCTGGGTGATACGGTTTTGGCCGTTTGTCGCGCTTTTTCTTGTGGCGCAGACGCTGCTGCGTTTGCTGCTCGCGATCATTGCTGGCACGAACTTCATCGACGGTCCATGGGACCTCGTGCGTCCGTTTGCGATCGGGTTTTTGTTCGATGTCTCTGTGCTTCTGGTCTTGCTGATACCAGGCACGCTGTACTGGACGCTTCTGCCGGCTCGGCTCCGTGGCGGACATTTCGATCGCGTGATGACCTTTTCGGGTTTCGTCTTTGCCGCGTTTCTGGTCGGCTTCGTGACGATAGGCGAGGTGCTGTTCTTCAATGAATTTGGTGCACGCTTCAATTTCATTGCGGTGGATTATCTTGTCTATACCCGCGAGGTGGTCGGCAATATCCGGGAATCCTATCCCGTCGTCTGGCTGCTCGCCGGACTTGGCGCCGCCGCGCTGATCCTGACGCTCGCGATGCGCAGATATCTCGACGTCGCCCCCGACGGGACGTCGTTCGGCGGGCGCGTCGCGATGCTGCTGCTTGTTGCCGGCGCCGCAATCGCGATCAACGATTCATCGACGTCGAAATGGACGGCGCTGTCGAGCAATAACTACGCCAACGAGATTTCGTCGAACGGCGTCTACACGCTGGTGCGCGCCTTTTTCAACAATGAGATCGACTATCGCCGCTTTTATGCGATCGACGACGACGCGCGGGTGAATGCGCGCATCCGCGAACTCGTCGCCGAGCCGGGCGTCCATTTCACGGGGGACGCGCCGGGAGACATCACGCGCGACATCGTTCAATCGGCGCCGGTGCGGGTGCACAGGAACGTGGTTCTGGTGACGATCGAGAGCCTGAGCGCGTCGTATATGAGCCGGTTCGGCAACCGGCTCGCGCTCACCCCGAATCTCGACGCGCTGGCGGACCGCTCCCTGTTCTTCACGCATATGCTTGCCACCGGCACGCGCACCGTGCGCGGACTCGAGGCCGTAACGCTGTCGGTGCCGCCGACACCGGGACAATCGATCCTGCGCCGGCCCGGCAATGCAAATCTGTTCTCGCTGGGCTCGGTGCTGCGGGACCACGGCTACAGCGCGACCTATCTCTACGGCGGCGACGGCTATTTCGACAACATGAACGCGTTCTTCACGGCCAACGGCTACCGCGTGATCGACCGGGCGCAGTTCAAAGCCGGCGAGGTTTCGTTCTCCAATGCATGGGGCGTGTGCGACGAGGATCTGTTCGCGCGCGCGTTGCGCGAAGCCGACGCGTCCCATGCGACCGGCCAGCCCTTCTTCCAGCATGTGATGACGGTGTCCAACCACAGACCGTACACATATCCCGCCGGCCGCATCGATCCGCCACACGGGAAACCGACGCCGGCGAACGACGTCGAGCGGACCCGCGAAGGCGGCGTGAAATACACCGACTATGCGATCGGACGGTTTCTGGAAGCGGCGCGCGACAAGCCATGGTTCGCAAACACCTTGTTTGTGTTCGTCGCCGATCACACAGCGTCCTCCGCCGGAAAGATCGAAGTCGATCCGGACGGCTATCACATCCCGGCAATCTTCTACGCACCCGGCTTCGTGTCACAGCGTCGCGTCGATCGGCTTGTCAGTCAGATTGACGTCGCGCCGACGATCCTCGGCCTGCTGGGCATGAGCTATCGCAGCCGTTTCGTCGGCGCCGATCAGTCAGGCGAGACAGGCCCCGCGCGCGCGTTCATTTCGAATTATCAGAAGGTCGGCCTGATCCGGGGAGACGACTTCGTACTCCTCGGCCCACACCGCGATGTGACGCAATGGCACAACGGTAAGCCTGCGTACGGCGCAGACGTCGACGCTGCCTTGGCGCACGACGTGATTGCCTATTATCAGCACGCATCGCATTGGCAGAAGCACTTCGCCGGTACGAGCTCGGTCATCCCCGGTGGGCCCGGCGATTGATTACGCCGGCTGGCGGAGCGGCTTGCTCAGATAGCGCGAGCCCTTCAGCACATAGCGCCAGGGCAGGTCGGCCGCCTTGGTGATGCCGATGCGTGGGCCCGAGGCGACCTCGACCGGTTCGGACCGGCTGCGCAATTCGAACGGAGCGCGATCAAGCGGCAATCCATTATGAGCGATGGTGATCGCCAGGGCCTCGCAGATTCGTCCTGGCCCTGCGCAGAGCAGCCGCTCGTCATCCATACCGCGCCGCCGTCTCATCGCGGCAAGCCCCTGCGTCGGCTGGATGGCCCGGATCAGGACCGCGCTCGCGGAGCCCTTCGCCTCGCAAACGAAGTTCACGCACCAGTGAATGCCGTAGGAGCGGTAGACATAGGCAAAGCCGGGCGGTCCGAACATCACGGCGTTGCGCGGCGTCTCTCCCCGGTATGAATGCGCGGCCGGGTCGGTGTGGTGATAGGCCTCGACCTCGACAATGACCCCGCCGACGCCCTTGAAAAGGAACGACGCCCCGATCAGGTCGGGGGCGACCTCATGGACCGAGCGGTCGAAGAAGGAGCGGGTCAGTTTGTGCGGCACACAATCGTTTAACGCGACCGTAGCGGACAAGGCGAGGGTGACGATTCCGGGAACGTGATCGGCGCGTGTTGGAACGGCGCTGGCGATTCGTCGGTTGGCGGCTCAATCAAGGGAGGGTTTCATGACCCCGAAAAAACCAGACCGCCAGAGGGTATTTCCGGCCAGTGAGCCAGAGCGCGCCGCGATCCGCGCCTTGAAGAACTGGCTGCTCGCGACACCAGGTGAAGACCCGTTTGCCGACCAGATCGTGCGGCTGCGGATAGCCGACGCGATTGCCCGCTTTTCCAGCGCACTGGATCGGGTTGGTCCGAAGGTGAGCTTGCCGTAAGGGGCTCAATGCGCGGCGATGGCGCGCTCGAGTTCAACGATCAGGTCGAGCGCCCGCCACGGCCTTTCGATTTCCTTGGCCCGTTTGGGGCGCGCCATGTCCGGCCGGCCGGCAGGTTGGGTGGTCACGAGATACGTATGAGGCCAGCGGCTCTCGACTTCCCGCGCCAGTCCCCGCGAATCGGTGAGGTCCGCGAACATAAAGACAGCGTCGCCGCCGACTTTTTCCATCAGGCGCACGGCTTCATCGGCGGTGCCGCAGGCCATCACCCGCACGTCGGATTCCTCAAAGATCGTACCGAGGAGATGGCGCTGCTCGTCGTCACCTTCGACGACGACTGCAATCTTGCGCAAGGACGCACGGTCGGGCTGGCCCATCGCTCCGCTCCATTGCCACGGGTATCCATCGGCAACCGTGAGGGGACGTATAGGGTTCCAGGAAGCGTTGTCGTTTTCTGGGACATTGCAGGCAAGCAGGCGCCCTGCGAGTCGGTCGCTGGCCGAGCGGTTCCGTGGCTTCCCCGCCACACATGCGAGACATTTCGGTGTCAGTGCCCCGATGCCGCTATTTGGCCATAGGCCCCGCTCACAGGACACGGCAGAAATAGCGGCGTAACCGTTCTTTTGTTGCGCGTACGACGGGGCGGGGAGCCCGATCGAGTTCACATGGACGCCAAGACCAATCTCAAAGCAAAGTTGCCCAGCCGCCACGTCACCGAAGGGCCGGAGCGGGCGCCACACCGATCCTATCTTTACGCGATGGGCCTGACCACGGCCCAGATCCATCAGCCGCTGGTCGGGGTAGCGTCGTGCTGGAACGAAGCCGCGCCGTGCAACATCGCGTTGATGCGTCAGGCGCAGGCAGTCAAAAAAGGCGTCTCGGCCGCAGGCGGAACGCCGCGCGAATTCTGCACCATTACCGTTACCGACGGCATCGCAATGGGACATGGCGGCATGCGCGCGTCGCTGCCGTCGCGCGAGGTCATCGCGGACTCGGTCGAACTGACGATGCGCGGCCATGCCTATGACGCGCTGGTCGGCCTTGCCGGCTGCGACAAGTCCTTGCCCGGCATGATGATGGCCATGGTGCGCCTGAACGTGCCCTCGATCTTCCTGTACGGCGGATCGATCCTGCCCGGCACCTTCAAGGGCAGGCCGGTCACCGTCCAGGACGTGTTCGAGGCGGTCGGCAAGCATTCGGTCGGCGCGATGTCCGACGAGGATCTGGCGGGGCTTGAGCAGGTGGCCTGTCCGTCGGCCGGTGCGTGCGGCGCACAATTCACCGCCAACACCATGGCGATGGTCTCCGAGGCGATCGGCCTCGCGCTGCCGTACTCGGCCGGGGCTCCCGCGCCTTACGAAATCCGCGACTCCTTCTGCATGACGGCGGGGGAGAAGGTCTTGGACCTCCTTCTCGCCGGCATTCGCCCCCGCGATATCGTCACGCGAAAGTCATTGGAGAACGCCGCCGCTACGGTCGCGGCCTCCGGCGGTTCCACGAACGCGGCGCTGCACCTGCCGGCCATTGCCAATGAGGCAGGGATCGACTTCACGCTGTTCGACGTCGCCGATGTCTTCAAAAGGACACCTTATATCGCGGATTTGAAACCGGGCGGCCGTTATGTCGCCAAGGATTTGTTCGAAGCAGGCGGCATACCGCTCGTCATGAAGGCATTGCTCGACGGCGGTTATCTCCACGGCGACTGCATGACTGTGACCGGGCGTACCATTGCCGAGAATCTGAAGTCCGTGACCTGGAATCCGGATCAGGACGTGGTGCGCACGACCGCAAAGCCGCTGTCTCCGACCGGCGGCGTCGTCGGCCTCAAAGGCAATCTCGCCCCCGAAGGTGCGATCGTCAAAGTGGCCGGTATGCACAATCTGAAATTCACCGGCCCGGCGCGGTGTTTCGACGGCGAAGAAGCCTGCTTCGAAGCGGTCCGAAACCGCAAGTACAAGGAAGGCGAGGTTCTGGTCATCCGCTACGAGGGGCCGCGCGGCGGACCCGGGATGCGCGAGATGCTTTCGACCACGGCCGCGCTCTATGGACAGGGTATGGGCGACAAGGTCGCCTTGATCACCGACGGCCGCTTCTCCGGCGCGACCCGCGGCTTCTGCGTCGGGCATGTCGGACCGGAGGCCGCGGTCGGCGGACCGATCGCGCTTCTGCAGGACGGCGACATCATCGAACTCGATGCCGAGAACGGGACCCTGAATGTCAGGCTGAGCGACGAGGAGCTTGCCAGGCGCAAGTCCGCATGGATCCCGCGCGATAACGGTCACGGCTCCGGTTATCTCTGGAAATACGCCCAGCAGGTCGGCCCGGCCGTTTCTGGTGCGATCACCCATCCGGGCGCCAAGGCCGAGAAGATCAGCTATGCGGATGAATAGCCTCGCACAGCTCAGCTTCCTGACTTGCGCGCTGTGGCTCGCGCCGGCGCTGGCGTTCGACGGTACTCGCACGCCCGCCAACACCAAGCCCGAGGTGACCCCGATCGAGGCGCTGCGCTCGGGCGCGGCGCAACTGAAGGCCGGCCAGAACGACAAGGCGTTGATCTCGCTGCAATATGCCGCCGATCAGGGTCATGCCTTGGCGCAATGGAAGCTCGGCCGCATGTACGCCGCCGGTGACGGCGTGCCGCGCAACGAGCTGCGCGCCTTCCAGTATTTCAGCCGCATCGCCAATACCCATGCGGAGGATTCACCGCACCTGCCGCAGGCGCGTTTCGTCGCCAACGCGTTCGTGCAGCTCGGGCATTATTATCTCGACGGCATCCCCGACACCGAGGTGAAGGCCGATCCCGACCGCGCCCGCGAAATGTATGCTTATGCGGCATCCTATTTCGGAGACCCCGACGCGCAATATGCACTGGCCCGTATCCTGTTGGACGGCACGTCCGGGATCAAGGACACCAAGCAGGCTCTGCGCTGGCTTAACCTCGCGGCGAACAAGGGGCAGCCCCGAGCTCAGGCTCTGCTCGGCCATGTCATCTTCAAAGGCGACGTCGTTCCCCGTCAGGCCGCGCGCGGATTGATGTGGCTGACGCTCGCCCGTGATGCCGTCGGCGGCGAAAAATGGGTCGTGGACATGTACGACGCGGCCTTCAAGCAGGCCTCCGACAGCGAGCGCCAGATGGCGGTTCTCTATCTCGAGCGGTACATGAAAGGCCGCCGCGACTGACGCGCGGCGCTCAGTTCGCCTCTACAGCCAGATCGATCCAGACCGGCACGTGGTCGGACGGCTTTTCCCAATTGCGCACATGCTTGTCGATTCCGGCGGCTGACAGCCGATCGGCGGCGCGCGGCGACAGCAACAGGTGATCGATCCGGATGCCCCAGTTTTTCTGCCAGGCGCCGGCCTGATAATCCCAGAACGTATAGAGGCCGGGCGCGTCGCTCGCCGCGCGGATCGCGTCGGTCAGGCCGAGATGGATGAGGGCGCGGAATTTCTCCCGGGTCGGCGGCCGGAATAGGGCATCCTCCGTCCAGGCCGCCGGGTTATGGACATCCTCGGGGGCCGGGATCACGTTGTAATCGCCGGCCAGGACCAATTCCTCTTCGAGCTTAAGCCGCTCAGAGGCGTAATGATAAAGCCGGTCCATCCAGTTCATTTTATAGGGATATTTTTCGCTGCCGACCGGATTGCCATTGGGCAGATAGATGGAAGCGACCCGAACCGCTCCGGCAGGATGGGCAACGACCGCTTCGATGAAGCGGGCGTGGTCGTCGGACGGGTCGCCGGGCAGACCGATGGTGACGTCCTCCAGCGGGAAGCGGGACAGGATCGCGACCCCGTTGAAGGTCTTCTGTCCGTGCACGGCCAGATTGTAGCCGAGCCCCTCCAGTTCACCCCGCGGGAAGGCCTCGTCGGTGATTTTCGTCTCCTGGAGGCAGACGACGTCCGGCTGCCGCTCCATCAGCCATGCACACAAATTGTCCATCCGCTGCCGGATCGAATTGATGTTCCAGGTGGCGATACGCATAGGGCTCGATCAGGGGGTCCGATCAGGGGGGCAAAATGACGGCTTTCCCGCGGCATGAGGGCGGGAGGTCCGGTGTTTACCGCATATCGCCGCTCCGGGTGTGGTTTTTGCATGAATATGATACGAAGTTTTCCGATCACTCACCCTGGCGGTGAGACCACGATGAACCTGAGGGCGCCGGACGCTATGCGGGTCGTCCAGGCTGGAAGTCTTTTATGAACGCACGGAAGTGGTCCGTCACGTTAGCTGCATTGGTTGCGGTCGGGGTGGCGGCTTACGCCATTCAACCCGGACTCTTTACGAGCCTGACCGGGTCGGTCGCTCGTTTGTGGAGCCCGGAGCCCGCAGCTGCCCAAAAGAAGGGACCGCCGCCGCGACAGATTCCTGTTGAGGCGGTCACAGCGGAGCTTCGCGATATGCCGGTTCGCCTCGAGGCGCTCGGCACGGTGACTCCGATCGCCAGCGTTGCAATCAAGGCGCGGCTCGAAAGCGTCATCACCGGCGTTCATTTCCGCGACGGCGCGATGGTGAATGCGGGGGATCTCCTGTTCACGCTGGACAGCCGCCAGCTCGAGGCCGAGATCAAGCGGGTCGAGGCGGTGATAGCCGGCGCAGTGGCGCAGCAGCAGCAGGCTGAGCGCGACGTCGAGCGCTACAACGAATTGGTCAAGAAGAATGCTGTCACCCAGGTGACGCTCAACAACGCCCAGACCCAGGTCAATATCGCGAGCGCGCTTGCGGCATCCAATCGGGCGACGCTCGATAATCTGAAAGTCCAGCTGTCCTGGACCTCGATCCGCGCGCCGATTTCCGGCCGCATCAGCGCCGCCAACGTCAAGGTCGGCAACTTCGTGCGGCCGGCCGACACTGCTCCCCTTGCGACCATCAATCAGATCAAGCCGGTCTATGTGACCTTCGGCCTGCCGCAAGGGCAGTTGCCTGACCTGCGCAAGGCCCTGGCGGCCGAGACGGCATCGGTCGACGCCCGCGCTCCGGGTGAAACCCGCGTGGCGCACGGCCAGGTGACTATGATCGAGAACAGCGTCGATCCGGGGACCGGAATGGTTCTGGTGCGCGCCACCATGGACAACAAGGACGAATTGCTGTGGCCTGGCACGCTGGTCAACACGCAGGTGACGCTGCGCGAAGAAAAGGCGGTAATTATCCCGTCGCCCGCCGTTCAGGTCGGGCAGGGCGGGAGCTTCGTCTTCGTGGTGGAAGACGGCGTTGCGAAAGTGCGGCCTGTGACCGTCGATCGCACCGTCGACATGCAGTCGGTCATCACCAAGGGACTGACGGGCGGCGAGACCGTGGTAGTGGACGGGCAGTTGCAACTGGTCGACGGAACGCGAGTGGTTGTGCGCGGCAAGGGGAAGCCTGGGGCCTGACATGAACCTTTCCGAAGCTTGTATCCGCCGACCCGTGATGACGACGCTGATTACGGCGTCGTTTATTGTTTTTGGTTTCTTCGCCTACAAGCTGCTGGCGGTTTCGGCCTTGCCGCGGGTGGACTTTCCGACCATCGAGATCACCGCCAACCTCGCCGGCGCCAGTCCGGAGACCATGGCCGCCTCGATCGCATCCCCGATTGAGCGGCAACTCTCGACGATCGCCGGCATCTCCTCGATGTCGTCGACGTCATCGCTTGGCATCTCCCGCATCACCATCCAGTTCGATCTCGACCGCAACATCGATGCCGCTGCACTCGACGTGCAGACCGCATTGACCATCGCGCAGCGCCGGCTTCCGGTCGAAATGACGACCCCGCCAAGCTTCCGCAAGGTGAACCCGTCCGACTTCCCAGTCCTGTTCATCTCGGTGCGCTCGGGCACGCTTCCGCTCTCCAAGGTGCACGAATACGCCGATATCGTGCTCGCCCAGTCGATTTCGCAGCTCCAGGGCGTCGCGCAGGTGCTGGTCTATGGCGCGCAGAAATTCGCCGTGCGGGTGCAGGTCGATCCGGAAAAGGCGGCGGCGCGCGGGCTTTCGCTGGATGACATCCGTCAATCCGTGGCGAAGGTGAATTCGTCGGTCCCGGTCGGCACGCTGACCGGCCCGCAGCAGAACATCACGCTGCAGGCGCCCAAGCAGCTCGACAAAGCCGAGGATTACGCCAGCGTCGTTGTCGCCTGGCGCAACGGTGTGCCCGTGAAGCTCAATGAGGTCGCGACGGTCACCGAGAGCGTCGAAAACAACAAGGTCGCAAGCTGGTTCAACGGCGAGCGTTCGGTCGTGCTCGCGATCCAGCGTCAGCCTGACGCCAACACCGTCGCGGTCGTCGATGCCATCAAGGAGCGCCTGCCGGCTCTGCGCGCCGCGATCCCCGCCTCGGTCGATGTCGAAATGCTGATGGACCGCTCGCTGTCGGTGCGTCAGGCGGTGGCTGACGTGCAGGGCCACATGTTCGTTGCGCTGGTGCTGGTGCTGCTCGTCATCTTCCTGTTCCTGCGCAAGCTCACGGCGACCATCATTCCGGGCCTCGCGGTGCCGATTTCGATCATCGGCACATTCGCCGTGATGTACATGCTCAATTACTCGATCAACAACATGACGCTGCTGGCGTTGACGTTGTGCATCGGCTTCGTGGTCGACGATGCCATCGTCATGCTCGAGAACATCGTGCGTCATATCGAAGGCGGGATGCGTCCGTTCGAGGCCGCGCTGAAGGGCTCTCGGGAAATCGGCTTCACCATCATCTCGATCACGCTGTCGCTGATCGCGGTCTTCATCCCCGTGCTGTTGATGGGCGGGATCGTCGGCCGCGTGTTCCGCGAATTTGCGATGACGATCTCGATAGCGATCATCATCTCCGGTTTCGTGTCGCTGACGCTGACGCCGATGCTGTGCGCCCGCGTGCTCAAGGGCCACGATCCGCACGACCACGACAAGCAACCGTGGTTCCTGCTGCGCTGGTTCGAGGCGATGTTCAACAGCTGGCTGCGCGGTTACGAATGGTCGCTGGACAAGGCGATCAAATTCAAGCCGATCATGCTGATGATCACGATCGCCACCCTGGTCGGCACGATCTGGCTGTATTACGTGTATCCTAAAGGCCTGTTCCCCACCGAGGATACAGGCTTTCTGCTGGTGGTCAGCGAGGCGGCGACCGATACCTCCTTCGAAGCGATGGTGGGGCGGCAGGCGAAGATCGACGAGATTGTCCGGCGCGATCCGGCGGTCGATTACATCAACTCGACCGTGGGCGCGGGCGGTCCGAACACCACCGCCAATTACGCCCGCACGTTCGTTGTCCTGAAGCCGAAGAAGGAGCGCGACCCGATGCCGGTCGTGATCCGGCGGCTGATGCGCGCGACAGCCGATGTCCCCGGCGTGCGGCTGTTCCCGCGTCCGATCCAGAACATCAATATCGGCGGACGCATCTCCAAGAGCGAATACCAATACACGCTCCAGAGCGGCGACACCGAAAGCCTCTACAGGATCGCGCCGGAGCTTGAACGCCGCTTCTCGCAATTGCCCGAGCTGCGGGACGTCACGACGGATCTCTACATCAAGAACCCGCAGATGCTGGTCGATATCGACCGGGAGAAAGCAGCGGTCTACGGCATCACCGTCGACCAGATCCGGCAGGAATTATTCAACGCCTTCGGCTCGCGGCAGATCGCGACGATCTACACGCCGTCGAACGATTACCAGATCATCCTGGAGACGCTGCCCAAATTCCAGGAAGACCCGGCCTATCTGTCGAAGCTGAGGATCAAGACGGCGAGCGGACAGACCATTCCGATCGAGTCGGTCGCCAAGCTTGTCCCGACCGTGGGGCCTCTGCAGGTCAATCACCAGGGTCAACAGCCGTCGGTGACAATCTCCTACAACGTCGCGCCCGGATATTCGATCGGGCAGGCGAACGAGGCGATCAAGCGCGTCGAGAGCGAAGCGAATTTGCCGGCCACCATTGTGTCGAGCTGGCAAGGCGCGACGCAGGTCTTCGAGGACGTCAAGAAAGGCCAGGGGCTTCTGATCCTCGCCGCGGTCTTTGCCGCCTATGTCGTGCTCGGCATCCTGTATGAGAGCTTCATCCATCCGATCACCATCATTTCCGGCCTGCCGTCCGCGGGTGTCGGCGCCATCCTCACGCTGTGGCTGTTCGGCATGGATCTGTCGGTGATTGCGATTATCGGCATCATCATGCTGGTCGGCATCGTGAAGAAGAATGCGATCATGATGATCGACTTCGCGATCGACCGACGCCGCGTTGGGCTCACCGCGGAAGCCGCGATCCGCGAAGCGGCCTTGTTGCGCTTCCGCCCGATCATGATGACCACTTTTGCCGCGATCTTCGGCGCTCTGCCGATCGCGCTTGGCGCAGGTGCGGGCGCCGAGCTGCGCCAGCCGCTGGGCATCGCCGTGGTCGGCGGCCTGTGCGTGTCGCAGCTGCTGACGCTCTACATCACGCCGGTGATCTACATCTATCTCGACCGTTTCGACCGCATCCTGAAGCGGCGCCTCGAGCCGCAACTCGTCGAGGTGACGCCGGATGTGGAGCGGCCGCGGGCGGTGGCGGCGGAATAGGCACGAGCCTCTGGCGGCATAGTTCTTGCTGGTTTTCCTCCGATCCATTCGGAGGAAAACCATGCGCCGTCATTCGCTTTCCGCTCTGCTGATTTTGCTGGCAGCGTCGTCGACCGCTACCGCCGACACCTGGCCATCGAAGCCGATCAAGGCGGTTGTACCGTTCGGCGCCGGCTCGGCGACCGATATCATCCCTCGCATCGTGTTCGAGCAGTTGCAGGGCCAGCTTGGGCAGTCGATCGTGGTGGAAAACCGTGGCGGTGCCGGCGGCACCATCGGCGCCTTGCAGGTCGTGAAATCCGAGCCAGACGGCTACACCTGGCTTGTGCATTCGTCGGCGCATACGGTGGCGCCGGCGCTCTATTCCAATCTTCCGTTCAATGCCGAGAAGGACCTCGTGCCGATGTCGATGATCGGCAGCGTGCCGAATGTGCTCATCATCTCGCCGTCCAAGGGCATCAAGACGATCAAGGATTTCGTGGCCTACGGAAAGGCCAATCCGGGCAAGCTCAATTTCGCCTCGGTCGGGGTCGGTTCGGCGGTGCATATGAGCGCCGAGCGCTTCCGGGTCAGCGCCGGTTATGATGCCGTCCATATTCCCTTCAAGGGCGGCGCCGAGGCCCTGGCCGAGGTCATTGCCGGCCGCGTCGATTATTATTTCTGTCCGATCGCGACCGCGCTGCCGCATATCCGCGAAGGCAAGCTGCTGGCGCTTGCGGTGTCGTCGAAGACGCGGGCCGCGCAACTGCCGGACGTGCCGACCACGCTGGAAGCGGGCTATCCCGATTCGGATTACACGCTGTGGGTCGGTATTCTCGGACCGGTCGGCACGCCGAAGGACGTGACCGAAAAGCTCAATGCCGAGATGAAGAAGGCGCTCGCAGCGCCGGCCCTGCGGGAGAAGCTCGACAAGATCGGCGTGCAGACCACCCCGATGTCGCCCGAGGAGTTCGGTGCCTTGATCAAGACCGAGCTGAACACCTACGGCGATTTCGTCAAGAAGAGCGGGATCAAGGTGAATTGAGGTAGGGCGGCGCGCACTGCATTCCGTCCTCATCCTGAGGAGGCGGCGAAGCTGCCGTCCGAAGGGTGAGGGCGGCCCTATGTCTCGAAACGATGAAAGGCCGGGCCAGCCCGGCCCCGACATCGGCGATCAGATGGGGTCAGAGCGAAAAGCTCGTCCCGCAGCCGCAGGAGGACTTGGCGTTCGGATTGTTGATCTTGAACGCCGCACCAATCAGGTCGTCGACGAAATCGATCTCCGACCCGGACAGGAACCCGACGGAAACCGGGTCGATCAGGATGGTGGCATTGTCGCGCCCGAGCACGAGGTCGTCCTCGGCGCGTTCGCGCTCCACGTCGAACTTGTACTGAAAGCCCGAACAGCCGCCGCCCTCGACGCTGACGCGCAACATGGCGCCTGCCGGTTCCTTTGCCAGGATCGAGGCAATCTTGGAGACAGCGCGGTCGGTGACAGTGACGTTACCAAGGGTCATCGTATCGAGGCTCAAGACGTTGAGTTTGCGTAATAGTTAGGTGCGCCCCCCCGTTCCGTCAATTCGGCGGGGTCGCGGCCGCGGAGGGCCTTGCGTCCGGCGCATGCGCGCGTAAACACCCGCCATGGCGATCCTGTCCGCCCCGCGCGCGCCCTATGCCTCCGATCCGGCTCGGAGTCGCGGCCGACTCGTCGCCGAGCCGCCGAGTCCGAGCCGCAACGACTTCCGGCGGGATTGCGATCGCATCATCCATTCCGCGGCCTTCCGCCGGCTGAAATACAAGACCCAGGTCTTCGTGTTTCACGAGGGCGATCATTATCGCACCCGGCTCACGCATACGCTGGAAGTCCAGCAGATCGCCCGTTCGCTGGCGCGCGTGCTCGGTCTCGACGAGGACCTGGCGGAGGCGCTGTCGCTCGCTCACGACCTCGGCCATCCGCCATTCGGACATGCCGGGGAGCGTGCGCTCGACGACGCGCTCAGGGCCTATGGCGGATTCGATCACAATGCGCAGGCGCTGCGCATCGTCACGGCGCTGGAGCGCCGTTACGCCAGTTTCGACGGGCTCAATCTCACCTGGGAAACCCTGGAAGGGCTCGTCAAGCATAACGGGCCTTTGACCGATCGCGACGGCAGACCCGTCGGTCGCTACCGTGACCACGGCGTGCCGCAGGCCATCGCCGATTACGCCCGTCTCTTCGACCTGCAGCTCTGGAGCTATGCCAGTGCGGAGGCGCAGGTCGCCGCGATCTCGGACGACATCGCCTATGATGCGCATGACATCGATGACGGTCTGCGTGCGGGGCTGTTTACCGTCGCCGACCTCGACGACGTACCTTTCGTCGGCGGCATCGTGCGGGACATCAGGCGCCGCCATCCGGGGCTCGATCCGGCCCGTTTCGCGCATGAGCTGATCCGCCGCCTCATCACCTGGATGATCGAGGACGTCGCAGCCGAATCCGTTCGCCGGCTGGAGGCGCTGGCCCCGAGCTCCGTCGAGGACATCCGCGACGCCGGCAACCCCGTCATCGCGTTTTCCGCGGCGATGACCGAGGCCGAGCGCGGCATCAAGGATTTCCTGTTCCCGCGGATGTATCGCCATCCGCGGGTCGCGCAGGTGATGGGGGAAGCTGAAGGCGTCCTGCGCGATCTCTTCCGCCATTTCCTGCGATCGCCCGAGGCGATGCCGGAGGAGTGGCAGAGCGGACTTGACGGCGCGGATGAAGCCGTGCGCGCGCGCCGGGCCGGCGACTTCATCGCCGGCATGACTGATCGCTTCGCGCTCGAGGAGCACCGGCGCTTCTTTGACTCGACCCCCGAACTGCGTTAGGCCGCGCCGCCCGCCCGACACGTTGCGAAATGCCGATGGCGCAAGAACCAACAGCCACCACCCGATACGACAATCTGTTTGCCGAGATGCTCGGCCGCGTGATCGCTGCGAATGAAGCGCTGATCGCGTCCGGTACGCTGCCGCAGGGCATCGACCTGCGGCGCATCACCGTCGAGCCGCCGCGCGATCCGAGCCATGGTGACATGGCGACCAACGCGGCCATGGTGCTTGCCAAGGACGCCGGGAAAAAGCCGCGCGAGCTTGCCGACGCGCTTGCAGAACGGCTGCGCCAGGACCCGATGATCGCCAAGGTCGACGTGGCAGGTCCGGGCTTCATCAACATGACGCTGACGCCGGCCGCCTGGCTCGGCGCGCTGCGCGCCGCGATCCGGGCCGGCGATGCCTTCGGGCGAAGCCGCATCGGCCAGCGCGCCAGCGTCAATGTCGAGTATGTTTCGGCCAATCCGACCGGTCCGATGCATATCGGTCATTGCCGCGGCGCCGTGTTCGGCGATGCGCTGGCGAGCCTTCTCGCTTTCGCCGACTACGAGGTTACGCGCGAATTCTACATCAACGATGCCGGCGCGCAGGTCGATGTGCTCGCGCGCTCGGCGTTCCTGCGCTACCGCGAGGCGCTCGGCGAGGACATCGGCGTCATTCCCGAAGGGCTTTATCCGGGCGATTATCTCAAGCCGGTGGGCGAAGCGCTTGCGAAGCAATATGGCCGCGATCTTACGCAGAAGGCCGAAAGCGACTGGCTTCCGATCGTGCGCAAGACCGCCATCGACATGATGATGGCGATGATCCGCGACGATCTCGCCGCGCTCAATGTGAAGCACGACGTGTTCTTTTCCGAACGATCGCTGATCGATGGCGAAGACAAGGTCGGCGCGCTGATCGCTCAACTGCGGGCCGACGGCGAGGTTTACGAAGGAAGGCTGCCGCCGCCGAAAGGCGCGCCGGTCGACGATTACGAGGATCGCGAGCAGACGCTGTTCCGGTCCACCGACTTCGGCGACGATGTCGATCGTCCCCTGAAGAAGTCGGATGGCTCCTACACCTATTTTGCTTCCGACATTGCCTATCACAAATCGAAATACGACCGCGGCTTCCGCGACATGATCGACGTCTGGGGCGCCGATCACGGCGGCTATATCAAGCGCATGCAGGCGGCGGTGAAGGCGATCAGCAAGGGAGAGGCGAGCCTCGACGTCAAGATCGTCCAGCTTGTGAAGCTTCTGCGTGCCGGCGAGCCGGTGAAGATGTCGAAGCGCGCCGGCGAATTCGTCACGCTGCGCGAAGTCGTCGATGAAGTCGGGCCGGACGCCGTGCGCTTCATGATGCTCTATCGCAAGAACGATGCGCCGCTCGACTTTGACCTCGCAAAGGTGATCGAGCAGTCGCGCGACAATCCGGTGTTCTATGTGCAATACGCGCATGCGCGCGGGCATTCGATCTTCCGTCAGGCGCGCGAGGTGTTTCCGAGCCTGCCGGACAGCGAGGAGGGCAGGGTTGCGCTGCTGTCAGCAGCTCCGATCGACCGTCTGACCGAGGACGCGGAACTCGCCATCATCCGCAAGGTCGCGCTGTATCCGCGGCTCATCGAAACAGCGGCTCAGGCCCATGAGCCGCACCGAATCGCCTTCTACCTTTACGACCTGGCAAGCGACTTTCATGCCCATTTCACCCAAGGAAAGGGCTTGCCTCATTTACGCTTCATTAGACAAGATGATGAAGAGTTAACCGTGGCGCGTCTGGCGCTTGTCCAGGCAGTCGTCACCGTGTTTGCCTCGGGTCTCGGTCTGCTCGGCGTAGGGGCGCCGGAGGAAATGCGGTGAGTCGCTTGGAGCGGCCGGTCGCATGGGGATGAGTGCCTGTCGGCACGCCGCTCTGTAACAGTCGACACGGATAGGACCGGCAGGGATGGTTGCGTTGAACCGGCCCGGTCGAAGAAGGTCGAAGGATGGCGGATAACGATCGTACGCGCGGATACCGCGACAACGGCATGCTCCGGCGGCCCGGCACGAGGTCGCCAGCGGCACCCGTTGCGGGTGATCCGCTCGCCGAGCTGGCGCGCCTGATCGGCCAGCAGAACGAGGCCGATCCGCAGAACGATCCGCGTCCGGCACGACCATCCTACGGCGCAGCGCAGCAGGCGGAGCCAAGCTGGGCCGCGCCTGACCGCTACGCATCGCAGGACAGCTACCGTCAGGATCCCGGCGACGCGGCCTGGCGGGATGACGCGCCTCGCGGCGGTTATGCCGGTGGACACGATCCCTATGCGGACGGGTCGGGCGGTTATGCCGATCGCGATTATGGGCATGCGCCGTATCCCTCCGCCTATGGCGATTCCCGGTACACGGGACCGGCCTATCAAGACGGACATTATTCGGACCCCGCCTACGGCGATGCGCGCTATGCGGCCGACCCGCGCTATGTGGCTGACCCGCGTTACGACAATTCGCAGTACGGCGACCCGCGCTATCAGGACCCGCGCTACGCGGACCCCCGATACCATCAGGACCCGCGTTACGACGATGGGCGCTATGCCGACCAAGGCTACGCGCCGCAATCCTATGGTCATCCGCCGGTCGCACCCGGGCCCGACCGGTACGCGCCGACCGGGGCCGCTCCGGACTATTCGGCTTACGGTCATGCGGACGCCGATCGAGGCTATGGACACCCCTATGATCCGTCCGGCGCCCCGCCGATCCCACAGGCGATTGCGCCCGAGGCGGGCCGACGCATCCCGCTGCCACGGCGCGGCAATCTGGTAACGGTGCTCGCGGTGCTGGCGCTTGCCGTCGTCGGAACAGCGGCCGCATTCGGATATCGCGCAATCTCCGGCGGCGGCGGAACGGCGGTTCCGCCCCCGGTGATCAAGGCCGATCCGCAGCCATCCAAGATCGTGCCGGCAACCGATGCCAGCAAACCGATCCAGGACCGGATTGGGGCGAAGATCGAGAAGGTCATTCCGCGCCAGGAAGAGCCGGTGCAACAGGCGGCTCCCGGGCAACCCAAAACCATTGCGCCATTCCTCGCCGGACAGAATCCGCAGGCCTTCCCGCCTGCGAGCGCCAATGTGCCCTCGGGCGGGACAGCGGAGCCGAAGCGCATCCGTACGGTCCCGATCAAGCCGCAGGGCGTCGAAGCGCCCGCGCCGCGGTCGAGCCGCACCCCGCCGGCTCAGGCCGAAGAGACCGCATCCGCGGACAGCCACTCGCCGCTGTCGCTCGCGCCGACAGGTTCGGTCCCGCCGCAGCGTCAGACCGCCCGGCAGGCGCATGCTGCGCTTAACCCGAATGCTGCCCCGAGCACCTCGCCATTCCCGACGCCCATTGCGCCGAGCACGAGCAACAGCGTGCCGAGCGGAGCCTATGTGGTTCAGGTGACCTCGCAGCGCAGCGAATCCGACGCGCAGGCGTCCTACCGCTCGCTGCAGCAGCAATTCCCTTCGGTGCTGGGCAACCGGCAGCCGGTCATCCGGCGCGCTGATCTCGGGGAACGCGGAACCTATTACCGCGCGCAGATTCCCTTCGGGAGCCAGAGCGAGGCCAACGAATTCTGCTCGAGCCTGAAATCGGCCGGCGGACAGTGCGTCGTCCAAAGGAACTGAGCCGCGGTCGCTTGACCCCCGACTCCTGCAACGGCTAAGCCGCAGCGATGGCGGCGCGCGCTTTCATTTGCGGCATGGCGGGAACGGCGATCAGCCCGGCCGAAGCCAGCTTCTACCGGCAGGCCAGTCCCTTTGGATTGATCCTGTTCAAGCGCAACGTGGAAAATCCTGCACAGGTCGCTGCGATTACCGCGCAATTTCGTGACATCGTCGGCTGGAATGCGCCAGTCCTGGTGGACCAGGAAGGAGGGCGGGTGCAGCGGCTGGGGCCGCCGCATTGGCCGGCTTATCCCGCAGGGGCAGCCTACGGCGCGCTCTACCAGGCGGACGCTCGCCAGGGCCTGACGGCAGCCGAGCTTGGCGGCCGGCTGATCGCAGAGGACTTGGCGGCGCTCGGCATCGACGTCGATTGCATCCCTGTCGCCGATGTGCCGGTACCGGGGTCCGATCGGGTGATCGGCGATCGGGCGTTCGGGGAGACACCGGGGCAGGTGGCGGCACTCGCCGCTGCGCAGGCCCGGGGCCTGATGGCCGGTGGCGTTTTGCCGGTGCTCAAGCACCTGCCGGGCCATGGCCGCGCCACCGCCGACAGCCACCTCAAGCTGCCGGTGGTGGACGCCGACCGCGCCACCCTGGAAGCGACCGACTTTGCCGCGTTCCGCCCCCTGGCAAGGCTGCCGCTCGGCATGACCGCACATGTTGTGTTCAGCGCCCTCGACCCGGTCAAACCGGCGACCACATCGGCGATAATGATCCGTGACGTGATTCGCGGATGGATTGGGTTCGAAGGGCTTCTGATGAGTGACGATATTTCAATGGGAGCCCTGACGGGGACGCTGGGCGAGCGGACCCGCGCCGCCCTGGCTGCGGGTTGCGATCTCGCGCTCCATTGCAATGGCGATCTGTCGGAGATGGGTGAAGTGGCGGAAGCCGCCCCGGTCCTGGCCGGCGAGTCCGCCCTGCGCGCGGAGCGCGCGCTTGCGCTCCGGCAGCGCAACAACGATTTCGACGTCGCCGCCGCGCGCGCGCAATTTGCAAGCCTGATGCGGCAGCCGACGGCGAGAGCGATCGCCTGATGACCGCGGAGATCATCCCCTTCAACAGCGAATTGTCCGAACGCGCGGCCGACGAGCCGGCGCTGGTCGTCGATGTCGAGGGCTTCGAAGGCCCGCTCGACCTTCTGCTCACGCTGGCGCGCCAGCAGAAGGTCGATCTCGCGAAGATTTCGATCCTCGCGCTCGCCGATCAGTATCTGACCTTCATCGAGCAGGCCCGCAAATTGCGGCTCGAACTTGCCGCCGACTATCTCGTGATGGCCGCGTGGCTTGCCTATCTGAAGTCGCGGATGCTGCTCCCCGAGGAGAAGCAGACCGAGGGGCAGAGCGCCGAGGACATGGCGACCGCGCTTGCATTCCGGCTCAAGCGGCTGGAAGCCTTCCGCGCGGTCGCGCAGAAGCTCATGGAATTGCCGCAACTTGATCGAGACACCTTCAGCCGTGGTGCGCCGGAGCCGATCAAGAACGTCAAGCATCCGCAATGGACGGCGAGTCTCTACGATCTCTTGTCCGCCTATGCGGTGCAGCGTCAGAAGCGCGCCCTGAGCCAGGTGCGGTTCAAGAAGCGCAAGGTCTGGACTCTCGCCGAGGCGCGTCAGGAGATCGAGCGGCTGATCGGTACGACCGACGACTGGAACCGGCTTGATCAGTTCCTGATCTCATATCTGGTCGAGCCGTCGATGGTTGCGACGGTCACCGCTTCGAGCTTCGCGTCCACGCTTGAACTCGTGCGCGAAGGCATCATCGAGTTGCAGCAGCATGCGGCCTTTGCGCCGCTCTATATTCGCAAGCGTCCCGGCAAGAGTCCGGACAATTCCAGCGCGGCGGCAGCGCATTAGTGCCGCGGCCGGATTGAATTCATCCGATCGCGGTTTCCGCCGACCGGAGAGGGGAGTGACAGAAGGATGCAAGGCTTGGCCCGGAAAGTCATGGACGACGACGAGGCTCCGGAGCAAATCCGCGCGCCGCAGGCAAGGCCGGAGGAATTGCGGATCCTCGAAGCGCTGTTGTTCGCATCCAAGGAGCCGCTCGACGAAAAGACCCTGGCGGAGCGCCTGCCGGAGGGTGTCGATTTTGCGCAGACGCTCGCGATGCTGAGGGACGAATATGCGCCGCGCGGCGTCAATCTGGTCAAGGTCAGCGGCAAATGGACGTTCCGCACGGCGAATGATCTGGCCTGGCTGCTGACTCGCGAAGCGATCCAGCCGCGCAAGCTGTCGCGCGCCGCGATCGAGACGCTCGCGGTGATCGCCTATCATCAACCCGTAACCCGGGCCGAGATCGAGGACATCCGCGGCGTCACCATGTCCAAGGGCACGATCGACGTGCTCCTCGAAACCGGCTGGATCCGCCCGCGTGGGCGGCGCAAGGTGCCCGGCCGTCCGATCACTTACGGCACGACCGAAGCCTTCATTTCGCATTTCGGTCTGGAGCAACTCAGCGATCTGCCGGGCCTCGAGGAGCTGCGGGGCTCGGGCATGCTCGACGGTCAATTGCCGCCGAACTTCTCGGTGCCGGTGCCCAACGACGATCCGGCGCTGCGCGAGGACGAGGATCCGCTGGAGCCCGGTGATCTTGATCTTGCTCTTGCGCCGCGTGCCGAAGAAGACGAACCGCCTGCCGGTCTGGCCGAGGATGGCGTCGAAGAACAGGAGCGTCTGGAGCATTCGGCGCCCGATAACGAGCCGTCCAGCGATGAACCATCCAGCGATGAGCCGTCCAGTGATGAGCTGTCCAGCGATCAGCCGGCTGGGGATCAGCCCGAGGAGTAGATGACTGCGCGTACCGGCGCCGGACTGGTTCGAGTCGAAGCCGGGCGCACGCCTGCCTCGATAGCGGCGAAGCTGTCATTCGACCATGTCACCCATCGTTACGGTGACGTCACCGCGGTGCGCGATGTCTCGCTGGAGATTCAGCCCGGCGAGACGATGTGCCTGCTCGGCCGATCCGGCTGCGGCAAGACCACGCTGTTGCGCCTTGCCGCCGGCGTCGAGGAACCCGCGCAAGGCCGCATCCTGATCAACGATCGTGCCGTGTCGGAAGGTCCGGGCTTCCTGCCGCCGGAGCGGCGCGGCGTCGGCCTGATGTTTCAGGACTTCGCGCTGTTTCCGCACCTGACCAACCTTGCCAATGTGATGTTCGGCTTGAAGTCGCTGCCGCAAGCGGAAGCAGAACGCGAAGCGATGCGCGCGCTGGATCGTGTCGGTCTCGGTGCCTATGCGCAGGCCTATCCGCACATGCTGTCGGGTGGCGAGCAGCAGCGCGTCGCGCTCGCACGTGCGGTCGCGCCGCGGCCGAGCGTACTGCTGATGGACGAGCCGTTTTCCGGGCTCGACCGCCGGCTTCGCGACGAGGTCCGCGACGACACGCTCAACGTGCTGCGCGAGTCACGCGTGACCTGCATCATCGTCACGCACGATCCCGAAGAGGCGTTGCGGATGGGCGACCGGGTCGCGCTGATGCATCGGGGTTCGCTGATGCAGGCCGGCACGCCGGAGGAGGTCTATACGCGTCCGAACAGCCTCTTCGTCGCGCGCTTCTTCTGCGAACTGAACGAGGTCGCCGGAACCGTGCGCCGGGGCTTTGCGGAGACGCCGGTCGGGCGCTTTGCCGCGCCGGATCTGGGGGACGGCGCGCGCGCACTGGTGGCGATCCGCCCGCAGGCGCTGCGGCTGCGTCAGGGTGGTTCCGGCGCCCAGGCTCGCATCCTGCACCGCCAGTTCCTCGGCCATGTCGATCTCGTTGAGGTTGCGGTTGAAGGGCTTGATGCGCCGCTGAAGGGCAGGCTCCTGCGCGACGCCATCCCGCAGGTTAACGATGGGCTGCGCCTGGAATGCGATCCGGCCGAAGTCCTTGTTTTTGCCGCGCCCGAAGCCTAGTTTCCGATCAATGTCCCGGCGCGCCTGACCAGTCAGGGAAAACGCGCCTTCCGGAGGTTACGCGGAGGTTTCGCGCTATGGGTTCCTTGAGCATCTGGCACTGGATCGTGGTCGTGGTCGTGGTGCTGCTTCTGTTCGGCCGCGGCAAGATTTCCGAATTGATGGGCGACATGGCGCAGGGCATCAAGGCCTTCAAGAAAGGCATGTCGGAGGACGACACCGCCAAGGCGGATGGCAAGCCCGGCGAGCCGATGAAGACCATCAATGCCGGCACCGACCTGAAGCAGCAGGCCGAAACCAACAAGAAATTCGAAGGCACCGCCTGAGCGGGCCGCGCCGCAGACGCTCGCGGCAAGAAGGGGCGCCATCCGGAAGGTTGGGCGCCCCTTGGAGTTGAAGGTCCATGTTCGACATTGGCTGGAGCGAGCTTCTCGTCATTGGCGTCGTTGCGCTGATCGCCATCGGGCCGAAGGAATTGCCCGGCGTCCTGCGTTCGGTCGGACAATGGATGGGCAAGATCCGGCGAATGGCGTCGGAATTCCAGGATCAGTTTCGCGAGGCGATGCGCGAGGCCGAGGTTGCCGACCTGAAGCGGCAATTCGACGAGGCCAGCGCCAAGGCGACGTCTACTTTCACCAATCCGCTCGAAACCGCTCAGAAAGAGGTTGAAGCGGCGCTCGGCAGCGATCCCGGTCCGGCCGTTTCCACCGCCGACCCGGGTGCGATCGAGCCGTCCGCCGGGGCATCGGTCACCGACGTTGCGGCCGAATTGCCGCCGCCAGCGATCCCCGAAACTCCCATGGTTGCCGCTGACGGGACGATCGACATTGCGCCGGGTTCCGGAAAGCCGGGTAGCGGAGGCGGGGCCGCATGAGCAATCGCAGGCCCGAGGACGAAGACGAGATCGAGGCCAGCAAGGCGCCGCTCCTCGATCATCTGATCGAATTGCGCTCGCGCCTGATCAAGGCGCTGATCGCGTTCGCGATCGCATTCGTGTTCTGCTTCGCCTTCGCCAAGCAGATCTACAATATCCTCGTCTGGCCGTTCGTCTGGGTGGCCGGGGTCGAGAATTCCAAATTCATCTACACCGCGCTGCTCGAATACTTCCTGACGCAGCTCAAGCTGGCGATGTTCGGCGCGGGGTTTCTGGCTTTCCCGGTGATCGCCGCGCAGATCTATATGTTCGTTGCACCGGGCCTCTATCGCAATGAGCGCCAGGCCTTCGTGCCGTATCTGATCGCGACGCCGATCTTCTTTGTCCTCGGGTCGCTCGTGGTCTATTTCGTCGTGATGCCGCTGCTGGTACGGTTTTCGCTCGGCATGCAGCAGACCGGTGTCGCCGGTCAGGCCGACATCGCCCTGCTGCCGAAGGTGGGTGAATATCTCTCGCTGATGATGTCGCTCGTGTTCGCCTTCGGTGCGGCGTTCCAGCTCCCGGTGATCCTGACGCTGCTCGCGCGGATCGGCGTCATCACCTCGGAGCAGCTGCGCCAGAAGCGCCGCTATTTCATTGTCGGCGCCTTCGTGCTCGCCGCGGTGCTGACGCCGCCAGACGTCATCAGCCAGCTTTCGCTCGCGATCCCGCTGATGCTGCTTTACGAGGCCGCGATCTGGTCGGCGCGGATGGTCGAGAAAAAGGCCCAACCGCAGCCCGCGGCGGACGAAGCGACGCCGGCGTAGGGCTGGCGGGTCTGCCGCGAGGCCGTCATCGGTCTTGCCAAATTCGTGGCCGACGGGCGTTGGCTAACGCCATGAATCGGTGCTACGCCGCAGCCCTTCTACCGTCATGGCCGGGCCTGACCCGGCCATCCACGTCGTCTCGCGGCGGTGTGCCGCGACGACCTGGATGCCCGCCATGGCCGCGGGCCTGACGAATCGAGGTAACGCTTCGCCATGCACGACATCCGATGGATCCGCGACAATCCGGCCGAGTTCGACCGCCGCCTGATGCGGCGGAAGTCCGACTTCAAGGGCAAGGCCGCCGAACTGATCGCGCTTGATGAAAAGCGGAGAGCCGCGATCACCGCCTTCGAGCAGGCCCAGGCGCGCCGCAACGCCGCCTCGAAGGAGATCGGCGAGGCCAAGAAAGCAAAGGACGAGGCGAGGGCGGCCGCCCTGATGGCGGAAGTTGCGGCGCTCAAGGACGAGTTGCCGAAGTTTGATGCCGACGCGAAGGTCGCCGACGAGGTGCTGCAGAAGGCGCTCGCCGAGTTGCCGAACCTGCCACTGGACGAGGTGCCGGACGGCGTGGACGAGCACGGCAATGTCGAGCATCACCGGTACGGGGCAAAGCGGGACTACGCCTTCACGCCGAAGCAGCATTTCGAGCTCGGCGAAGCGCTCGGCATGATGGACTTCGAGCTTGCGGCGAAACTTTCCGGCGCGCGCTTCGTGGTCCTGACCGGCGGCCTCGCCCGGCTCGAACGCGCGCTCGGCCAGTTCATGCTCGACCTGCACACGCAGGAGCATGGCTATACGGAAGTCAATCCGCCGATCCTGGTTCGCGACGACGCGATGTTC
>Ga0182740_1000841_pt1 | contig 24877 bp, 23 predicted proteins | sample eDN5th37CKraftBY_FD_128872 | JGI IMG/M metagenome (GOLD analysis project Ga0182740, IMG submission 128872) | Enriched backyard soil microbial communities from Emeryville, California, USA - eDNA 5th pass 37_C Kraft BY (version 2) (version 2) | ecosystem: Environmental > Terrestrial > Soil >...
GCTCGCCAAATGCGATGGCGTTCCATCCGGTCAAACCCTCAACCTCGATCGGCAGATCCCCGGACTGTCCAGCAGGCGAGACTGGACCGGCGAGGAGCCGTTATCGCTTCAAGAGGGTGCTCGCGCCGCCTGGTTGAGGGCGGACGCAATCGCGATCTCATGACAAGCCGAATATGTGGCCGAATTGCACCTACTCGTGCCCCAAAGGCCGGCGGCCGATCGAATACTTGACACGCGGAGTACAGTATAAATTAACCTCTCGGTCACGAGCACAGGCAGCCAGGCCGCTAGTCCCAGCCACCCAACTCGCTTGAGAGAGCGTCGCATCCGCCGGAAACGGCGGATCGACGGCTCAAGGGGAAAAGTTGCGCGGTCGCGCACACGGGGGGCTAAATGGCCATAAACAACGAAATCAATTGTGCGTCTGGGCGGAGAGCAGGGACCTTCACCAGCGACAGGAAGCTTGCTGCCCAGGTTTCTCTGGGTGTCGCAGCTTCGATGCTGATGGCAACTGCCGGGTCGGCGCAGACGACACTGCCGCCGCTCTCGGTCGAGACCAAAAGAGCCGCCAAGGCAAAATCCAAGGCCGCACCCAGGCCCAAGCAGACCCCACCACCGCCGGTTGCGGCGGCGCCGCCCGCGGCCCCGATCGACCCTTCGCTCCTGCCAGGCAGCTATACGGCCAGCACGGCGAGTTCGCCGAAGCAGACGGCGCCCCTGCTCGACACGCCGCAGACCGTTCAGGTCATCCCAGGCACGATCATTGAAGAGCGTCAGGCGACGAACCTGACGGAAGTGCTGAAGAATACGCCCGGCATCAGCTTCAACGCGGGCGAGAACGGGTTCGGCACGTCCGCACTGAACTTCCAGCTGCGCGGCTTCGATGCCAGCGGCAATGTCTTCATCGACGGCGCCCGCAGCTCCGGCCTCTATCCGCGCGATGTTTTCAACGTCGAGCGCGTCGAAGTCTTCAAGGGACCTGCTGCGGACAACGGCCGCGGCGGTGGTGGCGGCTACGTCAATATCGTTAGCAAGACGCCCGTGATGGAGAACTTCGTGCAGGGCGAGATCGGTATCGGATTCGACGAGTACGATTCCGAAATGCGCCGGCGCGCCACGTTCGACATCAACCAGCGCATCGGCACCACCGGCGTCCGTCTCAACGGTATGATCGAGGACGGTGGCGTTGCAGGACGCGATATCGCGGAAACCAAAGGCTGGGGCATCGCGCCGTCGATCACTTTCGGCATGGGCACCGACAAGCGTCTGACGGTCATCTATGAGCACATCGATCGTGACGACCGTCCGGATTGGGGCATTCCCGGCGCCTTCATGAAAGGGACGTTCAACTACGTCCCGGGGAATCCAACCGGAAGTCGGGATGCGTTCTACGGCTTGAGCTCGGATACGGATCGCATCAAGGCCGATTCGGTGCTGGCCCGCCTGGAATGGGACGTTCGCGATGGCATGACGCTCAGCAACCAGACGCGCTATGCGCGTGTCGATCGGTTCTCCGCTTACACGATCATGGACAATCCGGCACTTGCAACCGCGACAACGTTCGCAACAGACCGCAACTACTACGATCGCGTGGGCTCATCACTCACCAACGACACCAACCTGACCGCCCGCCTGCTCATGGCCGGCGTCAAGCACACCATATCGACGGGCATCGATTTCTCGCACGAGGATTCGGATGCCAATCGCCGCGGCTCGATCGCCGTTGGCGGCGGAAGCATCTTCGATCCGGATCCGGATCGTGCAGATCCCGCTCTGCCGGCCATCGTCGAGGTCAACCGCGTCAATATACGGACAGCAGCGGCTTATCTCTACGATACGATCGACCTGTCGCGGCATTGGCAGATCACGGGTGGTGTTCGCGTCGAGCACTACAAGGTCGAGATCGATAGTCACGATCCGAGCGGCGCCGGCACCGGCGCTTTCGACGGCTACGAGCAGTCCGAAACCACGTGGGCCGGCAAGCTTGGCCTCGTTTACAAGCCAGTCGAGGAAGGGAGCCTCTATGCGTCGTACGGCACGTCGACGCTGCCGCCCGGCTCGTTCCTCTCCAATCCGGACATCTCGCGCACGGGCAATAACGCTTTCCCGGGTCTCGTGCCTGGGGCCGATCCTGTGCGCTTCCACAACTACGAAGTCGGCATCAAGTGGAACTTCTTCGGCGGCCGCCTCACGACCGCGGCTGCCCTCTTCCGGACGGAGAAGCACAACGTCGCCTACAATGGCGCAGCCGGCGATCCGGATATCGTCTACGGCAAGCAGATCGTTCAGGGTCTCGAGCTCTCGGCCGCCGGCAATCTGACCGAGCGCTGGAAAGTGTTCGGTGGGCTTGCGCTGATCGACAGCGAGCGCCGGCACGGCGGCGCCGTGGACCGCGCGCAGTCGACGTCCGACTATACGGTCGATGGCGTCGTCGTCACCACGACGAACGGCGATGAGCTGGCCTTTACGCCTGCGTTCACGGCGAACCTCTGGTCCACGTACAAAGTGACGGATGCGTTCACTGTGGGCGCAGGTGTTCAGTATGTCGGCGAATCCTGGGTTGGCCGGCCGGACGATGCGCTCCGTATCATCCCGAATGGCAAGTACGGCAAGCTGCCGGACTACTTCGTGGTGAACGCGATGATGTCGTACGACCTCACGCAGAACATCACCTTGCAGCTCAACGTCGACAACATCTTCGACGAGAAGTACGCCCGCTCGCTCAACTGGAATGCGCAGCGAGCGGACCTCGGCGCGCCACGTACCTTCTGGCTCAGCGCCAAGTTCAGGTACTGAGCACCACGGATCGTCGCGTTTGGAGATTGCCGGGCTTGCTCGGCAATCTTCGCGTTTGGAGGCATGATGCTTGTAACCATTCCAGATGTTCTCACGCCGGAGGAGGTCACGCACATTCGCCGTGTGCTCGAGAGCACGTCGTGGATCGATGGACGCGCGACCGCCGGTGACCAAGTCGCTGGCGTCAAGAACAACCTTCAGGTGCCGCTCGATGCACCCGAGGCGCAGGATCTCGGCCAGATCGTTTTGCGCGCCCTCGGCCGCAATCCAACTTTTACGACGGCCGCGCTGCCACTGCGCGTGTTGCCGCCGATGTTCAATCGCTATGACGTCGGCATGACGTTCGGCGCACACGTCGACAACTCGATTCGCGCGCTCCCGAATGGCCAGCGTCTCAGGACGGATGTCTCGTCGACGCTGTTTCTGACGCCGCCCGGGGACTACGACGGCGGCGAGCTCGTCGTGCACGACACGTATGGCGCCCACAAGATCAAGCTGCCGCCGGGCCACATGGTCGTCTATCCCGCGACCAGCCTGCACAGCGTCACGCCGGTCACGCGCGGGAGCCGCTGGAGCGCCGTCTTCTGGACCCAGTCCATGGTGAAGGAGGATTGGCGCCGGAACATGCTCTACGATCTCGACATGGCCATTGTCCGGATCAGGACGCAGATGCCGGACGACGATCCCGCCGTATCCGCGCTCGTGGCGCACTACCACAACCTCCTTCGCCACTGGTCGGAAATGTGACGCGGAGGATGGCATGAGCCGTGAGCCCATCTTCACCTGGGAGACGGCGTCGCAGTACGAAGCGCGCCTCGCCGCCGATCCCGGCTTTCTGGCCGAACGCATGCAGCAGGCGGCCATCGCCGGCGATGTGAAAGCTCAACTGGGCTTGGCACACATGCTGCTCGAGGGCCACGGCGCTGAACGCGATCCCGCGGCGGCTTTCCGCTGGTTCCAGCTCGCTGCGCGTTCGGGGCATCCCGACGCGATCAACATGGTGGGGCGCTGTCACGAGCTTGGCTGGGGGACGGTGCTCAACACGCGCATGGCCGCGCAATGCTATCGCGCGGCGGGCGAGATGGGGCACGCCTGGGCGAACGTCAACCTTGCCATGCTCATGTTGGCCCGTGACGGAGCGGAAGGTGAGACGAACGAGATTCTCGCGTTGCTCGTGCGCTCGGCGCGCCGCGGCAATGCGAAGGCAATGAACTTCATCGGCCAAGCGTGCGAAGACGGCTGGCGTGGTCAGCCCCGGATCGCGGCCGCGCGGCGCTGGTATGTGCGGGCCGCCGCGCGTGGTTGCTTTCGCGGCGCTTTCAATGTGGCGCGCCACCTGATGGCGAATGGCGACCTGGATGGCGCCGTGCACTGGCTGCGACGGTCGGTCGAGAGCGCCCCCCCGAACTTCTGCGCCGAGCTTGGCGCTTATCTTCAACGACATCCTGAGAAGCGTCTTCGCAGTATTGCGGCACTTGCCCTGGAGCGGGCATCATCTGCTCCGCCACAACTGATTTCCGAGGTCCGGGCGCCCGAAGTTCCAGCCTCTCCCGCCAGCCCGAAAGCACCGCCTTCAGTGCTGGCGCGCGGACGTCGTTCGATGGAGCAGGCGTTTCGGAGCCTCGCCGCGAGCAGAAAGCCGCGCAGAACCTGAGGAGCCTCTATAAGAACTCTTGGTTGCGAGCCGCCAGCTCATATCGGGCTCTAAGAGTTGTCACGTAGGTTCCATTCCGGACGCATCATGGCGACAAGGCCTGCTTCGAGACCGGCCGAGGTGTCGATGGGCAGCCCCTTCCAGTCCAATGGATCAGGTGCGGCGACAAGAACCTTCACGCGTTTGCCGCTGTCGAGCGTTTCGGCGATCAGCGTTTCCACCCGCGCCAGCGAATTCCTCTTGGTGAAGCTGGCATTCAATCGCCGGAGACGGTGACGCAGGCCGCGCCGCGTGAGGCCAATATACTTCACGATATCGTCCACCACGAACGCGTATACGCCCGTATCGGTCGGGATCGTCGCGCCAAGAGAAATGACGCCGTCATTGCCAAGCATCCATTCGCCGATGAACAGAAAGCCTGCCCTCAAGAGAACTTCCCACGAATGCGCGCCAGCGGGCGCGTCTTTCCTCGGCGCCTCGACATTGACCGGTTCCGCGCGTGCCTGCCCAGTCCGCGATCCATTTGCATCCAGAAGAGCCTTGCGCACATTCTGGTAGCGAACATTCAGTAGGGCAGAGATTTCCGAGCGTTCATAGCCGGCGCGATGCAGCGCACGAATCTTCTCGACCTTCGTGGTTAGTCCACCAACGACCTCTGAGAACGGGCGTCTGTTTGCATCCATGATGGCGCGCGCTTGTGAGCCTGTTCCGTTTAGACGGTTTGTTTGCGGCGATCGGCAACGCTAGTGGTTGCAATGAATGGCTATTTTCCGCCCAATGTCCAGGGGGTGATCCGGCTGTCGCGGATGCCTTTCCCCGATTTCGGCATTCAGGTCGAGGGGGGAAGCGCGGCCATCGAAAAGACGACATTTGCTATGCCCTACCCGCATCCAACTCCATTCTCCAGTAGCCCGCCGCACCTGCTTCTTGGCATATTGCATCTGGCAAATCGCCGCCGCACGCGGAGAAGCAGCGCAGCCACACTACGCTCCCGAATATGGTGCAAATCGATGCGCGGTTTCGTCGACTTTTAGAGGGCGCCCGATGGCCGGGAAGGCGCGCTGTGGGCAGGCCTCGCGTTCGCAGATCTTGCAGCCCACGCCGATGGGTGTTCTGGCTTCACGATTTTTGAGATCGAGCCCTCTCGAATAGACGAGCCTCTCCGCGTGGCGGATATCACAGCCAAGCGAGACAGCGAACATCTTGTTGGGCGTGCCGTATCCCGCCTCGCCGCGCGAGACCGTGCGCGCAATGCAGAGGTACGTACGCCCGTCCGGCATTTCCGCCAACTGCACGAGAACCTGTCCCGGATTCGTGAAGGCCTCGTAGACGTTCCAAAGCGGGCACGTTCCGCCAACGCGTGAGAAATGAAAGTCCGTTGCCGATTAGCGCTTACTCATGTTGCCGGCGCGATCGACGCGGGCAAAGAAGAAGGGCACGCCTGGCGCGTCCACGCGTTGGAGCGTGCTCAGACGATGGCAAGCCGTCTCGAAACCGACGCCGAAACGGCGACCAAGCTGTTCGATGTCATAGCGCAACGCCTCTGCGGCTTCGAGATAGGGTCCGTAGGGCAGAACCAGCGCGCCGGCGAAGTAGTTCGCAAGCCCGATGCGCGTGAGGCCGCGTGTTTCTGGATTCACAAAGAAGACATCAGACGTGACCTCGTCGAGCGCATCTCCGCATTCTATGAATGCGAGCTGGGTTGCAAGCTGAAAGGCCTGTTGGGCGGGACGCAAGTGTCTTGCGATCATCAATCTCTTGGCGTGCTTGTCGTAGCGGCGCTGTGTGCGTGGGTGAGCATCGTGATCGATGAGGACGTTGATGTGGTGCTTGCGCTCGAGACGCCGGATGAGAGCGCCTCTCATGTCGCCGATTGTTCCACCGATCTCGATGAAGATCCGCTCAGCCGCGCGATCGAGGACATCGATGTGATTGCGTCGCGCATAGAAGAAATCGCGCACCTCCTCGAACGGCATAAGAGGAGTGCTCGGCGTATCGTCGCCAAAGCGCGCGGCCAGTGCGTCGGCGCGCTCCATGGCGTCCCGATAACGGCCATGCAGCGCCAAAAAGGCGCGTGCGACCGCCGGCATGTTGGTTGAAAGTTCGCGAAGCTCGGCGAGCGCAATATCTTCGGTTGTTCCCATCTCGGACAGGACATCTCGAAGCTGCGAGACGAGGCGTGCCTCGTCGTCCTCGGAAAACATCTGCACATCGACGCCGAACACAGCGTTGATCTTAAGCAGGATCGGCACCGTCAGCGGCCGCTGGTTCTTCTCGAGCTGATTGAGATAGCTCGGCGACAAATCCAGAGCCTTGGCGAGCGCGGACTGGGTGAGCCCGCGCTCTTCGCGCAGTCGCTTCAGGCGCACGCCCATAAAGGCTTTCCGCATATTCGCAACCTTTGCAACTTCGCGAGCGACGGTTCGCAATTCTACGCCAATTCACTTATTCCCAACTGGCTTCATTTGTGAATATTGCGAAATGCGAGAGGCATCAAGAGCAATCCGCCGAGAGCACGAGCATGCTGAATTCGGGCGCATCGCGCTTCATCGAGATGATCTTTCCCGAGCACGCCAACCATTACGGCACGCTGTTCGGCGGCAACGCTCTGAGCCTCATGGGCAAGGCCGCATTCGTGGCTGCGACGCGGCGCGCCCGCACAGCCGTGGTCATGGCGTCGTCGGACAAGATCGATTTTCACATGCCGGTGCGCGTCGGTGAGATTGTCGAGCTCGATGCGCGCGTGTCCCGCGTTGGTCACAGCTCTATGACCGTGGACGTCGAAGTGACGGCCGAAATCCTGCTGAGCGGCGAGCGCCGGCTGGCCATGCGCGGCTCCTTTGAAATGGTCGCTGTCGATGCCGGCGGCAAACCGATCGCGATCCCATCGACTGAAACGCTGTCTGCAACGGAGGAACGCCCGACGTGAAGCTGCATGCTGTCCGCACACATAAATCCGCAGAGACTCTGCCGCGCGCCGCGCAGCTCGCCTGGAAGATCGCCAGCGTCGCCTCGGATGACGTGCCGCTCGACGAGGATGTCGTCGAGATGATCGGCAACCGCATCATCGACAATGCTGCCGTCGCTGCTGCCTCGTTGGCGCGTCATCCGATCGTCAGCGCCCGCGGGCAGGCAACAGCGCATCGCCTGCAGCCGGGCGCGACCATATTCGGCCTGTCGCCCCAGCGTCGCTTCTCGCCGGAATGGGCTGCCTGGGCTAACGGCGTTGCCGTGCGCGAGCTGGACTTTCATGACACCTTCCTCGCCGCAGACTACTCGCATCCCGGTGATAATATCCCGCCGATCCTGGCTGTGGCTCAGCACTGTGGCCTGAACGGCGCCGATCTCCTACGCGGCATCGCCGTCGGCTATGAGATCCACGTCAATCTCGTGAGGGGCATCTGCCTGCACGAGCACAAGATCGACCACATCGCGCATCTCGGGCCGGCCGCTGCGGCCGGCATCGGCGCGGCTCTCAAGCTGCCGACGGAGATCATCTATCAGGCCGTACAGCAGGCACTGCACGTGACGACGACGACACGCCAGTCGCGCAAAGGCGAAATTTCGAGCTGGAAAGCGTACGCTCCAGCCTTTGCCGGAAAGATGGCCGTTGAGGCCGTCGATCGCTGCATGCGCGGCGAAGGGGCGCCATCTCCAGCCTGGGAGGGCGAGGACGGCTTTATTGCCTGGCTGCTGGGCGGACCCAAAGCCGAATATCAGGTTCCACTGCCCGAGAAGGGTGAGCGCAAGCGCGCGATCATGGACACCTACACCAAGGAGCACTCGGCCGAATACCAAAGCCAGGCACTGATCGACCTAGCGCGGCGCATGGGGCCGAAAGTCGGCGACACCTCGCGCGTGAGAAGCATTGTCATCCATACCAGCCATCACACGCACTACGTGATCGGCACCGGCGCCAATGACCCGCAAAAGATGGATCCAAAGGCAAGTCGCGAAACACTTGACCATTCCATTATGTACATATTCGCGGTCGCTCTGCAGGACGGCGGCTGGCATCACGAGCGTTCATACGCACCTGAGCGCGCGCAGCGTCCCGACACTGTTGCGCTGTGGCACAAGATCTCGACGGCGGAAGACCCTGCCTGGACGCGGCGCTATCACAGCACCGATCCTGCCGAGAAGGCCTTTGGCGGACGCGTGGTAGTGACGCTCGATAACGGCACGATCGTTGAGGATGAGTTGGCAGTCGCCGATGCCCATCCGCTCGGCGCGCGGCCATTCAGGCGGCCCGACTACGTGAAGAAGTTCCGCACGTTGGCCGATGGCATTGTTTCAGCAGCGGCACAGGAAGCATTCCTCGGCACCGTTGAGCGCCTGTCGCGCCTGACGGCCGATGACCTCGCCGGCCTCACCTTCACGGTCGATCCAACTCAGCTCGGCATGGGCAGCAAGACCGGCATTTTCAGGGAGTAACGGACATGGCAGAGGCAACACCCAACAAGCTCAAGAAGTCCGTTGCGCTCTCCGGCGTGACCGCAGGCAATACCGCGCTCTGCACGGTCGGGCGCAGTGGCAATGATCTGCATTATCGCGGCTACGACATCCTCGACATCGCCGATAAATGCGAGTTTGAAGAGATCGCCCATCTGCTCGTGCACGGCGATCTCCCGACAAAGGCCGAGCTTGCGGCCTACAAGGTGAAGTTGAAGTCCTTGCGTGGATTACCGGCGGCGGTCAAATCGGCGCTGGAGGCGATCCCCGCAGCTGCTCATCCGATGGACGTGATGCGCAGTGGTGTGTCGGCACTGGGTTGCGTGCTGCCCGAGGCACACGACCACAATCATGCTGGGGCCCGCGACATTGCCGATCGCCTGATGGCGTCACTCGGATCCATGCTGCTCTATTGGCATCACTACTCGCAAAATGGCCGCCGCATCGAGGTGGAGACCGATGACGACGACATCGGCGCACACTTTCTGCATCTACTGCATGGCGAGGCTCCGTCCGCGAGCTGGACGCGCGCCATGCACACCTCTCTCAATCTCTATGCCGAGCATGAGTTCAATGCCTCGACCTTCACCGCACGCTCGATCGCGGGGACGGGAGCCGACATCTATTCGGCCGTGACAGGCGCTATCGGTGCCCTGCGCGGGCCTAAGCATGGTGGTGCTAACGAGGTCGCCTTCGAGATCCAGAAACGTTATGCTTCCCCAAACGACGCCGAGGAGGATATTCGTCGCCGCGTCGCTGCCAAGGAGGTGATCATCGGCTTTGGCCATCCCGTGTATACGATCGCTGACCCGCGCAATGAGATCATCAAAAAGGTGGCACGCGATCTGTCCGAGGAAGCGGGATCGCTGCGCATGTTTGAAATTGCAGACCGCATCGAGGCCGTCATGGCCGAGACGAAGAAGATGTTCGCCAATCTCGACTGGTTCAGCGCGGTGTCCTATCACATGATGGGCGTACCGACGGCGATGTTCACGCCGCTGTTTGTCATCGCGCGGACGTCCGGTTGGTGCGCGCACATCATCGAGCAGCGGCAGGACAATCGCATCATTCGCCCGTCCGCGAACTACGTTGGCCCCGAGAATCGCACGTTTGTGCCACTGGCTTCGCGCGGCGCAACGTCCACCGCCTGAACCAAGGAAGATGCATGCCCTATCTTGTCGCCGCTGATATCGCCAATGAACCTGCGGGCACACGCTTCCGCAAGCTGCTCGAGCGTCCCGGTATTGTTGCGCTGCCGGGGGCACATAACGGCATGGCCGCTATTCAGGCGCGCAATGCCGGCTTTGAGGGGCTGTATCTCTCCGGCGCAGCGATGACGGCGTCCATGGGGCTGCCGGATCTCGGCATCATCACGGTGGATGAGGTTGCTTTCTTCATCCGCCAACTTGCGCGAGCAAGCGGGCTGCCGGTGCTCGTCGATGGCGATACCGGATACGGCGAAGCGCTCAACGTCATGCACATGGTGCGCACATTCGAGGATGCGGGCGCCGCGGCTGTCCACATCGAGGACCAGCTCCTGCCGAAGAAGTGCGGCCACCTCAACGACAAGAAGCTCGCCGACGCGCACGACATGGCGGCCAAGGTGGCCGCTGCCGCCAAGGCGCGTCGACATCTGTATCTGATCGCGCGCACAGACGCGACCGCCAGTGAAGGCATCGACGGCGCTGTCGCTCGCGCGAAGCTTTACCTTGAGGCAGGCGCCGACGCGATCTTCCCCGAGGCGCTCAACACCGCCGACATGTTCCGCGCCTTCGCCAAGGCCCTGCCGGGCGTGCCGCTGCTCGCGAACATGACCGAGTTTGGCAAGACGCCGTTCTTCACCGCCTCCGAGTTCGAAGCCATGGGCTACAAGATGGTGATCTGGCCCGTGAGCTCGCTGCGTGTCGCCAACAAGGCGCAGGAGCGGCTTTATGCGGCGATCGCACGCGACGGCGGCACGCACAACGTGGTCGAACGCATGCAGACGCGCGCCGAGCTCTATGCAGCGATCGGCCTGCACGAATACGAAGCGCTCGATGCCTCGATCGTGCAGACGATCATCCCGACGGACATCCCGCAGGGGTAGACGACCGGACCTCAGGGAACTCGTTATTGAGCGAGATTGGCGATCGCAGTCGGCATCGGGCAAATGGCAGCCACCGTTCGTCCCATATCAGCTCTTCAGCGTTGAGCAGAGATTAGGTTTGGCCGTGCTGTGAGCAGCCATCAACACGAACTCCATGTACGGAAGCTCTGCGGTTCGGCCTCCTGGGCGGAAAGACCGTCGCGACACCGCAGGCGCGCGAAAGGGAGCGCGCGGTGATCTCCCTCGTATTCCATGGTCTGTCTCCTCGCTAGAGAGACAAATGACCGTGCACCGGCGCCGGGCTATTGGACCGGAGCGACGATCTGATTCGGATCATTTCTTCCTTGATGTTGGTTACTGTTGACGTGTCTGACCTACCGCAGAATTGCGGCTGCCCGCGGTCCGTCAACATGCCTCATCAATAGCTGGCCTTGATCGTCGCGCTCTGGGACTGAGCCTGGCGGACAACGCCAACGGCCGCTCGGAGGTCAGCCAGGTATTCGTCCTTCGAGTCTGCGTGGATCATCGACATCATGCGATGGATCGCTCGCGGCTGCTGAACGAGGCCGGGGAGCCATCCTTTCTCCGACATCACCTCCGCGACACGGAAGACATCGAGTTCCTCGGAGCCAAAAGCGACGATGGAGAGATGGGGCTTGCCGAGAATGTGCAGACCGTCAATCGCCTCTACGCCGGCCTTGTAAGCCTCGATGAACGACATCAGGTCGTCGGCGATCTTCCTATAGCCTTCTATCCCCAAGTGGTTGAACACGGCCCAGGCTGCGGCGACGCCGCCCGAAGGTCGCGTGCCAACGATGGTGCCGGTCACGAAGCGGCCGTTCGGCCATCCGTCGAAATCGAAGTTGTGGTGTTGAGCCCTGTCCTCGGAGCTGTAGAACACGGTCGAGGCCGGCTTGGGACAGAAGCCGAATTTGTGCAGATCGGCCGAGAGCGAGGAAACGCCTTCGATCCGAAGGTCAAAATGCGGGACGTCGCGTCCCGTCATGCGCACAAAGGGCGCGATATAGCCGCCGACGCACGCATCGACATGAAGCCAGAGATCGCGCTTGCGTGCGAGGGCTGCGAGTTCCTCGATCGGGTCGATGACGCCGTAGGGGAAGCACGGCGCCGAACCGACGAGCATCATCGTGTCTTGATCAATGGCGTCAGACATTGCGTTGATGTCAGCGCGGAAATCCTTGCCGACCGGGACCCGCCGCACCTCGAGATCCATGAGCTTCGCGCCCTTCTCGAAGGCCGGATGCACTGAGTGCGGCGCGACAATGTTACCGCGGAAGCTCGGAGATTTGCGTCGCGCGCGCGTCCAGTTGCGACATGTCTGGACGGCTTGGACAATGCTTTCGGTGCCACCCGTCGTCATGAAGCCAACGGCATCTGCGGGCGCATGGAACAGGTCGAGCGCCATGGCGATCACCTCGTCTTCCATGCGCTTGACGCTGGGAAAGGCGCGCTTTCCACCGAGTGCGTTCTCCGAGAAGTACTCGAAGAAGGCGGCTCGGCCGAGTTCGTAGACCTGATCCGTTGCCTTGAAGACGAACAGCGGCGCCCGCCCGTGCTGCCAGTCGCAATCGCCGCTCTTGAAGCTCCTGAGATCATCGATCACTGCCTCGGGCGAGCGGCCGCGCTCGGGAAACCGCACCTTCATCTGTTCCTCCCACTCCTCATTTGCATCCGGCGCGCCAGGCGTTCTCCGCGCTCAGCCTGCCTTGACAGCGATTTTCATCGTCTCCTATCATTCGTCAATGAGAAATGACTGTTCGTCAAAACCGAACCGAACGCGATCCGGTCTCAACAGTGGCCTCGACGTGCTCGAGTGCCTGGCGACAGTGCGCCATCCCATGACGCTGACGGCGATCGCGACTAACGTCGGCATGTCCAAGTCGAGCATCCATCAGTTGCTCGCAACGCTCCAGCAGCGCGGCTTCGTTCGCCGGCTGCACGACCAGCGCTACTGCATCGGCATCAAGGCTTGGGAAATTGGCTGCGTCGCGGAATCGATGGGGCTCGCGCGCACGACCGGCCCGCATGTCGCGCATCTCGTGCGTGAGCTATCCGACGGCGTGTCGGTCGGCGTGCTCGATGGCGCCGAAACGGTCTGCATTCAGCTCGTCGAAAGTCCGCGGGCTGTGCGCGTGCATTCGCATGTGGGCGACCGGACACCGGCGCATAGTGTCTCGGCAGGTCTCGTGATGCTCGCAGCGCTGGACGACGATGCCATCAGACGCCTGTTGCCCGCGAAACTGAAGGTCTTCACGGAGGCAACGCCAAAGACGGTGGAGGCCGTGATCAACGAGATCGCGAAGGTACGCACGCGCGGTTACGCTTTCTGCCGGGGTTCATGGCGCGCCGAGGTGGGCGGCGTGTCTGTGCCGATCCTTGGGCCCGACAATCACGCTATCGCCGCGCTTTGTGTAGCGGCACCGGCGTTCCGAACCACCCGGGACTGGGTTTCGCGTGTGGTGCCCGCACTCAAGCGGACGGCGCGCGACATCGAGCGCGATCTTGGACGTGCCGCGGACACCGCGCCGCTGGCCGGCGCAGCCGAATAGGGGAGCGATAATGCACTGTGATATGCAGGCGCTGCTTCAAGCGCTCTCGCGAGTGCCACCGATATGAGCGCAGCCGTCCTGACAAGGGCAAGGCGACGCCTCGGGCGGTTATTGATACCGCTGTGCGGCGTTCTGGGATTCGCGTTCCTCTATATCCCGATCTTCTTCCTCGTCCTCTTCTCGTTCAACGACCATATCATTCCTTCGCTGCCGTTCCGTGGCTTCACGCTGCAATGGTATCGCGAGCTCAGTTATGACTTCGTGATGCACGATGCACTCTACAACAGTCTGTTCATCGCGTTCTGGACGACACTGATCTCGACAACACTCGGTACGCTTGCGGCATTTCCTCTCGTACGGCGCAGCTATCGCCTCAAGGGAGCCAGCCAGCTTCTCGTTCTGCTGCCGATGATCATCCCGCACTTCCTCATGGGCGTCGCGCTGCTCATCTTTTTCAGCTTCGTCGGCGTCCCCCTCTCGCGCATGACGATTATTCTTGGACACGTCGTGTTCACGATGCCATTCGCGATCATGGTCGTCTCGACGCGACTGCATGGCTTCGATCGTACGCTCGAGCTTGCCGCAGCAGATCTCGGTGCCAATCCACGGCGGACGTTCTTCCACATTGTCCTTCCGATCATCATGCCTGGCATTGCCGGCGCGGCGCTCCTGGTGTTTGCGCTCTCCATGGATGAATTTCTGATCACCTACTTCGTGTCCGGTCAAAAGGGCACGATCACGATGTATATCTGGAGCCTGCTCAAGGACGGTATCGCGCCACGGGTGAACGCACTGGCCAGCGTTCTGCTCCTGGCGTCGTTCGTTCTGCTGCTGATCGGCAATTGGCTTTCCTCCAGAACCTCTGCCGTGGAGACCCGTCGGTGAACGAAGCCCTTCGCGCCATAGCGCGATCGTCTGATGCTGCGACAGATCCCGCAATCGAGCTTCGCCGCGCGCGGAAAGTGTTCGGCGAGAGCGTCGCGCTCGATGATGTCTCGCTCGATATCGAGCGTGGTGAGTTTTTCTCGCTGCTCGGCCCGAGCGGCTGCGGCAAGAGCACGACGCTCAATCTCATCGGAGGCTTCGAGGCGCCGTCGAGCGGCGACGTGCGGATCGAAGGCCGCTCCATGGCCGCGACACCTCCTTATGAGCGGCCGGTAAACACGGTGTTCCAGAGCTACGCGCTCTTTCCGCACATGAGCGTGGCGGAGAATGTCGAGTTCGGGCTCCGGATGAAGGGCGTTGCACGCGCGGAGCGGCAGGCGGCCGCCTCCGAAATGCTGCGCATGGTTTCCCTAACGGGGTACGAGGCACGCCGGCCCGCCCAGCTCAGTGGCGGACAGCGCCAGCGCGTCGCACTCGCGCGGGCGCTCGTCAATCATCCCTCGGTTCTCCTGCTCGATGAGCCCCTCGGGGCGCTCGATCTCAAGCTCCGCAAACAGATGCAGATCGAGCTCATGCGCCTCCAGCGGCAGGTTGGCATCACCTTCGTCTATGTCACGCACGATCAGGAAGAAGCCATGGCGATGTCGGATCGCATTGGCGTGATGAACCGCGGGCGCCTCCTCCAGGTCGGCACACCGAGTGAGATCTACGATCGGCCGACGCATCGCTTCGTGATGGAGTTCATTGGTGCAGCGAACAGCTTCGAAGGGCGTCTCGATCGTCAGTCCAACGGCATCGGCACGGTCGATGTGGACGGTATCGGGCAGTTGCGCGGTGTGACCACAGGAAACATCGAGGAGCGAACACGTGTCTCGCTGCTCGTGCGGCCGGAGAAGATGCGGCTCGTGTTCGATAGCCGTCCACCCGGAAACGGAGAGATCGAGGGCGCCATCTCCCACGTGTCCCGCCTCGGTTTCGTCACGCACTATACCGTGCGTCTCGATGGTGGACAGGATGTGTTGTGCTATCGCCTCGCCGGTAGCGTCGAGGGGGATGCGGGGGCGCTTGAGGAGGGGCGACGCGTGGTTCTCTCATGGAAGGAGGAGGAAGCACGCATATTCCCGGCAGATGACGAGAGCTGAGCGGCATACTTTTGATATGGGCAGGCTGGACCGTAAGGAGACCGACATGGCGAAACTTCCGACACGTAGAGGGTTCATTGGAGGCGCAGCCGCCGCCGGTATGGTTGCTGGCGCGGGAATTTCTGGATTGCCGCGGCGTGCGCACGCAGCCGGCACAGTGAACTGGCTCGCTTGGGGCGGGCACGTCGAGCCGGCCGGCATCAAGGACTTCTTCGACAAGACCGGCATCCGCGTGAATCACATCGGCATGGGCGGTAACGCGGAGACGTTCGCCAAGCTCAAGCTCTCCGGCACGTCTCAGTACGATCTGTTCGAGGCCGATGGTCTTTGGCCGCTACGCTACCATCAGGAAGGCTTCATCGAGCCGATCGATCTCGAGAGCCTCCCGAATGTCGCCAAGAACATGCACCCGGAGTTCAAGAAGATCCCTGCGCTTCAGGTGGAAGGCGGCAAGATGCTGATGGTTCCGTGGGGATGGAACCCGACGCTCCTCGTTTACAACAAAAAGAAAGTCACTACGCCCCCCACCTCGTACGAGGCACTGCTCGATCCGAAATACAAGGGACGCGTCGGATTCAGCGACCAGCATGAATTCATGTGGCCGGTGGCGGCCATGCTACTCGGCATCGACAATCCGTTCAAGATGAACAAGGAGCAGCTCAACCGCGCGAAGGATGTTCTGATCAGGATCAAACGCAACGCGCCGACGATCACCAAGGGCTGGAACGAGCAGCTCAGGCTCTATGTCGAGGAGACGGTGTGGATCGGCATGTCGTCGCCGGGCCGGGCGCTCACTATTCAGACGTCAGGCGGCCCGCCGATGGGTACGGAAACGCCGAAGGAAGGCTACTACGGCTGGATTGACGGCGACATCCTGGTGAAGGGCGCAGCCAACAAGGAAGCTGCGCTCAAGTGGATCGACTACATCCACACACCGGAATACGTGGCGAGGAACTTCAAGCGCCTGCAGCGGGGCACCGCCAATCGCGCCGGGGCGGAGCTGTTGAAGTCTCAAGGCGACAGCGAACTGGTCACCGCCAACTTGATGGATCAGCCGGGGATCGCGCTGAAGATGCGTCTCATCGAAGCGCCAGCCAATCCCGAAGACTATGCGGCGGCATGGAACGAGGTGATGGCGGCGACATGACGGCTAGGCGCGCCGACATTGAAGTTCACGCGAAGGGGCAGACCTCGCTCTGGGGTCTGTTTCCTATGGTCGTGGTGCAGATCGCACTGTTCGTCGTGCCGATCGCCATCATGTTCGTGTACAGCTTCTGGACGACGCAGAACTATCAGGTGATACGCGAGTGGACGCTCGCGAACTATCTGGTGTTCTTCGAAAGCTGGACCTATCCGAGCGTCCTCTTTCGCACGCTTTGGATGTCGGCAGTCATCACGGTCGCGACGCTTTGCTTTGCCTATCCATTCGCGTACTGGATCGCGCGATATACGCAGCGTTGGCAGAAGATCCTGCTCGGCGCCGTAGTGCTGTCGTTCTGGACGAGTGGCTTGTTGCGCGCGTACGCCTGGATGGCGCTTCTGGGCCATGGCGGCATCATCAACAAGAGCCTGATGCAGGTCGGTCTGATCGATGAGCCGCTCTCGTTCCTGCTTTATAATCCCTTCCCGGTCATCCTTGTAATGACCTATTTTTCACTGCCGTTTGCAGCGATCACGATATTCGCGTCGCTTGAAAAGATGGACTGGACACTGGTCGATGCGGCAGCCGATCTCGGGAGCAATCCGACGAAGACCTTCTGGTTCATCACGCTGCCGCAGACTTTGCCCGGTGTGATCTCTGCCGCCATTCTCACATTTGTGCCGCTGATGGGTATGTTCTTCGTGCCCTTGCTTGTCGGCAATCCCTCGAGTGCGATGATCGCGCCACTAGTGGCCAACTTGATGCAGGCCTTCCAGCTTGGGCTTGGGGCAGCCATGTCGTTCATCGTGGCGCTCGTCGTCATGATCATTATCGCGGCGGCGTGGCGCTATATCCGCTTCGAACGCGTATAGGCGCTCATGACTGTTCGAGCGGGAGTCCGTCTGCTTGTGGCAGCCGGAGTTCATGTCCGCTCTCGACATCGCGGTATACATGCTTTCGCCCTCGCGGCATCGGGCGGCAAGGCGCGAGCTATGAAGCTCGTTCTCGCCCGCTCCGTAGGAAATACAGCCCGGCGCCAAGCGCGATGGCAACGATCGCCAGTGCGATCGGATGCTTGCCGAGAACCGTGAAGTCCCCGCCGCTGATGATGATCGATTGCCGTAAGGACAGTTCGAACTGGGGTCCGATGACGAAGCCGATCAGAAACGTGACACGCGAGTAGTCGAAGCGGTGCATCAGGTAACCAAGGACGGCGAAACCGATCGTCAGCTCCACGGCAAAGAACGAATGACTCTCGAGATAGGCACCGACCAGGCAAAGGACCGTAACGACGGGAATGATCACCGTCGCGGGAACACGTGTGAGCTGTGCGAATCCGACGAGGCCGACCCGCCCGACGACGAGCATGACTGCGGCGGTGATGAGCATGGTGCCATAGATGCCGGAAACGAGCCGCTCGTGCTCGGCGAACATGCGGGGGCCCGGCACAACGCCGTGGATCATGAGCGCCGCAATCAGGATCGCGGCTGAGACGCTGCCCGGCAGGCCCAGCGCGAAAAGAGGAATGAAACTTGCCGGCACGACAGCATTGTCTGCTGTCTCCGCCGCCGCCACGCCCTTGATCTCGCCTTTGCCGAATTCCTCACCCGGCCTCGCGAGGCGTTTGGCGGCTGCATAGGATGCGAAGGACGCCACTGTCGGGCCGAGGCCGGGCAGAATGCCGATGCCCGTCCCGATCAGGCTCGAGCGAACGAAGGTCGGCAGGACGTGGAGAAACTCGCGCCAGTTGAAGCTGCTGTCGCCCTCCTTGGGAACGCTCGCGATCTGATCACCGCGATGCGCCAGAACGTCCTCGGCCTGGATGATCATCTCCGAGAGCGCAAGCATGCCGACCGTGACAGCGAGGAGGGGAATGCCGTCGAGGAGTTCGACCTGACCGAACGTGAGGCGCGGCGTGCCGCTTTCGATGTCGAGGCCGACTGTCGCGAGGAGAATGCCGAAGATGCCGGCGGCGAGCCCGCGCTGCAACGAGTTACCGGCCAACGCTGCAATGAGCGTCAGCGCGAACAGCATGATCGCGGTCATCTCGATCGGCCCGATACGCAGCGCGAAGTCGGCGAGCGGCTTGGCGATCATGATCAACGCGAGGGTACCGACGACGTCGCCGATGACCGAGCCGTAGAGCGCGACCTTGAGCGCCTTCACGGCCTTGCCGGCCTTGGCCATGGGATAGCCGTCGAGACAGGTCACGGTCGCGTTCGGCTCGCCCGGGGTATTGATCAGAATAGCCGTGGTCGCGCCACCCGCGCCGCTGGCCTTGGCGATACCAATCAGAAAGGCTACAGCGGAAAGCGGCGTCATATAGTAGCTGAGCGGCACCGCAATCGCGAGCGCAGCCGGGCGATTGAGGCCCGGGAGCACGCCGATGACGTAGCCCATCAGAACGCCGAGTACGATGAATGCGACATTGAGAGGATGCAACGCATCACCGAAGCCGAGCAGTGCCTCGCTCATTGCCGGCCCTCAGCGCTGGAACAGGAACAGCAGGCCCGCGACGAGCGCTGTCGTTGCAGCAATCAAGATGGGACGCCGCTCGCCGAGGATGAGCATGCCGACGGGGATCGTCACCAGTGCTGCCGCCGCAATCCCGGCAAACTCGAGAACGACGGCGCCGAGCACCGCGAGGCCTCCTACCCTCGCGAGGGCCGACCAGCCCGCCGGGTAGACCTCGACAGGCTGACCGCGCAGCAGCCGCTGCAGGCCATCGGCCAGCACGAGTAGACCGATAGCGCCAGCACAGAGGCGGGGCAGAAAGCCTGGATCCAATCCCAGACCACCCCCAGAAACCTGAAGGGGAATGATCCAGACGAATGCAACGAGGGCGAGGCCTGTGAGGCAGAGGAGTTCAGCAAGCACCGAGCTGCGCGAACGCAGCTCGGGTGGACGGCTGTCGCCACTCACTTCGCCGCCTCGATCATCTGCTTGTAGGACGCGGCGTGAGCGCGGATGGTCTTCTCGAGTGTATCGCCGGTCTCAACGATATTATTGAGGCTTCGCTTTTCCATCAGAGCGACGATCGCCGGATCGGCCCCGGCTTCAGCAAAAGCTGTCGCGAGCTTTGTCTTGATATCGGCTGGCACGCCCTTCGGGGCGATGTAGAGGATCAGATTGACGCTCGACACGCCGTAGCCGAGCTCCTTGAGCGTCGGAACATCCGGGAGGCCGGCAACGCGACGATCTGAAAGCACCGCAAGCACCGAAAGCGCGCCAGCCTTCGCCTGCGGATAGTAGGCGCCCGAGCTGTAGGCGAGATCAACGTGTCCACCTAGCACCTGCGTTACCGCCTCCGCACCGCCCTTGGTCGGCACAGGGACGAGATTGATCCCGGCCTTCTTGCCCAGCACTTTGGTCATCATGCGGTCGAGCGAGGTCGTGGACGCGTAGTTCACCGTGCCTTTGGACTTGTTCGCGGCAAAAGCATCTGCGAGCGTCTTCCAGCCGTGCTTGGGGAGCGCGATGAACGCTTCGGGGAAATCACCGATGGCTGCGATGTATGTAAAGTCGTCGATCGAGTAGCCGAGCGACGTCATCTGCGGATCGAGCGCAATGGTGGTCGACGTGACGGCAACCAGATTGTACCCGTCGGGGGCTGCCTTGGTGAGCGCCGTAGAAGCGACGGCGCCGCCGGCTCCGGGCCGGTTCTCGATCACGATCGGCTGGCCGAGCTTCTTCGACAGGATCTCCCCGACGGCACGGGCGGCCACGTCAGTCGTGCCACCAGCGCCGAAGCCAACGGTAATCGTGATCGGCTTTTCAGGCCACGCCGCCTCGGCGGCAGGAAAGGCCAAAGCGAACGCGGCCAGCGCCGCGGCTGTGCGATAGATCAATGCCCGTGACATGCATGTCCCCTGACGGCTGGATTTCTGCGCAGTTGCGCCCCTCTGAGCGCAACCGCCAATTTCTCCGGGACGGCCCCTGAAACAGGGCTCTCTGTGTTCCTCCCCGAATACCGCATACTCAGCCACTGGCTCCCTGCTTGGCAATCCCCATCTCTGGGAGTGTGGCAATGCGGACCCCCGCCTGCTCGAGCGCCTTGCGCGCTGCCGCAGCCGTGGCCAGCGTCGTCGGCTCGTCCCCGTGGACGCAAAGGGAGTCGATTTTGCACGGGATCCGCTTGCCGGAGCGGGAGACGATCGTCTTATCGACGATCATGCGCACAACGTGGGCCGCGGCCGCCTCCGGATCGTGGATCATGGCATCATCGTTCATCCGCGATCTGAGCGAGCCATCATCCTCGTACACCCGGTCGATGTAAGCTTCCCGCGCAACGGGCAAACCGATGGCAAGACCGGCCTTCTCGAGCTCCAGCGTTGCGAGGCAGACGAGCACGAGGTTCGGATCGATGGCCTTGATGCCTCTGACCACCGCGCGCGCCATGTCCGGATCGCGGCTCGCCATGTTGTGCAGGGCCCCATGCGGCTTGACGTGCGTCACCGGCACGCCGACCATTCCGCTGATCCCAACGAGCGCCGCGATCTGATACGCGACGAGATTTTCGAGATCGTGAGCGCGCATCTGCATCTCGCGCCGACCGAAACCCCAAATATCGTTGAAGCCGGGATGCGCGCCGACGCTGACGCCATTTGTCTTGGCAAGCTCCACCGTTCGGCGCATGACCGTCGGATCGCCGGCGTGCATACCGCACGCGATATTCGCGGACTTGATGATCTTCAGCAGATTGGCGTCGTCGCCGAGGGTATAGCGCCCGAAGCTCTCACCCATATCGGCATTGATGTTGACGGTCGTCGCCATACTGTCGTTTCTCCTGACTGCTATGAAGGAGGTTCGGCGCTCTTCAGTCGAACCAAGTGGCAATCTGTTCATCGGTCAGATTGCCGCCGCACATGACAGTGGCCACGCGCTGACCAGCAAAAGACTGACGGTTGCGCACTAAGCCCGCGAGGCCAGCCACGCCTGCCGGCTCGACGCGGCGGCCGAGCCGCGCGTCGACGAGCAACATAGCGGCAAGAAGGTCCTGGTCCGATACTTCAAGGACATCGTCGATCGTTCCCTTCATACATTCGAGCGCAAACGGCACCGGCACTCGGACGGCAATGCCGTCGCCGATCGTGTCGGCGCGCTCGGTCGTAATCGCTCGGCCGCTGTGCCACGACAGCGCCATGCATGGCGCGCCTTTCGCGACGACAGCGATCACTTTCGTCGAGGGTGAGACTGCCTTCAGCCAGCAGCCGACACCCGTTGCCAGAGCGCCATTGCCAAGCGGCACGAAGAAAGCGTCGATGCCGCTAACGGCTTCGGTCACCTCCGCGGCGATCGTGCCGGCGCCCTCCGCAATGGAGGCGTGAGCGCCGTCCTCGACAAAGATGTGCCCAAGGCGCTTGGCGTGGCGCTGTGCCAACGCCTTGGCCTCGTCGAAGTCCGCACCGTCCACGATGACTTCCGCGCCCAGCCGGCGCATGGCGTCGATCTTTGCCGTGTTGGCGCCGCGGGCCGCGAAGACCGTCACCTCATGACCGCGCCGTCGCCCGTTGTAGGCGAGCCCCTGGCCGAAATTTCCGGCCGAGGCAGCGACGATAGGCGCCCCCTCGCTGAGCTGCGTCGTAACAAAGAGGCTCGTGCCGCGCCCTTTGAAGCTTCGGATCGGGTTATCCAGCTCGAACTTGAGATGCAGTTCGACGCCGAGATCGCCGTCGAGCGCCGGATCGCGCAGCAAGGGCATGTTGAGAAACACCGGATCGATACGGCGCCGTGCCTCGTCGATCCGAGTAGCTGAGAGGGGGAATTGCGCTGCCATCCCGTCATGCTAGACATGAGTGACGCGGAAATTGCGCAATTGGGCCGCATATAGCGCAAATAGACCGCGCCCTTAAATGGTAAGCTTGGGAAAATCAGCGTGGATCAGCTCGACTGCCGAATTCTCGATATTGTCCAAGACGATGCCGACCTCACGAGCGAGGCGCTTTCGGCGCTGGTCAATCTCTCGCCGTCGGCCGTGCAGCGCCGCCTCGCACGCCTGAAGAAGGATGGTGTCATTTCGCGAACCGTCGCGCTGGTCGATCCGAAAGCGGTCGGGCGAACGCTCACGATCCTGGTCGAGATCGAAATCCAGACCGAGCATCGTCACGGGCTCGATCAGTTCCAGCGATGGCTACAAGGGGCCGATGAAGTGCAGTCGGGCTGGTACGTCACCGGGTCCTCGGATTACGTGCTTCTCGTCACCGTTCGCGATCTCGATGAATACAATCAGTTCATCGAAGTGCTGATGGCGGAAAACCCGATCGTGCGCCGCTACACGAGCCTAGTCGTACTGCGAACGATCAAGTCAGGGCTGAAGATAAAGATCGGCTAGCCGCCGCGACCATCCCGAGACGATTTCCCTATCGGAGGCAACCTTGATTTGCATTGCTCGTCCTTCAGCCCTCAGTGGAGGGCCATCTACAGGAAGGCGCTCGTGAACATCGGCACTTCTTGCTGAGGTGACGACGTGGCCCTGCGATCGCGACGAACAGCGCCTGCGGGCTTGGGACATTCGGGTTGGTGGTTTACCCTGCCGTGCGTGCCGGCCTGCGCTTCTGGCGCGATCGACATCGCGGCCAAGATGCGATTAGCTTGAGCTGCTGCCCACGGAGTCGGTGGCAGTTCAGCGGGCGCCCATGCCATCCGACAACACTCGATGAGAACGGACTTCGATACCGCGGGTCATGCGACGTGGCGCTGGGCCGTCGGGATTGCGTACTTGGCCAGCTATGTTGCGCTCGACTGGGTGAGCTACGTGCAGCCCTTCGGGCAGTTCGCGATAACGCCCTGGAACCCGCACACCGGATTGAGTTTTGCGCTCATCCTTCTTTGCGGTAAGCGGTATCTACCCCTTCTGTTCGCGGCACCTATTCTGTCGGACCTGATCGTTCGCCATCAGCCGGCGCCGCTGCCCGTGATCGTGTTGCTCGGTATTGTCGTCGGCGCGGGCTACTCGGCCGCGACTCTGGTGCTCCTGTCTCTCAGGCCTCGGTTCCAGATCGCGCTCGTACGACTCTATGATGTGTGGATTCTGGTGCTAGCCGCCGCCCTCAGCACCGCCGTCGTCGCCAGCCTCTACGTGACTATTCTCGCGGCGGCAGGCCTCATCTCCTGGTCCGACTTCACGGAGGCTGCACTCCGACTATGGGTTGGTGACATCATCGGCATTTCGGTGGTCACACCCTTCGTACTCCTCATGGCCACACGCAGGCGGTTTCCGCTGACCTGGGAAGCCCTGGCCCAATTCGCTGCTATGTGCGCCGCTCTCTGGATCATCTTCATCGGTCCTTCGACGCCTCAGCTCTATCGCTTCTACCTGCTGTTCCTTCCCATCATCTGGATCTCATTGCGTTCCGGGTTGCCCGGCGCCTGCACGGGCCTCGTCGTCACGCAAATCGCCCTCATGCTGGTCATCGAGCTGGCCCTACCGGGACGTGTCGACGTCACGATCTATCAGGAGATGATGCTCGTCCTCACCTTCACGGGGCTAGCGGCGGGCGGTGTCGTGATGGAGCGTCAGCAGGCCGAGTATCGCTTGCGCCTCCAGCAAGACGCGCACGCGCGGCTGACACGCCTTGGCAGCGTCAACGAGCTATCGGCCGCCGTCGCTCATGAGATCAATCAGCCTCTTTCTGCCGCGGCGACCTATACGCGCCTCCTTGCCGAAGAACTGGGAGAGCCGGATTTCTCGATGCCGCAGGCCCGCGAGAGCGCGACCAAAGCCAATGCGCAGGTGCAGAGAGCAGCTGCCGTGGTCCGACGCCTGCGTGACCTTATTCAGACGGGGCACGCCGAGTTAGGCCTTGCTGAAGTGAGCCAGCTCCTCAACCGCGCGGTGGAAGTCGTCGAACCCGAGTTGCATCGGGCTGGCATATCGATCGAGACGCAGGTGCAAGCGGACCTTCCGACAGTCGCGGTGGATGTCCTCCAGATCGAGCAGGTGCTTGTCAACCTGATCCGTAACGCCTGCGAAGCGATAGAAGGTTCGGGTCAGACATCGGGCGTCATTGTGCTGAAAGCCGCTCGCCTAGCGGACGGCGAGCTCGAGATCATGGTCGGCGATACCGGCCCGGGCTTCGACATGGAGCAGATTGCGAGCCCATTTACGCCATTCCACACAACGAAGCGTGGTGGGCTCGGCATCGGACTGAA
>Ga0182740_1000842_pt1 | contig 24874 bp, 15 predicted proteins | sample eDN5th37CKraftBY_FD_128872 | JGI IMG/M metagenome (GOLD analysis project Ga0182740, IMG submission 128872) | Enriched backyard soil microbial communities from Emeryville, California, USA - eDNA 5th pass 37_C Kraft BY (version 2) (version 2) | ecosystem: Environmental > Terrestrial > Soil >...
AGCGCCCCAACGAGGGCGCATCGTGGCGGGCCGCGCCACGCGGACCCCAACCCGAGCCGAACCGAAAATCGGCCGCCCCGGAGGGATGCCGACGATCAGCACCGTCGCGCAAGGTGGAGCGCAGCACAGCGAGCAATACCTTGAGGCGCGGACGGGCGAAGGCGCTCGCGCCGCCGACCGCCAGCCGGCGCAGGTGCTACAATCAGGCAGCCTACAGGGGACAGGCTTCGCAAACTACGGATGCGCGAGCGGCGCAACGAGAGCGAGCATGGGCAGCCCAGCGGCGTCTGAGCGCTCCCCATGGGCCGAGCGGGACCGGACGGCGCGCAAGTGCGGGAGCGAAGCGAAGGCGACAGGCCGGGAGTGGAGGAAGGAGTCGGTGCCGGCGGGAGCGCGGCAAGGACGCCGGTGTCGCGACCGGAGAGCATGCGACCGGGAGCGATCCTGGCGAATGGTCGTGCTCGGACGACGAATCGCCAGAGGCGGCCGTGAGCGCGGAGCCAAGCCGTCTCCGCCCGCAACGAATGGCCGGAGCCGAAGTCGGAGCGGAGCACCGGAGCAGTGGCCGATCCCGCTCGTGCTATCCAAGCTGGCCTTGGCCGGCGTCGGGGCGTTGCGGGGTGTCCCCGCTAGAATGGGGAGGGCGAGACGCAGACTCGACCGCGGGGAAAGGCATTTTCCCGAACAACGATCTGCTCGGTCGTCAGGAAGCCTTTGCCGGCGTCTCGGCGATGGTGGTCGGTGCCGATTTGCGAATCTCAACCACCGTAAGAAAACCAGCCAGCGTATCAACGGATGCGCGCGCTTTTAGCACCTCAGCCATATTCGGTTCGGTATCGATGAGCAGAATGATGACTTTATCGTAGCCGAACTGCTTGTAGCCGATGCATTGGCCAACCAAGCGATCAACCTCCGCTTTCGACGACATGCGGTATTTCAGTTCTATAACGAACTTCTCCTGACTCTTTTCGACACCCTGGTTGCTGCTGCAAATGACCAGATCGGCACGGCTTCGCTCGTTACCATACTCCTCGATTATTGTGTAACCCGGCAAAGTTGTGCGAAGAAATCCGGCGACTGCTTTCCGGTGATCGGTTTCCTTGTCGGCTGCATCGGCAGGCTGCCATTTGTTGATGGCTTCGACAACTGAACGGAAGAACTTTCCTCCGAAGTAGATCAAAGCCACGACAGCCACTCCGATTCCAGCGATCCAGAGGAGTGTGTTCGATTTCGGTGCAGCGGGTGGAGCCGGATTCATAACAATTGAGAAGGCGACGGAATTTAACGGCCGAAGTGGACGGCAATGAGTTCCTGAACAATCCCCATATCAAATTTGCCGTTGGATTCGATGGTGGTGATGAGGCTCCTGGTGACCGGATTTTTGTGATCGGCGTGTTGGATGCCGTTCTCGCGATACCACGCCTCCTTTGCAGTCCACGCGCGCTTGTAGTCTTCGCGTTCCATCATGCCGAGGTGTTCCCAATAAAAAACACGGCCAGTGATGTCATCTTCGATGGTGAAGTCGGGGTATCGCACACTCCCGCCGAGCTTCAGCTCGGTTTCGTAGGTGAAGTTGAGGCCTGCGTTGGTGAGCGCCTCGGCGATCAAAAGTTCGGATTTCGAGCGGACTGCGATACCGCTGCTGGTGCGATGAATAAGACCTTCCTGCATGAAGACGCTGCCCTTGGCCTGCTTGAACTCCACCATACGACATTCTTGCAGGAGGTTGGTCATCCTCCGCAGCGTCGCCGACCGGTGCAGCGAAGTGAGGTCTTTGAGCAGGCTTCGCGGCCCTTGGTGCATGATGACCACTCGCGATTGATGGCGTGTAAGCGCCGTGTAGATCAGCTCTCGCGAAAGGATCGGGTGATCTTGCGGCAGAACGATGACGACGAGGTTGAATTGGCTGCCCTGGGCTTTGTGAACCGTGAGCGCATAGGCCAACTCCAAGGGCGGCTCTCCCTCTTCACGAAAGTTTTTCCCAGTGAAGCTGTAGGTGACCCCGATCTGGGATGAGAATTCGATGTTGAGGAAATCCTTGTGCCAGGGGCTGACGGCCAAACCGATTTCACCGTTGGCGAGGTAGCCGAGGCCTCCGGCGGGAAAACAATTGTGCGAGTGGTTGCCGAGGTTGATGACCTTGTCGCCGTAAACGATCCGCTCTGATCCGAGCGGTTTGGGAATCTTGCGCCACCGCCGGCTCGCAAAGTCCACCATGGCGGAACGGAATTTCTCGTGAATGAGCCGGTTGATGTCGCCGACGCCAAAGGGCATCCCGCGCAGCGGACTAAGAATCTGCCAGCGATCAACAGGGTGAATGAACTCCGCACCCGGGTTTTTGGTGACGTTGAAATAATCGTAATCGCCGCTGACAATTGCTCCGAGTGATTGGTTGAAGCCGCGCACGTCGTCGGGGCCGCTAAGTTTTAGCTCCTCCTCGATTACCTCCAGCAAAGAGTCGCGGAAGTCGTCGGGCTTTTCCCATTCGACGAAGCGAATAGCCGGGTGATTCGGCAGGCTGGAGAAAATGTCGTCCTCACCGGCGGAGGGCGGAGTGGCGCTGAACCAGCGGGCTAGGCGGATGTCGGGCCGGTCTGTGCCCACCTGTCGGCGTTCGATCGTAAGCTCGGCATACCCCGGACCTACGCGTGGGAAAAGGGCATCGAAATTTTCCGGGCGCAGGCGTGCGATAATATCCACGAAGGGACGTCCCGCGCCAATCGGCGGAAGCTGCGCCGGATCGCCGACGAAGATCAACCGTTGGACGCCCTGGATCGCATCAAACAATGCGGCGAGCATGTCCTCGGTAAGCATGGAGCATTCGTCCACGATGATCGTGCCGTAACCCGACGCCTTCGGATTCTTGCTGAGGTGGTAACGAGCGGTGCGGCCGTCGAAGCGTCCGTGTTGGTTGAGAAACTGGGCGAGAGTGAACGCTTGGGCGGAAGTGCTTCCGATGAGCTGCTGCATCCGCACGCGGGCTTTGCCGGTCGGGGCCAAAAGCAAGATGCCGCCGGTCTGTATCGCGGGTTGGGCACAGAGGAGGCCGAGGACGGTGGTCTTGCCGGCGCCAGCCGGACCGACGAGCACGCTCATCCGCGACTCCGCCAACTCCTTCAGGGCTGCGGCTTTTTCCTGCCGAGCGCGCTGTTCCTCACGGTCTTTTGTTTTCTTGAATTTCGCCTCCAGTAGCGACGCCCAATCCACGCTGACAGCGTGCCGTGCAGCCGTCGGCCCGGTGCGACCGGTGACTTGTTGGCTTATGATTTTACGGTATTCCGCGTAACGCTCCAACTGAAGCGCGACATCGCCGTCGGGGAGGCTCACGCCGACGATGCACGGCTTCATGTCGGCGACGCGAGCCGCGAGCATGTCGCCCGTAACCGGACAGGCAGGGCGAACGGGCATGGATTGGATGGCATCCACGGCGTTGCCTTTGGGCAGGAGAGTGTGACCTTGGGCAGCGGCACTTTCCAGAGAGGCCACGCAGAAGGCGCGCACCCGCCGCAAATCGGCGGCGGATTCGAGCGCAGACGGCGGTGGCAGGGGATGCTTGTTTTGGACGAAGTCTTCCGGGAAGACGCCGCGGTCGATGATGAGGAGTGGAACGCCCTCCGGATCGTGCTGCGTGATCTCGTAAAGTCGGTAAGGGTTGACGATGATTTCGCGGTCCGATGCCAACCAGCTCCGCTTCTTGCGGGAGTCGGCCTCGTAGAGATCCTTTGCTTGGGGCTGGGTGAGCTCGAAGCGGCTGAGAAGTTTTAGATACACCCGGCGGTCTTCGGGTAGGCCTTTCCATGTTGGCGCGAGGGCCTTCATGTCGGCGCGCAGAACCTGCGGCAAATAGGCGGCGGGATCGGCAAATGCTTTGTCGAGAAGTGGCCACGGGTCTTCGTTCTCGCCCGCCTTCTGTTGGAGGGCATGGGCGACGAAGATGCCTCGCGACAGGCCAAACGCGGAAAGCACTGCCCCGAAACCAGGGAAGGGACCACGCACTTTCCAGAGGCGCACCAGTTCGGTGTTGAGCCACTGGCGTTGTTCGGTGGTCGGAATGCCCAGTTCGTCCTCAATACGGCGCAACGCGGTTTCGACATTCAGCAAAGCGCCAATGGCTCCGTCGTGTGTCACGAGTTCGGAGGCGTAGGAAAACTCGTCCCAGTGCTCGGCGGGGGCCGTGGCGGTGTAGCGCTCTACGTCGATAGAAGCGTCCTGCTCCGCCCGCCGCAGAATCTCGGCATAAGGCAGGAGAAAACCGTCGCTGCCCTTGGTGCGGATGGAGTGTTGAACCGGCCGCTCCCACACCATGCCGCGCATTCCGTCGGTGTCCTTACGGCGATATTCCGTCAGTTCGCCAATGTGAGTCACACGGCCGACGCCGACGATGACGCGGGCCGTGCCTTCAACGAAAGGAACGTGTTTGGCGTAGAAAAAGCAGAGCGAATCGTCGGCGCGAAGGTGGGCCGCGAAAGCGTCGAGCAAAGACTTTTGGTTGGCGGCCTCGTGAGTCCATCCGGACTCGTAGCCGAGGTCGGGTTCGCGGTCCTCGTCGATGTCGAGATCGTAGAGATCGCGGTAGAGCCCCAGATTGGAACTCATCAACCATTTGAAGGGAACCAGGCCGGCGGAGTAGCGGGGAAAACGCTGCGGTGTCGCGACGAAGTGCCCGTAGTGCTCCGGGTTCTTGTCGGCGAGGGCGTGGCGTTTTAGGTGCTCGGTCTCGAAAGGCGCCATGAACGTCGCGCGCTCTTCAACGCAACACGGCCATTGTTCGCGGGGTAGTGTTTCCAGGGATTTCCCGGCGAGCGGCTGCTCTGCTTCGTCCTTTTTTTGCCCCGCGATACGCTTCAACTTGGCGCAAGCGCCGTTAAGGTGAGGCGCGGAGCAAACCGTGCCCGCCCATCCCGAATCATGCCACGGAACTCGAACGGAGACGTGGCGGAGCGGATAATTGCTGGGGGCGGAATTGGCGACCATGCCGGTGATAAGGGTTATGGTGTGCGGAGTCCGTGATACCAATAATGGTAAGCCTCGGTGTTGGTAAGCTTGAGACGGTCGAGCCACGCGTGTTGGTGCTCGGCCAGACTGGCGACGCGCAGAGCCTCAACTTGGGCTGCGCTCTGGGTGTAGCGCAGAGTTGCAAAGTCGAGCTGACGGCCGGATAGCAGGTGCGATGCAAGCACTCCTGCCCGCGCCGCAAAGATGCGACGGGCGTTGTCATCAAGACGGCGCTGGGTGAGGTGGCCTTCGAGGCGACGAAAACCGTCGAGCAGCAAGGGCGTGTCGGGGAACAGGGTTGCGGGGACGCGGCGTAAGCCTGAGCCGGTGACGCCGAGGCAGGCGTTGAGCGTGTCCGCCAGCGATGCGTCGCGAGTGTGTAGATTCTCCCGGTAGCTGGATTCTTGCGCTTGCACGCCGTTGTAGGCGCGGGCGACTGCCGCGAAGTCGGTGGCGTGCTCGAAAAGGACGCCGACATCGAAGAGCTGCTTGGCCACCTGCATGACTTCGCCGACATCGCCGCCCAATTTGCGCAGGCGCACTCCGGTTGTCGTAGGCGCGAAAGCGGTGAGTTTGTCGCCGAGCAGGCTCTCGACGGTGGGCAGCGCCACCGTGATTTCTCGGTCAGGAACGAGAAAGGCCGTGCGGATAGGACGCTTCACTATGTCGTGTGGGCAGTGTTCCTCCTGCACCACGTCGAGCAGCACGTAGTCCGCACCGGTCGTCGCGCGTGGGCTGGCGAACCAGAGCTTAAAATGCCGACGCCGAGGCATGGGCTCCCGGCCCGTTGCCGTGCCGCGCACGTTTTCTTCCCAGCGAATAAAGGGCGCGGTTTGGCCGATCCTCGCCACCACATGCTCCAGCTCTTCGTTCGACGCCGGGGAGACGATGTCGATGTCGATGGAGAGGCGACGAATGTCCGGGAGGTGGAGCAGGATACTTGTGCCGCCCTTGAACATGAAGGGCAGCCCGCTTTCGGCCAGATATCCCAACAGAGTCAGTGCGCGCACACACTTTTCGAGCAATCCGGGGTCGCAGTTACCCAAGTTTCGACGCTGTTCGTCCGCCCAAGCTCGGGTGTAAACGTGCTCCGGAAACATGGTTTTATGAGAGGTTAATCAATGCCATTTTTCCTGAAAAATTGGCGTTAGTTAGTTGGCCAAATGGCCTCCCATTTGAGCTTCCTGAAATCCGCAAAACGCTTCACCTCAGATAGTTTCACGCCACCATGCTCGGTGGCTGCCAGCAAGACCTGCCGGGCTTCGGAGCTGTCCATGAGCCCCAATGCTTCGGTTTCAACTAAGAGATCGACAAGGACTTGCTCTGGAGCGGCTTGGTAGTCTTGCGAGGGCGGTTGTTTGGAGTGGGCCGGCCTGAGCACGACCATTTTTTCGCCAGGCCGAACATCGCGAGCAACGGCGTGCTTACCGGGATTGATCGCTACTTCCCAGCCTTGCTCGCGCAGGGTTTCACCGACGGAGTCGAGTGTGTCGCGCGGCACGTAGAGGAAGGCGACTGGCTGGGCCAGCAGGTGGAGCATCCAAGGGTTGAGCTGGGCCGTGCTCCATGCGCAAAAGTCGAGCAATGGCAGGGCCTTCTTGGTGGCGCGGATCAATTTTTGAACCGGCTGGAGGTCGAGCTTGAGTGGCTCGGAGAGGCGCGAATACCAACCACGCCCGGCGTCGTGGATAAGGCCCTGCTTCGTGGCCTCGCTGAGGTAAACTTTGAGGGTATCGTCAGCAAGGGATAGCTCGGCGTCGTTAACCGCGGCTTGGACTTCCGTGAGCGAGAAGTGGGCGCGACGGGCCTTGAGCTTGCCTAGCAGGTCGAAGAACACGGTCTGCTTTCCATCTGCCGGAGTGGATTGGGCGGCCCAGCGTTGGTCTTCCGCGTCCAGACCGTAGAGAGCAGCAACCCGAGCGTCGATTTCCGCTTCGATCTTAGCGATTTGCTCGGTGAGAGCGGCGGTTTCGTCGCGCGCGGCCTCGTAGAGCTTCATGTCCGGCGCACGGCCGTGCAGCTTGCGGGCGCGCTTTGTATACTCGTCAGCCGAGAGTGTCCAAGGCTGCTCAAGCGGATTGCGAGAGTTGCTGTCTGCCGGGTTCAGACCTAAATCGCGGATGAACTGCTCGCTACGGATACGGCGGTTGCCATGTAGGGTTTGAGCCTGCATGGCGAGTTTACCGACCTGATCTCGTTCGTCAGCGGAAGCGCTAGGAATGGGGAGCAGTTCTACATACTGTGATTTAAGGCGAAGGCGTCCGCCTTCGTCTTTGTCTCCCAGCGCCTGGCATACTTCTCTGAAAAATGCCCATGCAACCGATGAATTGAGCACGGCGAGTAGGAACCAGTCTGCAACTCCCACGACAAATCCGGTAGTCTCCGGGTAAAGGCCGCTATCATCGAGGAAGAACCGGCTTTCTTTGCCGATATCGGGATAGAGAATTTTAGATTCAGAAAATAGCTGCTCATAGGCGCGTTGGGGTTGCTGCAACTCCCACCACTTCTGATTCGTCGCGCGATGATCCAGCCCTCTGGGTTTGCCGTTTTTTGGCGGCAAATTGCGGTATTCGCTAAGGTGTTCTAAAATTGAATCGCAGCCATTAAGGTCGATGCCGTGATAAGTGTAGATCAGGTAGCGCCCTCGATAGTGAACCTCAAAGCGGCGGATGTCATCGCCGAAGACCATCGGTTTGATAATCGATGCAGCTCTAGGGCTTTTCGTCTCAAGGCGCTCTTTAGTTTCTTTATCAATTATGAAGGCGTCGTTCAAACCGGTCTTAATTCCGTATCCAAGCTTGCCGCGATATATTTCGCCCAACGGCAGACCGCTACGCTCCATGCGCCCGCGTAGATCGGCGGCAGCACTGGTGGCGAGTCGAGGCTTACCCTCTCCAAACTGATCGGCAGGCACCTCGACACGAAGCCTTTGGAAATGGGTGCGAACGCCTTCGCGATAGCAAAGCGGTAGGTCTTTGACCATGGCCCATGCGGTCGGAGTCGCAGCACGCGGTTGCTTCTGCCAGAGGAAAATCGCCGCGTCAGTGGCTGCAGTGTCGAACACGCCAAGCTCACCGAAATCCATGACCAAGCGAAAAGCCTGCGCATCGAGCAAATGCTGCCGGAGTGATTCTCCGTAACCCGCCCGGAGCCATTTGTTGGACGAGATGAAGGCGGCGACCCCACCCGTCCGGAGCAATTCGTGAGCACGGGCGTAGAAGTAAACGTAGAGATCCGCCCGCTCAGCGTGAACGTGTGGAAAGCGTTTCCGCAAAGTGGGTTTTTGCGGCTTGATCAGTTCCATGCGCACGTAAGGCGGATTGGCGACGACGATATCAAAACCACCTGCCACTGGTTGAGCGGCGAGTTCTTGACCAAGATTAAGTTCACTCGAAAGCGTGGACGATGCGACTGCGGGCAAAAAGACCTCAGCAAACTCCAAGGCCCAGTCGAATGCATCGCTTGGAGCATCGGAATGGAGCCAAATTTTGAGGTCAGCACGCAAACGCTCGGCTTCGGTTTTCAGGCGTTGTTTTTCGAGGCCATGTGCGCGCAGGTAGGCCGCCTTGGTGGCGCGGAATTGAGCGATGACCTGATCGCGCAGGGCACTGGTTTCCCCTAACAATGTCGCAGGGGCCGGCGCGGAAAGCGCGTCGCCGACTTCGATCTTGAAATCGAGGTTGGGCAGCGGCGGCGGCACACTGCCTTCAAACTCCACTACAAGGGCGAGCCAGAGACGGAGTCGGGCGATATTGACAGCAAAGGCGTCCTTATCGACGCCGTAGAGATTGCGCTCAATGATCTGGAGACGGCGATCATAAGCCGTGGTCGCATCAGGCTTCTGTCGTGAAACAAAAAGCCGCGTGCGCAGATCGAGCAATTCGTGAAGCAGGCCAAGCAAGTAGGCACCGGAGCCACAGGCAGGATCGCACACCTTCACCTCAACCAGTGCACGATGGATGGCCTCGGGATCGCGGAGAGTGGACGCGTCTTCCTCGTGGACAAATTTCTCCAAAGCGACTCGCGGCTCGGCCGGGCAGTGATCGGCTAGGTATTCAACCAACGCAGCGCGGCCCATGAAAGAGACGATGGGCTTGGGCGTGTAGTAGCTGCCTTGTTCGTGGCGGCCGGTGACGAGTTCCTCAAACACCTTGCCGAGCATCTCGGGATCGACGGCGACCTGGATTTCGAGCGGCGTGCTTTCGGCGACCGTGAAGTTGTAACGGGAAAAGAGACCGCTCTCAGGATCGAGGATGAGCGCGATGGCCTCGTCTGGCACGCGGAGCTTCGGGAGACGGTCGGTGCCGTCCTCGGCGAACTCGAAGAGACCGCCGTTCAGGTAGGGCACCGAACCAAAGCGCGGATCGACAGAGCTGGCTGGACGGTCGGCTTGGTTGAGTCCCTCGAAAAAGAGTGGTGTGAGTCGGTCGGCGTAGAAGTTGGCCGAGGCAGAGGACGTGCGACGCTTGGCAGTGTAGTCATTCCAGAGCGCGGCGAGATAGTCGGTGCGCTGGCCAAAACGAAGCCAACCCTTACGCTCGACGAAGGCCAAGAACATGAGCCGGTTGAAAAGACGCTGGGTGAAGAGGCGTAGCGGCTCTTTATCCGGAAGGGTCGGGCGAACGTGATTCTCGACGGCGTCGAATATGCGACCGTAGTCGCGGTAAAATTCTTTGAAGAGCGGCTCTACCTTGAATGCCTCAATAAGATCGCCGAGCTGTGCTCGGACGCCGAGGGAGCGCAGCAATTCAAAGCGTTCAAGCGCGGTGCGGCAGGGCTGGCCGGGGCCAAAGAGATAAGTGTAGCGGCGTGGGGCCGTCTCGTTTTGCTCCAGCTGACCGTCGGCCGAGAATGCGTTAGTGCGGGCGGCGAAGGAGAATCGGTAGTCGGGGTGATCGGGAGAGTCGCCGACAAAGAAGGCGAGCACGGCATCGGCGGAGGGCGAGCCGATGAAACGCGCAACCAGCTTGCGCAGGCCAACACGATTGCGCTGCAAGTCCACCTGGCCAGAGACTCGGACTTCCAACACGGCGACCGACCGGTCTCCAGCGAGGGGGATGCGGGCCAACTGAACGGCGGAGGCAACGGCGTCGGCGGAGAAGTCGAGAGCCTGCGGGCGAGCAAAAACCTGGATCGCGGGAAGGAAAGACGGCAATGCAGCAAGCCAACGCGAACGGTCGTAGGGGGATTGAAGAAGAGAGCGGAATTGGTCGCGGGTCATGCGCGGGACGGATGGTCGAAAGATTCGGTAATGATGATCTCAGGCTCCGTCTCAGCACGACGGATGGCCTCCGTAGCACCGACGCCCTGACTCTCCATATCCTCGAGCTTATACTCACGAAGAATTTCAAAGAGCTTGTCGGCCAGGACGGCAGGGGTGACTTTCACCTTCTTCGTGTCGCGCTGGAGCTTGTTGATTTCACGCTGGAGGCTGGCGTAGCGGGCACGAGCGAGGGCCAGCTTGGCGAGCCGTATGAGGCGACGCTCTTCGTCACTGATAAAATCGAAGGCGAGGAAGCCGTCCACGAAGTCACGGGCGCGCTTTTCGTTGGGACCCTGCTTCATCTCGACTGCTAGTGGCGCAAGCGCATCCGCGACGACCGCCTCGCGGAAGGCAGCGGTGGCGCTGTTGACTTGTGCGTGGTGATCCTGATGGAGCGCGATGGCTGGCTCGTTGATGTTGGTAGCGCGGAACTCCTGGGCGGCCTCGGTGAAGCTAATTTCTTCTGGAGCGGTATCAGGGCGGACGCGGTAAAACGCATCACGATGTGCGTTGCGGATGAAGCCGACAGTGCTGCGAACACGGGTGGAGTCGGCGCGACCTACGCGACAGCGGGCGGGAAGTTTGGCAATGCGGCGGAACTGCTCTGGATGCTCGGCGCGGAATCGACGCAGTTCCATGAGGAGCGTGAGGCGTTCGTCGCGCTCCGTTTCCTCTGGGCTCTTGTCGAACAAACCGAAGGTATCGACTTCTTCGTCCGTAGAGTAGATCTGGCTGTCCTCGCCGAGAGCGGAGTGGAAAGCCTGGAGCTTCATGATAGCCTTCTTGCGCAGCTCGATGTCGTCATCGACGCGAGAAGTGGGATAGAAGTTGTAGATGAAAACGCGCGGTGCGAGGGAACCGATGCGGTTGACGCGGCCGATACGCTGCATGAGCCGGGTCGAGTTCCAAGGTGTGTCGTAATTGACGATGATATTGGCGCGATGGAGGTTCACGCCCTCGGCGAGCACTTCGGTGGCAATGATGAGGTCGTAGTCGTCGCGGCGCTTGCCGGAGTAATTGGCGTCGAAGTTGGCGCGAATATCCTCCCGGCGTGCGCTGCGGTTGCCGGCGTCGATGGTCAGAACACGGTCGATGCCAGCGATGGAAAGGCGCTTCGTGAGGTAGTCCGTAGTCTCGCGGGATTCGGAGAAGACGACGAGCTTGCCCTCGCGGTTGATCTCACGATTGAGCAATTCATCGCGCAGACGGCGCAAGAAGAGGTCGAACTTGGGGTCCTGATTGGAGGCAACGACTTGCTCCCAGTCGGCGAGTATGGGCGCGATACGTTCGAGATCACGGCGCAGCCCGGCGAGAAGGTCCTCGGAGAAATCTTCAGGCTTGCAGACTTCGATAGTGGGATCGGCGTCCTGTTTTTCGGCGACGAGGGAGACAAGTTCCTCCTCGCGGCCTTCGAGGATGAGCTGATTCACCGGCAGGTTGGGCGCGATATAGACGGTGCCGCGTTCGAACATGCCGATCATGACACGAGTGGCGTCGCGGAAACGACGGAGCGAAGACGTGAAAGCAAAGAAGGAACTATCGAGACGCTTCACCAGCAAAGTGCGCATGATGGTGGCGAGCTGCTGGGAGATGCGATCGGCGTTCTGGTATTTCTGTTTCAGGTCGGCGCGCAGGAATGTCAGGGCGCGATAGCGGTTGTAGGTCAGGCTCGTGGGCGTGCCCGTGGTCAGTAACTGGACCGTCCGGTCGTAGAGCGACTCCAGCTCGGGTGTGAGCGGATAGAGGATATGGCGGGGCCGCTCGATCTGGGGAAACTGGATTCCCTGTTCTTCGAGGTCGCGGCGGTAGTCCTCGTTGTCGTGTAGATCGGTGCGTGTGCGCCTGACGATGATCTCGCTGATAACCCTGGTGCGAATGCGTTCGTAAATCGCAACAACCGCGCGGCGCGCGGCCTCGACGTTTGGCTCACGCTTGGCATCACGGAACTCGCGTTCACGTTGCGCGAAAAAATGCTGGAGATTGCCGACAGTGAGGGTGGAGCGCTTGAGGTCCTGGAAGAGGGCGAGTTGGTTGCGGATGTCCTGCGGAGCGTTGTTGAGCGGAGTGGCAGAAACCAAAATTACCTTTTTCTCTGCGAGGGAACCGTCCGGGAGTTTGCGCAGCGTGCCGCATTTGCAGAGCCGCTGCAGTTCATCAAAAGCCTCGGCAGTATCGTTGCGAAACTTGTGTGCCTCATCGACAATGATGAGGTCGTATTTCTGAGGATTGCGGACCTTGTGCAGCGAGCCGTTGGTTTCGATGTCGCAGTTATCGAGGCGGAAACGGTCTTTCGTTTCTCGCCAATTGTCCTCCAGCGCTGGCGGACAGATAACCAAGGTGTGGGACCGATGATCGGGGAAGCCGTTATGGAAAAAGAATTTTCGGGCGATGAGGCAGGCAATGACGGTTTTACCCAACCCGACCACGTCCGATAGGAAGAAGCCATTGTGCTTCTCAAGGAGTCGGTAGCCGTTGTTCACAGCGTCGATCTGGTAGCTCAGGCGCTTGAAGCCATCGGGAAGATCGGAGAGGGCGTTGGGGTCGTAATCGACGGCGGGGCCAAAGTATTCGGTGAGGAGCTTATAGTATAGTTCGTAGGGTGTGATGGTGGTCGCGAGATAGGTCGAATCGCGGACCGCAAGCACCGTCTTGGGGAGCACATCGACGGATTCAGCCCAGAGTTTTTCGAATTCGTCAGAGGCAAATTTCACGTCATCATAGTCGTGAAGCAGGACGTTGAATTCGTAGTTACGGGACTGCTCCTCGACGCCGAGGCCGGCGGCGGTGAGGTTGGATGAGCCGGTGATGACCGCACCTGGCTTATGCTCGCACCAACCAGACGGGAGAAAGATGTAGATCTTAGCGTGGAGGCGCTTTGTCGGATGCGCTTTGATTGCTAGCTTCCCGGACACGACATCGTCGACGAAGCTCAAGATGCCGGCCTCAACGTCAGGGCGATACTCGGCTTTCTGAATGTCGGTTTTTAGACGATTTTGGAAATCGTCCAAAGCCTTGGCCGGGTCAGCGAGAAAAAGGAGGCCGCGCTTGTGATAGTCGGCGACGATTTCGTCCACATCGATGCCAACAAGGATTCGAACCTGCGGAACCTTAGACAGGTGTGGACGTAGGGCAAAGTAGCCTGAGGCGCGGAGGTAACCAACGAGTGCGTCGAAACGCTGAATGTCGGGGTTATGGCGAAACACACCCTCCAATTTCGCAAACAGGGTGTTCGCGCCGGCGTTGGTGAAAAAACGGGTAGACATACAGCTATCGAAGAGCGGGATCGGGGATTTGGGACTTATCTGGTGCCGTTCGTTGAGCTAGGTAGGCTCCAATATCGGTTAAGGCGCGAATGTTAATCCCGGCGGGAACGATTAGCTGCGGAGCAGACTCAAGTTCATAGGGGACCACGACGACCACTTCCTCGCACCGCATCAATTGGCTGATCAAGGTGGCGATGCCCAAAGACTTCTCAAAATCACGGGCTACATTGAATTTGCATTCGAGGGCAAGGCGGCGGCCGTCAGCCTCAATAAGAAAATCAACAGAGGCGATGCCTTCGCATACGTCGCGCCGGTATGTGAGGTTAGCCTTGTCCAGCTCACGGGCGACCGCGTTTTTGAAGGTGATTGCCTGGGTGCGAGCTTCGAGCCAGCGCTCGACCCTCTCGCGTTCTTCGCTGTCGTTCTTGGGGTCATCGGGGATTGGCTCTTCCTCCGCACTTTCGGACACTCCTGCGAACGCGCGGAGCAGCCTTTGAGAGTCCTCCTGATTTTGGCAAAGCCGCTTCATTAGCCGCGTCAACGTGACTTGCTTCGGCCTGGAGTGGCCCTTGAGGATTCGGCTCAATGATGTCTCACTCAAACCGATGTCCGCCGACAGTTGGACACCGGTGAGGGCATGCTTTCGCATTAATGTGCGGATGGTATCGCCGAGAGGGTTCAAACAGTAAAAATTAAGGCTAACTTAAATTTATCATCGACTTTTCGAGGTAATGGTCAAGCCTCTTAAATCAGACGTGGAATTCCTAAACGACAACCTCAAGAGCAGTTCGATGGCTAGAGGCCTCTCTCTGAGTGGCCAGCGGGCTTGGCATCTGTGGTTGTCCTAATCCCCCATGCTCTACGATAAGGCCCAAGAGTGGTTAGGTTGGCCCGGCCGCGATCAGGCATTCGATCCGGAAGGCGGCAGCCCTGCAATGACAGCAGAGTTCGCCAAGAAGAAGATCGGTGGCGCTCTGCAGCTGGCCCACCCGGGAGTCGAGGTGAACGTAGGCATCCTAGCACCAAACTCTCGGGCCGATAACTCCGAGGCTCCCCTCGCCTTGGTCTGCGAGTTCCCCCGCGGAGCATCGGATGCGGAGCTGGCATTGGCGCACCGTCTGGCGTGGAATTTCTCGCGCACCACGCTCCTTATCACCCTTGAGCCCTCCCGCCTGATTGCCTGGTCATGCCTACAAAATCCGCAGCAGGCCGAATCGTTGCGTAAGGTTGTCGAGGTGAATGAGGCAACGGCCGAAAGCGATCAGGACGAAATTCGGAGCCTCCTGCATTGGATCGGGCTCGTCACTAATCAGATTCAGCAGGAACGTCCCAAGCACTTCCCGGCAGATGGTCGGGCTGATGCACTGCTTCTAAAGAACCTGCGGTTCGTAAGGCAGAAACTCATCAAGGAAGGACTGTCTCCAGAATTTTGTCACGATCTGCTAGCCCGGATCATCTTCACGCAATTTCTCTTTCACCGAAAAGACAGTGATGGAACGCCGTTTTTTAGTTCCACGGTCCTGAATCGATTAGTCAGCGAGAATGTCCTGAGCCGTTCCCATGACAGCCTGGCTTCAATTCTGAAAAGTAAGCAGGATACTTACTCGCTGTTCCGGTGGATGGATGCGCGTTTCAACGGCGACCTTTTTCCCGGGAAGAGTGATGAGGATGAAGTAGCGAAGGAAAATGCATGGAATCTTGAGAAGGCGGCGGTCTCTAAGGATCACCTGAATATCCTGGCCGAATTCATTTCCGGCACGATTGATGTTAAGGATCGGCAGTTACGGCTGTGGCCCGAATATTCCTTCGACACTATCCCGCTGGAATTCATCAGCAGCGTTTACGAGGAGTTTCTTAATGAGAGGAAATTCCAGAATAAGGCGTATTACACGCCCTCCCACTTGGTCGATTACGTGCTGGATGCGGTATTGCCCTGGCAGGGGCAAGATTGGGATTTGAAGATTCTGGACCCTTGCTGTGGTTCTGGAATTTTTCTCGTGAAGGCGTTTCAGCGTTTGATCCATCGCTGGAGGAAAGTCCACAAGCGCGAGCCCTTGGTCACGGATCTACGGCCCATCTTGGCGAATAATCTGGTGGGCGTTGACAAGGACCCCGAAGCAGTCCGCGTCGCCTGTTTTAGCCTCTACCTGGCTATGGCCGATGCCATCGAGCCCAGGCACTACGTCACTCGCGGAGACAACTCGAAGGTGTTTCCATTTTTGCGCAGCAAACGGCTTCATCCGCACGATTTCTTTGATGAAACCCACAGTGGGTTCACGACCCATGCCGACAGTGACAGCTTTGATTTGGTTGTCGGTAACGCACCGTGGGGTGACGGCTCGAGCTCCAATCGCGTGAAGCGAAAAAAAGGAGAACCGGTCGGCGAGAAGCAGAAGAAACCGCTTCCGACTGCGGCCGAGACTTGGGCAAAGTCAAATGGGTGGCAGATCGTCAACAACGACATCGGTCCGCTATTTTTAGCGAAGGCAGCAGCGTTGGTGAAGGAATCTGGTCGTGTTGCGATGATTAACACGGCGTCGATTTTGTATTGGCGAGACGAGTCCGCGCATGATCTCAGGTCCAAATTATTTCTCTCTTTCTCTTTCGATGAGGTAACCAATCTTTCCGCACTCAGGCGTGAGCTTTTCCCTCAAGCAATCGGACCATCCTGCACCTTCGTTTACGGAAAGAAAGCTGCGAAGCCTGAGGCTAGCTTTTACTATTATGTGCCGAAGCCGTTGAGGTTGTCCCAAACAAGGGGCAAACAGGTGCGACATGGTTTCACAATCGAACCCCAAGACGTTAATACGCTCACGCACGAAGAGGCTGCCGATAACCCGTGCATTTGGTCTGTGCTGGCCATGGGCGGGCGACGAGACCTGAATTTGGTGAGGCGCTTGCGTTCCTATCCCACCCTCAAGAAGCTAGAAAAACAAGGCGTCTTGCTTACCCGGAACGGGGTGCTGGAGGGGGATAAAGGTAAGCTGTTAGTCAATGAACTGGAGGACCCGCAAGAACGTCGCTACTTGTCCGATCCCAAATTTCCGTTTGAAGGATTTTTGAGGCTGGATGCGCGGAAAATTTCGAAGTGGAAATCACCTCGGATCGACTCCAAGGGTTCGACGGATTTCGAGGCATTCAAGGCCCCGCAGTTGCTGATAAAAAAGATTCTTCAGGCGAAGACCTTGCGGCTCCAATCTGCGTTGGTTGAATCTGGGCGCGACAAGTGGGGAGTGGTTTGCAAGGAGTCTTACGTCACTGTTCGTGAACTTTCCGCCAAGCCGGACCAAATTCAGCGTGCATGGGTAGCTCTCAACAACAGCTACATCGCGCCTTACTTTTTGACCCTGACTACTAATATCGGTGTGTATATCACGAAGGCATCGGTTGATGATTTGCTGTCAGTCCCGTTGCCCAAAGAGCCGGTTGATGTTGAGGACGTTTCTAGTATGGAGCGATTGGACGAGATCGCCAAAGCATCCTACTCGCTCACTACCGCTGAGTGGCAGTTGATCGACGATTTTCGAGAATACACCTTGCCGGATTCTCTTCGGAAAACTCCCGGAAAAGGGAGGCAGCCCACGCTAAGAAAATCGGAAAGGACCGCTGTCGAGCCCGAGTTATTCGGTTATTGCGAAACGGTGCTGCGTGCGGTCAAGGCGACCTTTGGTGAGAGCCGCGCCGCCTCGATGACGATCTACAGTGAAAATGGTTCCGCTCGACTTCCTGTCCGCATGGTCACCGTGCATCTTAACAAAGTCGCCCAGAAGGGCGTGAGTATCGAAAAAATCGATTCAAGCGCGCTATTCGACGAATTAAAGAAGTTCTATGATGAACAGCTTACCCTAAAAACGCGCCGGTCGATGATCGACGGCGGTTTGGGTTTTCAGCGTGTCGCATATCTCGTCCGCTCTGATCAGAAAGGTGGCGTAAGCCTGACGTTGATAAAACCAGATGAACGGCGGTATTGGCTCCGTTCCATCGCCATGAGGGATGCCGACCAAGTCGCTTCGCTCTTATTTAAGGCAGCGGACAAAAAGAGATAACCCCCATGTCACGCTGCCCGACTCTCGATTCTCTTCTCTGGCCTGCAGACGAACCTGCGCAAGAAATGGCCTCTGAGTGGGTCGATGGGATGACGGCTCAGGCATTGGACTATACTTGGCGGGGCTTCGATAGCCTAGTTAAAGGGCACCTGCACAAGATCGATTTTTCCGTGAAGATTGAGCAGTTGGAACGCAGCCTCACAGCAAATCACTTTGCGGAAATTCAGAAAATCTGGGCGAAGGAGACCGGCGGAGAGTCTTCATTTTATCCGCACCATGAAGACCCCGAAATGGAAACGCGAAAATCAGCATCGTCGAAGCCACCTGCTTACGACCTCGCTTTTGTCTGCGATGCTAATCGCCGCTTTATCTGGCCGATGGAGGCTAAGGTGGTGGAAACACCAGGAGCACTTGCCCCTTACTTGGGCGACGTGGCGAAATTCGAGAGCGGAGTTGCGGCTCCGCTAACCGGAGTCGGCGGCCTTATCGCGTATCTGCGAAGTGGCTCCACAGCCGACTTCTTCGCAAATCTGCAAAAGGCCATGAAGCAGGGGTTGAGAGAATTTCCCTCAAGCCCCGCACGGGCCCATAGAACGTCTTTGCACGACAGGACCATAGCCCCGAGGCTCTTACTTCATCACATGGGCATGGTGTTGGCGTAAACGCCTACGGCCCAGTTCGGATGCTGGAGCGTTGCGAGGCCGAAACTCTGAGGCTGTTTTGTTCTGAAAGACGCTGAGTTGATCGACTTACTAGAGTCCTTGCAGTCGTTTCATCACCCGACTCCACAAATGCTTTCACCTCATGCTTCGTGCGGATGTGGTCCGCTGGCCCCATTTCCTTCACGCGGAGCCGCTCGGTGATCAGCCGGACTGCATCGTTCTCCTTCCGGAGGGCGAGCAGGGTTTCCACGGTGATTTCTTGGCTGGGCTTGGGGTTCATCGAACGCAAAACGAGTGTGAGGGGTTAGGAGGGACGTAGGGAGACTTTTTTGAAGCCATTCGTGCAGTGACGCACAACAGCGGTGTGATCGGGCAGGCCCCGGAACTCGTGCGGCTTGATCCGATACTCCTCCACCCGCTGGTAGGTGTGGGCCGTATGGTCGAGATGCACGGTCCGGGTGGCACGCTCAACCCAGTGTTTCCCTAGCGCATTCGCGCACCGGAGAGCGTCGGCCTCGGACGCGGCCCGATACATCACGAGGTTCTTAAGATTGAGGGCCAGGACCTCGGCTTGTTCCTTCGTTTGCGGCGGAATCAACGACTCGAAGGCCTGGGCGGACACCACCAGCATGAGCATGCAATCGCGGAGCCGGTCGATGACGTTGAAGTCGCTGGTGCCGTCGTGGCTGGCCGTGATGGCGTTCTGAAACTCATCCCCCACGTAAACGAGCTGGTTCAAGGCATACTTCTGCCACGGGGGCAGCGCGTAGCGCCGGAGGGCGTGCCGGTAGAGGAGCAGCTTCACCACCGTGAACACATACTGCCGCTCCGTGGTGTAGTCTTGGGGCACGTCGATGCAGAAGATTTTGCCCCGGTCCACGTCGGCCATGGTGCAGGTATCGGGCTCGTTGGAGCTGAAAATTTCAGCGATTTCCGGGGTGCCGAGGTATTCGAGGTAGTTTTGGGAGGTGCCGATCTCGCCGGCACGCTGCTCCTTCGCCTCGTGCTTCAGGTAGGTCTGCTCCAAGGTCTCGGCGAGGCGGATACGGCGCTCGGTCGGCTCCAGTTCGGTGAGCTTATCCAGCGCGGCCTTCAGCTCCCGCTCCGACGTCAGCAGGTCGTAGGCGTTGGTCGCGGTCGTGGGTCGGCCGATGTCGGCGAGCAATTCAAAGGCCCGCCCGATGTGGGCGGCGCCCTTCACTTTGAAGAAGCCCTTTTCATCCTTCGGATTCAGCGCGGCGGCCGTATCGACCAAAATCCGCGCCCGGGTCGTGAACGGCAACCGGGCGTCGCCCGTGACATTCAGACGGTGGATCGCCTTGCCTGGCTCCCCGACCAACCGCGGACGAAGGCGGATGATGTCGTGCTCGCGGCCATACTTCTTCGCGAGCCATTCGAGGTAAAACCACTCGTCGCCCTTGTTCGCCATGACCACGCCGCCGAGCGTGGGATTGCGCCGCATCAGGTCGGCGAGCAGGCCGTTCATACCGGAGGTTTTGCCAGAACCGGTGTCACCGGAGAAGAAGAAGTGCCGGTTGGCCTTGTCCCGCGTCCACCTGAATCCGGCGAACGCCAGCACGATCTGCCACCGGTCCGCCACTACCTTGCCAGCGGGGTCGCGCACGTAGCGGCGATGGTCGGCGTAGTAGAATAATCCGCCCGCCAGCACGCACAGGACGGCCCCGACAACGTATCCCCAAGGTGAGGGCAACCGGCTCGCCCCGAACAGACCGGAGGCGGAGATCGCGAGGGCAAAAGGGAGCGCAAGCGGGAGGCGCAGCCCCGGTTCGTTGTGGCGGAGATTTCGCTGAATCAGCCATCCCGCAATGCCCAGAAACAGGGCGGAAATGGCGAACGCAGCCACCGTGATGGCCTGCGGATCGTGCAGCCATTGGCGCATCAAAACGTGAGGTGCCGGGAGCGTTTTCATCACCGATCGTGCGGAGAACGAAGCGCGCTTTCGCCGAATCCGCGAGGCGGCGACCCTACCGAAAAAAGGGTAGCTCGGCCGGTCCCGCGCGTATTTGGCCGATCTGTGAAAGCTCGACGGCCCGATCCCAACGAACTCGTTAGGGTATTGCGTCTGTGGCCAAACAAGCGCGGGGGATTTTCGCCGACCTTCCCGGCTCATCGTAGCCGCTGATGTCCGCCAACGAAGCGGAGGACTACCGTGCGACCGGTAGGCCCGCTACCCCGGAATCGGGAGGGGCGCTCCGTTGAGGTGGGAGAGGTGTTCGGGCGTGATGATGGCATGATCACCGTGGGAGTCATTCGAAACGGGGCCACCTACCTTTCGCATCACCTGCGGAAAAACGACTACTGGTCGGAAGGCGAAAAAGAGGTGCGCGGCGAGTGGATCGGCGAAGGTGCCCGGGCGCTCAGCCTGACGGGACCGGTCACCGACAAACCATTCGAGGCCCTGCGGCAGAATCGGCATCCGGGGACCGGCGAAGCGCTCACCGCCCGGGATCAGGCCAACCGGGTCGCGTTCTTCGATGTGCAACTCTCCGCACCGAAGGACGCGAGTGTGCTGGCGATGGTCGGCGGCGATGAGCGGGTCCGCGAAGCGTTCGTCGAATCCGTGAAAACGGCGCTCGCCGAAATGGAGCGCTTCGCGGCGGTGCGTGAGCGGCGCGGCGAAGCGGCCGGAACGGAAGCCTTCCGCCTCACGGGGAATTTCGTCGGGGCGCTGTTCTTCCATGACGCGAGTCGCGACCTCGATCCGCAGTTGCACGGGCATGCGGTGCTCGCGAATGCGACGTGGGACGCCGCGCGCAACGAATGGCTCGCGCTACAACCCGTCGAGATGCTGCGCGCCTCGGCGTATCTGCGGCAGGTCATGTATCGCGAGCTAGCCTCGCGGCTGCGGTCCCTGGGCTACGAACCGTATGAGATGAACTCGAAGGGCTTCGCCGTGCGCGGGGTCGAGCACCTGCGCGAGCGCTTCTCGAAGCGCACCCGGCAGGTGCAACGCCTGGCGGAGGAGTTTGCGGCGAACAAGGGGCGCAAGCCGACGAAGCGGGAGGTCGAGATTCTTGTCCGCGAGTCACGCGAGGACAAACTCACGGAAATCTCCACACCAGCCGTGCGGGCGAAGCAACGCGCGGAGTTGAACGCCGACGAAGCACGCGCGCTCGACGGGCTTGTCCACGCCGCGCGCCAACAAGCACCGCGCATGCAGTTCTCGCATGGTAACGCGCGGTCAGTCCTCGAAGCGGCGCTGCGCTATGTTTACGAGCGCAGCAGTGTTGTCCGCGAAGGTGAGGTGCTGAACGCCGCGCTCGAACTGCACCCGGATTTCTACCGCTGGCGCGAACTGCGCGAGGCGCTCGACGTCCACCCGGATGCGATTCGTAAAGACGGCGAGATGAGCCTGCGGCCAATCCGGCGCGAAGAGGACGCGGCGGTGCAGCGCGTGTGCGCTGGTCGCAACCAACGCTTCCCATTGGGCGATCCGACGCAGCTTCCGCCAGAACTGACCGCCGGCCAGCGTTCGGCCGCGACCGCGCTGCTCGAAAGCCGGGACTTCCTGAGCGTTCTGATCGGCGACGCCGGCACGGGCAAGACGACCGTGTTGACGGCCATCGAACGCGCGCACCTCGGGGCCGGCGGCACTCGCTTCCTCCCGCTCGCCCCGACCACCCGGGCACGGGATGCCCTGCTGGCCAGTGGCCTGGAACAGGCGGACACGGTGCAACGCTTCCTCGTCAGCGAAACGATGCAGGCACAGGCGGCCGGCAGGGTTGTGTTGATCGACGAAGCCGGGCTCCTTTCGACGCAGCAACTGGATCAGGTCACGCGGATCGCGACCGAGGTCCGCGCGCGGCTGCTGCTCGTGGGTGACACGAAGCAGCATTACAGCGTGCAGCGGGGCGACGCGCTCCGAAACATCATCCGGCACGCCGGGACGCCGGTTGTGCGGCTCGCTGAAGTCCTGCGCCAGCGCAACGAGGCGGACCGGCGCTTCAGCCGCCTCCTCGCCACCGGAGCCGTCGGCGAGGCCTTCGGCTTTGCCGACCGGCGGGGTTTGATCCGCGAGGCGGCGGACGACAACGCCATGTTTGCCCAGGCGGCGGAGCATTACGTGAGCAATCGGGTGCGTGGGATCGAAACGCTCGTGGTGATTCCCTTCTGGGAGGAAATCGAGCGATTCAACGCGCAAGTTCGGCCCGCGCTCCGTCAGGCGGGCCTGCTGGGCGAAGCCGAGGTCACGCGCGAGGCCGTGAAACCGCTCACGTGGACGGAGGAGCAGAAGATCCACTGGGACCAATATCGCCCCGGCGACCGGCTGCTGTTCGCCCGGGATACGCGCTTCTTCAAGCGAGGGGTCGCGGCGGAGGTCATCGCCGTCCTGCCCGATGGTCTGCGGGTGCGCGGCCCCAAGGGCCGCGAAGCGAAGATCACCCGCAAGCATCGGGCGACCTTCGAAGTGGGCCGGACGCAATCGCTCGCCGTGTCCGTGGGCGACCGGCTCTTGATTCGCGGGCGGGAAGACGACGCGGGATTCGCGAACGGCGATTTCAAGGAAGTGGCGAAGGTCGATCCGAAAGCGGATCGCATCGTATTCACCGATGGGCGGGAGCTGCCGAGCACATTTGCCGCGTGGACCTACGGTCATGCGCTCACGTCCTACCGCTCGCAGGGCAGCACGTCGGAGGAGTCGTTGCTGGTGTTGGGCGAAGTTGCCGTGCGGGCGCTGGCGCGCCGCCAATTCTATGTCGGCAACACCCGTTATCGGGGCGCTCATGCCATCTATCTCTCCAACAAGGCGGAAATCCTGAACCGGTTGGCCCGGCCCGATCCGGGCCGGGAACTGGCCACGGAGTTCATGGCCCGGCACCGTCTCACGCTCGATGAGCGGCTTGCCCCGCGAGCCACACGCGGCCTGCGGGCCGGCGTGCGGGAAGCTTGGCACAGCACCGTCAGGAAGCTGCGCGGGCTCGCGACGGCTCAGGGTGAAGGGAGGAAGGCGTGATGGAACGCTCTCCGCTCAGAAAACCGAAGCTGTATTTCGATGCGGGCGCAAACCCGAGCCACGTCACGTTCGATGATGGCAAGGATCAGCGCCGGAATCTGCCGTGGATGCACTATGTCGAGGCGCGCTGGGACTACGCGGAACCCGATACGATCAAGATCGAGATCGGCGATTGGCTGGTGATCGTGCGCGGCCACAACCTCGCGCCCCTGTTCCTGGCGATTGAGGAACACAGCTTGGTGCGCGTGCGCGCGCAACCGGAGTTGCAAGCGGATCGTGAGCACGAAGCCGATACGTTCGCCGTCGAGATTCGGTTTACGAAGCCACCGGCGAATCCTTTCGGGAAGAGGCCACCGGTTCAGCTCGAACTCGACACGGGCTAGTGCGCGGCACCCGCCTCTCTACAGCCCGTTCGCCATGATCCTTTAGTGGACCGGTTTCCGGTTCCATCGGTTGTCCTACCCTTTTTTCGGTAGGGCCGGTTCCTTGCGGCGAAATCGGGCTTGGTCCTTTTGGAGGCCAGCCCGGTTTCTCCGCTGTTCACCGGCGGAGAAACACCGGGCGGGATTCGGCCCCCATAAGCGCCGGCATCAAAACGGAGAGCAACATGACAACCTTGGTCCACCTAACGCCCTATGTGGCGTTCTGTCTCGGTGTGGCGATGATGATGAGGGCGCTGCACCTGTATTCGGAAAGCCGGCCGCAGACGCCGGTCAGCTCGTGGCAGAAACTGGCGGTGTGGTTCGGCGCCATGCTGGCCTGGCCGACGCTCGCCCATGCGCAAGCGGTCGATCTGCGCACCGCCACGGAGGCGGGCAACGCGATCATCATGTATCTGAGCGGGACGTTCGCCGCGGTCGGCATCGTGGCAGCCGGTGTCGCCATGATGATGGGCCGGCAGTCCATCGCGAAATGGGCCTTCGCGGGCGCCATGGTGAGCGGGCTCGCCTTCGCCATCGTGCGCACGATGTGGAGCAACATGGGGATCGAAGCCTCCAACGTCGGCACCTTCTCGCCCTGATCGAAACCGGCTCCGCGTCCCATGCATTCGACGCATCTCAACGAGCACGACGCCAACCAGGGCGCGCAGTCCTCCGGGGAGTTCCTCGGCATGACCGGGAACTCCGGCTGGTATCTACTGGGCTCCGGGGGCGCGACGATCCTGATGGTAATCTTCCTGTGGGGAATCTTTGGGGTATCGCTGCTGCTGTGCCTGCTGGTGGGCGTCGTGCTTTGCGCGCTGTCGGTCACGTATGTGTTCACGCTGAAAAACAACAAGCCGGAGCACTATGATACCGACTTCTTCGAATCTGCGTTGGTCGAATCGGGCCTGCTCTCCTTCCAATTCGGCCCGCGCGCCCGGCGGCCGGCGAATCCCTTCGCCGCCGCCGGGTCGCCGCTGGCCACCGAGCTGGACGTGCGTGAATCGGCGGTGCGCTCACGTCGAGCGGGTCTCGGAATGGCCCGTCATTCCGGCGCGAACGCTCGCCCGGTTGGGGAGATGACCGGCCACAAGGACGCCGAACCGAAGAAGCGTGAGCAACCCGTGGTCGCACGCGCCGACTACGAGCGGTTGGAGGAGCAACTCACGGTCACGGAGGACATGCTGGAAGAAGCGTTGGCAGAACGTGGGGAGGAAGTGGCATGAGAATCGAACCCGCAGACGGCTA
>Ga0182740_1000845_pt1 | contig 24721 bp, 28 predicted proteins | sample eDN5th37CKraftBY_FD_128872 | JGI IMG/M metagenome (GOLD analysis project Ga0182740, IMG submission 128872) | Enriched backyard soil microbial communities from Emeryville, California, USA - eDNA 5th pass 37_C Kraft BY (version 2) (version 2) | ecosystem: Environmental > Terrestrial > Soil >...
AGATACGCGGCGAACGCGCCCATCATGTATTGGGCGCCATGCGCGAAATTGATGATGTTGAGCATGCCGAAGATGACGGCAAGCCCGAGCGATAGCAGCGCGTAGAACGAGCCGTTGATCAGCCCGATCAGGAGCTGGCCGAACAAAGCCTGCGAAGGGATGCCGAAAATCTCGAACATGAAGCTCTCTCGTGAAAACGAGGGGCGGGTTCCGCCCGCCCCTCGCAACGATCACAGGGCGATCAGCTCTTCACGAGCGGGCAGCCGCCTTCCTTGAGCGGGCGGAACGCTTCTTCCGCCGGGATGGTGGCGCGCAGCTTGTAGAAGTCGCCGGGCTTCTTCGATTCCGACGGCTTCTTCACTTCGAAGAGATAGGCCGGATGGATCTTGCGGCCATCCTGACGAACGATACCCTTGCCGAACAGCACGTCGTCGGTCGGCATCTTCTTCATTTCCGCGACGACCGCGGCGCCGTCCTTCGACTGCTTCAGCGCGGCAACCGCCTTGAGGTAGTGCAGCGTGCTGGAATAGACGCCGGCATGGATCATGGTCGGCACCTTGCCGTTCGGGCCGCCCGCCGCGTGCCAGCGCTTGGTCCATTCACGGTTGGCGTCGTTCATGTCCCAGTACCAGGTCGCGGTGAGCACGAGGCCCTGCGCCGTCTCCAGACCAAGCGCGTTGACGTCGCTCGAGAACACCAGAAGACCGGCAAGGCTCTGGCCGCCCTTCACGATGCCGAATTCGGCCGCCTGCTTGATCGAGTTGATGGTGTCGCCGCCCGCGTTCGCAAGACCGATCACCTTCGCCTTCGACGACTGCGCCTGCAGCAGGAACGATGAGAAGTCCGAGGTATTGAGCGGGTGCCGGACCTTGCCGAGCACCTTACCGCCGTTCTTCTCGACGACCGCCGCGGTGTCGCGCTCGAGCGCGTGGCCGAACGCGTAATCGGCGGTCAGGAAGAACCAGGTATCGCCACCCGTCTTCACCATCGCCTTGCCGGTGCCGTTCGCCAGCATCCAGGTGTCGTAGGCCCAGTGGATCGTATTCGGATTGCACTTCGCGCCGGTGAGATCCGACGAGGCCGGACCGTTGGCCAGGAAGACCTTGTTCTTGTTCGCCGCGACCTGGCTGACCGCGAGCGCGACGCCCGAGTTCGGAATGTCGACGATCATGTCAACGCCGTCGGCATCAAACCACTTCGTTGCGATCGACGAGCCGACGTCCGGCTTGTTCTGGTGGTCGCCCGAGACGATCTCGACCTTGATGTTCGGATGCGTCTTGTTGAAGTCCTCGACGGCAAGCTTGGCGGCGGCGACCGAACCGGGTCCGCCGATGTCCTGATAGAGGCTGGACATATCGCTGAGCACACCGATCTTCACCGTCTGCGTGCCGGATTGCGCGTAGGCCGCGGCGCCCAATCCAAGGGCGACAACGGCTGCGGCGACGGCACCAATCATTTTCTTCATTACTTCCTCCCTTGGTGCGGGCGACAGCCCGAAACAAAACTTGAATTAAACTCCGAGATATTCGTGCAGCTTATCCCGTTTCGCATCGAGTTCGGAATTCTTGAACTTTTCAACGACCTTGCCGTGCTCCATGACGTAGAAGCGATCGGCCACGGTCGCCGCGAAGCGGAAATTCTGCTCGACCAGCAAAATCGTGAAGCCCTGCTCTTTCAGCATCCCGATCGTGCGGCCGATCTGCTGAATGATAACCGGAGCAAGGCCCTCCGTCGGCTCATCAAGAAGTAGCAACCTGGCGCCGGTCCTGAGAATGCGGCCGATTGCCAGCATCTGCTGTTCGCCGCCCGAAAGCTTGGTGCCCTGGCTGTGCAGGCGCTCCTTCAGGTTCGGGAACAGTTCGAATACCTGCTCGGCCGAAAGCCCGCCCGGCCTGAGCTGGGGCGGAAGGAACAGGTTTTCTTCGACATCGAGGCTCGCGAAGATACCGCGCTCCTCGGGGCAGAACGCAACGCCGGTTCGCGCGATCTTGTCGGAGGTGAGCTTGATCAGCTCCCTGCCCTCCATCTTCACCGAGCCCTGGCGCTGGCCGACGATGCCCATGATCGATTTCAGCGTCGTCGTCTTGCCCGCGCCGTTGCGGCCGAGCAGCGTCACGACCTCGCCGGGAAACACTTCGAAATCGACGCCATGCAAAATGTGCGACTCGCCGTACCACGCCTGCAGGTTCTGAACCGAAAGGAGCGGCGCGCGATCAAGCATGGCCCGTCCCCATATAGGCTTCGCGCACTTGCGGATCCTTCGACACCGTTTCGTAATTGCCTTCGGCGAGCACGCGCCCGCGCGTCAGCACCGTGATCTTGTCCGAGAGATTGGCGACGACGGAAAGATTGTGCTCGACCATCAGCACGGTACGGTTCGCCGAAACCTGTTTGATGAGCGCCGCAATGCGGTCGATGTCCTCGTGCCCCATGCCGGCCATCGGCTCGTCCAGCAGCATCATCTCCGGATCGAGCGCGAGCGTCGTCGCGATCTCGAGCGCACGCTTGCGGCCATAGGGCAACTCGACCGCCTGCCAATCCGAGAATGACGAAAGCCCGACGGCTTCCACCAGTTCATACGCTCGCTCGTTGTATTCGTTCAGGATGTTGCGCGAATGCCAGAAATCGAACGACGTGCCGCGCTTGCGCTGAAGCGCGATGCGGACATTTTCCAGCACCGAAAGATGCGGAAATACCGCCGAAATCTGGAACGAGCGGACGAGCCCGAGCCGCGCGACATCCGCCGGCGCAAGCGACGTGATGTCATTGCCCTTGTAGGTGATCTTGCCGCGCGTCGGGGTAAGAAATTTGGTGAGCAGATTGAAACAGGTCGTCTTGCCTGCACCGTTCGGGCCGATCAGCGCATGAATCGTCCCCCGTTCGACGCGAAGGTTGACACCACTCACCGCGACGAAACCGGCAAACTCCTTGGTCAAATCCTCGGTCTCGAGGATCGTCTCACCACGCATTGACGCAACAGCCCCCATCCATCCGGGAGATATTGTTCACGGGAATAATGCCCTCGTCCAGAGGTCTCCCGTGGAAGATACGATAAAATCTGACGAAAAGGCTGGCATAACGGCGGAGGAATTTACCATTCCCGCTCGCGGACCGTGTCCAGCATCCGCTTGCATTCGCCGAGCTCGTTCAACGCCGCCTTCAGAAGTTGAACGGCATCCGGCGCAAGCTTCGCGGCGGCTCCGTCAAGCACAGCATCGCCTTTCGTCGTAGAGACGCCGTCGCGATCCGCTGCCGGCGACACCGCAGGCGCCGCGGCATCGGCCTTGCGAAGGAACTGCGGCAACTGCTCCCGCTCGCCATCCAGCTCGCCCTGATGGGACGGAACCGGCACCTCGACGACACGCGGCAGCTCCGGGGTCTTCGGCGTCCCGCGCAGCGACGGCAGAAGATCCATCAGCCCGCTGACCCGGCTGGCCTCGCCGCCGCGATGGTGCGCGGCATCCGTTCCCGTGCGAGCCGCCTCCTCGGCGGCCGATTGGCCGATCGCCTGCACGTGCCGCAAGCCCTGCTCGCGCAGGATCTGCTGCACGCCGCGAATGGTGTAACCCTCGCCGTACAGGAGATGACGAATGCCGCGCAGGAGATCGATGTCGTCAGGCCGGTAATAGCGGCGGCCACCGCCGCGCTTCAGCGGCTTGATCTGTCCAAAGCGTGTTTCCCAGAAACGCAGAACGTGCTGGGGGAGATCGAGGTCTTCGGCGACCTCGCTGATGGTGCGAAACGCATCAGGGCCTTTTTCCACGCTCGCCTTCCTCTGGTTAGTTGTCTTGTGCTTTTGCTCCGCCGTCGTTGATGCGCTGCTTCATGATGTTCGACGCCTTGAACACCATTACGCGGCGCGGCTCGATCGGTACTTCCTCGCCGGTCTTCGGATTGCGGCCGATTCGCCGCCCCTTGCTGCGAACGATGAAGGAACCAAAAGATGAAAGTTTGACGTGCTCGCCGCGCGCCAATGAATCTGAAATTTCCCGAAGCACCAGTTCGACGAGTGCCGCGGATTCGGTTCGCGACAGGCCGACCTTTTGATAGACGACCTCGCTCAAATCCGCCCGCGTCAGCGTTTTGCCCCCGGCCATGAGCGCCCCCCACGTTTAGGCGGTTCAACTATCCTTATGAATTACCAACGATATTCGCCGTTGGCTAGCGGGTCAACAACCCTTCCGCAGGAACTTGCCTCGCTCACCAGCGAACCAGGGCCGAACCCCAGGTGAATCCGCCGCCCATGGCTTCCAAAAGCACGAGATTGCCGGGCTTGATCCGGCCGTCCTGCACAGCTTCGTTCAGGGCCAGCGGAATGGAAGCCGCAGAGGTATTGGCATGACGATCCACGGTCGTAACAACCTTCTCCGGGGCAATTCCGAGCTTTTTGGCGCTGCCGTCGATGATCCGGCGATTCGCCTGATGCGGCACGAACCAATCGATATCCCCTGAGCCGTACCCCGTTGCCTTGTAGGCGTCCTCGATTACGTCGGTGATCATGCCGACCGCATGGCGGAACACTTCGCGCCCTTCCATGCGGAGATGGCCTGCTGTGCCGGTCGTTGACGGCCCGCCATCGACAAACAGCTTGTCGCGATGCCGGCCGTCCGAGCGCAGATGCGTCGTCAGCACGCCGCGGTCGGCGGGCGTGCCCGGCTGATCTTCCGCATGCAACACGATCGCGCCCGCGCCGTCACCGAACAGCACGCAGGTGCCGCGATCCTTCCAGTCGAGAATGCGCGAAAAAGTTTCGGCGCCGATCACCAGCGCCGTATTGAACGATCCCGAGCGCAGATACTGATCGGCGGTCGCGAGCGCAAAGACAAAACCCGAGCACACCGCCTGCACGTCGAACGCCGCACCCTTCTCGATGCCAAGCTCAGCCTGAATGGTGACGGCGGTCGCCGGAAAGGTCTGGTCCGGCGTCGAGGTCGCGAGCACGATGAGATCGACATCGCTCGCAGGAACTCTTGCGTTCGCGAGTGCGGCTTTTGCCGCCGCAAGACCCAGATGCGAAGTGAACTCGCCCTCGGCCGCGATATGACGCTCGCGAATGCCGGTGCGCTGCTGAATCCATTCGTCGGTCGTCTCGACCGTTTTCGACAACTCGTCGTTCGTGACAGTACGCTTCGGCAGATAGGCGCCGACGCCACGCACGACAGATCTTCGGATAGTCACGATGCGGCTTCCTTCACGGGAATCGACTGAACAGGCGCGGCCGCCATCTGCTGCGCGAGCATGGCGGAAATCTGCGCGTTGAGATCGTTGCGCACGACGTCATAGCCGGTGTCGATCGCGGCGGCGAAACTCTCGGCATCGGCGCCGCCGTGGCTTTTGACGACAAGGCCGTTCAGGCCAAGGAATACGCCGCCATTTACCTTGCGCGGATCGACCTTCTCGCGCAGCACCTGAAACGCGTTTTTCGCGAACAGATAGCCGATCTTGCCGCGCCAGGTCCGGCTCATCGCGTCGCGCAGATATTGTCCGATCTGCTTTGCCGTGCCTTCGGCTGTCTTGAGCGCGATATTGCCGGCAAAGCCCTCGGTCACCACGACATCGGTCGTTCCCTTGCCGATGTCGTCGCCTTCCACGAAACCCTTGTATTCGAGTTGCGGCAGGTTGGCTTCGCGCAGCAAGTGCGCCGCCTCCTTCACCTCCTCGACACCCTTGATCTCTTCGACGCCGACATTGAGAAGGCCGACGGTCGGTCGCTCAAGGTCGAACACGATGCGCGCCATCGCCGCGCCCATCACGGCCATATCGACAAGCTGCTTGGCATCGGCCCCGATCGATGCGCCGAGATCGAGCACGACGCTTTCGCTCCTGAGGTTCGGCCAGATCGCGGCAATCGCCGGCCGGTCGATGCCCGGCATCGTTTTCAGGCAAAACTTCGCCATCGCCATCAGCGCGCCGGTGTTGCCCGCGGAGATCGCGACATCGGCGTTGCCCTTGCGCACGGCATCGAGCGCGAGCCACATCGACGAATTGCGCCGGCCGTGCCGAAGCGCCTGGCTTGGCTTGTCGTCCATCTTTACCGCGACATCGGTGTGAACGATCTTCGCAGCATTCTTGAGGCGCTTGGTAGCGGCGACCAGCGGCGCGATGCGTTTCTCGTCGCCGAAGAAGATGAATTCGCTGTCCGGATGCCGGTCGAGCGCAATGGCGGCCCCCGGCACTACTACCTCGGGACCGAAATCGCCGCCCATGGCGTCAATCGAAACGCGTACCGTCTTGGAAGAGGGTCGGGTCATCGGCGCTCTAACAGGGTCTCCCGGGCAACATGCGGAACCCGGGCTTCGCCGGGATGGCGGGCATAGGGTGGGTTTGGAACGGCGGGGACCATAGCTTGTCACTTGTCTCGGCAAAAGCTGTAATACACACGGAAACCACTGGATTTAATCAGTGGATTGGCCGCTTTTCTTGAGCTTGGCGAGCGCCGCAAAGGGCTTGTTTGCCGCCTCGCCGCTTGCGGATTCGGGCGGCGTGAACACCGCGCCCGGCTTCTTGGGGTAAGGATCGATCCCAAGCACCAGGAACTCCGACACCATCGCGCCAAGGTCGATGACGCCATTGCGGATCGTATCCGAAGGATCCGCCTCTTCCATGTCGATATCCGGATCAGGATTTGACGCCGCCGCACCTTCGGGCGCGAAACGCAGCGCGATCTCCTCATGCACCTTATTATCGAAGGGCTCAAGGGAAACGACGCAAGTCTGCCGCACCGTGGCATCGAGCTCGCCCGTTACGACGGCGCCGCCCGCACCGTCCGGTTGCAGATGCAACTGAGCGGAGAGCTTCGGCACGGCGACGACATTGGAGAACCGCGCGAGCGCGGCGCGCGTCTCATCGTCGGGCACCAGCGTCAAATCTTCGCCCTCTTCCGGAATGTCGGCGACAACCACCGGATGGCTCCACACCGGTTGGACGTTCTCATGACTCTTCATGGCAAGACATCCTGCGGTTCGGGAAACGTCACCTTGCCGCTCGCGATCACGCCGGCTTGCTGTTTGGCAAGCATGTGGTCGGCCGCCCGCACATAAGCGGCGAGATGGGTTGCGTTCGTGTGCTTGTCGGCCTCGCCGCTGAAAATATTACGTTGAAGCGCTGCGACGAGTTCAGTGTCTCCGGATTGCGCCAGGGCCGCATCGTAAACGCCTGCCCGGCCATAGAACGCTTCGCCCATCGCACGCACCTTGCGCGGCACGGAAAGATCGCCGACGCCAAGCTCGCGCATACTTTCATCCATGTCCTCGAAGAACAGATCGAAAACCTGCTGCGCGGCGGCGCGCTCGGTGGCGCTCGCCTTCGAAAGGCGCCGCCAGACGAGATAGACGTGCAAAAGCACCATATCGAAACGGCCCTCGACCGTGTCAGGAATGGCAAAATCCCGATAAAACGCGGGAACGCGCGCCTGCGCCACAACCGCGCCATAGAGAGCGCGGATTTCGGCGAGAGGGTCTTTCCTGCTGAGAAACCGTTGAAACATATTTTTGCCGCCAGATATCGGGCTATATAGGGTTTGGGCGGCCCACGTTGCAATCGGGCTTTGCACAGCGTAGTTGAACAAAAGTCGGCAAGTTGCTCTGCGGGAAAAGTTAATGCGTAGAAGCCTTTCCATCATACCGATCTGCCGGCCGCGCCTCCTGCGCGCGGTGGCGGTTGCAGCGCTCGCGCTCTCCAGCGCGGCCTGCTCGAGCTTCACGCAGAACTACCAGCACGGCTATGTTTTCGACGAAGCGGCCCTCGAGCAGGTGCCGCCGGGCTCGACGCAGGAACAAGTGCTGCTCGTGCTCGGGACGCCCTCCACCGTCGCCACCGTGTCGGGCGAAGTGTTCTATTACATATCGCAGAAAACCGAACGCACCGCCTTCCTCGATTCGAAAGTCACCGACCAGAAAGTGCTCGCGGTTTATTTCGGGCAGGATCGCCGCGTCGAGCGCATCGCCAATTACGGCCTTAAGGACGGCAAGGTTTTCGATTTCATCAGCCGCACCACCCCGACCGGCGGTCACGATCAGAACCTGATCCGTCAGATTCTCCAGGGCGCGCAGTTCAAGCCGAAGATTTAGAACGGCAATACAAGCACCTGCAGCATACAAACAAAGAGGCCGGGAAATTCCCGGCCTCTTTTCGTTTGATCGCTTTACTCGCTTAGTGCGCGAGAATGGCGAGCAGCAACAGCGCCACGATGTTGGTGATCTTGATCATCGGGTTCACGGCCGGGCCCGCGGTGTCCTTGTACGGATCGCCGACGGTGTCGCCAGTGACCGACGCCTTGTGGGCTTCCGAACCCTTGCCGCCGTAGTGACCGTCTTCGATGTACTTCTTGGCGTTGTCCCACGCGCCGCCGCCCGAGGTCATGGAAACCGCGACGAACAGGCCCGTGACGATCACGCCGAGCAGCATCGCACCGACCGCCGAGAACGCCTGGCTCTTGCCGGCGATCCAGAACACGATGAAGTAGAGCACGATCGGCGACAGCACCGGCAGCAGCGACGGCACGATCATTTCCTTGATCGCGGCCTTCGTCAGCAGGTCGACCGCGCGCGAGTAGTCAGGGCGATCTTTGCCCTTCATGATGCCCGGCTTTTCGCGGAACTGACGGCGCACTTCTTCGACGATGGCACCGGCCGCGCGGCCGACCGCCATCATGCCCATCGCGCCGAACAGGTACGGCAGCAGGCCGCCGATCAGAAGGCCGACGACGACATACGGATTCGACAGCGAGAAGTCGAGCGTGATGCCCTGGAAGTACGGATACTTCGCCGAGTTGGCGATGAAGTAATTGAGGTCCGAGGTGTAGGCCGCGAACAGCACCAGCGCGCCAAGACCGGCCGAGCCGATCGCGTAGCCCTTGGTGATCGCCTTGGTCGTGTTGCCGACGGCATCGAGCGCGTCGGTCGACTTGCGGACGTCCTTCGGCAGGCCCGCCATTTCGGCGATACCACCGGCGTTGTCCGTGACCGGGCCGAAGGCGTCGAGCGCAACGACCATGCCGGCGAGCGCAAGCATGGTCGTCACCGCGATGGCGACGCCGAACAGGCCGGCAAGCTTGAACGGCACGATAATGCCGGCGACGATGACGAGCGCCGGAAGCGCCGTCGCTTCCATCGAGACCGCGAGGCCCTGGATGATGTTGGTGCCGTGGCCGGTGATCGAGGCCGAGGCGATCGACTGCACCGGGCGATAGTCGGTGCCGGTGTAGTACTCGGTGATCCAGACGATCAGGCCGGTAACGACAAGACCCGTCACGCCGCACCAGAACATCGCCCAGCCGTTGAATTTGAGGCCGGCCGCGGTGGCGAGCTGCGTGTCGAAGCCGATCAGATAATGCGTCGCGAGCGCGAGGCCCGCGAGCGAGAGCAACGCCGAGGCGATGAAGCCCTTATAGAGCGCGCCCATGATCGAGTTGCTCGAGCCGAGACGCACGAAGAAGGTGCCGATGATCGAGGTGATGATGCAGGCGCCGCAGATCGCGAGCGGATAGATCATCATCGTGGCGAGCGCATTCGTACCGGCGAAGAAGATCGCTGCGAGCACCATCGTGGCGACCACGGTCACCGCATAGGTTTCGAACAGGTCAGCGGCCATACCGGCGCAGTCACCGACGTTGTCGCCGACGTTATCGGCAATCGTCGCCGGGTTGCGCGGATCGTCTTCCGGGATACCCGCTTCGACCTTGCCGACGAGGTCGCCGCCGACGTCCGCACCCTTGGTGAAGATGCCGCCGCCGAGACGGGCGAAGATCGAGATCAGCGAAGCGCCGAAACCGAGCGCGACGAGCGCGTCGATGACGATGCGGTCGGACGGCGCGTATTTCAGAACCTGGGTGAGAACCAGGAAGTAGACCGCGACACCGAGGAGTGCGAGGCCTGCCACCAGCATGCCGGTGATCGCGCCCGACTTGAACGCGATGGCAAGACCGCCGGCGAGCGATTTGGTCGCCGCCTGTGCGGTGCGAACGTTCGCACGCACCGAAACGTTCATGCCGATGAAGCCGGCGGCGCCCGAAAGGATCGCGCCGAAGGCGTAGCCGATCGCAACCGGCAGACCGAGGAAGTAACCGACCAGGATGAAGACGACGATGCCGACCACGCCGATCGTCATGTACTGACGGCGAAGATACGCCTGAGCGCCTTCACGGATCGCCGAAGCGATTTCCTGCATCTTCTTGTTGCCGGCGGGCGCTGCGAGCACGGAGCTGATCGCCCACGCTCCGTAAACAATGGAAAGCGCGCCGCACGCGATGATTACCCACAATGCAGTCATAGTCGTGGTCATGGACCCCTCAGCTCTTTCGCGATGAAAATTGGAACGAGCGATGCCCCCGGCACCACTCCAAATTGCGGCGCATACATGCCAAAAACGGTGCTTGGAAGCAACGCACCAAGGCCGGATTTTAGTCGATATCGACGGCAGTTAAGGTGTCAGAAATGGCTGAAAGAGGCCTGCCGGAAGGCCAGCGACTTGCCTTTGGCATCGAGAATGGCTGTTCCCTCGCCGGTTTCGACACTTCCGATGACGGTTACCGGGACGCCTGATTCTATCGCCTGTCTCTGGAACCCTTCGACATTCGTCGCGGGGATTGCTCCAAGCAGCTCGTAATCGTCGCCGCCAGTACAGACCGTCTCGATCAGTGCCGGATCGAAGGCAACAAGCTTGCGGCCCGCGGAGGATAACGGCAGTGCCGTGGAATTGATTTCCATTGCGACGTTCGAGGCCGCGGCCAGTTTTGCGGCGTCACCAGCAAGACCGTCGGAAATATCCATCGCCGCATGTGCGTGTTCACGCAGCAGCCCTGCCAATATCGAGCGCGGGCGCGGCAGCAGATAACGCTCCTGCAGATAAGCCTCCTCTTCCGCCGTAAGCTTGGCTCTTGCTGCAAGCTGCGGATCCTGGCGCAACATGAGGCCCAATGCCGAGTCACCCAAAGTACCGGTGACAACGATTACATCGCCCGCTTTCGCGCCGGCACGCCGCACCATCTTGCCGTGCGGCACACTGCCGAAGGCCGAGATTGCGACGCTCAGCAGGCCGGGCGTGCTGTCGGTGTCGCCGCCGAGCAGCGGGCATTTGTAAGCGTCGATATCGGCGGCGAGCCCGTCTGCGAAAGCAGCGACCCACTCTTCATCCACACTCTTTGGCAGCGCAAGCGTGAGCAGAAAGCCCAAAGGCGCCGCGCCCTTTGCCGCAAGGTCGGAAAGATTTGCGCGCAAGGCTTTCCTGGCAATGTCGGTCGCCGGATCGTCAGGAAAGAAGTGCACGCCTTCGATCACGGCATCGGTGGTCAGCACCAGATCATGCCCCGCAGGCGGCGTGATAGCGGCTGCGTCGTCGCGGAGATCAAAACTACCCGGATCGCGGGCCAGCGGCCGGAAGAAGCGCCCGATCAGACGATCTTCGCCGCTCGGCATCGCATCACCCCGTGGCAAATTCGGCGGCGCGCACTTGCCGCGCCAGTTGATCGAGCACTGCGTTGACCATCCCGGTCTCCTCGCGATCGAGGAAGGAACTCGCGACATTCACGTATTCGGAGATTACGACGCGCGCGGGAACATCGCCGCGATGGGAAAGCTCGTAAGCTCCGGCACGCAGCACAGCGCGCAGAATGGCTTCGATGCGCTTGAGCGGCCAGGTCGCATTCAAGATATCATTGACCTTGGGATCGAGCGCGCGCTGTTCGCGCAACACGCCCTCGACGATGTCGCGAAAGAACGGCGACTCCGTATGGGGGAATTTTTCGCCAACACCCTCACGCACAAAACGCGCTTCGAATTCGGCAAGCACATCCGAGAGATCCGTCGCCGCGATATCCATCTGATAGAGCGCCTGCACGGCAGCAAGCCGCGCGGCGCTCCGTTCCCTGGTCTTGTCAAATGCCATCGGTTCAAACCTTGCGCGCAAGCCGCGCGAGCGCAAGCGCCGCAGCCGCCGCGTGTCCGCCGGCATTGCCTTCCGAGCGCTTCGCGCGTGTCCAGGCCTGCGCCTCCGTTTCGACCGTAAGAATGCCGTTGCCGAGCGCAATCCTGTGCGCGACCGCAAGATCCATCAGCGCGCGCGCCGACTGGTGCGCCACGATTTCGAAATGCTCGGTCTCTCCGCGGATGACGCAGCCGACCGCGACAACGCCGTCATATTTTCCCTGATCGAGCTTGATCGCGGCGGCAACCGGAATTTCCAGCGCGCCGGGCACCGGGATTTCCTCAACCGTAACGCCGGCGAGTTGCAGCCGCTCGACCGCGCCCGCTTTCAGTTCGGCAACGATATCGCCGTTGAATTGCGACGCGATGACGAGAAAGCGCGCACCCGTCAGCGGCGCTTCGGTATCGGCAAGCTGTGGCCGGTTTTCGCTCATGTCTATTCTTGTGGCCCTCTCTTGCCCAAGCCTATTCTTGTCGACGGCCTACCCGCCCCGCGCCGCCGAAGCAAGCCGCGCCGCATAGCGCGCCAGCACATCGACTTCGAGATTCACGTCATCGCCCTTTTTCGCGGACGACCAATTGGTGACTTTCAGCGTATGCGGGATAAGGAACACCGTGAACTCGCTGCCCTTCACTTCGTTCACCGTCAGCGAAACGCCGTTCAACGTCACCGAACCCTTGGCCGCGATGAAGCGCGCGAGCGCCTTCGGCGCGCGCAGCCGAAAGCCCGCCATGCCGTTTAAGTCCCTGCGCTCGATAATCTTCGCGAGCCCATCGACATGCCCCGAAACGATATGCCCGCCGAGCTCGTCCCCCATCCGCAGCGACCGCTCAAGATTAAGCCGTTCGCCTGCCCTCCAGCGACCCGCTGTGGTGAGTTTCAATGTCTCTGCGCCCGCTTCCGCTTCGAACCAGCTTCCCTTGCCCCTGGCGCCGCGCGCGACCACCGTGAGACAAATGCCGTTGACCATGATCGAAGCGCCGAGCGCAATCGATTTTGCAACATAGCCGCTTTCGATCCGCAGGTGCTTGAGATTGCGCCCCGGTTTCACCGAGGCAAGCCTGCCGACATCGCTGACGATACCGGTGAACATCTCAGCTCCGGAACAGATGCGTAAGCTTATCGGCGCCGAGCGTGCGCCGCTCGATGACCGCGAACCGCGGACTTTCAAGCAGCGCCGAGAGCGGCATGCCTTCGAGCGCCGAAACCGCATCGGCGCCAAGTTCCTTCGGCGAGCGCACGACCACGGCTTCGTCGACGAGATTTTCCTTCAGGAGCCCGGCGGAAATGATCGGCCCGCCTTCAACGAGAAGCCGCGTGATGTTGCGTGTCGCGAGAATATGCAGCGCTTCGCTGAGGTCGATCCGGTTGCCCGCCGTGCTCACACGCAGCACTTCCGCTCCCGCTGCCTCAAGTTCGCGTTGCCTGTCGGGCGAAGCGTCCGGCCGCGTGATAATCCAGAGCGGAATTTCGCGCGCCGTCCGCACAAGCTTCGACGAGAGCGGAATGCGCAAGGTGCTGTCCAGCACGACGCGAATGGGCGAACGATGCGCCATTCCCGGCAGGCGGCAGTTCAAAATCGGATCGTCGGCGATCACCGTCCCCGACGCCACCATGATCGCATCCGATGTCGCGCGGAGCATATGCGCTTCGGCGCGCGAGACGTCGCAGGAAATGTCGGCGGGACGGCGGCCCGGCAGCCCCGTCTTGCCGTCAGCGGAAACCGCGATCTTCAGGATCACATGCGGCCGGCCGTCTTTCATGCGGCGGATATGCCCGGCATGCGCCCGTGCCGCTTCCGCTTCGCCGGGCCCAACCACGACATCGACATTGGCCGCGCGCAGCCGCGCAATGCCAAGGCCGGATGTCGCGGGGTTCGGATCCTGCAGCGCGATCACCACGCGCTCGATTCCCGCGCGCTTGATGATGTCGGTGCACGGCTCGCCGCGGCCGTGCGGCACGCAGGGCTCCAACGTCACGTAAATCGTGGCGCCCTTTGCCGCGGCCCCTGCTTTGGCGAGCGCTTCGGCCTCCGCATGGGGGCGGCCGCCTGTCGCGGTCACGCCGCGCGCGATGATGCGCGGCTCCGGCCCGCCGGATACGACGAGCGCGCCGACACTTGGATTGGGAAAGGTCTGCCCGAGATTGCGTCGCCCGAGGGACAGCGCTCCAGCCATGAAGCGCTCATCCTGCTCGCTCGCGGCCAGCGCCGCCCTGGCAACGCGCGGATGCGCGCTCATCAGCCGGAACTCTTGGCTCGCTCGGTTTCCGGCGAGATTTCTTCGAGGACTTTTTCGAAATCCTTCGGCTCGCGGAAATTGCGATAGACCGAAGCGAAGCGCACGTAAGCGACGTCATCGAGTTGCTTCAGCGCTTCCATGACCTGCTCGCCGATCATCGACGATTGGACTTCATTTTCGCCGGTGCTTTCCAGCTTGCGCACGATGCTCGAAACCATCCGCTCGACCCGGTCGGGATCGACGGGACGCTTGCGGAGCGCAATCTCGATCGAGCGCAACAGCTTGTCGCGATCGAACGGGATGCGCCGTCCGCTCCGCTTCAGTACGACAAGCTCGCGCAACTGCACGCGCTCGAACGTCGTGAAGCGGCCGCCGCAACCGGGGCAGATCCGCCGGCGGCGGATCGATGCGGAATCCTCGGTTGGCCGCGAGTCCTTCACTTGCGTATCGAGAGCACCACAGTAGGGGCAACGCATATACGCCTGGCCTCGTTACGTGTAGATCGGGAACCTTGAAACCAATGCCTTGACCTTCTCGCGCACCCTGCCTTCGACGAGCGAGTCTTCCTCAACGCCTTTCTGCGAGAGCACGTTCAGTACCTCGGCGATATAGTCGCCGATCTCCTGAAATTCCTTGACGCCGAAACCGCGCGTCGTACCGGCCGGCGTGCCGAGCCGGATGCCGGACGTGACTGTCGGCTTCTCGGGATCGAACGGGATGCCGTTCTTGTTGCAGGTGATATGCGCGCGGCCGAGCGCCGCTTCCGACACCTTGCCGTTGAGCTTTTTGGGGCGAAGATCGACCAGCATCAGATGCGTGTCGGTGCCGCCGGTGGTGATGGCAAAGCCATGGCTGCGCAATTTCTCAGCCAAAGCCTTCGCATTCTCGACAACGCTCTTGGCGTAGATCTTGAAATCGGGCTGAAGCGCTTCGCCGAAGGCAACGGCCTTCGCCGCGATCACATGCATCAGCGGCCCACCCTGCAGGCCCGGAAACACCGCCGAGTTCACTTTTTTCGCGATGTCTTCGTCGTTGGTCAGCACCATGCCGCCGCGCGGGCCGCGCAGCGTCTTATGCGTCGTGCAGGTCACGACATGCGCATGCGGGAACGGGCTCGGATGTACGCCGCCCGCCACGAGGCCGGCGAAATGCGCCATGTCGACCATAAATTTCGCGCCGACCGCATCGGCGATCTTGCGGAAGCGCGCAAAATCGATGACGCGCGGATAGGCCGAACCGCCGGCGATGATGATTTTCGGCTTCACATCATGCGCGATCTTCTCGGCTTCGTCGTAGTCGATGCGCTGATCGTCCTGCTTGACGTTATACGGAACGGCCTTGAACCACTTGCCCGAGACGTTGACCGGCGCGCCATGCGTCAGGTGTCCGCCGGCGGCAAGGTTGAGGCCCATATAGGTATCGCCGGGCTGCATCAGCGCCATGAAGACGGCCTGGTTGGCCTGGCTGCCCGAATGCGGCTGTACATTCGCGAAGCTGCAACCGAACAGCTTGCGCGCGCGATCAATGGCGATCTCTTCGGCGATGTCCACCCACTGGCAACCGCCATAGTAACGGCGGCCCGGATAGCCTTCGGCATATTTATTGGTCAGCACGGAACCCTGCGCTTCCAGCACGGCGCGCGAAACGATGTTTTCCGAAGCGATTAGCTCGATCTCGTGGCGCTGGCGGCCCAGCTCGCCCTCGATGGCCTTGAAGATGTCGGGATCGGCTTCCCGGACGCTGGCAGAGAAGAAGCGCGCCGGCGCGCCACGATCGCTCGCGGCCTGACTGGTGGACATTGAATTGCTCCTAAACCCTTAAGAGCGCGGGATTTAGCACGGAGGCCCCACAAAATGAAGCGTGGGAAACAGGCCTAGCCCCTATCGCTGGAGAGCCGCCGCTTGAGCTTGGCGACCGCCAGTTCTTCCAGTGCCTTGGGCGGGGATGCCGCCGGACCCATAACGATCACCTCGGTTCCGGTGGCGACATCGACCGCCGCAACCCGAACTACCGAGCCGACCGGACGCATTTCGATGATGATCTCACCCGTAGCGGTACCGGATGCCTTGACGGTCATCTGCCCCTCGCCGAGTCGTTTGTGAGAATCATGAGGCCTGCCGCCTTCCCGCGCAATGCACGATTTGCGGCTCCGCCGCAGGAAAACATAAGGCCCGGACGGGCCGGGCCTTAGTTTCTGTGTGTATCAGAGCCGGTAAAGGATCTGATCGGTCCAGAACCGCTCGAGCCGTTGCAGGGCCTTATTGAGGATCTGCAACTCGTTCGAGGCGATGCCGCCCACCTGCTCGATGGTGCGGACATGCTTCTGGTAGAGCTCCTCGATGATCTTGTGCACTTCCTTGCCCTTGTCGGTCAGGCTGATGCGCACCGAACGGCGGTCGATCCGCGAACGCGCGTGATGCAGATAGCCCATCTCGACGAGCTTCTTCAGGTTGTAGGAAACGTTCGAGCCGAGATAGTAGCCGCGCGAGCGCAGCTCGCCTGCCGTCAGCTCGGAGTCGCCGATGTTGAACAAGAGCAACGCCTGAACGCTGTTGATATCCGAGCGACCGCGACGGTCGAACTCGTCTTTGATGACGTCGAGCAGCCTGCGATGCAGGCGTTCGACGAGGGTGAGTGCCTCCAGGTACGGCGCTTTGAGTTCTTCATTGCGCTCGGCTGGAGCGGCCGTCTCGACCGCACGCATAGCATTCTTCATTTTGACGCCTCACTAAAAATTGCCCCGTGATGGCGGGATATTTTTTTGTCCCCGCTCTTGGCATCATTTGTATCGAACACGCGCAAAGGAAGCCTTAAATTGCAGGCTAAATTCTTCCTCACCGAACAGCCTTGACGAAAGATTGACGAGGCCCGGAAACATTGGGTTTTGCCGTCAGGAATCCCGTAACGGGATGGCCGGCGGCCCAAAGCGGAACACTATCGTTAGTTCCGGGTTTCTTTTCGCGATGCCGAAACAGGCAGCCGCAAAATAGCTAGCGCAGAAAATTGATGATGCCGGAGAAGTCCCTGCCCGCCTCACCCGAGTCGACATATTTTTCGTAAAGCTCCTCGGCGTGTTTGCCGAGCGGCGTCTTGGCGTGCACCGACTCCGACGCCGCCTGCGCGAGCTTCAGGTCTTTCAGCATCATCGCCGCCGTGAAGCCCGCGGCGTAATCGCGGTTTGCAGGCGAAGTCGGCACCGGGCCCGGCACCGGGCAATAAGTCGTCATCGACCAGCATTGACCCGACGACTTCGAGGAGATGTCGAACAGCTTCTGCTTGTCGAGGCCGAGCTTTTCGGCGAGCGCAAAGGCTTCGGAGACGGCGATCATCGAGATGCCGAGGATCATGTTGTTGCAGATCTTCGCGGCCTGCCCCGCGCCCGCGCCGCCGGCATGCACGACCGTCTTGCCCATCTGTTCGAGAACCGGCTTCGCCTTCGCGAACGCCTCATCGCGCCCGCCGACCATGAACGTAAGCGTCCCGGCTTGCGCGCCGCCGACGCCGCCCGACACCGGCGCATCGAGCAGCAGCATGTCGCTTTCCTCGGCCTTCGCGGCGACGAGCCGCGCCGTTTCGACGTCGATCGTGGAAGAATCGATGAACAGCGTACCCTTCCCGGCCTTGGCGAGAAGCCCGCTCGGCCCGAGATAGACATCGCGCACCTGCTGACCGGCCGGCAGCATCGTGATGACGATTTCGTTGCCAGCGATTTGCGCGAGATCGTTGGTCGCAGCGCCGCCGCCCGCCTTCAGGCCTTCCATGCCCTTGGGGCTCACGTCATGACCGATGACTTTATGGCCCGCCTTCACGAGGTTGAGCGCCATCGGCAAACCCATGTTGCCGAGCCCGATGAAACCGATCTTTGCCACGCGAACCTCCCCTGTTCGTGTCGTTTGTTGGTATCGTTGTTAGCGGTATCGCTGTTCTTCGCCGTGCGCCTTGACGCGCAGAACGACAAAGAAAAGCACAAGCGCCATCTCCGCGCCCGTCAGCGTCAGCGTCATGCTGGTGGGCGCGAGGAAGATAAAGGCCGCTACAATTTGCGAAAGCACCGCCATCAGCCACACCGCCGCGCCCCAGGGCGAGCCGAGCCAGAGCGCAACCCCTGCGATCAGATCGATCACCGCGAAGAAAACCGTCGCCGCGCGCGCTTCGATCGGCAGCGCGTCGAACGTCGCGCCGGAGAACAAGACACCCCAGTGGATCAGACCCTTTAGAATCATGAAGCCGCCGGCGATGCGCTGAAACAGCACGAGCCGGTATTGCCACGGCCCGAGTTCGACGGAGTCAGGCCCGATCGGCGCCTCGATATGGCGCGCGGCGTCGATTGCAAGTTCGGTGGTCTCGATGGCCTCGGGCGTATTCATAGCGAAAGCTCATTCGGCAACGGCGCAAACAGCGCCTCGATCGCCTGCCGGTTCACATCGGCGAGCGCCGCCGGATTCCAGCGCGGCGCGTTGTCTTTATCCACGATCAGCGCGCGCACGCCTTCATAGAAATCGTCCTGATAGAGCACGCGCGAGACGATCCGGTATTCCGCTTTCATGCATTCCTCAAATGTCCAGCCCGCCCCGCGTTTCATCTGCTCGAGCGCGATCCGTAAACTGGTCGGCGACTTCGTGCGGATCAGCGCCGCGATCCTGCCGGCCCAGCTATCGGCTTCTCCTGCCGCCTGACGATCGAGCGCGGCAAGAATATCCTCGATCTCGTTGCCCGCGAACAGCCGGCCGATCAAGTCCGCTTTTGACGCGATCTCCCCGCCCTGGGCGGGTTCGGCGAAGGCCGCAAGCGTCGCATCGACCGGAACATTGCCGCATAAGGCCTCGGTGAGATCGGCAAACCTTGCGGCGGAAACATGGTGTGTGCAGACACCCGCGAACAGTGCATCCCCCGCCTTCAGCCGTTCGCCGGTAAGCGCGCAGAACGTGCCGATCTTGCCCTTGAGCCGCGGCAACATCCAGGTGCCGCCGACATCGGGAAAAAAGCCTATGCCGACTTCAGGCATTGCAAACTGGAATTTCTCGCCGGCAACACGGTGCGAGCCGTGGATCGAAACGCCGACCCCGCCGCCCATGACGATGCCGTCGATCAGCGCGATATACGGCTTCGGATAGTGTTTGATTGCGGCGTTCAGACGGTACTCGTTGGCGAAAAATACCAGCGCTTCCTCTTGCCGCCCGCGCACCGTGACATCGCGAAGATCGCCACCGGCCGAGAACGCCCGCTCGCCGTTCGCGCGAATGATGACACGGGTCACGCCGTCGTCCGTGCGCCATGCCTCCAGCTTCGCCGCGAGCTGCCGGATCATGTCGTGCGTGAGCGCATTCAGCGCCTTGGGGCGGTTTAACGTGACAATGCCGGCCGCGCCCTTGCGGTCGAACAGGATTTCGGGTTCGGAATTCATGCGATCAATTCAATGCCCATATGAATTCCAAGGTTGCAATCACGCCAAGCACCGTGCGCACGAGATGCAATCGGCCCCACTGCACGATGAGCCCGCGCGTGTTCTCGTCGGCCGCTTCAAGCGATGTCGCCCTGAGAAGGTTGTTGGTCGGCATGATGATGAATAGCGTGAACGGCAGCGGCGCCAGAATGAACAGCGCGCCTACGATCCAGCGCCAGTCCCACGTCAGAAAATAGGCGATGACGCCGAGCGCGGCGCCGAGCACTGTGAGCGGCGCCTGCATCAGCGTGCCGTATTTGTAGCTGCGCTGCCACTCGATCAGCGCCGAGCGGGTATCGAGCAGAAGCCGCGCGGGCTGCTCGCAAAGCGAGACGTAAAACGCGGCGCCCGTGAACAAGGCCGCCGCCGCAAGCGCCAGATGCCCATAAAGGTGTCCGGACATGACCGCCTCTCAGTTGCCGAGCAGATCCCGGCTGATGACAACGCGCATGATTTCGTTGGTGCCTTCGAGGATCTGATGCACCCGCAGATCGCGCAACACCCGCTCGATTGGAAAGTCGCGCAGGAAACCGTAGCCGCCATGCATTTGCAGGCAGCCATTGACGATCTCGAAGCCGACATCGGTGGCCCGGCGCTTGGCCATCGCGGCATAGCGGCGCGCATCCGGCTCCTTCGCCTCCACTTTCATCGCGGCTTTCCAGAGCAGCAGCCGCGCCGCTTCCAGCTCCGTCGCGTAGTCGGCGATCTGAAAGCGCAACGCCTGAAAATCCGAGAGCGGTTTGCCGAACTGCTTGCGCTCGCGGACGTATTGCATCGCGCGGTCGAGACAGAATTGCGCGCCGCCGAGCGAGCACGCACCGATATTCAGGCGGCCGCCATCAAGGCCTGCCATCGCAATCCGAAAACCCTGCCCTTCCTCGCCGACACGATGGGAAACCGGGACGCGGCAGTTGTCGAAATTGACCATCGCCGTCGGCTGCGAGTGCCAGCCCAGTTTCACTTCCTGCGCGCCGAAGGTCAGCCCCGGCGTGCCCTTCTCGACGACAATGCAGGAAATGCCGTCCGGCCCCGGCCCGCCGGTGCGCAACATGCAGACATAAATATCGGTCTTGCTCGCGCCGGAGATGAACGCTTTGGAGCCGTTGATGACGTAATGATCGCCTTCGCGCTTCGCCGTCGTCTTGAGGCTCGCGGCGTCGGAGCCTGCGTCAGGCTCGGTCAGGCAGTAGCTCGCGGCGTGCTCCATCGAGCAGAGCTTCGGCAAAAAGCGCTTGCGCACTTCGTCGCTGCCGAAAGCGTCGATCATCCACGCCGCCATGTTGTGAATCGAAAGATAGGCCGTGGTCGAGGTGCAGCCTTGCGCGAGTTCCTCGTTGATGATCGCGGCGTCAAGCCGCGAAAGCCCCGAGCCGCCGACATCCTCGCGGATATACATGCCGCCGAAGCCGAGCGCCGCGGCCTTGCGCAGGCTGTCGATGGGGAAGATGTATTTTTCGTCCCACTCCTTGGCGTTCGGCGCAAATTCTGAGCGCGCGAACTGCCGCGCCACGTCCTGAAATGCCCGCTGTTCTTCGGAGAGCTCGAAATCCATCAAAATTCCTCAGCATTAACGTCAGGCAGGCGCCGGCCTCGCCTCGGCGCCCCGGATTCGCTAAATTGACTGCCAGATTGTACGTGCCGTAACCCAAAGGCAAAGCCAACCAAAGGCGAACCGCAAAACCTCAATCCGCTGGCACCAAGGCTTATCATGGCATCGTTTATCGGCCGCAACCGGCCCGTTGACCGCTTCACCCCGCTCGATCCGCAGAGTTCGAGCGAGGCGAAGTACCGTCTGCCGATCCGCACCCGGCTGCGGCGAAACCGCAAGGCCGACTGGTCGCGCCGCCTCGTGCGCGAGAATAAGCTTTCCACCGACGACCTGATTTGGCCGCTGTTCGTCATCGAAGGCGAAAAGCAGCGCGAGCCGGTCGCCTCGATGCCGGGCGTCGAGCGGCTGTCGATCGACGAGGTTCTGCGGGAAGCCGAACGTGCCATGAAGCTGAAAATCCCGGCACTCGCCTTGTTTCCGAATATCGACCGCGAGAAGCGCGACGAGCGCGGCTCCGAAGCCTTGCGCGACGACAACCTTGTTTGCCGCACGCTGACTGCGATCAAGCAGCGCTTTCCCGAGCTTGGCCTCGTCGCCGACGTTGCGCTCGATCCCTATACCAGCCACGGCCATGACGGCGTGATGGCCGAAGGCGAGATCGTCAACGACGAAACCGTGCACCTCCTCGCGCAGCAAGCCGTGCTGCTGGCGCAGGCCGGCGCCGACGTCGTTGCCCCCTCCGACATGATGGATGGCCGCGTCGGCTTCATCCGAAACGCGCTCGATAACAAAGGCATGAGCGAAATTCAGATCCTCGCCTATGCCGCGAAATATGCCTCCGCCTTCTACGGCCCGTTCCGCGACGCCGTTGGCTCGAACGCTACACTCAAGGGCGACAAGCGCACCTACCAGATGGATTTTTCGAACGGCGACGAGGCGCTGCGCGAGGTCGCGCTCGACATTCAGGAAGGCGCGGACATGGTGATGGTCAAGCCCGGCCTGCCCTATCTCGACATTGTCTGGCGCGTGCGCGAGGAATTCGGCATGCCGACCTTCGTGTATCAGGTCTCAGGCGAATACGCGATGATCGAAGCCGCCGCAAAGAATGGCTGGCTCGACGGCGAGAAGGCGATGATGGAAAGCCTCACCGCCTTCAAGCGCGCCGGCGCCGACGCGGTGCTGACCTATTTCGCGCCGCGCGCTGCCGAGAAGCTCGCCAGGGAAGCCTGAGCTATTCGTGGCTGCTGATCGCGGAATCTTTTTTCGTGTCGCGCAGCACGTACACGAGCCAATGATATGCCGGCTAGGCGCCCTTCGCGGCGGGAGGTATTTGCGCTAGATGCTTTCGGCCGCAGCTATTGCCGCGGCGTCAACAGGCGGAAAGGACGAAGGCTCCATGTTCGAACTTCCTCGCAGCGGCGCCGGCGAAGCCAAGACCAATTTTTATGACGCCGCCCGCAATCCGGAATATTTCGAGGGCGTGCTGGCGCGGCGCGTCGTGGCCTTCTTCATCGACGTCGTGCTGATCGTCGGGCCCATCGTCCTGCTGGCATTATTTATCTTTATTTTCGGCCTGGTGACGCTCGGCCTCGGCTGGCTGCTGTTCTGGATTTTGTCGCCGCTCTTCGTCGTCTGGGCGGTCGTCTATGTCGGCGCGACCATGGGCTCGCCGCATTCGGCGACGATCGGCATGCGCATGGTCGATCTCGAGATGCGCACCTGGTACGGCGGCAAGATGTATTTCCTGCTTGCTGCGGTGCACGTCATTTTCTTCTGGATCTCGGTCAGCTTCCTCTCGCCGCTCATCCTGCTGGTTGCTTTCTTCAACCGCCAACACCGGCTGTTGCATGATTTCTGCACCGGCTCGGTCATGGTCAACAACGAGACGCGGGCGGCCGCCCTGAAACGTCCATAAAGCAGCGCACATAAAGCGCCGCACAATCCGGCAATAGCAATTCCCCTTTGACGCCGGAGCGTTCCGGCGCGATGCTCGGCGTTCAGAGATTCTGGACGACGTTGCTTCGAGAGCGTTGGCGAGCAAGCCGTGACCCAGCAACCGCGCGATACACCGCAGTTTTTTCTGACCAGCCCCTCGCCCTGCCCGTATATTCAGGGCAAGCAGGAGCGCAAGGTTTTCACGCACCTCGTCGGCGAGCGCGCGCCGGACGTCAACGACATCCTCACGCAAGGCGGTTTCCGCCGCTCGCAATCCATCGCCTACCGTCCGGCCTGCGAGGCCTGCCGTGCCTGCGTTTCGGTGCGGGTGCTGGCCAATGAATTCAATTTCAGCCGCGCCTTCCGCCGCGTCATGTCGGCGAACCGCGACATGATCGGCCAGGAGCGCGCGCCGACGCCGACCGCCGAACAATATTCGCTGTTCCGCACTTACCTGGACACCCGCCACGCCGACGGCGGCATGGTGGATATGACGGTGCTGGACTATTCGATGATGGTCGAGGACAGCCACGTCAACACCAAGCTGATCGAGTACCGCATGCGCGGGCCCGACTCTTCGTGGACCAAGCGCGGCGAAGGCCCGCTGTTCGCCGTGGCGCTGACCGATGTGCTGACCGACGGGCTGTCGATGGTCTATTCGTTCTACGATCCGGAAATCCCCGGCCGCTCGCTCGGCACTTATCTCATCCTCGATCACATCCAGCGCGCACGCCAGATGGGCCTGCCGCATGTTTATCTGGGCTACTGGGTCAAGGGTTCGAGCAAGATGGATTACAAGCGCCGCTTCCTGCCGCAGGAACGGCTGCTGCCCGACGGCTGGCAGCGCATCGACGTCTAGACTTTATCCGGCACGATCTTTTCCGAAAACCGCTTCGCGCGTTTCGGGATCATGCTCTAATTCCCGATCGCGAGATCAACCAGCAGCTTGACGTTCAGCACGATCACGAGAAGCGCCGCCAGCGCCGCCAGCGCCGTCACCCAGCGCGGCGCGACGAGTTCGCCCATCTTGCGCTTGTCCGCGGTGAACATCACGAGCGGCACAATGGCGAACGGCAGCTGCAGGCTCAGCACCACCTGACTGAAAATCAGGAGCTTCGCCGTTCCGGATTCGCCGAACCAAATCGTGACGATGGCCGCCGGCACGATGGCGATTGCCCGCGTCATCAGCCGCCGCGCCCAGGACGGCAGCCGGATATCGAGAAAGCCTTCCATCACGATCTGACCGGCTAGCGTTGCCGTCACCGTCGAATTCAGGCCGCAGCACAGAAGCGCGACGCCGAACAATGTGGGCGCGATACTGGAGCCGATCAGCGGCGCGATCAGCGCATGCACCTCGCCAAGCTCCGCGACATTCGTCTGCCCCGCCTTGTTGAAGGTCGCAGCCGCGAGAATGAGGATCGAAGCGTTGATGAGAAGCGCAAACATCAGCGCGATGGTGGAATCCGCGGTCGCAAGCCCGATCGCTTCACGCTTCTCGGCAATGGTCGCGCCGTAATCGCGCGTCTGCACCACGCCCGAATGCAGATAGAGGTTATGCGGCATCACCGTCGCACCGAGAATGCCGAGCGCGAGGTAAAGCATCTCGGGATTGGTGACGATCTCGGTTGTCGG
>Ga0182740_1000846_pt1 | contig 24629 bp, 27 predicted proteins | sample eDN5th37CKraftBY_FD_128872 | JGI IMG/M metagenome (GOLD analysis project Ga0182740, IMG submission 128872) | Enriched backyard soil microbial communities from Emeryville, California, USA - eDNA 5th pass 37_C Kraft BY (version 2) (version 2) | ecosystem: Environmental > Terrestrial > Soil >...
CCGCCACCGCCACCACCCGCCGCCGCCTGCTCGACGCGCTGCTCGCCGAAGCCCTGGCGCCGGCCGATGACCGCGAACTGGAGGCGGCGGAATGACGACGAGCTTCGGTTCTCAGCGCAAGCAGGTTCCTGGTGCGCCACCCCGCAGGAAAGGCGACATGATGAAAGCGATTCATTCTGGCCTTGCCGCCAGTCTCTATCTACTGGCTGTAGCGCCGAGCGCGGCGCAGATGGCACCGGACGTCCAGCGCGGTCTGGTGCTCGCGAAATCGCATTGCGCGCAATGCCATTCCATCGACAAGGTGGGTCCGAGCCCGCTCGCAATCGCGCCGCCGTTCCGCGACCTCCACAAGCGCTACCCGGTCGAAAGCCTCGAAGAAGCCTTCGCCGAAGGCATTTCGACGGGTCATCCGACCATGCCGCAATTCCGCTTCGAACCGGATCAGATCGCCAACCTGATCGCCTTTCTCAAGTCACTCGAATAGCGGAGTTCCACGCCATGAACCGTTATGTCTCGCTGATCCTGTTCCTCGTTCTCGTGCTGGGCGGCGGCATTGCCCTCAGCGGCCTTTCCACGCCGGGCGAATGGTACGCCGGCCTCGTCAAACCGTCCTTCAACCCGCCCGCCTGGCTGTTCGGGCCGGTCTGGACGGTGCTCTATATCCTGATTGCCGTCGCTGGCTGGCGTGTCTGGCAACGCGACCGCACCGGCTGGCCGATGAAGCTGTGGTGGGCGCAGATGGCGCTGAACTTCCTGTGGACGCCGGTGTTCTTCGGCGCTCACCAACTCGGGCTGGCGCTCGTCGTGATCCTGCTGATGCTCGCCGCCATCCTCGCCTTCATCGCGAGCGCGTGGCGGCAGGATCGCGTGGCGGCGTGGCTGTTTGTGCCCTATGCCGCCTGGGTGGCCTTCGCCTCGCTGCTGAACGGTTCAATCTGGATGTTGAACTGACCCGGCGCGCCAACAGGCGGTTTGCGCACTGGCCTCGCCGGGCCGTTCGAGCTTACTTGCCTGCAATCGCGGCAGCGATCCGATCCTTCAATGCAAGGCGTCGCTTTCTGAATCCGGCCTCTGCCTCATCGCTCACAGCGTCGATACGGCTTTCGGCTCGATGAATTTTGTCGTTGACCTCGTCGTATTCCTCCAGAACGCGCGCGAACTGGGGGTCGGCGGCCTTCAGCGCATGGATCACGTCCAGCTTGTCGGGGAACTCGTCGCCGAGGGTGTGCGGTGTATTGGACATAGTCTTTCCTTTCGCTGACTTTGATCAGCGTTTCCGGGGCGTCGCGTTTTCTTACGATGCGGCGCAGAGTGAGCAATTTCGGCGCTAAGCCGCGAAACGAGCTATGGCGCGTTTAGGCCGCAGGTCAATTCACGCAAACGCCGACAGTTTTCCGAAATGCTCAGCTAGCAGATAATAGACCGTGACACGGTTTTTTGTCCGATCGCCTTTCATCTTGTCAGCAGTGGTCTTGATCGCTTGATCGAGATCGGCATCCGGGTTCGTCAGGCCGAGCTTCTTCTTCAGGAAATTGTCGCGCACTCGCGCCACTTCGTCCTTGTCGGTGAAGGAGACCAGCGAGGAGTCCCTTTTCTGCAGGGCGATCCCGCAGTAGCGGACAATTCCGGCAATTGCCTTGTCGTCGGCATCGACGACATATTTCTTTACGTCCGCAGCCCAGTCTTCGGCCATGGTATCCTCCTGTGTTTTCATTTCCCGAGCATAGTTGCAGCCGGCTTGCCCGCGCGCCTTGCGTTGAGTCAAGTCATCGGGATTTAGTGTCGCGCGCCGCGCCACGGGCGAGCAGGCTGCGGCGAGCGTGTGTGCGTTCAGACCTTGATCCCGCCGGCGAGCCGCGCGAAGCTTCCCGCCAAGCTCAATACTTGCGATCCGATCGTGTTTAGGTTACACTAAACGACATGAAAAGAGCCTCGAAATCAGCATCCGCCGATCCCGCCCGCAAGCAGGCGGTGATCTATGCCCGCGTCTCCTCCAAGGAGCAGGAGAAGGAAGGCTTCTCGATCCCGGCGCAGTTGAAGCTGCTCAAGGAATACGCGGCGACGAACGGCTTCGCGGTGGCGCAGGAATACATCGACGTTGAAACCGCGAAGCAGACCGGCCGCGCCGCCTTCGGCGAGATGGTCGCCTATCTGAAGGCGCACCCCTCCGTCCGCGTGATGCTGGTCGAAAAGACCGACCGGCTTTATCGCAACCTCAAAGACTGGGTGACGGTCGATGAACTCGACGTGGAAATGCACTTTCCAAAGGAAGGCGTGGTGCTGTCTCGCGAGTCGCGGTCCTCGGAAAAGTTCATGCACGGCATCAAGGTGCTGATGGCGAAGAACTACATCGACAATTTGTCCGAGGAAGCCCGCAAGGGAATGCAGGAGAAGGCCGAGCAGGGCATCTGGCCGACCAAGTGCCCGCTCGGCTATCGCAACGTCACCGGGCCGGACGGCAAGAAGATCATCGCCAGCGATCCGCCGATTGCGCCGCTGATCGCCAAGCTGTTCGAATGGTATGCGCGCGGCGACATTTCGCTGAAGGAAGCGGCGCGCAAGGCGCACGCGGCCGGCCTCACCTATCCCAAGAGCGGCGCGAAGGTGCCGGCGAGCACTGTTCACACCATCCTGCGCAACCGGCTCTATACGGGCTGGTTCGAATGGAACGGCAAGCTCATTCAGGGCAAGCACGAGGCGCTGGTGCCGGTCGAGCTATGGGAGCGCGTGCAGGGCGTGCTCGACGGCCGCTTCGCCAGCAAGGCCAAGCGCGGCCGGCACGATTTCGCCTTCTCGGGCCTGATCGCCTGCCATGCCTGCGGCTGCGCGGTGGTCGGCGAGATCAAGAAGCAGCGCTACGTCTATTATCATTGCACCGGCTACGCCGATAAGTGCCAGGGCAATCCGGCTTCCTGCCGACGCAAGCATGTCCGCGAGGAAGCGCTCGAAGGGCAGTTCACGGAACTGCTGGGCCGACTGCGGTTCGACGACGAGGTTCTGGAATGGGTGCGCGAGGCGTTGCACGCGAGCCATGCCGACGAGCGGCGGGAGCACGAGGAAGCGATCAAGCGCCATCAGGCCGAATACAATCGGCTGAACGATCGCATTCATGCGATGTATGTCGATAAGCTCGACGGGCTGGTGGACACGGTCTTCTACGATCGAATGTCGAACCAGTGGCGCGAGGAGCAGAATCGCTGCCAGCGCGAGATCGAGCGCCACCAGAACGCCGACAAGTCCTATCTGGATGAAGGTGTTGCGCTTCTCGACCTCGCCCGCAATGCCCAACGGCTTTTCGCAAACCAAGAACCGCGCGAGAAACGCCGCCTGCTGAACTTCCTGCTATCGAACTGCACCTGGGAGGATGGCGAAGTGGTCGCGACCTTCCGTCAACCCTTTGACATGCTTGCAGAAATTGCAACCGCCGCGGCCCGTGCCGAGGCGGGCGAGGCGGCCAAACCGGCGAAAAGTGAGATTTGGCTGGGGAACCTGGATTCGAACCAAGATCGACGGAGTCAGAGTCCGCTGTTCTACCATTGAACTATTCCCCAAATCGCCTCGCCGGAGGTGATTTGAGAGGCGGCTCCGCAGCAGGAACCGCGCCCGTTTCAGGGGCCGATATAAGGTGTTTCGCCTGACGGGTCCAGCCCCTTTGGAGCACGATCCCGAAAGCGAGAGCCGGCTTTTGGCAAGATCGCGCTCTCACGAAAAGATAGCCAGCAGCCCTGATGCAGCGGGGTCGGATCGAACTCCAACAGCATAGGGGACGGGAACGCCGGGCCGGAAGGCTGCCACCGATGGGCTGCCCTTGCATCTCTCGGCCGCCGGCAACACACCCATGCCGATGGCAGCCAGCCGCTTCGATCCGCCGGGACGGCAACCATGCGGAACATCAAACTCAAGCCACCATGAAATAAAAAACGGCGCCCGCGGGCGCCGTTTCCTCGCTGCGTATCGTGCGCCGATTATTGCGGCTCGATCCGCGCCGTTTTCATGTAGCCCTGCCAGGCGTCCATGTCCTTGATCATCTGCTCCTGGCCCACGCCAAGCTCGCTGACCCAGGGGTCGCCGCCCTGAGCGTTCAGGAACTCCCGGGTCTGCGGCGTCCCGTCGACCTCGTTGAACCAGGCGTTGAGCTGCTTCGCAACCGGCTCCGGGGTCGCGCTCGGCACCATCGCCGCAAACCAGCCGAACAGTTCCACGCCCTTCACGCCTTCGTCCGTCATGGTCGGCAGATCGGGCATGAACGAGAGGCGCTTTGAGGAACTGATCGCCAGCAGCCGCCAGCGGCCAGCGCGCATGTTGGCCATGGAGGACTGCGGGTCCATCATGCCATAGTCCACAGCGCCGCTCTCAAAGTCATTCACGCTATCCGCCGCCGTACGGTACGGCACATCGACAGCCTTGACGCCGGTGGAAACCTTGTAAAGCTCGCCCATCACCTTTCCGGTGGTGTTGGACTGGGCATAGCTGGCCTTATCGCCCTTCTTGAGCATGGCCTCGGTCAGCTCTTTCAGCGTCTTGTAGGGGCTGTTCCGATGCACCACGACCATGAACGGCTGCTGGTTCAGCGTGGCGACCACGCGAAGATCCTTGGCCGGGTTGATCGGCGGGTTCTTGAACAGGTGGAAATTCGCTGCGGTCGAGCTGCCGGCATGGACGTGAATGGTGTAGCCATCCGGCTTGGCCTTCGCCGTATAGACCGCCGCGATGTTACCCGCCGCGCCGACCCTGTTCTCCACGATCACGGTGCGGTTGGCGCGCTTGCGGAATTCCTCGGCGAAATAGCGGACCAGCACGTCCGCGCCGCTGCCGGGCGGAAAAGCGCAGACGAAGGTGAAATCCTGGCTCGGGAAATTCTGGGCAAGAGCCGCGCCAGGGGTCAGACCGAGGCCCGCAGTGCCGGCAAGCCCGGCGCCGGCAATCAGAACATCACGCCTTGAAACAGTCATGGGGGGTGCTTCCTCTGGTTATGCGCTTATGCGCATGCATGTAGCCCATCGGTGGGCGGAACAAAATAGCCCGATGGGGAGGTATCGCAACGTTAACTCTTTTCAACTTTCGGATTTTTCGAAAGACGCAACAAAATCCCGCTCAAGCGCGGCGACGCGGTCGTGTCCCGTGAATCTGCGATAATCGGCCGCACCATGCGGGCTGGCGGCGGCCCGCTTGCGCCAGGCAGCCTGCGCCTGCGGACCATGCGCCCTGAAATCGTTGAGCAAATCCCACGCGCCCTGAAGGCCGCCCATGCTGGCAATGGTGGGAAACAGGGCGACGCGCGCGCCCAGCGCGGCATATTCCTCCAGCGAGGGCCACGGCTCCGTGGAGCTCCACCAGTTGCAGAGCACCGGCCGTGGCGTTGCCCGGCACACCTGCGCGAGTTGGTCGCGGGTCTCCACGGCGTTCAGCCATACGAGATCCGCCCCGGCCTCTCCATACGCAACGCAGCGCTCCACGACCTCCGCGAAGGATATGCCATCCGCCCCGATGGCGTCGCAGCGCGCGGCAATGACGAAAAACGGGTCGATCTCGTCGCGCGCGGCCACCGCCGCACGGATCTTGCCGACCGCCTCTCCCATCGCGATGCAGCGTCGGCCGCCCAGCGTGCCGGACTTCTTGGGCGCTTCCTGATCCTCGATCTGGAGGCCGGCCACGCCGCAGCGGACGATTTCCTGCACGGCGTAATGCACGTTGACGGCATTGCCGAAGCCGGTATCGGCATCGAGCAGAATGGGAATCTCGCAGGCCGCCGCGACATGGCGGGCATGATCGACGACATCACGCAGGCCAAGAACGCCGCTGTCCGGCACGCCCAGCAGGAAACCCGACATCTGCGAGCCGGCGAGGAAGAAGCTCTCATAACCGGCCGCCTGCGCCATGCGCGCATAGACCGGGCTGAAGCCGCCCGGCATCACCAGCAGCGACGGGCGGGCCAGAAGATCCCGAAAATGCCGGCGCTTGCGGCCGGCCTCGTCCCGGGGGATGGTTTCCAAGATCTTCCTCCCTGAACTCCGTTGCAGGCTAGTCCGCAGCGCGGGCGGTCTCGCCTCCGCCCTGCCAGCGCTTCACGGTGCCGACCTCGATGCCGAACAGGTCCAGCAGCCGGCCGACGCTGTGGTTGATGATATCGTCCACCGTCTCGGGACGCTGATAGAAAGCCGGGACAATCGGCGCGACAATGGCGCCGATATCGGCCAGCGTCGTCATGGTGCGCAGATGGCCGCCGTGGAGCGGCGTTTCGCGCACCGCCAGAACCAGGCGGCGCCGCTCCTTCAGCACGACATCCGCCGCGCGGGACATCAGCGACGCCGTCACGCCGGTGGCGATCTCGCTCATGGTGCGGATCGCGCAGGGCACGATGACCATGCCCATGGTCTTGAACGAGCCTGACGAAATCGACGCGCCGATATCGGCGCTCGGGTGGCTCACGGAGGCGAGCGCGCGCACATCCTTCGATTTCCAGTCCGTCTCGTAGGCCAGCGTCATCTCCGCCGACTTGCTCATGACGAGATGGGTTTCGACATCGGTATCGCGCAGCATTTCCAGCATGCGAATGCCGTAAACCACGCCGGAGGCGCCGGAGATGCCGACGATGAGGCGGCGGGGCGTTGTCGAGGACGGGGGCTGCGGCTGCTCACTCATGGGCCGGTGTTGTAGCCACAATCCCGTGCAGGGTCCATCGTCGGGAACTCCGGCCGCGCCGGCCCGTTAACTTCGGCAGGGGCCGTGCCTTAGCCATTTCACATTGCGATGGTTATCTATGCGCGTGAACGTCCCCAACCTTCCCGCCGCCGGTCGGCCAGCGCGTCTTTTTCGTCTGCCGGGCTGCCGAAAGCGCACATGACGCCTTCCTGAACTGTTTCGCATGTCTCTTGATTCTGATGTCGCCGCCGCCTCGCTCGAAGCACCGCCGTTTCCCGACCTCGGCGACAGCGCCCTGATGCTCGACATCGACGGAACACTGATCGATATCGCCGCGCGGCCGGACGAAGTCGTCGTGCCGGCCAGTCTGCGCGAGACGCTACAACTGCTGCAAAGCCGCCTGAACGGCGCCGTGGCGCTGGTGAGCGGCAGGCAACTGGCCGACATCGACCGGCTGTTCTCTCCGCTGAAATTTTCCGCGGTCGGCGGGCATGGTGCGGAATGCCGCCAGTTGCCGCTTGGCCCCATCGACACCACCCACGCCACGCCGCTGCCCAAAGATCTCAGCCAGGCGCTGTTCCAGTTCGCGGACGGCCGCGACGGCGTCATCGTCGAAGACAAGGGCTATTCGCTCGCCCTGCACTACCGGCTGGCGCCCCAGCACGAAGCCGCCATTCTCAAGGGCGTGTCCGCTTTATGTGCCGGATGGCCGATGATCGGAATCCTGCCCGGCAAGGCGGTGGTCGAGATCAAGCAGACCGGCGCCAACAAAGGCACGGGTATCCGCAAATTGATGCAGGCCCTGCCGTTTTCGGGCCGCCGCCCGATCTTCATCGGCGATGACGTGACCGACGAATTCGCCGCGGCCGCGGTTCCGGAATTCGGCGGCTTTGCCATGTCTGTCGGGCGCGCAATGCCGGGCGCGGTCTATCGCTTCGAGTCACCAACGGCTGTCCGCAACTGGCTCGGCAAGCTGAGCACCGGTCACGGCTGAGCGGCCTCGGCCTCCTCGGGGTGGACCGTGCCATTGCCGAACCGCTGCTCGGACCTCTGCTTGGCCGGTTGCAGCACCCGATCCAGATTGAAGGCGCTGTTGATCAGCCCGACATGAGAGAAGGCCTGAGGGAAATTGCCCACCAGCCGCTCCTCGATCCAGTCGTATTCCTCGCTCAGCAGGCCGACATCGTTGCACAGGCCAAGAAGGCGCTCGAACAGCCGTTCGGCATCGTCCCGCCGCCCGAGCAAGACATAGGCGTCCACCAACCAGAAACTACAGGCGAGAAACGCACCCTCCTCCGGCGGCAGGCCGTCCGGCGCGCGCTGGGAATCGTAGCGCAGCAGAAAGCCGTCCACCATCAGCCGGGTCTCGATCTGCTCCACGGTGGCCCGGATGCGCGGGTCCTCCGGTGGCAGAAAGCCGATCACCGGCAGCAGGAGGAGGCTCGCGTCCAGCTCCTTCGACCCGTAGGACTGGACGAATCCGCCGGTCTGCGGGTCGATGCCGTTGCGGCACACATCGCGATGAATCTCCTCGCGCAGCGCCTTCCAGCGCGCGACCGGGCCTTCGAGGCCGAATTGCTCCGCGCTCTTGATGGCGCGATCGAACGCCGCCCAGGCCATGGCTTTCGAATAGACGAAATGACGCGGCTCGCTGCGCACCTCCCAGATGCCTTCGTCGGGCCGGCGCCATGCGGTTTCAAGGTGAGCCAGAATTTCCTTCTGGATCTCCCAGCCGGAATCCTTCGGGGCGACGCCGCCGCGCCGGGCATGATGGAAGGCGTCCATCACCTCGCCATAGACATCCAGTTGCAATTGGCCATAGGCGGCATTGCCGATGCGCACGGGCCGGGAGTTCTCATAGCCCGGCAGCCATTCCACCTCCCACTCCGTCAGCCGGCGTTCCCCGCCGATCCCGTACATGATCTGAAGTTGCGACGGGCTGCCGGCCACCGCACGGGAGAGCCAGTCCCGCCACGCATGGGCTTCCTCGAAATAGCCGGCGTCCATCAGCGCCAGAAGCGTCAGCGTCGCGTCGCGCAGCCAGCAATAACGATAGTCCCAGTTGCGCACGCCGCCGATTTTTTCCGGCAGCGAGGTTGTCGGCGCCGCGACGATGCCGCCGGTCGGGTGATAGCTCAGCGCCTTGAGCGTGATGAGCGAGCGCAGGATCCGATCATGCCACTTGCCCAGCGGGCGGCAGCGCGCCGCCCATTCGGTCCAGAACTGTTCCGTGGATTCCAGCGCCCGGTCCGCGTTGACGGCCTGGGGCAGCGGCTCATGGGACGGCGCATAGGTGAGGACGAACGGAATCGTCTCCCCTTCGCGGACGGTGAAGTTCGCCACCGTGGTGAGATTTTCGCCATGGGTGACGATCGGGCTGCGCAAGGTCACCATGTCCGGCCCGGCGATGATGCGGAGCGTGCCGTCATCGAGCCGCGTCACCCATGGCACGATCGCCCCGTAACCGAAGCGCATGATCATTTCGAAGCACATCGACACCCGGCCGCGGCGGCCGACGACCATGCGCACGATGTCGCTGTTCGGCCCGCGCTTCGGCATGAAGTCGATCAGCGTGGCAACGCCGGTTTCCGTCTCGAATGTGGTTTCGAGAATGAGGGTGTTTTTGCGATATTCCCGGCGGGTTTCAAGAATTTCGCCCTTGGGCGCGATGCGCCAGCGCCCGTTTTTCTCGTCGCCCAGAAGCGCGGCGAAACAGGCATCGGAATCGAACCGCGGCCAGCACAGCCAGTCCAGCGAACCATCCCGGCCAATAAGCGCCGCAGTTTCGCAATCGCCGATCAGCGCATAATCTTCGATCCGGGAAGCCATCAATCAGTATCAAAAAATCTGCGGGGAAATTTCAGGAACCTCACCGACGATGAGGTCCTTCGGCATGAAATGAAATCCACGAGAGGATATCAAGGTCCGAAGCGGAAAGAATGCAAACACTCTCCCCGCTTTGGCAGATCGCGCGTCCGCGTCCATCACGTCAAACAGCGCCCGACGAAGGTCGCGACCTGAACGCGGGCCAGCGGACTGTAAGCCTCGTCACACCCTTCGAGCGCTCTCTCGGAACGGGTCGTCGAGGCCGGCGACGGCGCGCCTGCGGGCCGGCTTTCGTCCTTCGGCACCATGTCCGACGGCGCCGTAAGGCTTTGGCGCGCCTGCTTGCCCTGACGGAATACCCCGTGAGGATTGGCGGCGTTGAAGCGAGCGTCGAAAGTGAGCGAGGCGGTGGTGGGCGACACGCTCGCCTGCGCCGCTGCGGGCTCAAGGGCGGCGCCGATCCGGTCGGTCACGGGATATCCGGCGATATCCAGCACGGCAGCACTGGCGACAAGGGCGGCAGCGGTGGCCGCGGTGGTGAAAGATACGATACGCATGGAAGCGATCCCGGTTTGCTGCAAGCAGCGCGTTGCTCCTGTTGAGGAAACAACGCCGGCGGGGATTGCCGGTTCCGACCCCCGGGGTGCGCCAACTGATAAACGTTGAGTGATAAGAAGAAGGGCGGCAACTGCCGCCCTTCAAGCTCGAAATGTCGTCGCGACGAAGCCGGTCAGGCGATCTGCTGCTCGCGCGGCCGGGCGCGGCGGTCGAAGAACAGCGCCTGGCTCAGCACCGCGGAAACTGTCGCAGGCTGGAACGGCTTGGCGATCAGGAACGCGGGCTCCGGCCGCTCGCCGGTCAGGAATCGCTCAGGATAAGCCGTAATGAAGATAACGGGCACCTCCAGGCTCTGGAGCATCTCGTTCACGGCATCGAGGCCGGAACTGCCATCGGCGAGCTGGATGTCGGCAAGAATGACGCCCGGACGCTTTTTCTTTGACAGGGCGATGGCCTCCGAATGGGTCCGCGCAACGCCGATGACGTTGTGGCCCAGCCCCTCCACCAGCCCCTCCAGCTCCATCGCGATGAACGTCTCGTCCTCGATGATGAGAACGTCGGTCGCGATATCGGCCGCAAGCTCGCGACCGGATTCGTCCACGAGCTGCCGCAGCCCCGGCACATCAACGTCAAGAATTTCCGCTGCTTCCACTTCAGAAAAACCTTCGAGCGCGACGAGCAGGAAAGCCTGCCGCGGCCGTGGCGTGATGTGGGTCAGCCGCTGTTCGGCGGGCACGCCATCCTCGCCGGAGCCTCCGGCAGCGTTCACGTCCAGCGAATTCCAGATTTTGGTGAAAAGGCGATAGATCGCCACCCTCGCCTGATCCGGCCCGCGAATCACCGACGGATCGGCAATCAACGCCTCCAGGGCGGCGACCACATAGGCGTCGCCCGATTGCTGGCTGCCGGTGAGAGCGCGAGCATATCTCCTCAGATAAGGCAGATGCGGCGCAACGGTTTGTGACGGCGACAATGACCCCTCCCGCGTAACACGATCCCGACATAACTCGGGGCCGGGATTAAAGTTCCAACACCGATGGAACCAAAAAACAACTTCCACGTTGGACGGCAGGGTTTCCTGCCGGAGCCGGCGGGTCAGGGGAACATGATGGAAAACGACAAACCACTGGGGCGCAAGGCGAATATGTTGTCAAACACGGATTCCACGCCCCCGCCGAAAAGCGGGCTGACCCGGGAGGTCCAGGCCAAGATCGGACAACAATTGCGCGCCATATATAACGATGTCGTGGACCAGGGCGTGCCGGACCGCTTTCTCGATCTGCTCAACCAGCTTGACGGCGGGAAGCCCGGCACACAGGGCGGAGACAGTGAAAAGGGAGGAGCCTGATGTCTCTTGACCCTTCTCTGCGCGACGCCATTCTGGGTGCGGTTCCCAGCCTGCGCGCCTTTGCGATCTCGCTGTGCGGCACCGTGGACCGGGCGGACGACCTCGTTCAGGAAACCCTCGTCCGCGCGCTGGCGAACATCCATTCCTTTCAGCCGGGCACGAATATGTCCGCCTGGCTGTTTACCATTCTCAGGAATCTATTCCGGTCCGAGTATCGCAAGCGCCGCCGGGAGGTCGCCGACAGTGACGGCAGCTACGCCGCCCGGCTGAAGGCGCATCCGGAGCAGGACGGGAAGATCGAGTTCGGCGAATTCCGGGAAGCCCTGAGCAAGCTCCCCGAGGAGCAGCGCGAAGCGCTGATTTTGGTCGGCGCATCCGGCTTTTCCTACGAAGAAGCCGCCAACATCTGCGGCTGTGCTGTCGGAACGATCAAGAGCCGCGTGAACCGCGCCCGCGCCCGCCTGTCCGACCTGATGGCCATCAAGGGATCGGAGGACTTCGGGCCTGATCAGGCGGTCCGCGCCGTGCTGGCCGGAGCCGAAGGAAACTGACCCCTCGCGTTTCCGGCACTCTCGCAGGCTGACACGGCGTTCATAGCGTCGCTGACATGGCATCCAGATCACCCACCAACGCCACGAAGTCCTCGCCTGCGGGCGGGGCCAAAGGTCTCCACGCTCATTTCGACGAGATCGCGCGGGAGGTGGCGCGGCTCAGCGGCCGCCCTGCGACATTCATCGTGGCCGCTCTGCTGGTGGTGGTCTGGGCGGCGACGGGGCCGCTGTTCGGCTACAGCGACACCTGGCAGCTCGTCATCAACACCTCGACGACGATCATCACCTTCCTGATGGTCTTTCTCATCCAGAGCACGCAGAATCGCGACACGCTGGCGCTTCAGGCCAAGCTCGCGGAGCTGATCTTCACGGTGCAAGGTGCGTCAGACGATATTGCGCTGGCAGAGGACCTTTCCGAAGAAGAGCTTGAATTGCTACACAATCATCACTCGGAGCGAGCCGCTGCTGCCAAGCGCCTGCTCGACCGTTCCCGCTCCGATGCGACATTGGTTTCCGGGAGCCAATAACACCCCCGAAACCATTCATGGACTTTAAGGGCGGAGAGGATTGTGAAGACAGATGCAGGGAACTATTCTGCGATTCCCAAGTTGGGGCGGAGTGGTTGGGCCTTGCGCACCACCGCAACGAAGCGGCGGCCGATTTATTCGTCCCATTTTGCGCTCTGGTTGAGGGAGATTGTCATGAAGAAGGTTATTCTGGCCGGTGTTGCGGCGCTGGCGCTCGCGGGCTGCCAGACGGTTCAGCAGGAGCGGGCCGCAGGCGGCGCGCTCATCGGCGGTGTGGCCGGTACGGCCATCGGCGCCGCGGCCGGCGGCTCTGTCGGCAGCGCCGTGGCCGGTGGTGTGCTCGGCGCCGCGGCGGGTGGCATCCTTGGCGCCGCGACGGCTCCGGCGGAGCCCTGCTATGTCCGCACCCGGTCCGGCCGGCTGCGCGCCGTGTCCTGCTACTAAGCTACTCCGACTTCGGAAAAGGCCCGCGCAAGCGGGCCTTTTTTTGTTTCAGCCGCCGGACAGGCCATCCGGTCTCGGCACATTGGCAAACCGGTTCGTTAAACCAGCTCCGGCGGCGTTCTGGCGGGCTCCGCGCAACCATGAAAGCCTCGGGAGCGTCACAATAAGACATGGCGCTTTGGCCTGGATTCCATCAAAGCCGAAAAGCCTCTAGCCTCCGGCGATTTCATCGCAGACAGGCAACAGGCATGACCCCTCCGAAACACGCGGCGCGCCCCGCCGCCAGCAAGTCTTCCGCCAAATCGCTCCGCAAATCTTCCTCAAGCGCCACCGGGCGGCCGGCACCTGCGAAACCATCGCGCAGCCGGCTCGCGCCGCTGGCGGAAGCCGACTTCACGGCCGAGCAGGCGGCGCTTCTCGCGGCGATCCGCTCCGGCCCGCGGGGCAAGGATACGCCCATCGAGGGGCCGTTTGCCGTTTATCTGCGCGCCCCCGCCTATGGCGACCTCGCCCAGGCGCTGGGAGGCCATTGCCGGCTCGGCACCAGCGTGCCCAAGCGCCTGTCGGAACTCGCCATCCTCATGACCGCCCGCCACTGGCGCGCGCAATACGAATGGCACGCCCATGCCCCCATCGCCGAGGAGGCGGGGCTGCCCGCCGCCGCGATCAAGGCGCTCCGGGCCGGCCGCCGGCCGGCGAAGCTGCGGGCCGACGAGGCCGCGGTGTTCGATTTCGTGACCGAGCTCTATCGCGACAGGCGCGTCAGCGACCCCACCTACCGACGCATTCATAAAGTGCTGGGAGAAGCCGGCGCCATCGAGCTGACCGGCATTCTCGGCTATTACGCGCTGGTGGCGATGACGCTGAACGTCTTCAGGATGCCGCTCCCGGCCGGGGCCGCCCTGCCCTTCCGGGAGCCGTGACGGCGGCGCAGCGCCGCCGTCCGGCCACAGTATCCGACAGGCGCGGCTTATTCGGCGCTGGCCAGCACTTCCAGATTCACCGGCGCCAGTCCTGAAAAGCCCAGGCTGCTGGCGGCGGCGGGCGAAAGGTCGATGACCCGGCCGCGCACGAACGGCCCCCGATCGTTGATGCGCACGACCACGCTTTTGCCGTTGTGCTTGTTGTGCACCCGAACCCTGGTGCCGAAAGGCAATGTGCGGTGGGCCGCGGACATGGCATGAAGATTCATGCGCTGGCCGCTGGCGGTGCGCCGGTTGGCGAATTTCTTGTGATAAACCGAAGCGACGCCGGCTTGGGCCCGCGCCTTGCTTTTGGCCTCCGCAGCCGCGCCGCCGGCGACATCGGCCATCATCCATCCCAAAGTTCCGGCCGCGAGAGCCGCACCCATAAGTACCAGTCGTTTCATTCCGTCTCCGGGGAAGTCCCAACCCGGGAGACCCCCATAAGCCGAAACATGGCGTCAATCGGGCCGCTGCCCCGACGCGCGACAACCCGCCGCAGGCATTCCGCACCACGCCGCATCGCCGGGCAGCGCCGGCATTGAACTTCCCGGCTTGCTTGGGGTATACCCGGCGCTGGTTCGCAGCAGCCTTGCGAGCGGCTGCGCCGCGCCCCGTTCCCGCTGCCCGGCGGTTTCGAGCAAATTTAGAAAAACGATTGACGGATCAGGAAGTTAAGATGTCGTCCACCTTCGAGACCGTGGCCAATATCATCGCGGAAACCTGCGATATCCCGCGTGAGACCATCACGCCGGACAGCCACTCGATCAACGATCTCGGAATCGACAGCCTCGACTTTCTGGATATCGCCTTCGCCATCGACAAGGCGTTCGGTATCAAGATCCCGCTGGAACAGTGGACCGCCGAGGTCAACGAAGGCAAGGCATCGACGGACGACTATTTCGTCCTGAAGAATCTCAGCGCGCGCATCGACGAACTCGTCGCCGCGAAGAGCGCCTGAATGCGCCCGCGCCGCGCGGCCTGACGGGGGCGCCATGCGCATCGAATATTTTCAGCTCATCGACCGCGTCGTCGCGCTCGACCTGCCCGCCGACACCATCCGCGTCGAGGCGGACGTGCCGCAGGACAGCACCATTTTCGAGGGGCATTTTCCCGGCCATCCCCTGATGCCCGGCGTTCTGCTGATCGAGGCGATGGCGCAGACCTCCGGCTGGCTGGTGATCGGCAAGACCGGCTTTGCGCGGATGCCGTTTCTGGCCGCCGTGAAGGAAGCGAAATTCCGCACCTTCGTGCCGCCGGGGCAGCGCCTCGATATCGAAGCCGTGCTGGAGCACGAAGGCTCCGGCTTCGCCGTGACCAAGGCGAAGACCCGCAGCGACGGCAAGCCGATCTGCGAGGCGAGGCTCACCTTCCGCCTCACGCCTTTCCCGAACGACCATTTCCGCGACCAGATGCGCGCCACGGCCGAGCGGCTGGGCTTCCCCCTGCCGGCTTCTCCGGGCGGCACCGCATGAAAGCGTCACAGTGACATCCTCCCGCGACATCTGGATCACCGGCATCGGCATCGTCTCGTCCCTCGGCGAAGGGCCGGAGGCGCATCTCGCCGCGCTCGATGCAGGCACCGTGAATGTCGATACGGCCGCTTTCGCGCCGTATGTCATCCACCCGCTCGCGCCGGTCGATTTCGACAAGCAGATCCCCAAGAAGGGCGACCAGCGCCAGATGGAGGCGTGGCAGCGTCTCGGCGTCCATGCCGCCGGTCTTGCCCTCGATTCCGCCGGCGTGAAGGGGCAGGCCGATATCCTCTCGCGCATGGACATGATCGTGGCCGCGACCGGCGGCGAGCGTGACATCGCGGTGGACGACTCCATCATGGCCGACCTCGCCACCGGCGCCGCGGACGACAAGACCCTCAACGAACGGCTGATGACGGACCTGCGGCCGACGCTGTTCCTCGCCCAGCTTCCGAACCTGCTCGCCGGCAACATCTCCATCGTCCACGGCGTCACCGGCTCCTCCCGCACCTTCATGGGCGAGGAAGCCGCCGGCGTCGATGCGGTGCGGCTCGCCCATGCGAAGATCGCGGCGGGACAGAGCGAGATCGCCCTTGTCGGCGGCTCCTACAATGCCGCGCGCAAGGACATGCTGATGCTCTACGAGTTCGGCAGCTTCAACCTGAAGGACCGTTTCGCGCCGGTCTGGGAGCGCGGCCCGGAGGGCGGGCTGGCGCTCGGCTCCATGGGCGCGTTCCTCGTGCTGGAAAGCGCGGCGCATGCCACCGCGCGGGGCGCGACGCCGTTTGCAAAGCTCGCGAACGTGGCTTCGGACCGCAACCGCCGCAAAGCCGGTGACATCGAAAGCACCCTTCGGGCGCTGTGGCAGCGGATCGCGCCGAACCTGCGGCCGGACCATGCCGCCATCGTCTCCGGCGCGACCGGCGCGGAGCCGGCGACCGCCGCTGAACACGCCGTCCTGCGCGACACCGGCCTGCCGGTCCGCGCCACCGGCAGCCGCGTCGGCCATGGCTTCGAGACCCAGTTTCCCTTGAACATCGCCCTTGCCGCGCTTGCGCTTCGCAGCGGCAAACTGTTCGCGCCGGCCAACGGCTCGCCGGGCGAAGCGGCGATGCCCGGACCGTTGACACAGGCGCTCGTCACCAGCGTCGGCCACTGGCGCGGCGAGGGTCTGGCGCTGGTGGAACGCATCGAGGGAGGCGCCGCTCATGCCGGCTGATCTGGACCACGCGGGCCGCCCCCTCATCGTCGTGACCGGCATGGGCATGGTCACGTCCCTCGGCATCGGCCAGCAGGACAACTGGCGCAAGCTCACGGCCGGCGAATCCGGCATCCGGCCGATCACCCGCTTCGCGACCGACGGCCTGCGCACCCGCATCGCGGGCGCGGTGGATTTCATTGCGGTGGAGCCGCTCTGCGCGCCGGAACTCACCGAACGCTTCGCCACCCTTGCCGGCGAGGAAGCCGTGGCCCAGGCCGGCATCGGCGCGAAGGGCGATTTTCCGGGCCCGCTGTTCCTCGCCATGCCGCCGGTGGAGCTGGAATGGCCTCAGCGCCGCGAGCTGGCGCTGGCCGCGCACAAGGCCAGCCCGGACGAGCGCATCGGCTATGACGCCGCCCTGCGCCAGTGCAGCACTGCGCCCTTCAGGGGCTATCACGAGCGGTTCCAGTTCTTCGCCGTCGCCGACCATCTGGCGGACCGGCTGGGCACCAAGGGCTCGCCGATCTCGCTGACCACCGCCTGCGCCTCCGGCGCGACGGCGATCCAGCTCGGCGTCGAGGCGATCCGGCGCGGGGAGACAGAAGCCGCGCTGTGCATCGGCGCGGACGGCTCGATCTACGCAGAGTCGCTCATCCGCTTTTCGCTGCTCTCGGCGCTCTCGACCCAGAACGATCCGGCCTCCGAAGCGGCCAAGCCATTCTCCAAGAATCGCGATGGCTTCGTGATGGCCGAAGGTGCGGGCGCGCTGGTGCTCGAAAGCTATGCCCATGCGAAAGCGCGCGGCGCGCGCATTCTCGGCGTGCTGTCCGGCAGCGGCGAAATGGCGGATTCGTTCCATCGCACCCGCTCCAGCCCCGACGGCAAGCCCATCATCGGCTGCATCCGGCAGGCCATCGCCGATGCCGGCCTGACGCCGGACGATATCGACTATGTCAACGCCCATGGCACCGGCACGCCGGAAAACGACAAGATGGAATATGTCGGCGCGGCGGCAGTGTTCGGCGAGCGGGTGCAGTCGCTGCCGACCTCCTCCACCAAGTCGATGATCGGCCATACGCTCTCGGCCGCCGGCGCCATCGAGGCCGTCGTCACGCTGATGACGCTCGCCAACCAGCGCATCGCGCCGACGATCAACTATCAGGTGCCGGACCCGGCGATCCCGCTCGACGTGGTGCCGAATGTCGCGCGCGACGTGAAGATGCGCCACGCCATCTCCAACTCCTTCGGCTTCGGCGGGCAGAATGTCTCGCTGGTCCTGAGCCCGGAACCGGCGTGAACGACCCGGCGCGCGGGTTGACGCCTGCGCCACCGGAGGGCTAGAGCCTCTGGCTCTGAATTTATTCTGACGCGTTTTCTTCACGCGAACCGGTGCCCACTTCGCGCGAAAACGCTATAGGCACTCCGCCATTCTCCTGAACAGGCACGATCACTCATGCGCGCGCTCGCCCTGATCGCAGATCGCCAACTCGAACTTACCGACCTGCCCGATCCGCCAGCGCCCGGCGCCGGCGAAGTGCAGATCCGCGTCAAGACGGTCGCGCTCAATCATCTCGACCTGTGGGGCTTTCGCGGCATGGCCTTCGCCAAGCGCAAGTTCCCGCTGGCGGTCGGCGCGGAAGCCTCCGGCGAGATCGTCGCCGTGGGCTCCGAGGTCACCGCCTTCAAGCCGGGCGACAAGGTCGTGATGTATGGCGCGATGACCTGCGGCACCTGCCGCGCCTGTCGGGAGGGCCGCGACAACCTCTGTGAGAATGTCGGCGGCATCATGGGCTTCCATATCGATGGCTTCGCCCGCGACCTGCTGAACATGCCGGCGCGGCTCGTCATCCCCGTGCCGGACAATGTGAGCCTGCGCGACGCATCCTGCGCGCCCATCGCCTTCTCCACCGTCGAGCACATGCTGTTCGACAATGCGAAACTCGAACCCGGCGAGACCGTGCTGGTTCATGCCGGCGGCTCCGGCATCGGCTCCGTCGCAATCAAGATGGCCAAGGCCATCGGCTGCACCGTCATCACCACCGTCGGCGACGACGCCAAGGGTGAGAAGGCACGTGCGCTCGGCGCGGATCACGTCATCAACTACCGCACCGACCGGTTCGAAGGCGCAGTGCGCAAGATCACCGCCAAGAAGGGCGTGGATGTGGTGTTCGAGCATGTCGGCGCGGAGACTTTCAACGGCTCCCTGCTCTCGCTCAAGCGTGGCGGCCGCCTCGTCACCTGCGGCTCCACCTCCGGCCCGACCACGACCATCAACCTGATGCAACTGTTCCAGCAGCAATATCGCATCATCGGCTCGTTCGGCGCGCCGATCCGTGCCATCCGCGAGAGCCTCGCCAAGATGGCCGCCGGCATGGCGCCGATCATCGATTCCGAATTCGCGATTGGCGACTTCGAACAGGGCCTCGCGCGGATCGAAAGCCGGCAGGTGTTCGGCAAGGTCCTCGTGCATTTCTGAACGGACGACGATGACGAGCGGCCTCCCCCTCAAGCGCCGCCTGCGCGGCTGGACCAAGACCTTCGGCACCGCCGCGCTCGGCAATGCCGCCGTCGGCATCGTCAAGCTGGTGCGGCGCATGGACCCGGACCGCGCCGCGGACCGCGCCGGCCGCATCATGCGCGCCATCGGCCGCGCGCTGCCCGAGCACAAGCTCGCGCGCGCCAACCTCACAGCCGCCTTTCCGGAGAAAGCACCGGACGAGATCGACCATATTCTCACCGGCGCATGGGACAATCTCGGCCGCATGGCCGCCGAGTTCGCCCATCTCGACAAGCTCTGGACCGCGGATCTCGACCATCCCGAGAACGGGCGCATCGAATTCACGCCCGGCACGATCGACCGTTTCGCGCAGTTGCGCGACGACGGCAAGCCCGCGCTGGTGTTCACGGCGCATCTCGCCAACTGGGAGATGCCGGCGGTGGCCGCCGCGGCTCATGGCATCGAGTCGGCGGCGCTCTATCGCCGGCCGAACATCGGCCGCATCGACGAACTGGTGAAGGACCTGCGCGCGGTCAACATGGGCACGCTGGTGCCAACGAGCCTCGACGCGCCCGTGAAGCTGCTGAAGCTGCTGGAACAGGGCATCCATGTCGGCATGCTGGTGGATCAGTATTACACCCGGGGCGTCGATATCGAATTCTTCGGCCGCACCACGCGCGCCAATCCCCTGCTCGCGCGCCTCGCCCAGCATGTGGACTGCCCGATCCATGGCGTGCGGATCATCCGCCTGCCCGGCCATCGCTTCCGCGCCGACCTGACGGAAGCCGTGCCGCCGGTGCGTGGCGACGACGGCCGAGTGGACATCGCGGCCACGACCCAGACGATCAACACCGTAATCGAGGGCTGGGTCCGCGAGCATCCGGAACAATGGCTCTGGATGCACCGCCGCTGGCGATAAGCCTCCCCGCGAACGGATGCGTCAGCGCCCGGTCTTGATGCGCGTCCAGATGCGGTTCATGACGCGCTGGGTGCGCTGGTCGCGGGCGCGCAGCACATACAGCGATTTCCTCGTCTCGGCATCGGGATAGATCGAACGATCCTCCAGCACGACCTTGTCGAGCAGCACCTGGCTTGAATTGTTGCCGTTGGCATAGGCCACCATGTTCGAATTCTTCGCCGCAACGTCAGGGCGCAGCAGGAAGTCGATCAGGGCATGGGCCTCGTTCGGATTCGGCGCATCGCGCGGGATGGCGAGATTGTCGAACCACATCTGCGCGCCGCCTTTGGGGATGGCATAGCCGATCTCGACGGCGCTGCCGGCGGCTTTCGTCGCCTTCTGCGCCTGCTTCACATCGCCGGAATAGCCGAAGGCGAGGCAGATTTCGCCGGTCGCCAGCGCGTTGAGAAATTCCGAGGAGTGAAACTTCCGCACGAAGGGGCGGATCGTCATCATCAGCTCGGCGGCCTTGTTGAGGTCCGCTTCCTGCGTCGTGTTGGGGTCGAGCTTGAGATAATGCAACGCCGCCGCGAGCACATCGTCGGCGGAATCCAGCATATGGACGCCGCAGTCCTTGAACTTCGCGATGATCTCCGGCTTGAACAGAATATCCCAGCTATCCATCTTCGCGTCGGGACCGAGGATTTCCTTCGCCTTGGCGACATTGTAGCCGATGCCCGTCGTTCCCCACATGTAGTTCACCGCAAAGCGGTTGCCGGGATCGTAAGCCGCCTGGCGCTCGGCGATCTCGTCCCAGGCATGCACGAGGTTCGGCAGCTTGGCTTTATCGAGGGGAAGGAACACATTCGCCTTGATCTGCCGTTCGAGGAAATAGCCGCTCGGCACCACCACGTCGAAGCCGGACTTCTGCATCAGCAGCTTGCTCTCCAGCGTATCGTTGGAGTCGAAGGTGTCGTAGCGGACCGCGATGCCGGTCTCGGCGGTGAAGTCCTTCAGCACCTGCGGATCGACATAGTTCGACCAGTTGTAGAAATTCACGACGCGGCCCTGCGCCAAGGCGCCGGTGGAGACGGTCAGCGCCAGCGCGCACAGCGCCAGTTTCACGGCTTGCAGCATTCCGACACCTCCTTCCTTCGTTGAAAGCTAGGCGCGCGCGAGCACGCCCGCCAGACGCTCCAATGCCGCATCCAGCGTCGCATCCCGCTTGGCGAAGCAGAACCGTACCACCGAGCGCAGCGTGTCGTCGGCGCAGAAGGCCGAGACCGGAATGGCCGCCACGCCATGGTCGGCCACGAGCCTTTTACAGAATGCTTCGTCGTCCTCGTTCAGGCCGAGCGGGGCGAGATCGACATTGATGAAATAGGTGCCTTGAGACTCCAGTACCGGAAAGCCGAGCCGCGACAGCCCCGCCGCGAAACGGTCGCGGCTGCGCTGAAGGTCGCCGCGCATCGTCTCGAAATAACTGTCGTCCTTGTCGAGGCCATAGGCCACGGCCGCCTGAAGATTCGGCGGCGTCGTGAAAGTGATGAACTGATGCGCGCGGGACAGCGCCTTCATAACCTGCGGCGCGGCGCAGACGAAGCCGACTTTCCAGCCGGTCAGCGAGAATATCTTGCCCGCCGAGCCGATCTTGACGCAGCGTTCGCGCATGCCGGGCAGGCCCAGCAGCGGCACATGCCGCCGTCCGTCGAACACCACATGCTCCCAGACCTCGTCGCAGATCGCGATGGCGTCATGCGCGACGCAGAACCGCGCCAGCAGTTCGAGCTGCTCGCGCGGATAGACGGTGCCGGTCGGATTCAGCGGATTGTTGAACAGCGCCACCTTGGTCTTCGGCGTGAACACCGCCGCGAGCCTGTCCTCGGTCAGCGCCCAGTCCGGCGGCGTGAGCTGCACGACCTTCGGCACGCCGCCCGCCCGCTTCACCAGCGGCAGATAGGCGTCATACAGCGGCTGGAACAGCACGACCTCGTCGCCGGGCTCGATCAGCGCCAGCAGCGCGCCGGCAATCGCCTCGGTCGCGCCGGAGGTGATCATCACTTCGGTTTCGGGGTCGAGATCGAGGCCCTGCCAGTGCCGGTAATGGCGCGCCACGGCCTGCCGCAATTCGGGCAGCCCCATCATCGGCGGATACTGGTTCCAGCCATTCATCACCGCGTCGGCCGCGCGCTGGCGCACGTCCGCAGGTCCGGGATCGTCCGGAAAGCCCTGCCCGAGATTGACTGCGTCATGCTCGCGGGCCAGCCGCGACATGATCTCGAAAACCGAAACCGGGATATCCGCAAAAATCGGATTCATGTCAGCAACCGGAATGTGGGCGGCAGGCGCCCGCGATGGCAGGGACTGACCTTCCACGCGCGGAACGGCGCAAGGCGGCTTCAGCTTTCAGCTTCAGCTTTCCGTCGGCTGCCCTGCGGCTTTCCATGCCAGAATGCCGCCGGCGAGGTGCGCGTCGTAGGGTAGGCCCTTCTCCTGCGCCGCCAGCGAGGCGGTCACGGAGCGCCGCCCGGACCGGCAGGCGAACACGACGCGCCGGCCCTGCGGGTCGATCTGCGCAGGGTCGAACGACGACAGGGGAACAACCACCGCGTCGGGGTAGCGTTCGACAGCGGTTTCGTTCGGCTCGCGAACATCGACAAGCAACATTTTTCCGTCGCGCAAGCCTTGGGCGACCTCATCGACGGTCAGGTTCTGCACGCGCGGATCGCCGCTGGAATCGCTCATGGTCTGCCTCCGGATCGGCTACCCCGTCATGTGCGGGCGGCCGTAGGGTCCGCTTCTTCACTGGCGCAGCTTCCGCCCCAGATCAAGAGCCGAAAAGCGGCGTCCCGCGCCCGCCGCCGCCCATGGCGCGCGGCCCGGACGCCTCACACCGTGACCTGCATGCCGACCTCGACCACCCGTCCGGTCGGGATGGAGAAGAAGTCCGTGGCATCGCTCGACGATTTGGCAAGCGCGATATAGAGGCGGTCCTGCCACAGCGGCATGCCCGACTGCGGCGACGGCTTGAGCGCGCGGCGCGAAAGGAAGAACGAGGTCGACATGATGTCGAAATTGAAACCCTGCTTGCGGGCGAGCCCGAGCGCGCGGGGAATGTTCGACGATTCCATATAGCCGAATGTCAGCGTCATCCTGCTGAAACGGTCGGACAGCGCCTCCAGCGTCACCCGTTCGGCCTCCGGCACGCGCGGCGTATCCCGTGTCACGACGGTGAGGATCACGTTCTGCTCGTGCAGCACCTTGTTGTGCTTGAGATTGTGCAGCAGCGCGGTGGGCGCGGAATCCGGGTCGGCGGTGAGGAACATGGCCATGCCGGGCACCACCGGCCGCGGACTTTTCTCCAGGCTGCGCACCAGCGTTTCCAGCGGCACTTCGGAGCGGCGGGTCTTCTCCGCGAGAAGCTGCGTTCCCCGCCGCCACGTCAGCACCAGCACCAGCATGCAGGCCCCGAACAGCATCGGCACCCATGCGCCGTCCATCAGCTTCAGCAGGTTGGCGGAGAAGAAGGCGATATCCAGCAGAATCAGCGGGATCAGTACCAGCGACGTATGCCACAACGGCCATTTCCAGATGTAACGGATCACGAGGAACGCCAGCAGTCCGTCCATGACCATCGCGGTCGAGACGGCGATGCCATAGGCCCCGGCAAGCTCTCCGGATGTGCGGAACATCACCACGAGCAGCATCACGCCGAGCATCAGCAGCCAGTTCACACGGGGAATATAGATCTGCCCGACCTGCGAAGCGGATGTATGCACGACGGTCAGGCGCGGCACATAGCCGAGCTGGATCGCCTGATAGACCAGCGAGAAAGCACCGGTGATCACCGCCTGGCTGGCGATCACGGTGGCAGCCGTCGCCAGCAGCACCATCGGCAGAAGCAGCATGTCGGGCGCAAGCCGGTAGAACGGATTCTCGATCATCGCCGGGTTGGCGAGAACCAGCGCGCCCTGACCGAAATAATTGATGATGAGCGAGGGCAGCACGAGGGCGAACCAGGCGATCTGGATCGGCTTGCGGCCGAAATGGCCGAGATCGGCATAGAGCGCCTCGCCGCCGGTCACGACGAGGAAGATCGCGCCCAGCGCGATCATGCTGATGAAGGGATGGTCGTAGGCGAAGCGCAACGCATAATAAGGATTGATCGCGAACAGGACGCCGGGATCGTCCTGGATGTGCAGCAGCCCCAGCCCCGCGATGGACAGAAACCACAGCACCATGATCGGCCCGAAAAATGCCGCGACCTTTGCGGTGCCGTGGCTCTGGACGACGAACAGGCACACCAGAATGACGACGGCGATCGGGACCACGAGGTCCCCCAGCGCCGGCGTCACCAGTTTGAGGCCCTCGACCGCGGACAGCACCGAAATGGCGGGGGTGATCATGGAATCACCGAGGAACATCGCGCCGCCGATCACGCCAAGGACGAAGATGACGTTCGACCGGCGCCCCAGCGCCCGGGTGGCGAGCGCCGTGAGCGAAAGCGTGCCGCCCTCCCCGTTATTGTCGGCGCGCAGCAGAATGGTGACGTATTTGACCGCGACGACGAGGATCATCGCCCAGAGGATCATCGAGAGGATGCCGAGAACCACCTCGCGGGTGACGCTGCCCCCCTGAGACGCCCCAAGCACCGCCTCCCGGAACGCATAGAGCGGGCTGGTGCCGATATCGCCATAGAC
>Ga0182740_1000849_pt1 | contig 24487 bp, 32 predicted proteins | sample eDN5th37CKraftBY_FD_128872 | JGI IMG/M metagenome (GOLD analysis project Ga0182740, IMG submission 128872) | Enriched backyard soil microbial communities from Emeryville, California, USA - eDNA 5th pass 37_C Kraft BY (version 2) (version 2) | ecosystem: Environmental > Terrestrial > Soil >...
CATGCCGGAAAAGATGTCGATCAAGAAATTTGATCCGGTCGCGCGCAAGCACGTCGAGTACAAGGAAACCAAGATCAAGTAATTGATCCTGCGTTCCAGCGAAGAACCCCGCCATGGCGGGGTTTTTTGTTTCACGATGACTCCAGCCCGGTACTTCGCTGGACTACGCCGAAGCCAGATACAGCAGGTTTATCAATCACTTAGGCGAGTTCAACATATGCCGGTGCTTTCTGAAACCTGACCCGGCTTCCGCGCTCATGGCTCCCATGTGGCTCTTGGAAACCGGGCGTTCCGAGGAGTCATCATGGCCAAGATCAAACTCACCAAAACCGCCGTGGAAACGGCGCAACCCCAGGCGCAGGCCGTCGAACTGCGGGATACCGTGGTGCCCGGCTTCCTGTGCAAGATTACCCCGGCGGGCCGCCGCGTGTTCATGCTCCAGTACCGCACGAACGCGGGCGAGCGGCGCAAGCCCGCCTTGGGCCTGTTCGGGGAACTGACCGTCGAGCAGGCCCGCGTCATGGCGCAAGACTGGCTGGCCGAAGTTCGCCGGGGCGGCGATCCGGGCGGGGCCAAGGCCGATGCGCGCAAGGCACCCACGATGGCCGAGCTATGTAAGAAGTTCATGGAGGACTACTCCAAGAAGCGCAACAAGCCCAGCACGCAGTACGGCTATCAGGGAGTCATCGACCGCTGCATCATTCCATTGCTGGGCCGCAAGAAGGTTCAGGACGTGAAACGACCCGACATTGCCGGGTTGATGCAAAAGCTGGCCCACAAGCCGACCGAGGCGAATAAGGTCTTCGGCGTACTGCGCAAGATGTTCAATCTGTGCGAGGTGTGGGGCTATCGCCCCGACGGCACGAATCCGTGCCGCCACGTTCCAATGTACCCTCCAGGGAAGGAAACCCGACTCATTGTTGACGACGAGTTGGCGTTGATCTTCCGGCACTTGGACAAGCTGGAAGCCGAAGGGCTGGAGAACTACGTCATCCCGCTGGCGATCCGTCTGCAATTCGAGTTCGCGGCCCGCCGTTCCGAAATTTGCCCGCTCGAATGGACGTGGCTGGATTTCGAGAACCGGCGTGTCGTGTGGCCCGACAGCAAGACCGGCGGCATGTCCAAGCCCATGAGCGAGGAAGCCTATCGGCTGCTTTCGAGGGCACCACGTCGGGAAGGCTGCCCCTATGTCCTACCGTCACCCAACGATCCGGCCAAGCACCTGACCTTTGGCGAGCATTACGGCGGTTGGTGCCGGGTGCTCAAGGCCGCCGGCGTGCCGCACGTCGGTACGCACGGCATTCGCCATCGTTCGACCACCGACATTGCCAATTCGGGCGTGCCGACCAAGGTAGGCATGAAGCTGACCGGACACAAGACCGTGGCGATGTTCATGCACTACGTTCATACCGAGGACAAGCCGGTACGCGAAGCGGCCGAGTTGGTGGCGAACCGGCGCAAGGCCATTACCGGCGCACGGCAGGCCGAAGGAGCGATGGCATGACCCCGCGTAAAACGTCGGTTGCATCGTCCGCAGCGCCGTCGGCGCTGCTGGGCGACATTCGGGCACTGATCGAAGCGGCGCGCAAGCGCGCCGCTTCGGCGGTGAATAGTGAACTGACGATGCTCTACTGGCGCATCGGCCAGCGCATCCACACGCAGGTCTTGGATGGGCGCCGGGGCGCCTACGGGAAAGAAGTGCTGCCCGGCCTGGCGGCGCAATTGGTGAAGGAGTACGGCGGCAGCTTTGCCGAGCAGAACCTGCGCCGCATGGTGCAGTTTGCGGCCACGTTCCCCGACGAGCGAATTCTCGTATCACTGATACGAGAATTGAGCTGGACGCATTTTCTGGCCCTGTTGCCGCTGAAAGACCCGCTCCAGCGGGACTACTACGCGCAGATGGCCAGCGCCGAACGCTGGAGCGTGCGGACGCTGCGCGAGCGCATCGACTCGATGCTGTACGAGCGCACGGCGCTGTCCAAGAAGCCAGACGAGACGATTGCGCAGGAACTGGCGACCCTGCGCGATGCGCAGCGCATGACACCGGCCCTGGTCATGCGCGATCCCTACATCCTCGATTTCCTGGGACTGCGGGACACTTGGCAGGAAGGCGACCTCGAAGCCGCGATCATCCGTGAAATGGAGTCGTTTCTGCTGGAGCTGGGCGCAGGCTTCTCCTTCGTGGCCCGGCAGAAGCGCATCCAGATCGACGGCGAGGATTTTCACCTCGACCTGCTGTTCTACAACCGCAAGCTGCGGCGGCTGGTGGCGGTGGAGTTGAAGGTCGGCGAGTTCAAGGCGGCCTATAAGGGCCAGATGGAGCTTTATCTTCGCTGGCTGGACAAGCACGAACGGGAGCCGGAGGAGGCTTCGCCGCTGGGCATCATCCTTTGCACCGGTAAGAAGCGCGAGCAGATTGAACTGCTGGAACTGGACAAGTCAGGCATCCATGTCGCGGAATACCTGACGAGTTTGCCGCCGCGTGCGGTGCTGGGAGAGCGGTTGCAGCAGGCGACCGAGCGGGCACGGTTGCAGATCGAGCAGCGCAAGACTGACACCGAGTAGTTCTGTCCCCAGTAGCCGGGCGTCCCGGCGTTCCGCCGTCGGGCTCGCGGGCTGCGCCCCGCGCTTCGTGCCGAATCGCGGCCATTCGGCTTTGATCCCTGACGCCTCCGGCCCGGCCCATTGCCGAGCCTGCGCGCTCCGCTTGCCTCAAAAGCAAAAGCGGGGTGTGTGCAGTGGGCGGGGTGTGGGCGGTCTTGCTGTTCCCTTCACCGTATCACGGCGTTCTCGCCGTCAAGGGCGGCGCGCGCGGGTGCGCGCTTGCGTCCTGGCGGCCGTCTTCGACCCCTGACTGCTTGCGCTGCGCCGTGCTTCCCACGGTTCCGGGCAATTCCGCCCGAGCAACCGGAGCACGATCATGTCGCAACTGTCCTTTTCCTCGTTCGATGCCTCGCTGATGGTGCGCGATGCACAGGGCCGCTATGTGTTGGCGACGGCCGACCAGATTCTGGAGGCTGCGCGCCAGGCCATCGAGCACAAGATGCAGCGCGGTGCGTCCTTCACCTCACCGGCGGCGGTCAAGGAATACCTGCACGCCAAACTGGCCGGCTACGAACACGAAGTGTTCGCGGCGCTGTTCCTCGATACGCGGCATTGCCTGATCGAGTATGCCGAGATGTTCCACGGCACCATCGACGGCGCATCCGTGTATCCGCGCGAAGTGGTCAAGGAGGCACTGCGGCACAACGCGGCGGCGGTCATCGTTTCGCACAATCATCCGAGCGGCTACCCTGAACCGAGCGGTGCCGACAAGGCGCTGACCCAGCAGCTCAAGGCGGCGCTGGCTCTGGTCGATGTGCGCGTACTCGATCACGTCATCGTCGGCGGCAGCAGCTCCACGTCCTTCGCCGAACATGGCCTGTTGTGACTACCGGGGGCTTCGGCCCCCTTTTTGCTCCGACTTTGAGGCTTCAGATCGTTGCTTGATTCACCCGCCGGCTCAGGGCTTCGGAGCTTTCCTTGCGCTCGCTGTAGCGATCCACGAGGTACGGTGCCACGTCGCGCGTGAGCAGCGTGAACTTCATCAGCTCCTCCATCACGTCCACGATGCGGTCGTAGTAGGCCGAGGGCTTCATGCGTCCGGCGTCGTCGAACTCTTGCCATGCCTTGGCGACCGAGGATTGGTTGGGGATGGTTAGCATCCGCATCCAGCGGCCCAGCACGCGCATCTGGTTCACCGCGTTGAAGGACTGCGAGCCGCCCGAGATTTGCATCACCGCCAGCGTCTTGCCCTGGGTCGGGCGCACCGCGCCGACCGACAGCGGAATCCAGTCGATTTGGGTTTTCATGAGGCCGGTCATCGCGCCGTGGCGCTCGGGCGAGCACCACACCATGCCCTCGGCCCATTGCGTGAGTGCGTGCAGTTCCTGGACTTTGGGGTGATCGCCCGGAGCATCGTCCACCAGCGGCAGGCCAGAGGGATTGAACATCCGCGTCTCGCCACCCAATGCGCGCAGGATGCGCGCGGCTTCCTCGGCGGCGAGCCGGCTGTACGAGCGTTCCCGCAGCGAGCCGTAGAGCAGCAGAAAGCGCGGCGCATGGCCGGCGCGCTCGGGCGCAAGCAATCGCGCCGTGTCCGGTGGCTGGAACAGCGTCGTGTCGATGTTGGGAAGATCAAGGCGCGATTCAGACACGGCGGCCATCCGCGTCGATCACCGGCTCGCCGTCTTCCTTGTTGAATGCGCCGCGCTGCGGCTGCGGCAGGATGTCCAGCACCGCTTCCGACGGCCGGCACAGGCGCGTGCCCAGCGGAGTCACCACAACGGGCCGGTTCATGAGGATAGGGTGCTGCCCGATGAAATCGAGCAACTGGTCATCTGTCCACTTTGGATCGCCCAGGCCGAGTTCGGCATAAGGCGTGCCCTTTTCGCGTAGCACTTCGCGCACGCTCAGGCCCGCATCGGCCAGCAGCCTGACCAGCGTGGCGCGGTCGGGCGGCGTTTTCAGATATTCGATGACCGTGGGCTCTTCGCCGCTGTTGCGGATCAGGCCCAGCGTGTTGCGCGACGTGCCGCAGACGGGGTTGTGATAGATCGTGATGGTGCTCATGGGTAAGGTTTTTTCGTCAATATGTTCAGGGTCGGCACTCGTACCAACCGCGCGAGCGGTTGACTACGCGCACGACCAGCAGCATCACCGGCACTTCGATCAGCACGCCGACCACGGTGGCCAGCGCCGCGCCGGACTGGAAGCCGAACAGGCTGATGGCCGCTGCCACGGCCAGCTCGAAGAAGTTGCTCGCGCCGATCAGCGCCGAAGGACAGGCGATGTTGTGCTTCTCGCCCACCTTGCGGTTGAGCCAGTACGCCAGCCCGGAGTTGAAGAACACCTGGATCAGGATGGGCACGGCCAGCATGGCAATGACCAGGGGCTGCTGCAGGATGGCCTGGCCCTGGAAGCCGAACAGCAGCACCAGCGTGAGCAGCAGCGCCGCGATGGACAGCGGGCCGATGCGCTCCAAGGCGCGGTCGAACACGGCCTGGCCGCGCCGAAGCAATACACGGCGCCAGATCTGCGCGAGGATGACGGGGATGACGATGTAGAGTGCCACCGACACCAGCAGCGTATCCCACGGCACAGTGATGGCCGACAGGCCCAGCAGCAGGCCGACGATGGGTGCAAAGGCGAACACCATGACGGTGTCGTTCAGCGCCACTTGCGACAGAGTGAACACGGGGTCGCCGCCCGTGAGCCGGCTCCAGACGAAGACCATCGCCGTGCAGGGCGCGGCGGCCAGCAGGATCAGGCCGGCGACATAGCTATCGAGCTGGTCGGCGGGCAACGCATTGGCGAAGACGTGGCGGATGAAGATCCACGCGAGCAGCGCCATCGAGAAAGGTTTGACGGCCCAGTTGATGAACAGCGTGACGCCGATCCCGCGCCAGTGCTGCCTGACCTGGCCCAGCGCGCCGAAGTCCACCTTCAGCAGCATGGGAATGATCATGACCCAGATCAGCAGGCCCACGGGCAGGTTGACCTGGGCCACTTCCATGTGGCCAATGGTCTGGAAGATGCCGGGCGCGAACTGGCCCAGTGCGATGCCGACAACGATGCACAGGAACACCCACACCGTCAGGTAGCGCTCGAACACGCTCATGGTCGGGGCGGCCGGCATGGAGCGGGCCGTTTCAGTGGCTGCGTTCATGGGCACCTCACTGCTTACCAATGTCGCGCAGTTCGCGCTGTAGCGACATGGCATCCAGACGCTGCAACGGCAGCGACAGGAACAATTCGATGCGGCGGCGCAAGGTCAACGCAGCATCTTTGAATGCCTTGTTTTGTTGCTCTTCGGAGCCTTCGACCGCAGCCGGGTCGGGCACGCCCCAATGGGCCGATACCGGCTTGCCGGGCCAGAACGGGCATGCTTCGCCGGCGGCGTTGTCGCAAACGGTGAAGATGAAGTCGAACACCGGGGCACCCGGTGCCACAAACTCATCCCAGCTCTTGCTGCGGTAGCCGGTGGTCGGAATGTGCAGCCGCTCCAGCGTGGCGAGCGCCAGTGGATGCACTTCGCCTTTGGGGTGGCTCCCCGCCGAGTAGGCACGAAAGCGGCCTTGGCCGAGTTCGTTGAGGATGCCTTCAGCGAGGATCGAACGGGCCGAATTGCCCGTGCAGATGAACAGTGCGTTGTAGGTGGTATTGGTGGTCATGGCATCAGCAGTCGCAGTGGGAGGATTCGGAGACTTCGCATACACCGCCCTGGCAGCAATGCTCGGTCAGGTAGCCGAGCAGCCCATTCATCTGGGAGAAGTCGGCGCGATAAATGAGGTTGCGGCCTTGCTGTTCGATGGTGACGAGGCCGGCATGTGCCAGTTCTTTCAGATGAAAGGACAGCGCGTTGCGAGCCACGTCGAGTTGCTCGGCCAACACGCTGGGCGTCAGCCCTTCGGGGCCGGCGATGACCAGGGCGCGGAATACGCGCAGGCGTTGGGCATGGGCCAATGCGCTCAGGGCGGAAACAGCTTGGGCTTCATTCATTATTCAATGATACAACACTTATTGAATTGGCGGCAAAAACCTATCGGGGTCGCTTCAGAAAACGGAAAATAAAGCACGCTAAGCCGTTGCAGCGGTCGAAGCGGCCTGAACTTGCCCACGCCGATCTTGGCGCTGCTGCGCCACAGGTAATCGCCGGTCAGATTGATGTGTTCCCAAGCCCAGCGGCGACAGGTACTGCAACAGCGCGTCATTCACGGCATGGCCGTTGCCGCGCAACGCGTGCGCTGCCCGTTCCATGTAGACCGTGTTCCACAACACGACGGCCGCCGTTACCAGGTTGAGGCCGCTGGCACGGTAGCGCTGCTGCTCGAAACTGCGGTCGCGGATTTCGCCCAGGCGGTTGAAGAACTCGGCGCGGGCCAGGGCATTGCGCGCCTCGCCCTTGTTCAGTCCGGCATGCACACGGCGGCGCAGCTCGACACTTTGCAGCCAGTCCAGGATGAGCAGCGTGCGCTCGATGCGCCCCAACTCGCGCAGGGCCCAATGAGCGCGAACGCGCTTGATGTTGAGCGTGCCGCCGATCATTGGCTTGAGCGCGGCATACGCAGCGTCACCCTTCGGAATGTAGAGCTTGGTGTCGCCCAGGTCGCGGATACGCGGCAGAAACGGAAGCCCAGCAGGTGCATCAGTGCGAAAACGTGATCGGTGAAGCCTGCCGTATCGGTGTAGCCCGTCCCGAAATCATCGGCAGCGAAGCGCACGCCGATGGCGCGCAGCGCATCCAGGACAGGGGAAATCACCGGATCGCCGAAAGCGGCCGATTCGGTCAGTTCGATGTCCAGATATTCGGCGGACAAGCCCGCATCCGCCAACACCCGTTGCACCTGGTCATAGAAATCTGCCCCCATCTGGCGGGCGGATACATTGACAGCCAGGCGGAACGGCCGCCATTGCAGCGGCTGCCAGTCGTGCATCTGGCGACAGGCTTCGCGCAGCACCCATGCACCAATTTCCGGCATCGGGCCGGACGATTCCGCCACCGGTAGGAACTGGCCCGGCAGCAACAAGCCGAGACTCGGATGCTGCCAGCGCAACAGCGCTTCCGCGCCGGTAATCTCGCCACTGCGCAGATCGACAATCGGCTGGTAGTGCAGCTCAAGCTGTCCGCGCTCGACGGCCTGGACCAGTTGTGCCGTCGTCCATTCGGCGAGAGGGAAGGCGCTCATGCTCTTCCCTTAAACGCCCGCAGCACCCTCGCCACGGACAGGACGAACAAGCCGGTCAGCGCGATGGCGGCGATACCCCAGTGCTCCCCAATGAATGAGCCAGCGGTCGTTCCGGCCAACACGACGGCGAGAATGGGGAGATGGCAGGGGCAGGTCAGCACTGCCAGCGCGCCCCACAGATAGCCGATGAGCGGCTTGCGTGTCTCAACGGGGATACGCTCTGGACTGTTCATGGCGAGACCTCCGCGTCGCGTGCCAGCTCGGTGAGCTGAAAGGTCAACTGCGCTTCCAGGTCGGTTAGCGCCTGACGCCGACGCTCCACGAGGTGGCGCAGCTCAGCAAGCCGCGCCACCGCTTCATCGCCGTTTGCGACATCCAGAGCTCGGCATAGCCGCGTCAATATGTCGAGGCCGACGCCCGCTTCAAAGGCGGCCCGCACGAAGCACAACCGCTGCAACGCCTCCGCATCGAACAAGCCATAGCCGCCAGCGGTGTGATCCACCGGCCGCAACAATCCACGCAGCAGGTAGTCGCGCACTACATGCACACTCACACCGGCATCATGGGCCAGCTGGGACACCGTATAGGCGTTCATCGAACACTTCCTTTTCCTCAGCCCGCGCAGCACGAAAGCTGCTTCACATCCTTGCTGAAGGTCTGCGCCGCGAGCTTCAGCCCCTCGACCATCGTCAGGTAGGGGAACAACTGCTCGGCCAGTTCCTGCACCGTCATGCGGTTACGGATCGCGAGCACCGCCGCCTGGATCAGTTCGCCCGCTTCCGGGGCCACCGCCTGCACGCCGATGAGTCGTCCGCTACCTTTCTCGATGACCAGCTTGATGAAGCCGCGCGTGTCGAAGTTGGCGAGCGCGCGCGGCACGTTATCCAGCGTGAGCAGGCGGCTGTCGGTCTCGATGCCGTCGTGATGCGCTTCCGCTTCGCTGTAGCCGACCGTGGCGACCTGCGGATCGGTGAACACCACCGCCGGCATCGCGGTCAGATTGAGGGCTGCGTCCCCGCCTGTCATGTTGATGGCCGCACGGGTGCCGGCGGCCGCTGCCACATAGACGAATTGCGGCTGGTCGGTGCAGTCGCCGGCGGCATAGATATGCGGCGTGCTGGTGCGCATGCCCTTGTCGATGACGATAGCCCCCTGCGCATTGGCGGCGATTCCCGCCGCTTCCAATGCAAGGCTGCGCGTGTTCGGTGTGCGACCGGTAGCGACCAGCAGTTGGTCGGCGCGCACTTCACCATGTCCCGTGGTCAGCATGAATTCGCCGTCCACATAGGCAACCTGGCTGGCTTGCGTGTGTTCCAGCACCTTGATGCCTTCGGCACGGAAGGCGGTTGTAATGGCTTCGCCAATGGCCGGGTCTTCGCGGAAGAACAACGTGCTGCGCGCCAGGATCGTGACCTGGCTGCCCAGCCGGGCAAAGGCTTGCGCCAGTTCCAGCGCCACCACCGACGACCCGATCACGGCCAGACGCTCGGGAATGGTGTCGCTCACCAGCGCCTCGGTGGATGTCCAGTAGGGGGACTCTTTCAAGCCCGGAATCGGCGGCACGGCCGGGCTGGCGCCGGTGGCGACCAGACAGCGGTCGAACGTCACGACGCGCTCGCCGCCATCGTTCAAGCGGACGGCAAGGCTCTGGTCGTCCTTGAAACGCGCTTCGCCGTGCAGCACGGTGATAGCAGGGTTGCCTTCCAGAATGCCTTCGTACTTGGCGTGGCGCAGTTCATCAACACGCGCTTGCTGCTGGGCCAGCAGTTTGCTGCGGTCAATCGGCGGCACAGTCGCCGCAATGCCGCCGTCGAACGGACTTTCACGGCGCAAATGGGCAATGTGAGCGGCGCGGATCATGATCTTGGACGGTACGCAGCCGACATTGACGCAAGTGCCGCCGATGGTGCCGCGCTCGATCAGGGTGACATGTGCTCCTTGCTCGACGGCTTTCAGCGCCGCTGCCATTGCCGCGCCGCCGCTACCGATCACGGCGACCTGCAATGGGCGTTCGCCGTCGCTGCCCTTGTCGGCGGCACCCATCCAGCCGCGCACCTTGTCGAGCAGACCACTGCGATTCTCGGTCGCGGGGGCATCGGCCAGCGTTGCTTTGTAGCCAAGTCTCGCCACGGCGGCGGTCAGTGCGTCCGGCGCGGTGCCGGGGTCAAGCGCGAGCTGCGCCGCGCCCTTGGCATAGGACACAACGGCCGACTGTACGCCCGGTACTTTCTCCAAGGCGTCCTTGACGTGCGCCGCGCACGAATCGCAGGTCATGCCGGTGATCTTCAGGGTGGTCATACTTGTTCCTTTTCTGTTGTCGGCGATGGCCGTTGCCGTCAGCCGCGATGTGCTGGCAGTTCGCAGCCGTCGGGTCCACAGCGGCGATGCGCCGGCGAGACGAAATCCCAGACCGACACCCCGACCATCAAGGCCAGCCCGAGGTACAGCAGGTTCGCCGTCCACCAGTTGCCGAGCAGCCAGACCGTGGCCGCGAAGACGATGGCCGGCCCGATCATGCCGAGCAGGCTGCGGTGCCATTGCCGATGACTCAGCCAGCCCAGCGCGTTCGCCACGAAGGCGAGCGCGGCAAACAGCGGCAGCAGCCGGCTGATGAACAGGCCCTCGTACTGGCTCAGAAAGCCCAGCCCTATGGCCGCGCCGAAGCTGGCGAGAGCCGGAAAACAGGCCGCGCAGCCCATCGCGGAAACGACGCTACCGAGCGCCCCGGTTTTATCGGCGATGCGGGTAATCAAGCCCATGATGCCGCTCCTGGCTCAGCGGCTCACTGCTTGACGCTGGACGGATAGCCCGCGTCTTCGGTCGCTTTGGTCAGCTTCTGGACGCTGGTCTTGGCATCGTCGAAGGTGACGACGGCCTCGCGCTTGACGAAATCCACGTCGGCCTTGCTCACGCCATCGACCTTGGAAAGCGCTTTCTTGACCGTGATCGGACAGGCAGCGCAGGTCATGCCCGGCACCGACAGTTTGACGGTTTGGGTGGCAGCCCACACGGGGGCAACGACGGCGACGAGAGCGAGGGATGTAAACAGTTTTTTCATAGTGATCTCCGATTAGTAAAACAAGGGAAGGACATAGGGGAATCCGAGCGCAACAAGTACCAGCGCGGCCACGACCCAGAAAATGAGCTTGTAGACGCTGCGCACCTGCGGGACCGCGCACACCTCGCCCGGCTTGCAAGCGTTTGCCGGCCGAAAGATGCGCCGCCAAGCGAAGAACAACGCAACCAGCGCCGCACCGATGAAAATCGGACGGTACGGCTCCAGCACCGTCAGGTTGCCGATCCAGGCACCACTGAATCCCAAGGCGATCAGAACCAGCGGCCCCAGGCAGCAGGTCGAAGCGAGAATGGCGGCCAGCCCGCCGGCGAAGAGCGCGGCACGCCCATTTTGTGGTTCAGCCATGTGCTTGTCCTATCGAAAGCGGATTGAGTAGCGTAACCTTACTTCCGTAGTAATGTACGGAGTCAAACGGTATGCAAACTATTTTTGAGAATCTGACCATTGGCGCTTTTGCCAAGGCGGCCGGGGTCAACGTGGAGACCATCCGGTTCTATCAGCGCAAGGGACTGTTGCCCGAGCCGGACAAGCCCTATGGCAGCATTCGCCGGTATGGTGAGGCAGACGTGACGCGGGTACGGTTTGTGAAATCAGCCCAGCGGCTGGGCTTCAGCCTGGACGAAGTTGCCGAACTGCTCAGGTTGGACGACGGCACGCACTGCGATGAAGCCAGCCACCTGGCGGAGCACAAGCTCCAGGACGTACGCGAAAAGATGGCCGACCTAGCGCGCATGGAAACCGTGCTATCTGCGTTGGTGTGCGCCTGCCATGCCCGCAAGGGGAATGTTTCCTGTCCGCTGATTGCGTCGCTGCAAGACAACCGAACAGTGCCAGCGTGATGTAGCCGAGGGGCGGCTACGCCTTAGCGTGCTCTATTTTCCGTTTTCTGATGAGACGACCTCTATTCGAGCGGCCTTGATCGCCGGCCTGGGCCTGCGTGTGCTGCGCACTTACCCAAACCCCCATGTGCGAGGTGTGGGGTGGCGGCTTGCTGTTCCCTTCATCGTGCCACGGCGTGCTCGCCGTCAAGGGCGGCGCGCGCCGTGCGCGCTTGCGTCCTGGCGGCCGTCTGTGACCCCTGACTGCTTGCGCTGCGCCGTGCCCTGAACGGGTCGGGCAATTCCGCCCGGCATCCTTTCAGGAGTTCACCGTGAACAACGTACCCATCACTGCCGAGCAGCGCATCGCGCTGCTGGCCAACGGCCGCGCATCGCTGGAGAACCCGGACTTCGACCCGGCCCCGGTGGTCAAGCTGTTCACGCCGGACGGCGGCGCGACCTGGCTGCTGACCGAGATTGATCCTGACAACCACGACCACACTTTCGGTCTTTGCGACCTGGGCCTGGGGATGCCGGAGCTGGGCTGGGTCAGCTTGAACGAGCTGGCGACCGTGCGCGGCGGGCTGGGCTTGCCGATCGAGCGTGATCTGCACTTTCAGGCTGAGAAGCGATTGAGCGCCTATGCACGCGATGCGCGGCTGGCCGGGCGGGTTGTTGTTTGACCCGACCCTTGGAGCGCCGCAAGACGCTCCTGTGCTTTCTCAATCATCACGGGAGATCAATGCCATGAGCAGCCATCACGACTACATCATTGAAATCACCGCGCAGCATGATGCGCTCAAGCCATTCGCGCCGGAGAACGGCCAGCCGCTGCGCTTCAAGATCGGTGACGCGGTGATCTACGCCAACGAATGCGGCGTGCAGTTCCGTCGTCGCGTCACCGGGTTCTATCAGCCCAGCGGGCTTTCGGGTCACTACGCGCGTGGGGCGCGCTATCTGCTGAACTCGACTTCGCGGTGGGTGCCGGTGGCGGAATCCAGCCTGCGTCCTGACGACTCGGCCTGATGCCTTCGCGGCCCTTTCGGGGCGCTGCGCGCTTCGCTTGCCTCAAGGGGAAAGCCCTGCGGGCTATCCCCGCCGCGCGATGCTTGGCCCCCCTGAAAACCGCCGAACCGGCTGCGCCGGCTCGACCAGAAATCCGCGGCCACAGCAGACCCCGCTTCCCAATGCCTGGGCGTGGTGCATCCCCTGCGCTTGGTGCTCATCGAACCTTGAAAGCTGTGCGTCCCCGGCCAAGAAACATGGCCGGTCGCGCTGTCGTGCGCGTAGCGCATCGAGCCGCCTGCGGCGTCTCGTCCCTGTCGGGCTTCCATCGTTCCCTCGCTCCGCTCGGCTGACGTCTTCGGCCCGGCTTCCAGATCCGGGCCTGCGCGCTTCGCTTGCCGTGCGGTCAGCGCAAGGGGAAGGCCGTTGCCATGTCCAGCCGTCTCCCCTGACTTCATCACCTTGTCCGCGACTGTAGCCCGCGCCCGTGTGCCGTCAAGGCGCGCAGGGCCGTGTCCTCGGCTGCGCCTGCGGGCCGCACCAACCCTGCGCTTTTCTCCTTGACGGCACCCGTTCGCGCGCTCCTGACCGTCGCGGGCGATGAACTCAGGAAAGACGGTGGCAACAGGGCCAACCGGGTTCCTCGTGCCGACCGCACCAAACAGCCGAAAGGCTGGGCTCCGAATCTAGGAATCCGGTGTGCGGTGTGAACAGCAAACCTCTTTTGTCAGGAGAAAGACCATGCAACTCGCATCCCGTTTCGCTTCCCGTTCCCCGGCATTGCGCAGCGATTACCCGCTGTCCGACGACCAAATCCGCAGGGTGGCTCCGTCCATCTTCGCGGACGCCCCGCACGAAAGCCGCTCCGAGCGGTACGCCTACATCCCCACCGCGACCGTGTTGCAGGAACTGCGCGGGGAAGGTTTCGAGCCTTTCATGGTGTGCCAGACCCGCGTGCGCCACGACGACCGCCGCGACTACACCAAGCACATGATCCGCCTGCGCCACGCCAGCCAGATCAACGGGCGCGAAGCCAACGAAATCATCCTGCTGAACTCCCATGACGGCACCAGCAGTTACCAGATGCTGGCCGGAATGTTCCGCTTCGTGTGCAGCAATGGCCTTGTGTGCGGTGACACCGTGGCCGACGTGCGCGTGCCCCACAAGGGCGACGTAGCCGGGCACGTAATCGAAGGCGCTTACGAAGTCCTGCACGGTTTCGACCGGGCGCAGGAATCCCGCGATGCCATGCGCGCCATCACCCTCGACGCCGGGGAATCGGAAGTGTTCGCCCGCGCCGCGCTGGCCTTGAAGTACGACAAGGACAAACCCGCACCCATCACGGAATCGCAAATCCTGATGCCGCGCCGTGGCGACGACGACCGCCGCGACCTGTGGAGCGTGTTCAACCGCACGCAGGAAAACCTCATCAAAGGCGGCCTGTCCGCCCGCGCCGCCAATGGCCACCGCCAGACCACCCGGCCCGTGCAGGGCATCGACCAGAGCGTGCGCCTGAATCGCGCCCTGTGGCTGCTGGCCGATGGCCTGCGCCAGTTGAAAGCCTGAATCCCCACGCGGCAGGGGCAGGCAGCAGCCCTTGCCGCATCCCTCGCTGCTGCATCCCTGAATCGTTAGGAGTTATCACCATGAACGCCGTAACCCAAACCGAAGCCCGCGCCATCGAAACCGCCGCACCGCTGGAAATGGCCGACCCGTCCAAGAACCTGATCTTGGTTGCCCTCTCGCAGTTGCTGCCGCGCCGCTCCAAGCGCAACGCCCGCAAGATGCCGCGCCTGTCCATCCCTGAACTGGCCGCGAGCATCGCCCGCATTGGCCTGCTGCAAAACCTGATCGTGATCGCATCCGCCGATGGCGAGCATTACGAGGTGGTGGCCGGTGATCGCCGCTTGACCGCCTTGAAGCTGCTGGCGAAGAAGCGCCGCATCCCCGCCGACTACGAGGTTCCGTGCCTGCTGGTGGCCGATGGCAGCGCCCGCACCGTCAGCCTCGCCGAGAACCTGATGCGCGAGCAGATGCACCCCGCCGACCAGTTCGAGGCGTTCGCCGCGCTGGTCAAGGAAGGCCGACCCATCGAGGACATTGCCGCCGATTTCGGCGTATCCCCGCTGGTGGTGCAGCGCCGCTTGAAGCTGGCCCACATCGCGCCGCGCCTGATGGCCGACTACCGCGCCGGAGCCGTCACGCTGGAACAGTTGATGGCCCTGACCATCACCGACGACCACGCCGCGCAGGAAGCCGCGTTCTATGGTGCGCCGGAATGGCAACGCGGCCCGTCCGCGCTGCGCGCACGCCTCACCGAGCGCGAAATCGACGCCACGCACGCGCTGGTGCGTTTCGTCGGGCTGGACACCTACCGGCAGGCAGGCGGCGGCATCCGCCGCGACCTGTTCGCCGAAGGCGATGCCGGAACCTACCTCACCGACGCCGGGGTGCTGGAAACACTGGTGCGCGAGAAGCTGGCAACGCTGGCCGAGGACGTGCGCGCCGAGGGCTGGGCATGGGTGGAGGCCGTGCCGCATCTGGCCTACGAGGAACGGCAGGCGTTCCAGAACGCCCCGCGCCATCGCCGCGAGCCGACCACCCGCGAGGCCCGCCGCATCGCCTCGCTGGAAAACCGCCTCGAAAAGATCGACGCCGAATTGGAAGAAGCCAGCGATGCCGAGGACGAGGCCAAGGCCGAAAAGCTGGAACAGCGGCGCGATCAGGTCGTCGGGGAACTGCAAGACGCGGAGAACGCCTTGCAAGGCTATGCGCCCGAGGTGCGCGAGGTGGCCGGTGCCATCGTCACCATCGACCGCAGCGGCGAGGCCGTCATCCATCGCGGCCTGCTGCGCGAGGCCGAAGCCAAGGCGCTGCGCACGCTGGAAAAGCTGCGGCGCGGTTTCGGCAACGCGGAAGGCGAAGCCGACAGCGACGAAGGCCACGATGCCGAGGACGCGCCCAAGGCCGAGAGCCTGTCCGACCGGTTGGCGCAGCGGCTGAGCGCGCACCGCACCGCCGCGCTGCAGATCGAAATGGCCCGGCATCCGCAAGTCGCACTGGCCGCGCTGGTGCATGGCATGGTGCAGAAGGTCTTGCAGGACAGCCATTACGGACACGACCTGCCGCTGGGCGTGCGCGTGACGGTGCAAGACCGGCTGGAAGGCATGGCCCCGGACTGGCCGGAATCGCCCGCCGCCGTGGCGCTGCGCGAACTGCAACAGGTGGTAGGTGTTGCCTTGCCGCAGGACAGCGCCGAACTGTTCGCCGCGCTGCTGGCGAAGCCGCAAGACGAGTTGGTCAAGCTGCTGGCCGTGTGCGTGGCTTCCACGGTGGACGTGGTGACGCCTCGCGCCACGCCGCACCAACCCGGCGAGGAACTGGCGCAGGCCGTGGGCCTCGACATGGCTGCATGGTGGCAGCCGACCGCAGAAGGCTACTTCAAGCACGTTCCCAAGGCGGCAGTCCTGCAAGCCGTGGGCGAGTACGCGCCCGAGCAGGTTTCCCGGCTGACGAAGTTGAAGAAGGCCGACATTGCCAGCGAGGCCGAGCGGCTGGCGAACGGCAGCGGATGGATGCCCGCCATCTTCAAGGCAGAAGGCGCGCAGGAAACCACGCAGGCAGAACCGCAGGCGCAGGACGACGCCCCGGAGGATGCCGAGGCAATGGCGGATGAACCCGCCGTGGCGCTGGCCGCTTGACCCGCGCCGATGGCAAGCGCCCCGGCCCCGACCGGGGCGCTTCGCTTGAAGCAGAACGCCCCATGACCCGCACCACCATCCGCCGCCCACGCATGGCGGCGATCTACGCCCCCGGCGCGGTACGCGCCCGCCGCTGGCACGGCGACGGCGACGTGCGCGGCTACCGCCCGCCCTCGGGCTGGTCAGCCCGCGCCGACCTCACCGACATTCACCCCATCACGGGCCGCGCCTTGCCGCGTGCCGTGTGGTGGGTCATCGAGACGAAGGAATAACCCGATTAGCACCGCGCCCAGGCCGTTCCGTCCTGGGCGCGGTGAAATGCAAATCCGGGCGCGGCGGTGGCCGCGCCCGGTGTTCAAGGCCAACAGCCGAATCAGAGCGCCGCCGAACCGGCTGCGCTGGATCGGCCCACCAGCGCCCCGCCGTGTGGCGGGGCGCTGGCGAACACGCTGGCGCTTGCTGCGGCAGGTTGTGCAACTGCGTGCCGTCCTCAACGCTGGCGGTTCCTGCCTGTCACGTCACGAAGGACGGTTCACGGACAACCTGCCCGGCATCGCTATGGAGCTTCCACACCACGCCTCAAGACCGGCACCGCACAGTGCGGCAGGGACGTTCTCGCCTGTCGTCGGGGGGTTGACCTGGCCCGCGTCAGCGGGCGAGCCGGAGCAGCCTTCATGCGGGGATGCCGAGCCGGCCCCATCTCCTTTCGGAGCGGTTCGGCCCAAGGCGGCCTTGTCTCGTTGTGAATCCTGGCGGGAGCGCGGCTGCGCCTCGGGCTTCATGGCTGCAACCGTCCGGCGAAAACAATTTCCCCTGCGCTGCGCGCATTCCTCGCGGGGCAAATTCTTTTCGCCTTCCGGTTCTCCACTGCGTTTCGACCGCAAGCGGTGCAGCCAGCCCGTCCCCCGCCGGCCGGATCACAACAAGGACGCGATGGGCGCGAACCTTGTTCAACCGAAAGGAGAAAACATCATGGCCAACATCGGCACCTTCACCGCAGACAAAGACGGCTTCACCGGCACGCTTCGCACCCTGACGCTCAACGTCAAGGTCAAGCTGGTTCCCAACGACAAGGGGGACAGCGAGAAAGCCCCGGACTTCCGCGTCCAGGCCGCCGGCCATGACATCGGCGCGGCGTGGAAGAAGACCAGTGAAGCCGGGCGGGATTACCTGTCCGTGACCCTCGACGATCCTTCGTTCCCGGCTCCGGTCTATGCCCGCCTGATCGAAGGCGAGGACGGCACGCACGACCTGATCTGGTCGCGCAGCAAGCCCCAGGCGGCGTGACCGCCGCGCTGTTTCTTTGCGCCAAACCTGGCAGCGGCAGGCAGTACCCCATAGCAGGTTGCGTTTTCATACGCGGAAGCTGCGTCGGTGCCGTCGGTCAGGGCATGGCGTGTCGGCGCGATGCGCCGCCGGGCTTTCGGGCTGCGCCCCGTGCCGTCTTTGTCGTCACGGCCATTCGGCTTCAATCCCTCACGCCTTCGCGCCTGCGGCGCTGCGCGCTCCGCTTGCCTCTAGGGGGAAAGCCCTGCGGGCTATCCCCGCCGCGCGATGCTTGGCACCCCTTGAACACCGCCGAACCAGACTTCGCCGGATCGGCCCGGCCTGCACCTACGGCTGGGCCGCTGCTGCGAGCTGGCTTTCAGCCTCGCTCATCAGCACCGCCGTGCTGCATTCGAGCGCGCCGGCGATCTTGAAGATAAGCGCCAGCGTGGGCATGTGCTCGCCGCGCTCGATCTTGCCAATGTGGGAACGCTCCACGCCGGCCAGGTGCCCAAGCGACTCCTGCGCGATGCCGCGCTCCTTCCGCAGAGCGCGCACCGCCGCGCCGAAGGCGCGGGCCAACTCGGCGTCATGGGTGGCGGTGCCGGCCGGTCGGCCGGGCTGGATGGAACGCTTCTGCATGGACAGAAGCGTCGATTCCCACCACAATTAAAACCACGTTATCTTTAACTCATTTCTTCGGAATCCACTGTTTTGCGCTTCTACGGAAATCCACACTTACGGGTTTCAACAAAGGCGCGAAGTAACGGAACCGCAACCGTGTTTATGCACAAATCCGCCGATACGGCTGTACGCCTTCACGCTTTGGCGGATTCGTGAGCATCGCCATGAACCTGCTCATCACCGAGGACGACCGCGGCCGGCTGCTGGCCCACGGCGAGGCCCGCGCCGCTGGCCGGGCCTTCGACCCGGTGCCCGTGGTGCGGCTGTTCACCCCCGACGCGCATGTGACCTGGCTGCTGGCCGCGCTCGACCCCGCCGACGGCGATACGGCCTACGGCCTGATCGACCTGGGGCTGGGGATGCCCGCGCTGGGCACCGTGAAGCTGTCCGACCTGGAATCCATCGTTGGGCCTCATAAGCAGCCCGTGATGCGGGATCGGTATTTCCAGCCTGCACGGGCCTTGTCGGAATATGTCCGGCTGGCCCAGGAAAACGGCGGCATCGTTGACTGATGCTGCGCGCCACGGCGCAGCCGGGCGCACCGAGGCTATTTCGGCCTCACTCCAGACATATTCGGTCTGAATATCCATTCTTGCCCCAAAGTGGGGCGTTTATGGTCAAAACGGCCATGATCCCCGGCGCGGGTTGCGGCACGTTTGACCCTGCCGCGTTGCATCCGGCGCACCTGCGGCCGTCGCTATTCGGACGTTTTCAGCAATGCATCGGAGCTGATCGGTCTTGACCCCGCCAGCTACAGCTTAGGTTCGCTTTTGCACGCGATCTTGATTCCGTAGCTCCCGCACCTTGCCACCGTGGTGACGTTCCTGCTGTTCGACGGGAGCTTGCGTCATGGTCATGGTGACTCCGCACCATCTTGCGCACTGGTATCCGACCGCCGCCTACCTCTACGTGCTGTGGCTGGATACGCTTGCGCTCGCTTGGGAGTACCTACGCCGAAACCCCGACTATCGGCTCGACTGGCTGCGCCGTCATCGCCGCCCGCAAGCTGCGCAAGACGCGGCGCTGCGCTGGGGCTTGCGCCTGCTGGAAGACCCGGCCCTGGATGCGCGAGACGCGCATCCGGCCTGGCTGCCCGGCCATGCGGCCGTGGTGCAGCTCTATCCTGACGCCGACCCGCCGCCTAATGCGGCGGCCTTCGCGTTCTGGAATCTTCCGGGCCACAAACAACTGCTGCATGACGGCAAAGGGCTGGCGCTGATCGCGCGCAGCCCCGGCCGATGCTCGCGCTTCGCGCTGGCCCCCGGCTTGGAAGACGGCATGGCTGTCGCCTATGCCCATCGCGGCGGCGCTGCCGCGCCTGGGCCTACGCGCAGCGCCACGCTGGCCGCAGCCAGGCCCCGACCGACACCGGCCGCGCTGCTGGAACTGCACACCTTGCAGGCGCTCGACGCGACCCTGGCGGCCGCGTCCTTGCGCGAGGTGGCCGAAGGACTGTTCGGCACCGACGCCGTGGCGGCCGACTGGCACGCCGACGGAGACCTGCGCGCCCGCGTGCGCCGCCTGGTGCGGCGCGGCGATGCGCTGATGCGCGGCGGCTATCGCCGCCTAGCACAGCTTGCACCGCTTGAGAAGGGACGTTTTGCAGCCGACGCAAAACGTCCCTGATCGAAAACCCCTCGTTTCTTGAGACTGCCTCTATCCGGTCGCGCTGTGTGGCCGGACGTCTTCAAACGATGGAGGTTCACACCATGCGTCCCGCTCCCTTGCAGCCTGCTGCCGCTGCTGCCGCCACGACGGCGCATCCCCCGCGCTACCTGACCAACGACGAAGCCGCCGCCTACTTGCGCCTGTCGCCGCGCACGCTGGAAAAGCAGCGCGTGATCGGCGGTGGCCCGCGCTTTCGCAAGTTCGGCCGGCGCGTCATGTACGCCGTCGCCGACCTCGACGCCTGGGCGGCTGATCGCAGCTTCGAGACGACTTCCGATCCCGAGTACGCCGAGCACCACTCGGCGGACAGCCGTGCGCGCTGATCGCTGGCGCGCGGCAAGCCATCGCCATGTCCAGCCCCACGCTGCCATCCCGGCAGCGGCCTTCGCAAGAGCGCGAACAGCTCGACCTGTTCCGCGCCTTGCCGGGCGACATGGCACCGCGCGACAGCCAGGACTTGATGGCCTTTCCGTTCTTCTCGCTGGCGAAGTCGCGGCGCACCGCGCCGATCGACTTCCGGGCCGGCAACGTCACGATCCGAGTGGAGGGCACGGCCGAGCACGGAATCGCCACGATTTGGGACGCGGACGTGCTGATATGGGCGGCCTCGCAGATCGTGGAAGCACGCGACGCGGGCCTGCGGCCGTCGCGGCTGATGCAGGCCACGCCCTACGAAATCCTGCGCTTCATCGGGCGCGGTACGTCGCTGCGCGACTACCAGCGCCTCAAAGCTGCACTGGATCGCCTGCAATCGACCACGGTGGCCACGTCGATCCGCGAGACGACCGGGCGGCGCTTGCATCGCTTCTCATGGATCAACGAATGGAAGGAACTGGCCGATGCCAGCGGCACGCCGCTGGGCATCGAACTGATCCTGCCCGACTGGTTCTATGCGGGCGTGATGGATGCCGCCTTGGTGCTGACCATCGACCCGGCGTATTTCCGGCTGACAGGCGGCATCGAGCGATGGCTGTACCGGCTGGTGCGCAAGCACGGCGGGCGGCAGCAACACGGCTGGCAGTTCGATTTCCGACACCTGTACCGGAAATCGGGGAGTGCCACGCGCTTTTCGGACTTCGCCTACGACCTGCGCGCGCTCGTCGCGCGGCAGTCGCTACCCGGCTACGTCCTGGGCATCGAGCGGATGCCGAACAATGGCGCGGAGCTGCTGACCTTCCGGCCCGTGCCGTTCGCGGCACGGGGATAAACGGTGCGCAGCCTGTGGACGAACTCGTGCTATCAGGAGTACGGGGTATCGTGCTATCGGGAGCACGACTATCGTGCTATCAGGAGTACGGATCGTCCGCAAACCCAATAACGGCGCGGGTTTCGGCCTCTCTTAACTTCCCTAACTTAAAACCTCTAACTGGTAATAGAAGCGCCGCGCCACGGTGGACAACCGCCACGCGGCACGAAACGCAGCAGCAACAGCCGGGCTTTCCAGCAGGGAGGGCCAGGCCATGATCGTCGCGCTGCTCAACCAGAAAGGCGGCGTGGGCAAGACCACGCTCGCCACCCACATCGCCGGCGAGCTGGCGATGCGCGGCCAGCACGTCGTGCTGCTGGACGCCGACCCGCAGGGTTCATCGCTGGACTGGACGCAACGCAGAAGCCAGCAAGGCTTGCCACGGCTGTTCAGCGCCGTGGGCCTCGCACGCGAGACGCTGCATCAGGAAGCGCCGGAGCTGGCACGCCGCGCCGATCACGTCGTCATCGACGGGCCGCCACGCATCGCCGCCTTGGCGCGCTCCGCGCTGCTGGCGGCCGAGCGCGTGCTGATCCCGGTGCAACCCAGCCCCTACGACTTGTGGGCCAGCGCCGAGATGGTCGCACTGATCCGTGAGGCGCAGGTGTTCCGGCCTGCGCTGCGCGCGGCCTTCGTCATCAATCGGCGCGTCAGCACCACCGTGATCGGGCGCGAAGCGCGCCAGGCGCTCGCCGACCAGCCGCTTCCTGCGCTGCGCGCGGAAGTGCATCAGCGCATCGTGTTCGCCGACAGCGTGGCCGCTGGACGGCTCGCACGCGAGACGGCACCGGACAGCGCCGCCGCCCGCGAAATCACCGCGCTCGTGGACGAACTGCTGCGGTGGACGACATGACCGCGAAGCCACCACCTCGCGCAAAGCGCGTCGGCATCGGCGCGCGTCCGCCCGCGAATCCGCACGCCGAGGCGTGGATTCGCCAGGGCGACGCCGATGCGCTGGGCAAGGGCGACCTCTACACGGCTCGCCTCACCCTCGACATCACGCCCGCGCTGCGGGCGCGCATCAAGATCGCCGCCTTCGGCCAGGGCGTGACCGTGGCCGACCTGCTGCGCGGCCTGCTCGAACGGGAGTTTCCCGAGAACCGCAGGGAGAACACACCATGACCGCATCCGCTTCGCCTGCCGCTGTCGCGGCCACGGCCGCGCTGGCTGCGCCTGTCGGCCAGCCCGCCAGCGCGCCGCTGACGCGCGTGGCACTGGCCTACATCGACCAGCGTTTCGACCTCTATCTGCGCTTCGGCGAGCCGGCGCGCATCGTGCGGCTCGACCGCTGGCGGCGCTGCGCAGTGTTCCTGCCAAACGCGGTCTTGTGCCGCATCCGCTGGCAGGCCAATGACTACGGCACGATCCGCTGGCAGCTCGTGGTGATGCAGACTTGCACGCCGCTGGACGGCGCACAGCGCATCCCCGGCGTGCAGCCCGGCGCGCGCCTGCTGCTGCACGCCGAAGGCGAGAACTCGGTTCGTGCCGTGCTGGCCCGCATCGACGCCATCGAGGCGCTGGGCATCGCGCCCGCTGACGCCTCGCCTGCGTACTGGCGCACGCTGGGCAATCGGCTCGCTGCGCGCCTGCCGCTGCCCGACTACAGCGCCGAGCGGCACGCCGCTTGGCTGGCCGGGAGGGCGCTGCCATGACCGCTGTTTCCACCATCGGCACTGCGCCGCGTTCTGGCTCGCGCCTGCGCGCTCGTCTCGTCTTGGCGGGCTTGTCCGCCTGCGGCCTCGCTGCGCTGGCCTGGGCGTCCTTCGTTCATCCATTCCCGCGCCTGATCTACAACCCGTCCGACAGCGTTCCCGTGGGCTGGTATCGCGTCGATCCGCTACGCCATCGGCCCGACTCGCCGCCACGTCCGTTGTCCGTGGGCAGCATCGTCCTGGCCTCGCTGCCGCCAGATGCCGCCGCGCTAGCCGCGCGACGCGGCTACCTGCCGGCTGGCGTGCCGCTGCTCAAGCGCGTGGGGGCCGTCGCGCCGCAGGAGGTGTGCATCGCTGGCGGCATCGTCCGCATCGACAGCGTGCCTTCGGCCGCCGTGCTGCGCGCCGACCGCTGGGGCCGGCCGCTGCCATCGTGGCAGCAATGCCGCCGCCTCGAACCGGGCGAGTTGTTCCTGTTGAGCGTGACCAACCCGGCATCGTTCGATGGCCGGTACTTCGGGCCAGTGCGCGCGTCCGCCGTGATCGGCGTCGCGCACCCGGTCTGGCTGGAGAAGCGCCCATGATCGCCGCCGATTCGCTGCGCATCATCGTGCTATCAGGCGTGCCGATCCGGTGGCGTTCCGCGTGTCGTCGCGCGTGCAGTGCGAGCGCATCCGCGCCGCACTTCGCGCTGTCTTCCCATGTGCAGGCGTCTTGCCTCGAACGCGCCCGGCCTATGGCCGTCGCCGCGTTCGCCGGCGCGCTGGCTGCTCGCGCAGCCGCGCCGCCGGGCCGCCGCTGCCCGGAGCGCCAGCGAGGGGCAAAGGCGGAAGGCAAGACAAAAGGACGCGGCACCGGGCCGCGTCGAAAGCCAGTCTGCACGTGGGGTGGGCGCAGCACGGCCCGGCTTCGCCACCGTGCTGCTTGTGGCGCAAGGCCCGCACCAATGCAGGCATGTCCGCGTGCTTCGCACGACCGGACACGCCAGAGCTTGCAAGGAGAACGGCCATGAGCGACCGCCGCGATGACGATTTCCGCGTGCGCCCCAGCGCCCCGAAGAACCGAGGCAAAGGCCAAGGGCAGAGCTTCGTTTCCAAGGTGCTCAAGCAGACGGGCAAGGCCAGCAGCGGCAAGTCCACGGTGCGCCGTCCTGGCGCGGCGGGCGGTACCGGCCACCGCCCCGGCTCACGCCTGGGGCGCGGCCACACGGCGGCGCGCTTCGCGGGCGCAAAACTGACCCCCATGTCCCGGCGTGTGGCCATCAAGACGCTGCTGGTCAGCCAGCGCCAGGCCAGCCCGCAGTCGCTCGCCAAGCACCTGCGCTACATCGAACGTGACGGCGTGGGCCGCGACGGCGAGCCGGGCCGGGCCTACGGGCCGCAGACCGATACCGCCGACCTCGATGCCTTCAAGGAACGCTGCGCCGACGACCGGCACCATTTCCGCTTCATCCTCTCGCCCGAGGATGGCGCGGAGCTGGAAGACCTGCGCACCTACACGCGGCACCTCATGGGCCGCATGGAGGCCGACCTGGGCACGGGCCTCGATTGGGTGGCCGTCAACCACTGGAACACCGACAACCCGCACACGCACATCGTCGTGCGCGGGCGCGACGACACCGGCAAAGACCTCATCATCGCGGGC
>Ga0182740_1000853_pt1 | contig 24449 bp, 21 predicted proteins | sample eDN5th37CKraftBY_FD_128872 | JGI IMG/M metagenome (GOLD analysis project Ga0182740, IMG submission 128872) | Enriched backyard soil microbial communities from Emeryville, California, USA - eDNA 5th pass 37_C Kraft BY (version 2) (version 2) | ecosystem: Environmental > Terrestrial > Soil >...
CGCCGATCGCCACATCTGGGCAATGCGACCTGCCGCCGTAGCATTAAGGCTACCCTTAAACGAAAGCACGCCACCGGGTCTGCTGTTGTTCTTAAACAGTTGGGACGCGTTACGTTCAAGCAGGATCGCCAAGCCGATAGCGTTGCGGCCAGTTTGTAGCAACCCAAGGCCGCGCTGTTGCAGCGGGTCAGTCGGATTCGGCACTTGCAGATGGATTACATCGCGTGGGCCGTAGACCTTGCCGTCGATACGATAAGCCGGTTCGCCGTCGGGCTTATACTCGGTCACGACCGTACTGCGAGGCGTGTAGAGAATTTCGGCAGGACGCCCGGTGGTGCGCGTTACCAGCGCAAAACCATCGCCGAACAGGATGGCATCTTGCGTTACGCGACGCCGAACCTCTCCGGACGACATCCATTCGTTAGCGAAACCATGCACGAGATGATAGGCAGGGTGATCTTTCGCGGCACGCTCTGAATCGTCGGCGTCATCTCGCAACAATCTGCACGGCACTCCGGCGGTGGAGTCCGATGTGATGCAGACCGCGGCCTTGACCGGCGTGACCTGCATGGCGCTGTCTACGGTAACGCTGACGCCAGACGCGGACACGCTGAAGGCATCGCAGATCGCGGCCCAACTATCTGACGTCGGATCGGTCAACTCCGATTTGATTTCGGACACCGGGACCGATTTGCGAGACCACCACGCCATTACGCAGCCTCACGCATATGAGAGGCACCAGCCTGCAATACGTCGATCACGCGCCCGCGCGCTGGTACGTCCGGCTTACCGCCGAGGAAGGTGCATTTCCACGCTACACCGGGCGAATACCGAGTCACGCGCGCACCGGGATTTGCGGCAGCGGCCTGCTCAAACGATTTTGTGCTATCGCAATCGCGGGTGACGATCTCGTATCCCTCTGCCCGGTTCGATGGGCGACCTGCCGCCAGATCGGCATCAAACTGTTCCCAACTTCTAGCGGCCATTATTCCGCTGCCCTCCATGAACGAATCTTCGATTCCTCCTCCACCGCCGCACCCCAATTGGACTGCGGATGCATTGCGTCCTCGAACGACACGAGGTCGCCGACCCAGACGTCGCGGGTCTCGATCTCGCCGTCACGTCCAATCCAAACGATTTCGGCTTCGCTGCCCTCAATCGATGCGACCTTGCACAGCCGGCCTCGATAGGCCGCTGGCGAGTTGACGCGAATTGTCATGAGATTCTCAGTAATGTTGGATGATGCAGGGTGCAGCGAGCGTGTCGCCGAATGTTTCGCGCTCGCTGTCGTCGTGAGCCGGCGCGTCGAGCGATGTGAAACGGAAACTGTCGAGAAGTGCTCGCCGGCGAATACCTTTGATAGTGGCCGGCTGCTTCACGTCTTGGCCTTCGAGCACAGCTAAGACGTATTCCTGAGCGAGGTCGTATCGATCCTCGTGCAGTTTTCCGAACTTCTTAAACGCCGCCGCGAAGGTCGGGTTACGCAATAACGATGCGAGCAACAGACGCGGCTCGGCCGGGTCTCGGATATAGCGGAGATAGTTGGTGCTGGCCGCGTGCGCGCTGTACGCTCGATCTAAGCGGCTGCGAAACTGTGGATCCTTCCTAGCACGCCGTTGCAACGATCCGTTCGTCGGCAAGTCTGCACGACGTAATGCCGTGGCAAGGTCCGGGGCGTTAGAACGCGCAATCAGCGCCAGCGCCGCATCAAATTCAGCGTCGGTGAAATTCTTGCGCCGCTTGGTGTCGGCGATGGTGGTTGTGCGCAGGCCGAGCAGCTTCGCCCGCTTCCGCATCGCAGCGGCATAGGCCGGCCGCTGTTCTTCGTGCTCTAACAGATAGGCAGTAAGACGATCGCCGTTGATACCGAGAACCTTGCCAGCCTCAACAGCCGACTTGCCGTTAGATATCAGCGCGATCATGGCGTTGAAATTCGCGGCGATACGATCGAAACTGGGTTTGCCCTTGGCGTGGCGAACGGCTGCGACTTCGGCGGCGAGATGCGGCCGGTTCTTTAGATACGTCGTCCACCGGCCAGACTTGTCAGAGCCGGTCACGGCAATAACGGCCTGCCGGTCGGACATGCCTGATGCGATCAGGTCGCGTACCTGCGCGAAACTATCGTCAAATTTGGCTCGGGGACCGGGCAATGGGACCGCAGATGTGATGAAAGGATGCCCGCGCGCTGCTATGTCTCACCAGCGCGCGGGATTAGAGGTCGCATTAATGTTTGCGCGCCCTCTCACCTAGTTCCGTGCCGCGGCGGGCGAGCGTCACGCCGCGCGGAGTTTTTCGTATTCGGCGCAACACTTTTCGATTGCTTCGCCGCCGGCGCGCTCCGCAGCACGCCCGGATTTTCCGAACAGCTCGCCGATCTCCCTGAGTGTTCCATCACTCGCCGCCAAGTCCAGCACGGCGCACGTCATATCGCCAAGTTGCTTTCGCCGACGCGGCGCATCTATCATTCGCGCCATCTCGGTCTCTGCGTCCGGTTCGCGTGCGAGCCAATCCACCGGCACCATCTTCGACGAATGCACGCTACCGTTGTCTATGTCATTAATCGAGCGCCACCGACCGCGGACGTAAACCTGCATCTTGGTCGGATTCCAATGCTTGCCCGGCTCCTCCTCATCTTTCTTGATTGCCGCCATGATATCATCGGCATCGACGGCATCCCGGATCGTTGCGTCCATCGGCCTGGCCGCGCCGCCCTGATTATCGTTCGCGTGGTCCATGGCGGGCATGGCGTTGTCGTCTTGCCAGGCCGTCAGTGTGCCGATCAGATGCCGCTTGCCATTCCGTATAGCCCAGGTCGACGCCGGCCAGTTCTTTACCTGTCGTGGCTCGTCATCGCCCTGTCCGGCGCGTTGCTTAGCCAAAATCGCCCGATGCTCCGCGGGCGAGCGGTTATCGTTTGCGTATGTCACGCAGTTCTCCATCGATTTGGGAAATACCGGATGCGTCCGGCGGCCTGCCCAAAAAGGCATCTATCGGCCAGGAGGCCGTCGCTTCAGGTCTGTATTCGAGCCGTCCGACACGGCAAACGTCATGTCGCCGGCCGTAGCCGGATCACGACGCTGGACTCGGACCAGTCGCCGGGAAGCGCTGTTGGCTTCCATGATTATAAATGAGGTTTCAGAACGAAAAACGAAGGCGAGAATTGAAGATTTTCGTGGTGTTGCACGCGGGAGACAGATCGCGAGCGGCACAAGCACATGCGACGCCGGGGACAGGACAGACAAAACCCCCTATCCCCGTCCTGTCCTGTCCCCCTGTTCCAGAGGGACAGACAGGGACAGATGTTAGGATGGGGTGGTGTCCTGTCCCCCTAACCGCTCCTGTGGCCGGGACACCTCTTTTCCCGCCAGCCAGACGGCTCCCTCGGCTCCGAAGCTGCCGCGAACGATCCACGTCTTATCGATCCAGTAGTTCAATGCGCGGGTGAAAGCCTTCTTCTTGGTATCTTCCAGACCCTCCTTTCGAGAGTAGAACTTTCCGCGAATGTCAGATATCTGCGCAGCCTTGACGCGAGGACCATCATTACCGAACGGCTGGAGGTAATCCTTAGAATCGAGGATGGCTGTCGATATGATATCCCGGAGCATCCTTGCATTATCGGATGGTCCGCGCTCCCTCGGAGCTTCAGCCGCAGTTTCGTCTGCCACTATCTCTTCGATGACCGCGGCGGTGACGTCGCCGATCTGCACCGAGGTGTAGCGGACCTTGCCGATATTGCGATGGCCGGGACCGCTGCGGTTTTTGCCGACATAGACCGTATGCCAGTCGCCCTCGCCGTCGAGCAACACAAGCTCCAGTGCCGTGACGGCCTCCAGAGTCTCGCCTTTTGTCGCCTTGTTGTTTTCCCGGTTAGTGTGGTTCAGCACAGCGATGACGACGCCCTCGACCTCAGCCACCTCCCGCAGGGCATTTAGTGCCGGCGACGTATATTTGTCATCCAGCACAGACTGCCCGCCGAGCGCGGCGCGGAGCGTGTCCACGACAAGCAGGACATGACGATCGGGATCGAGCGCCTTTGCCTGCCTGACAACCTCGCGGGCTATTTCTGCCGCTCGCTGCGGCTTCGTCAACGGGAAGCCATCCGGCGACTTAACGATCTTGATGCTGGTGTTACCTATCGCCTCCAGGCGGTTTGCTACGTCGCCGCCATCTTCCGCCGCGATGTACGCGACGGTGGTTTCCTTCGTCTCCCGACCGAGAAACGGCTCGCCCTTGTCGAGGGCGTCCGCAATGGCAATCATAAGCGCCGTCTTGCCCGCGCCCGGTCGGCCGCCGACTGCTATTAACGTCCCGGTGCGGACCAATCCCTTGATAAGAGCCTCGGCAGTTCCGAACTGCTGCGCCTTGTACTCCTCGAAAGAGAGGAGACTGATGCCGCCACCCCTGACGTTATCATTCGCCGCCTTGGGAAGAGAGAGCGCTGCTGCCAGTTTTGCGCCAGCGCTTCGCATCTCCCTATGCTTAGTGCAGAACGGCTTTCCCCACAGTCGAGCGAAATCTTTACGCGCGCTTTCCTCGTTCTGGTAGCGGTCGAGCCAGTTCCCCTTTGCAGACAAGAATAACGCGGCGGCTGTCTCTGCATCGTGCCCGTCGAATGCCAAACGCTCAGCAACAGATGCTGCATGGTCCGAGCGGTCGTCAACGTCATCGGCCGCCAACAGCGCAGCCAACTTCTCGGACACCGGGACGCCTTCAACGTCAGGGAGTTCGCCGAGCACAACCGCCTTAGCCACGCTTGCCGTCGCGGATACCCACGGCGCGAGCGTAGTACGAAGGGACTCAACACTAACAAGGTTACCGTCCCATTCCTGCAGATAACTCACCGATGCAGGCTCAGACGAGCGACCGCGCTTCAGCTTGGTCGCGTTGGGCCAGTTCTTGGTACCCGGAATGCGCCAGATGTGGTCGACGTCGGCAGTACCGTGATCCGATCCAGTTGCGCGCTTCAGTGCGGCTGCAAGCGGTGCAGCCTCGGCCACCGTCAACGGCCTATCGAACAACCAGACAGGCTGTTGATTGCCCGGTGATGTTTCGATGATGTAGCTGGGTTCGCACGGCAACGTGCCCGCGTTGCCGGTATCGGAGTCCATATCGGCGACCAGACCAAGCACGGCTACGATATCAGCCGCCGTTCCGCGCTTGCCACGAGGTATGTCTCGGCGCATCAGGTGCAAGCCGGTATAGACGTTTGCGCCCGGTGTTTCACTGTGCGCGGCGATGGCATCGACCATGCTGTCAATGTCGCCGACGCGATGCTTTGTTATGGTGCCGCCGCCTTTGGGCAGGTTGGCATTGTACGCCGACACCACGAACACGCCATCAATGCCAGCGGCGAGGCCGTGCAGCATCTCGACATGCTTGCGGACGGGGTCCGCCGGAATTACTTCAAGAGGCGATGCGGTCATTATGCGAATGCTCGTCCATTTCGAGGGTCTTCAATGTTGCGTGGGCGATGGCATTGACCATTGCCGGAGCGAAGGACATGGCGCGTCCACCGCGGTCTGTGTTCGGGCCAAATACGCGGAATGATCGGTCCGGCATCTGCGCGATGCGCAGTCCGAACAGCTTCAGGCCGTCGATGATCTCGACGTCAACGTGCCCAATTGTATTCCCACCGCCTGGGCAAGGTCGGTAAGCGAGGATCCTCATCTAATAACCGTTTAGTTGATTGCAGGGGTAGTTCGCCCCGACCACCGCGAACGATGGCCGGGGTGATGGCGTTGCTATCCGACCAGAAGGCTACGCAGCGGAGTCGCCTTCTTTTTCGAGGGCTCAATGCGTTCAAGGTCCGCGCGCATCTCTGCGCCGAGCGCGTCCCACTCTTCCTCGGTCGCACTCTCCGGCAAAGATTCGAAACGGGCTTTCCATTCCAGGACGCGCGCCATGTACTCGGTGAACTTGCCCTGTATGAGCTTGCCGTTCACGACGATGTTGGCGTCCGAACCATCGGCGCTAAGAAGTTCGAGGCCATTTCGTTCGGCGGCAGTCAGGTTGGTGGCCTCCGGCGGCGCGAGACCTTCGAGACCTGCAAGTAGTTCTTCCGACGTCATGGCGTCGACGGCGCGGGCGGTGTCGTGGGTGTTCATGATGCAATCCTGTGTTTGGTGGAGATGCTGTTGTCATTGCAGGCCCGCGGCAGCGTGGCCTTCCAGGTTTCCAGGTCGTCCGAATCCCAGCGCACGCAGCCGGCAGACAAGGCGAGCGGCGCAGGGAACGTCCCCTCCCCGATCTTGCGGTAGATGGTGCTGCGGCCCAGGCCGGTGGCCCTGGTGACGTCGGTAAGCTTAAGGAGAAGCATTCTGAAAATATCCGCTTGACATCGACTTTCTGGTTCTTTATGCTGAAAATGCCGCGCTATAACCTTTTCGCGCGAAGGGTTCCTACTATACCCTTTTTTAGGAATTGCGCAAGCGGATTCCCGTACATTCCCATAAAATAGTTTGGATTGATTGGGACTGTTGCTTTACTGCAACGGATGGCGTTTGGGTATTTATCGGGGTATCATTTGACTTTTCCGCTCAAATAGAAACGCCTATTCAAATAGATAGGCCAATTGGTAGCACAGACACCCCTTCCGCCATTTCCGCATAATTTACTGATACCTATCGCGTTCTGAATTTGATTCCCTGCGAAGCTGGGGAATGGTTGCGGCTGCTCTGATCCCAGACGAGCGCCCGGCTGCGGTCATTGGGTTGGCAATGCCTCGGCGCGAAGCGCGACCTCGATCACATCCCCCGGCTGGACCTCGGCATCGGGCGTCGCCTCCATCCGCGTCCACTTGTCGGTAAGCTTGCGGACAATTGCGACTTCCGGCTTGAAGTTCTTGGATCCGGCTGGCCCCGGCCCCGGACCTGCCGCGCCGAGGGGCTGCAATTTCTGCCTTGTGGCCTGCAATCGGGCAGATATCGACGCCAGCCGGATATTGGTGTCGTTCAGGTCCGCGTACAGCTTCATCTTGACCTGGGCCCGCCATCTTTCGAGTTGGCGCCGCTGCTCGTCCTGCTGGCGTTGCAGTCGCATCACTTCGACGGTGGTTTGGAGATGCCGCGTGGATGACAGCAGCAAGGCGCGCCGAGCTTCCGTTACCCTGGGGCTGATGAGCGTTCCCGCGCTGAAGAGCTTGGACACACGATCGAGATCCTCGGTATCCGATTGCACGCCCTTGGCCTCGTCCTGCTCTTGCGTCTTCAGCACCTGAAGCTGCGCATCGGCCTTCGCAATGGAATCGTGGAGAAACGTTTCCTCCGCTTGCGCGTCATTCAGAGCCAGCCGTAAGGATTCCGTTTCCGACTTGATGATGACCGCGCTCATGGACGCCGCAACTGGCACATCGCGCGGAATCTGCTGCGTGAACGTCTCCTTCCCGTCAAGCTCGGCGTGAAGGCGAGCGGCATGGAAGAATTCCTTTGCGTACTCGATCGATGCTGCTTCGTAATCTCGCTGCAGTTCGATCGGATCGGACGGACCTTGCATCGCATGGGAACGCAGCATGCTGTATCCGCCGGCGACTGCGATGACTTGCCTCACCGTCATGAAGGGCCGATACGCCTGCTGGCCCGGCGTGAGAACGTCACCGGAAATATAAACCGGCCTGTATTCAGCGATGATTGCTGTAATGTCTGTCGGCTTTAGAAGCACGGGATGTTCGACACCGTCTGGCGTGCGATACTGGAAGATTTTCGTCGGCAACAGCGTTTCCATCTGCGCCTGAAGATCGGCCTGCGTCAGTCCGCCGACGGAAATCGGCCCGACGCCCGGCAAAATGATGTTGCCGTCCGGCTGAATCGGCGCGCGATAATGCTCGGGAACACCCGCCGCTATGATCTCGATCGTATCGCCGGGCGAGAGACGATACTCGGCCCGGGCCGCTTCACTGAATGACATGGCGAACAGTGTGGCGGCGCCGCACGCCGCAAGCGATCGACCGAACGACAGTTTCCCTCTGCAGCGCATAGTCTCACCTCTTATTGGAGATGCTCTCGACGGTTGATCTCCCAGACGCGCCCCTCGGCGTCAGACGCGTTACGAAATCGAAGACGGGGCCGCCCGGGTTGCCCCAGTTGCTCGACCAGATGACCTGAGAGCCGTCGGGTGACGGCGACGCATGGGTTTCGCTCCAGTAGTCGTGAGGCGCATTGTGGGTGTGAACAATGAGGTGTGCAGGGGTGACACCGTCCAGGCGGAACGCCACGACGGCCTGGGCAAACGGCGCCCAGTCCGGATGGTCCGCCACCTCGTCCGGGTAGCCTCCATAGCTCACATAGGCCCATGGTGGCCGGGTCGTCGCGCGGAGCGAGACATGCTGGCCTTCTCCGTAAGGCGCAAGCGAGCTGACAACGCCATCCTTCAAGCGGCGTTTGATGACCTGATAGAGATCGGGCTCGGATTTGCTGATTCCGACATAGACCTCATCGCCGTCCTCATCGACGATCATGTCGCCGTGACCAGGTCGATGATGTTCCAGCCATTTCTGTACCAACACGCCGTTGGCCGAAAAGATATAGGTGTTGGTGATATCCTCAGGCAATTTCTGGATGCACAGGACGTAAGTCCCGAGCGGCGAAATTCCGCAGAAATCATTGTTACCGGGAAGGTCGGCCAGATGAATCACTGGCAGAGGGCGACGCGCCACGATGTCAAAGGCGAATGCGTCCAGCGCTCCGTCGGGGGTGGTACCCCGGACGACGATGCGACTGCCGTCCAGCGACGGATTACCTTTTGACGGGCCGAAGCGTAGTTCGCGATAGGTCGTCGCCGTGTAGATCACATCCTCGTCATTGGTTCGCGGCGTCCAGAACAGGATCGATCGTCCCGCGACGCAGATCATGAGATCTGGATCTTTCGGATGCCACTCGCACTCCCCGCTCCTTTGGCGGCGGAAGAGCGGAACATAGGTTTGACCATCCAGAAAGCAGAGCCCTCCACAGCCATTGGAAATGAGCAGCAGAGTCTGATCCGCATTCCAGGCCTGCGAGCTCGAATAGCGATGCGTGCAATAGCGGGTGCCGCAAAACTCATCCCTGCGCGGCGGTCCTCCGGGATTCGTCACGCGGACGGTGGTCAAGTGAGTTGTGGGGTCGATCTCCGGCTTGAGATATTCCGGCAGGGGCAAGGCGGGAGCCGGATTTCTCGGCGGAGGAGTGGATGTCTCGATCGATGCACCCGGCATGCTGAACAGAACCGTGAATACGGCTACGGTAATGGCGACGATGCAGGCTGCCGGCTTCACGTGACCAGGTCCTTGTGGCGCCGCACGTCACCTTCGGACAGCCGGTTTCGCCACCAGGCTATCGTTCGTTCCAAGCCATCGCGCAGCGATACCTGCGGCTTCCACCCGGTGGCGCCATGAAACCGGCTTGCATTGGCGAGCAGTTCTCTCACCTCTGAATTGGGCGGCCGCAACCGTGCGTCGTCTTTTTTCACCGGCTTCTTGCAGCAAGTCAGTTCCATCGCGATATCGATCAGTTCCGATACCCTGATCGATTTCTGGCTTCCCGCGTTGTATGCGGCGCCATACTCGATGGCCGTCGCTGCTCCCGCCGCCATGAATGCCGCGACGGTGTCCTTGACGAATGTCAGGTCACGAACCGTCGTCGTATCTCCCACAAGAATAGCCGTACAACGTGGGTCGAGAATCTGACGCACCAGTGTCGGAATAATCGCCCGTTCGCTTTGGCGCGGCCCGTACGTGTTGAACGGCCTCAGTATCACCACGGGAATCCCGAACGATCTCGCGAAGGCTTCCGCCATCATGTCGGCGCCGATCTTCGAGGCGGAATATGGCGACTGCCCCTGGAGCCGATGCGTTTCATCGATCGGCGTCGTCAACGCGGTCCCATAGACTTCACTGGTGGAGGTTTGAATGACGCGCGCCGTGCCATGCCGTCGTGCGGCCTCGAGAACATTCAGCGTCCCGAGGACGTTCGTCTCGACATAGGCCTGCGGCGCCGCGTAGGAATAGGGAATGGCGATCAGCGCGGCCAAGTGAAAGACGATATCCTGATGCTGCACGAGACGATCGACCAAAGCGGCATCACGGACGTCCCCACGGACCAGCGCGAGGTCCGCCCTCACCTGATCGGGCAAATCATCGAGCCAGCCGAAGCTGTCGAACGAATTGTAGAGAGCAAGTGCGGTCGTGGTGGCGCCTGCCTCCACGAGCGCCTCGGTCAGATGTGAACCGATGAACCCATCAGCTCCGGTCACCAGTACACGGGCTCCACGATATGTCACGGCTCTACTCCATCAAGCTCTCTGGGTGAAAGCCCACGCATGCGGTCCGACGTCAGCAGGTCCCGCTCCATGGCAGGCGCGACGCCGATGACGGCGAACACGCCGCGAACGATCCAGACAAGATCGCCGGCGAATGAGCGATGCGTAAAATAGTCCAGGTCGATGGTGGCCTTGAGCGGGAAAAGGACCGTTCGATAGAACTCGATCAGATCGACGCCAGGCGGGATGAACCGCTGCTCATGGCGGAACATGATCTGAGCGGGACCGAACAGCCCTGGCCTGTACTCCAGCAGCCGGTCAAATCCACGCTGAAAGCAATCCTCGAATGCAAGCGACTCCGGACGCGGACCGACGATAGACATATCGCCTATCAGGACATTGTAGAACTGCGGGAGTTCATCAGCTTTGGTAAGAGCCAGAATCCGGCCAACCGATGTGAGGCGGTCGTCATTCGGACGGGTCAACGGAGAACCACTGACGCCACAGGCTGCACCGAACTTCCTGAACTTGTACATCAGGAAGGGACGCCCATGCTGCCCAATCCGGTTCTGCGCAAAGAAGATCGGCCGCCCGGTCTCAAGCCAGACCGCGACCGCGATCAGAAGCATCACCGGCGAGAGCAGCACCAGTGCAATCGATGCAACGCAAACATCGAAGATGCGCTGCGGCGACACGGCGACGCGAGCGGCAGGCTCGTCGCTCACCAGACGAGGATGAAGCATACTCATTCCGCCACCGACAGTTTGCGATCGAAACCAACGGCGGACGCCAGAGCTTCAACAACATCCTCCACCGACCGCAATGTCATTTGGGGATGAAGAGGAAGGGTGAGCTCGCGGCGCGCAAACTCTTCGGTGCGGGGCAGACGAACGCCGGGATACCGATTTCGGTAGTAGCTTAGCTGGTGTACCGGGGGATAATGAATGGTGGTCTGGATACCGCAGTCGCGCAAATGCCCGATGACGGTGCTTCGCACGTCAGCATCGGGAAGAAGGACCGGCATGATGTGATGCGTCGATGTTCTCGGCGTTGAGAATGCGACGTGCACCGAGGGGCAGTATTCGTTAATCAGTGCACGATACATCCCTGCAAGATGGCTCCTGGTCCTATTCCACTCCGCGAGTCTCTCCAGTTGTACCAGGCCAATCGCGGCACGAAGCTCGTCCATCCGGTAGTTGAACCCGAGCATGGTCACGTCGTAGTTCGGCGTCCGGCTGGTAAGCCGTTGATGAGTTCCGCTCGTCATGCCATGTCCACGCATCTGGCGGATGCGCTCAAGGAGGCCGCTGTCGCTTGCGATAATGGCCCCACCTTCCGCGGTGGTCATGTTCTTGTTGCCATAGAAGCTGAACGCGGCGGCGACACCATAGGTCCCCACCTCCGCCTGCCCCGGAGCGTGCGCCGCATCCTCGATCAAGAGCAGCCCCCTGCGGCGCGCGAACGCCTGCCATGCATCGCGATCGGCAAGATATCCTGCATAGTGCATCAGGATTACGGCCTTGGTCCTAGCCGTGCATTTGGCCTCTGCATCTTCTATCGACATCAGCGGCACGTCGAGCGATTCGATATCGACAAAGACAGGCGTCGCGCCGGCATACAGAGCGCAATTTGCGGTGGCGACGAAGGTCATTGAGGGAACAAGAATCTCGTCGCCGGGTCCGATCTCCAGCGCATGCAAGATGAGATGCAGGGCGGCCGTGCAGGAGGCAACGGCGACGGAATCGTCAGCGTGATGAATCCGTGCGAAAGCCAGTTCGAACTCGCGCACGCGTTCTCCCATCGTTATCCAACCGCTATCGATGACCTTCGAGAGAGCTTCCCTCTCCTTGTTGCCCAGGCAGGGTTTCGATACCAACAACATCGCTCGTTCCTCGCGCGGTTGAGCATGACGGGGTTACGTCATCAAAAATGTGGCTTCAGCAAGCTGCGGCTTCGATCGGCTGCGCTGCGGACTGTTCGTCCCAGGCGATATCCTGCGCTTTGAGGAAGTCGTCGGTCCGTCCGATGTCCAGCCATAGCCCGTCGTGCCGGAACGCATGAACCGGTGCGCCCTGCTCGAGCATCTCCAATACTAGATCGTCGAAGCCGTACGGCACGCCTGACGGCACGTAATCGAGGATCTGGGGATTCATGCAGTAGATGCCCATGCTCACATAGTTTGTCAGCGTTGGCTTTTCCCTGAAACCGACGACCGCGCCGTGGGACTCTTCGAGGACGCCGAACTCCATTCGCGTGCTGCGAACGGTGGAGGCAATCGTCAGCGCGCCTCCGTGCGAGCGATGATACTTTACAAACTGGCTAAGGCTAAGGTCGGTCAGTACGTCACCGTTGAGCACGAGAAATGGCTGGTCGAGATGCTTTCGAAGCAACGATAGCGGCCCGATTGTGCCAAGCGGCTCCAGTTCCTCCGTGTACCGGATTTTGATATTCCATTGCTGGCCGTCACGGCAGAAACTGCGCAGCAGATTGCCGAGGTGTCCGGTTGTGATGAAGACCTCCTGAATCCCATTGCGGCGGAGCCATTTGAGTAGAAGCTCCAAAACAGGCCTCGATCCAATTGGCATGAGCGGCTTTGGAAGAATTGAGGTGTAGGGTCGAAGCCGCATTCCTTTTCCGCCGCATTGAATAACTGCTTTCATATTGGCACTCCTCAGGTGGACGCTGGAGATCCGACACGTTCGAGAAGTCATCATTCCGTGGCCGTGCAAGAGCTCCGAAATCTGCATCGGGCTGCGCCCGGCGATCGAGTTCGCGTTTCTTGTCGGTCCAAGATGATGTCGTTCACGCTTGATGCAGGCTAGCTCCCGGAATGCGGCGGCGTCTTCATCCATTTATACGACGCGGCTCCGGCCACGTCAGTCAGGCCGGTTCCGTCAAGTGGCAATCAAGTAGTCAAGCGGCAATCAAGTACTAGTGCGTCAACACAGCGAAGGCTGTCGGACCGTGCGCGGTCAACACGAGATGGAGAGCGGAAGAGATTCCCTACCCCACGGCCGCTTCGCTCGCAGCGCGACAACACGCGGCAGCAATCGGACATTCGCAAGAGAACATGCAGAAACAATCTCGAACGACACTGATATAATGTATGCAGCCATCCGAGCGGGATGGAATACGATCGAGCGAGATCGGCTGCGTGGCGCTGAAAAGCATCGCTTCAGCGCGAATATGAACAGAACGTGGGTAGACCTTTCGGGCTAGCCCCACAGATTCATATACGTCCAATTAAAAATGGATTTGGCTTGCCGCGGGGACGGAGGAAGAAACATTGCCAACCCGGCAGAAGTCGGCCGGTGGCGGCCGGCTTGTTTCCTGGAGGAGAACACTTCAATGCAGCGTATTGAAACGTCCGTAGCACGCCCGCCCGCAAACGAGCTTCGGCAGCCGAAATCGCCGGTCGTTCCGCGCCACCGCAAGCCCTCCTCCTGTCTTCAGTCGGTTTCCTCACCATCAATCCATGCATCTGAGGATTTTGATGGTGCCGCCGACGCTGATTGTCACTTTGCGCTCCAGCCAATCATTGAGCGTCTCGAATGTGGATATATCGTCATCAATGAGTATCAGCGAATTATCGAGGCCAATCGGGCGGCGCTCGATATGCTGTATCCCTCGGATAGAACCGATGTCGATCATCGCCGAGAGCACGATGATATTCAGCACACCGATATCATGAGCGCGATCTCCGAGGTCGGGAAGAATCATATCAGGTCGGGTGCTCTGATCTGGATTGCCACATCCAGCACCCGGGGCGTCACCGTCGCGCTTAATCACATTCAGGGTTTCACCAACGATCACACCAGCATCATTGTCCTGCTGGACCTCGACAAGCTCTTGGCGCCGAACCCAGCCACTCTCAAACTGTTGTTCGGTCTCACCTTCGCCGAGGCACGCATCGCCTCTTATCTCGCCCAGGGAAAGACGCCGAATGAGATTGCCAGGATTCTCCGCGTCAGCCGCACCACGGTCCGATCACAACTGGCTGCCGTTTTCTCGAAAACGAGTACCAAGCGACAGTCCGCGCTCGTTGCCCTGCTGGGCCGGATCGCGGTCCTCCCCTGAATGGGCGCGCAGTACGATTGAAGCTCTCGCGGCAATCCTGCCTTTGAAAGGTCTGCGTCCGATGGCTGCGATATTTCGCGGACAAACTGTCATCCAAACGAATGAGGACAGCAATACTAGCCAGCGATAGGCTTCCTCATCACAACCGCCGCCAACGTCTTGCGGCTTCTTTTTCAGAGGCAACAAGGCCTGAATGGTCTGAGCTGGTACGTGACGCCACACGACTGGGATAAATCACATGACATTGCGTCTGCTCTGCATCGGAGGCGAGGACCACATGCTCCGCATACCCTTCCTGACTGCCCTCAGGAAGCGCGGCTTCTCCGTGGCTGCGGCAGGCACTGGCGATCCAGCGCCTTTTTCCCGTGCCGACATCCCCTATCGGCCTTATCGATTCGATCGGTTTGATATCCACACCACGCATCGGACAGAAATGCAAAGCATCGCCCGGATCGTGCGTGAGGTGCAGCCCGATATCGTTCAGACCTTCGATACCAAACCCAACCTGTTGGTGCCATTCGCAGTGCGGAACGAGGTACCGATCGTCCGCACGATCAACGGCCTTGGCTGGCTCTTCTCCTCTGCGAGCTTGCGGGCCGTTGCGCTGCGCCCGGCTTACTGCGCACTGCAGCGGCTGGCATCGCATTGGAGCTGCGCAACGGTTTTTCAGAACGCCGACGACAAGAAGTTCTTTGAGAAATATCACCTGCTCGGCAAACGGTCTGCCTATCTCATTGGTGGGTCCGGCATAGAGGTCGCGATATCCGCTCGCGTCAAGCCCCAGGACGAGAAGCAAAAAGACAATCTCTTCTTCGGCGGTTCGGGCGTCGTCATGACCGTCAGCCGTCTAACAAAGCAAAAGGGGATTCTAAGCCTGCTGCAAGCCGCGGATATCGTTCATACCACGCATCCCGACGTGCGCTTTGTCCTGGTCGGGCCGCTCGAGAGCGAGGGCCCATTTGCAATCCCGCAGGAAGAAATCACCCGGCGCGCGCCCTATGTCGTGGCGCTGGGAATGCGCAACGATGTCCGGGCTCTGCTTGAGGCCGCCGACGTCTTCGCATTTCCATCCGAATACCGTGAAGGCATACCGCGTGTACTGCTGGAGGCCGGCTTGGCAGGGCTTCCGATCGTGACGACGCGAATGCCTGGGTGCAGCGATGTGGTGACGGATGGATGGAACGGATATCTGGTGCCGCCTCGTGATCCGCACCGGCTCGCCCGGCGCATCATGGATCTGCTGCATGACCCCGTTGCAGCGAAGGCAATGGGACAACGCTCCATTCCGCTGGTCCGACACGAATTCAGTTTGGACACCGTCCTCGACCGCTACGAATACCTTTACAGGCGGGTGCTCGACGGCCCCGAGTTCGAAACGCCTCTACGCGTCACGGCAGTGTCCGGATAGCGGTGCCACGTATTGATAGTTATGGGCAAGAGATAATCTCATGATGCGCGATGCGCTTCTCGCTCTCGGCGTGGCTCTATCATCGGCAACCCAGTTGCGGATTCCCGGCCTGCCGCTTGGATTTGGCGATCTGTGCATAGCGCTGTGGATCATCATTTGCCTATTTGACGTTCTCGCCGGACGCGCAATGCCGCAAGTAGCCGCGCTGCTCCGGTTGATCGCATTCTGGCTGCTGTTTGCATTTGCCCTCAGCGTCGGCGCGCTCATCGGCTTCATGACAGAGCATCAGGTATGGCTCGAGCTCACCATGCACGATACCATTGCGTATTTCCTGATGGCCACGTTGAGCTGTCTCGCGGTCGCCACTATTGATGCTCCGGGTCGGTTGCGTCGAATGGCCTGGTTTCTCATGTTGTTTGCTGGAGCCGGAATCGCGGTGCAGATCGCCGCAGGTTGGAATATCATCACGATTCCATTGATTGATCCGTGGTATTGGGATCGTTTTCGCGGCTGGTCGGAAAATCCCAATCAGCTGGCGATCAACTGTTGCATTCTCACGTTGATCGCCGTGCATCTGGCGGCGACCTCGAGCGGATATTGGCGTATCCTCGGTTTGCTTGCGGTGATCGCCCCCCTCGTTGCAGGTCGCCTCTCCAAGAGCGATACGTTCATCTCCGTGACGATTTTCTCGTGCGTCCTGCTGTTCGCGTTGCATTTGCGACACTTGCTCACCACGGCCGCTTATCGTTCCAAACTGCGCTACGCCTTCCTTGTGGTTGGATTGATTTTCCTCGTTCCGATCTTGGTCTCGTTGTTGCCGTTTGCGAAAGCCGGCGCCAATGATGCAGAAAGCTTCGCCTTAAGTCTTGCAAAAGATAAAGGTGGAGAGGCATCGGAGCGCACTCTCGATCTCCGTCTCCGTCTGTGGGAGGAAGCCGCGAGTCTCGGGGTCAGTTCCGGCGGGTTTGGCCTCGGACCGGGTCCGCATCTCAGCCCGCCGCCGCATGCTCGTCCCACCAAGCAGCCGTTCGAGGCCCACAATACACCCCTCGATATCTTCCTGCAGAGTGGCGTTATCGGATTGACCGCGCTCGTCGGCTTCATCCTGACGACAGCTTTCTTGTTGTACCAGACACAGCAGAATTCGCTGCTGACGCTGATCATTGCCATCTCGATTTTCAGTTCGGCTCATCTGATCATTCGGCACCCTATCGTCTGGTTTGCGCTTACCCTCTGCGTCTCGACGGGATGCGCGCACGCCAGATTAGCGCCGGCTCAAAGCATGAGGGTCTGATATGTGCGGCATCGCCGGAATCTTGTCAGATCGGAGTTCGTGGAGCACCACTGATCCGCAGGCGATCATGCGTATGACGGATGCCATGCGTCATCGTGGGCCGGATGGCGAAGGGTTCTGGAGCGATCGCGAGGCAGGCATCACGTTGGGACATCGTCGTCTGGCTATCATCGATCTCTCGAACGCAGGCCACCAGCCGATGCTTTCGTCAAGCGGACGCTACGTCATCACGTTCAATGGCGAGATCTACAATTTTCGGACGTTACGGCAGGAGCTGTCGAGCTTCGGCTATCGGTTCCGAGGCGACAGTGACACTGAAGTCCTTCTGGCGGCCGTCGAGCGTTGGGGCCTGGAATCAGCGCTGAAGCGCAGCATCGGAATGTTCGCCCTCGGACTTTGGGATCGAAAGAACCGGACGCTCCATCTCGCGCGCGACCGGATGGGAAAGAAGCCACTTTATGTGGCGAAGACGCCCATCGGAATTGCATTCGCCTCCGAACTGAAAGCCATACGCGCCTGCGCCCGCACCGACGGGGCCTTGAGTCAGCCCGCGATCGCCGCCCTGCTTGCGCAAGGAAGAATTCCAGACGGCGAATGCATCTGGTCTAACGTCTTCAAGATTCCGCCAGGCGGGCTGCTGTCCATACGGCTCGGCGGTCCAGCAGGGACGCTCGATTTCGAAAGTCTGCGCTCGGACGTCCGGACATGGTGGTCACTGGCGGACCTGGCGCAGAACGCGCGAATGAATCCGCTGGCCGAGCGCGATTCGGAGCTCGTCGAAAAGCTGGATGATCTCCTTCGTATCGCTGTTCGGGAACGAATGGTCGCCGATGTCCCGATCGGCGCGTTCCTTTCAGGAGGCATCGATAGCTCGACGGTCGTCGCGTTGATGCAGGCGCAATCGGCGCAACCGATCCGTACCTTCACGATCGCGTTCGACGAGCAGGTGTATGACGAGTCGTCGTGCGCGGCCACGGTCGCGCGTCACCTCGGAACCGATCATACCGAGGTTCGCCTGACCTCCGCTGACGCATTGGATGTCATCCCCTCACTGCCCTCCATTTGGGATGAGCCTTTCGCCGATGAATCTCAAATTCCGACCCTGCTGGTCTCCCAGGTTGCGAAAAGACAGGTCACGGTAGCGCTCAGCGGTGACGGCGGAGATGAATGCTTTGCCGGATATAGCCGCCATCGTGTCGTCGCCCGCCTCGCCCACGTGCTTCACTACAATATCGTTCTGCGGCGCATAGCTGCAAAGATCCTCGTGCAATTCGCCGAGAGTTCATATGCCAAGCTATCCGATAGCGCGGCACTTCCACATTCAGCGCTTAGAATGCTGCAGAATGACAGGGCTCGACGTCTCGGCAGTCTTCTCGCGTCGATCGACGACGACGCGCTCTGCGCGGAATTGAGCCGGCTTTCCCCGTTCAAGCTCACGCTTGGTTCGGAGCCCGTTGCACAAAAGCAGTGGCCGAAGCTCGATGATCCGCTGTCGACCCTGCTGCTGCGCGACATGGCCGATTATCTTCCGAGCGACATCCTGGTGAAGCTGGACCGTGCCAGCATGGCTGCCAGTCTCGAGGCGCGGTGTCCGATCCTTGACCATCGCGTGATCGACTTCGCATGGCGGCTGCCAGCGCATGTCAAAATCCGTAACGGGCGGGGCAAATGGATTCTCCGTCAGGTTCTTGCCGGTTATGTGCCGCGGCGCCTGTTCGAGCGGCCCAAGCAAGGTTTCGATGTCCCGATCGGCACCTGGCTGAAGGGACCGCTTCGCACCTGGGCTTCAGACCTTCTGAGCGAATCGCGCCTTCGGCACCAGGGATTACTGGATGCCGTTCTTGTGCAGTCGTGCTGGCGCGAGCATCTCGCGGGAAAACGAGATCATTCGCGCGTCCTCTGGGCACTTCTCATGCTCCAGGCGTGGCTGGATTCGGTTCGCGCTCCAGCAGCGACGGAAAGCCCCGAACCAATGCTAGAGGGAATTTAGCCTTGGATGCATTTAGCGAACAGCGCCAGCAGGACCCGCTTTTCGACGGCAGCGATATCCGTGGCATCGATCCCTCGAGCCGGATCTCGCCGCAGACCTCCTCGACAGATGGCTTGGAATCCCTGCGAAAGATCTTTAACACCCTGCGGCGACGCCGACGCCTGATCTTCTACTCCATCGGGATCGGCGGAGTCTTGGTCTTGCTGATTTCGATCATCCTTCCACCGTCCTACTTTGCGGCGGTGCAGCTCATTCTCGATACGCATCGAACGGACGCAGCGAATCCGGGCGCGCCTGGCGCCACGATGATAATTCCCGCGGGCGTTGAGGAAGCTGCGATCGATACTCATATTACCGCACTGGGATCAGACGCGAATCTCCGGCGCTCGTTGCAGTCGCTTCATGTAATCGACGAGCAGAGCGCCAACGATCCCAAGGAAACGACCGCTGAGATCAGTGCCGCATTGATCCGGCTGCATCGCAATCTCAAGATTGTTCAGGAACGCCGTTCCCGCATCATTAGCGTCGGCTATTACAGTTCAAACCCTGCTCAAGCGGCGGAGGTCGCCAACACAATCGCGCAGGTCTATGTGAATTCATTGCGGGACGAGAAGCGCGAAGGTGCCGAGCTCGCGGTGGACCGTTTCACTCAGCGCCTCGCCGATGTGCGCGATCAAGTGGCGCAGGCCGAAAACCGGGTGCAGGTATACCGTCAGGAACATGCAACGGACGATCCTGCAACGCCCGGCCAAACGGAACGGCAAATCACCCAAGGCGCTCGTCAGTTGGTACTGCTCAAGTCCAGTTCCGCCTCCACGCAACAACGGCTTAACGACTTTAAGGAATGGCGGAGCCGCGGAGGCTCGTTATCTGAGCTCGCGAAAATCCTGGATTCTGCGCGTTTGTCGAGCCTTGCCACTCTCGCCGATGCGAAGCTTCGGGGCGGACCGGAAGCGGAGAGTGTGCCGCTTCCCAAGCTCCTGCAGGACATTGATGACGAAATCGCCGCGCGTCTTGCGCGTTTGGAGGCCGAGCAACGGACCTATCAAGCGCAAATTCAATCGGTGGAAAGCAGATTGGCTTTGTTGCGACGTGTCGCGACCCAGACCACCGACGATACGATCGGCTTGCACGAACTCGAACGCAAAGCCACCGCCCTGGGCCAGCTTTATGAAACGCTTCTTCGGCAACGACAGGATCTCGTTGAGCGGAGCAAGCTTGCCGAGCCGGATATACGAATTCTCGCGCCGGCCGAAGCGCCACTGCATCCGAGCTCCTTGCGGCGCGTATTCCTCATTCCGCCGGCACTGATCGCGTTCGCTCTTCTAGGCTCAATGATTGCGCTGGCTGTTGATCGTTTCGATCACACGCTCCACGGCGAACGCGAGACGGCCGAGGCCCTGCAGGTGCCATGTGCAGGTCTTGTTCCTCAACTGACGTCGTACGAGGCTCGATCGATCCCTCGGCTTCTCGGCAGTCATCCGGACGCACCGTATTCCAAGGCGATCCGTTCGATATTCAGTACGATTGTCCGCCTGTGTCGCGCCGATCCGGATCACAAGATCGTTCTTGTCACCTCCAGTGTGCCTCGCGAAGGAAAAACGGACCTCGCCTGGAGCTTGGCCATCTCTGCCGCGCAGGCTCAATGGAGCGTTCTTGTGCTCGAGATCGGGCGGCAGACGTCCCCCCTTCGATCGCAGGCCCTCGATTCAATCATGTTTCCGACGCCGGCGACCTCTCTATCCGAGGTCATGCCAAGGCAGGTCGCAATTTCATCGCTTGCGGGATCGATTCCCGAGTCCGGAATTAGCTTTATTCCATTTTCGTGCAGCAGCCTGGAACTGCTCGCGCAGCTCGCAAATCCGGATTTCGTCGGTCTGATTGATCAGATGCGCGACACGTACGATCTCGTGATCGTCGACGCGCCGTCGATGCTCGAATGCAGCGAGGTGCGATTGTTGGCAAACAAGGCCGACAAGGTGCTCTTCGCCGTGCATTGGGGACGAACGACCAGAGAAATCGCTCACACCGCAATCCGCATTCTTCAGGACCGCCATGGCACCACCGGCAAAACCGCAGCGGTACTGACGAATGTGGATCTGAAGAAGCACGAAAGTTATCGCTTCGCCGATCAAGGGGACCTGTTGAGCAGAGGCAGTATCTAGCAGAGCGCCGACCGGAGTGCTCAAGGTCACGCCTGACCGGGAGTATTGTTCATGATAGTCGAGTTTTTTGGACCGCCGGGAGCCGGAAAAACGACAATAGCTCGTGCGCTGTTACAACGTCTGCGTGAGCGTGGCTACATATCCGAGATCGCGCTCATTCATAAGCCGGATAAGATTCCGTTCTATGATCCCGGCGGCATCATGCATGCATTAGGGCGAATGCTGAGGGCCATTATCGATATTTTCACGATGGCGCTACATCCGGTTCGTCATCAGGTAACATTCCTTATTGCTGCGAAGCTGATAACGACTCTGCCGCCGAAGAATGTTCTCTGGTTCGTACGTGTCAGCCAATATATTCTACGGCTGTCAAAAAGCTGGCAGCGTGTTTCCGATACAGAGCCGATCGTAATCTTCGACCAGGCGTTCATTCAGGCGGTTTGTTCGCTGGCTGTCTTCAATCGAACCGTTAACGACGCGGCATTAGCACGCGCCCTTACACTGATTCCTCAATCGGACATTGCAATTTACGTCAAAGTGGATGCCGAAACTCAGCGGATTCGCATTCGTGGCCGCGTGGGAAGCGAGCCCGTCGCCGCCCGCCTGCTGGAAGCCAGCCAGACGACAAACTTGCGGTTTAGTCCGGTGGTTGAGCGAGCGAGCGCAGTGTTGGCGAAGCAGGGACACTCGGTCGTCGCAGTCGAGCTGGATAGTCTCTCTTCGATTGATCGCGTTCTGGATGAAATCGAGCAGAGCATCGTTGCAAAACTCGCAGGCAGCCGCGCTGCAATGGAGATCGCCGAGTTCGAGAAAGCCGGAGAGAAATGCCTCGTTTGTGAAAGCGGCATTCCGACCGCCGCTTTTCCCCTTCTGGCGGCGGCTTCTCCCGACAACCCGCACCCGTCGGAAGATCAGATCGCGAGCAAGAGTGGTGTCACTTTCGCTTGGGCCAGCATCGGCGCATTGGCGACGTATATCGGCGGAGCCGGCCTTACCTGTGCTGTTCAGTTTGTCATCGCCCGGATGCTCCATGCGCAGGGCTATGGGATCTGCTCATATGTGTGGGCCTGGGTATCCCTGCTGTCGTACGGCGCGACGCTGGGATTCATCGCTTTTGTGCTGCGATTTGCTCCGGCCTATCGGGCTGCTGAGCAATGGTCCCTGATGTATGGCAGTCTTTTGTTTGCCGTCAGCCGATCGCTGGCGGCGGCTTTGGCTGCCGCAAGCGTCGGCCTTCTGATCATTTCGCTGCGCTGGAAGCAACTTGACCCCCAGTTCGCAATCTGCATGGCGATCGGTATGGCGACCATTCCTCTGATCACCTTGCACCTGGTCGGGGCCGGTATCGTTCGGGTCTTTGGCGGGTTCATAGCCGCCATCCTCCCGGAGCGGGTCTTCCGCGACGGCTTCCTGCTTGTGATCATCGCCTTCACGGTCTACGGGACCCTTTGGCCTTTGAATGCCGTCGTCGTTCTGATCGGATCCTTCGTCAGTTCTGCCGCGACATTAGCCTTTGTCGCCTATGGGGTGTTCACACGTTGGCCACAGCAGATCAAAAATGTCAGGGCTACGTATTTGCCGCATGATTGGTGGGCATTCGCTTTTCCGGCAATGACGATGATCGGGCTGGAGATCATCATGACTCGTACAGGCGTACTGGTGCTCGGCTGGGTCGGCAGCATTCCGGAGGTCGGCAGGTTCGCCCTCGCCTTCAATCTGGCGATGCTCGTTCAGCTGTCCCGCGCGGCCGTCAGCATCTATTTCTCGCCGACAGCGTCCGAACTTCACGCACGTGGTGACGTTACGGGTCTCGAGGTCCTTTTCGGGCGCGCGACAGTCCTCTCGCTGGCAGGCGGCGCGATGCTTGCCTTGCCGGTTCTGCTGTTTACGGCCCCTCTCCTCCACCTGTTTGGCGCGGACTACGCATCCGATACCCGTCTCGCCCAGATCCTGGTGATTGGTCAACTCATAGCAGCGGCGGCGGGTCCGCAGCAGAACCTGTTGACGATGACAGGACATGAACGATCTGCGGCGGCGATCATGTTGGTTTTCACGACAATAACGGTGGCGAGCTGCGCCATCGCCGCCCTTGAGTATGGGGCGATCGGTGCAGCCATCGTGACATCCGGAACGCTGGTGGCGTGGAACGTTGTCATGGCGATCTACATCCAGCTGTGTCTGGGATTGAAGCCTGGCCTTGTTCTGGCTTTGACGAGGTTTTGGCCATTGCCGGCGAGCGATAGCGCGATCAAACGGCAAGCGGTTGAATGAGCTGGATTGATCTACCCGTGAAGACCCTTTGTTTCCAGGGGATGAGCGGTTTCCAGAGGATGAGCGGATGATGCGGGAAATTAATAGTGAGCTTGCCACTGGCAGCGATTATCGCAGCAGTCACAACGCAGCCGGCGCCGGCGCTTACTACAACAGGACCTACGAGCTCGGCTACTACGCTGCACTTTGGGCCAGGATTGAGAAGCCGCTGGTTGCAGGAATTCTGCAGGCGTTAGGTTCGCCGCACAAGAAATGTCTCGATTTTGCCTGCGGAACCGGTCGCATCACCAATGTGGCAGCCGAGCACTTCGGCGGTGTTGTTGGCGTCGACGTATCGCAGTCCATGCTTGCAAGCGCGCGCGTTCCTACCAATGTCCGGCTGTATCAGACCGACCTGACCCGGCAGCCCCTTCATGAGTCATTTGACGTCGTGACTGCGTTTCGGTTTTTTCTGAATGCCGACGATCTGCTGCGAAGAGATGCATTGCATGCCATACGTCAGCACTTAAACGAGCGAGGATGGTTGATTTGCAACGTTCAGATGAACGCGACATCGCCGTTCGGATTGGCGGCACGCGCGGCAAATCTGTTTCCTCACACCAACCTGCGCAACACGATGAGCATCCCGGAATTGAGCGCTCTATTGACGGCGTGCGACTTCAGCATTGAGCAGGTAGTTCCTTACGGCTATCTCCCGCGCCCCGGATCGCTATTCCCTCGTCTTTGCGAGGTGTGGCTGGAGCCTGTCGAACGGATCGCGCGCGCGGTTAGACTTCCAGCATCAATGGCGCAGCAGTTTCTGATCGTCGCGCGAAAGTAGGACGGGCTATCGTTTCGCGCTCGGCCAGCGGCAGGATGGGAATTACCGGAGATTTTGGTCATAACGACGAATCGGATCTTGATTGTCAACGTCCCGGAGCTCGGAGCACGCCAAGATAATGTGAACGAAGGACCGGCACCTTGGCGAGCAAGGGATAGAGGAGATTGGTCCCAGGCCCAAGATGGCGAGCGACC
>Ga0182740_1000854_pt1 | contig 24437 bp, 20 predicted proteins | sample eDN5th37CKraftBY_FD_128872 | JGI IMG/M metagenome (GOLD analysis project Ga0182740, IMG submission 128872) | Enriched backyard soil microbial communities from Emeryville, California, USA - eDNA 5th pass 37_C Kraft BY (version 2) (version 2) | ecosystem: Environmental > Terrestrial > Soil >...
CGGGGAAAATGACGATGCGGAACCCTAGCGCGGTCAAGGCATCGGCGCTTTGCACCGGGGTTTTCCCCCCTTCGACCATATTGGCAAGCAGAGGCACGCGATGGGCGAAGCGGCTGCAGGCCGCCTGCATCTGTTCGGGCGTGCGCAGCGCCTCGATGAAAAGCGCGTCCGCGCCCGCCTCCAGGTAGGATTCGGCCCGGTCCAGCGCGGCATCCAGTCCTTCCACGGCCAGCGCGTCGGTGCGCGCCAGGATCAGCGTCGAAGTCCGCGCCCGAGCGTCGACCGCAGCCTGCAGCTTGCCACGCATTTCCGCGGCGGGAACCACGGTCTTGCCGTCCAGATGGCCGCAGCGCTTGGGAAAGGTCTGGTCCTCCAGCTGGATCATGGCAGCGCCGGCACGTTCGAAGCCGCGCACGGTGCGCTGCGTATTCAGCGCGTTGCCAAAACCCGTATCGGCATCCACGATGACCGGCGTGGCTACCCGCTCGGTGATGCGGGCCAGCGTGTCCTCGACTTCGCTGTACGTGGTGAGCCCGATATCCGAACGACCCAGCCGCGTATAGGCGATAGACGCGCCAGACAGGTACAGCGCGCCGAAGCCCGCCTGTTCGGCGATCAGGGCGGACAAGGCGTCGTAGACGCCGGGAGCCAGCACGGCGCCCGTAGCCAACTGTGCTTGCAGATTCAGGTTTTGCATGGTCTGAAAGATCCTAGGAAAGCTGGCGGCCCAGTAGCGATGCAGCGGTTGCCGCAGCGATATGGCCGCCCGCCACGGCACTGAGCAAGCCATTGCCGGACAGATAGCCGGACACATCGTTGCCCGACACGCCGCGGGCCGCGCCGCCCGCCGCCAGCAGATTGGGCAAGGCGTTGCCCGACTGGTCCAGGACGCGGCAATGCGCGTCGATGTCCAGGCCGCCTTGCGTATGAAACAGCGCGCCGGTGACCTTGATGGCGTGGTAAGGCGCTTGCAGCACGCGTTCGAAGCGGCGTCCATGCGCATCTGCCAGGCCCGGCGCCACTCCCGCGAGCGTCGCGCGCAGCGTGTCCGCGTCGCAGCCGATCATTGCCGCCAGCGCCGTAGCGTCCGCGCAGGTCCTGAGCGCGTGACCCGACTCGGCCTCGACGAAGTCCGGAAAGCCGCGGGCCAGCGCCAGCGTGCGGTCGTCGAATACATTCCAGGCCACGCCGCCTGGCTGCGCCAGCACATGCACGGCGGCCTCGGAATAACCGTGGGTTTCGTCGTGGAAACGGCGTCCGGCGCCGTTGATCTGGACGCCGCCGTCCATCATCACGGCCCATGAAATCAGCGCGCCCTGCGGCGTGGCCCAGGAACCATGGCCCTGGTACCCGCCCAGATCGGCCAGCCGCGCCCCCAGTTGCGCGCCCCACTCGATGGCGCTGCCATCGTTGCCCACATGGCCGCCATAGATGGCCCCGCGCATGGCCGGCAGATACTTGTCCACCATCTCCGAATTGCCGCCAAAACCATTGCACGCCAGGATAAGCACGTCGCACCCGATCACATCCATGGACCCGTCCGGCCGCTCGCAGCCCACCGCCGTGATGCGACCGTCGCCATCCGTCCAGATCTGCCGAGCCAGTGCGCGGGTCAGCAGATAGGCGCCGGCGCCAGTCGCGGCGCGCTCCAGCGCGGCCACCAGGGCCGCGCCGGTGCGCTCCGGCAACGTATGCATGCGACGGGCGGAATGGCCCGGGTACAGAAAGCCGTCCAGTACCTCGAAGACCAGCCCGTGGCTTGCCAGCCCATCCATCGCGGCCGCGGCCGCCGCCGTGTAGGCGGCAACCAGATGCGGGGCGGCCGCGCCGCCGGCCTTGGCCTGGATGTCGTCGGCAAAACGCTGCGCGTCGTCCTCAATGCCGGCGGCTCGCTGCACCGCCGACCCCGCCGCAGGAATGAAGCCGGACGACAGCGCGGTGGAGCCGCTGGGCGCGGCGTCGCGTTCGATCAGCACCGTCTCGATGCCGGCGTCGGCCAAACGCAGTGCGGCGGTCAAGCCGCAAGCGCCAGCGCCGATGATCGCCACCGGCACATGCATCGCATCCGCGCCGGGCGCCTTGCCCCGCAGGACCTGCGGCGCGCTCACGAGGCCAGCCTGTCCAGGAAGTCCTGGCAGGACAGCACGTCCGCTACGGTGCGCAGGTCAGCCAGGGAGGCGTCGTGCATTGCCGGCGTGGGCGCGGCGCAGCCATCGGCCAGCACCGCCACGTGATAGTCGCGCATATGGGCGTCGCGCGCCGTGCTCGCGACGCCGCCGTTGGTGACGATGCCGGCAAGCACCACGCTGGAAATACCGGCGCGCCGCAGCACCCAGTCCAACTGTGTATTGAAGAAAGCGGAATACGCCACTTTCCAGACCGATACATCCACCAGCCCGTCCAGTTCGGCCACATTGGCCTGCCCTTTGGAGCCGGCGACGAAATCGCCCTTGCGCAGGAAGGGCCGCAACTGGCGCAGATGCGGCGAGATCATGGGTTCGCCATGTGCGTCCGGCCACAGCGTGAATTGGCTGGCTGCCACGAAACCGCCCCGTGCCTTGAGCGCGCGGGCCACGGGCGCCACGCGCGCGGGCAAGGCGCGTGCCTGCGGGCTGACCGCGCCACCGCGGTCATAGGCGCCGCCGGGCGCCAGGAAGTCGTTCTGCAGGTCGATGATGACCAGCGCGGTGCTGCGGGGATCAAAGGCCGACATTGGCGCTCTCCGGGGAAGGCTGGCGGGCAATCAGCAGATTGCCCAGCGAATCGACCTGGCCGGCAAAGCCCGGCTCGATCCATATCGTGGTGTCCGGCTGTTCAAGAATGGCGGGACCGGCCACTTCGGCGCCCACCGGCAGGTCCAGCCGCGCATAGCGCACGGCGTCGTGCCACTGGCCGCCATGAAAGACCGCCTGCGTTCCCAGCGCGGCCGGCATCTCGCTGCGGGTCGGCGCCAGCAGCGCCAGGTCGAACTTGGGTCGCTGGCCGATACGCGCATAACGCAAGTTCAGGATGCGCACCGCGATACCGTCCAGGCTGCGCCCGAAGGCGGCGCGGTAGGCCCGGTCAAAGGCGGTTTCGATCCCCGCGCGGTTCAGTTCCTCTCGGCCGATTTCGACCCGCACGGTATGGCTTTGGCCTACGTACAACATGTCCAGCTCGATGCTTTCGCGTATGCCTTCAAAGCTCACGCCCGCGGAATCCAGCCGCTCCTGGCAAGCCTGGGCCAGGCCGTCGATGCGAGCCAGCAGGTCCTCGGCATCCAGTGCGCTCAGCGCCACGTTCAACGTCTGCACGCCGTCGTGCCGCATGTCGGCCATGACGCAGCCCAGCGCCGAGGTCACGCCCGGGTAGCGTGGCACGATGCCGCGCACCGCATCCACTTCGTTCATCATGGCGCAGACGTGCAACGCGCCGCCGCCGCCAAAGGGCATGTAGGCGAACTTGCGCGGGTCATGGCCACGTTCGATGGACACGACGCGGATCGCGCCGGCCATCTTGGCATTGGCCACGGTAAGAATGGCTTCGGCCGCGGCGTGCACCTCCAGGCCCAGCGGTTTGGCCACGTGCTCCTCGATGGCGGCTCGCGCCAGCGATACGTCCATGGTGGCCAGCAGACCGCCGCCCAGCGGACGCTCGGCCGCGATGCGGCCCAACAGCACGTTGGCGTCGGTGACGGTAGGCCGGGTATTGCCCCGGCCGTAGCAGGCCGGCCCCGGCACGCTGCCGGCTGACTCCGGGCCCACCTGGAGCAGGCCGCCCGCATCCACGCTCGCGATCGAGCCGCCGCCCGCGCCGATGGTTTCGATCTGGATCATGGGCGCGCGCACCACCATGCCGAAATCGATGGCGGTCTGGGCCGAGAGCGAAGCCTCCCCGTCCGCCACCAGCGACACGTCGAACGAGGTGCCCCCCATGTCGCCGCTGACCACGTTGGGAAAGCCGGCGGCCCGCGCGATGGCGGCGCAGGCGATCACGCCCGCGGCCGGACCGGAAAGCGCCGTGCGCACCGGCACGTCGCAGGCCGTCTGGCGCGACATCACGCCGCCATTGCTCTGCACCACCAGCAACTCTCCGCCGAAGCCGTTGTCCTTCAGGTCCGACTCCAGCCGGGTCAGGTAACCGCCCACCACCGGCTGCAACGAGGCATTGAGCACCGCCGTGGAGCAGCGTTCGAATTCACGGATTTCCGGCAGCACCTCGGTGGCTGCCGTCACGTTGCCGTTGGGCCAAAGCGCGCGCACGCAGGCCGCTGCCTGCGCCTCGTTGATCGGGTTGGCATACGCATTGACAAAAAACAGGCAGACCGCGTCGCACCCCTGCTCCAGCAACTGGCGGGCCGCGGTCTCGACCTGGGCGAGGTTCACCGGCGTATGCACGGTGCCGTCCGCCAGCACCCGCTCTTCGACTTCCAGGCGCAGATCGCGGGGAACCACGGGCTCGTAGTTGCCGCGCAGGCCCCAGGTCTGGGGCCGGTCGCGCCGCCGCATTTCCAGCACGTCGCGAAAACCCGCGGTGGTAATGATGCCGGTGCGCGCCACCTTGCGCTCCAGCAATGCATTGGTGCCCACCGTGGTGCCGTGCACGATGGTGCCGATGGCGTCGGCCCCCTCGGCCACGCGGGCAATGCCGTTCATGAAGCCGCGCGCTTCCTCGCCACGCGTGGAAGGCACCTTTACCACGCGAGCGGTGCCGCCCGCTTCGTCCAGCACGAATATGTCGGTGAACGTGCCGCCCACGTCCACGCCCACCACCAAGCCTTGTGCCGCGCTCATGCCGCCTGCTCCTTCAGATTGCCGCTTACGTAACCCATTTTGCGGTCGTGCTCGCGCGCTTGCTGCGTGCGCGCGGCGGGCTCGCCATAGCCGCCCCCGCCGGGCGTTTCCAGGCGCACCCGATCGCCGCGCTTGAGCTGGATGCCCAGCATCTTTGAACTCATGGGCGGAGAATGCCAACCGCCGTCCTGCTGATAGCGGAAGACGTTCAGCGCCGCCTCCTTGCCGCCGGCAATGCCCTTGGGCGCGCTCTTGCCGCGTTCACCGAAGATGAATGCCTCGGCGCTGTCTTCCAGCAGTTCGATTTCATAGATTGCGCCCAATCCGCCCCGGTGCGCGCCGTCGCCCGCCGAATCCGGACGCAGCGCCCATTGCGTGAAACGCACCGGGTAGGCCGCTTCCAGGATTTCCAGCGGCGGGATGGTGGCCGTGGAGATCGGCGCGTTGCCGTGGCTGAGGCCGTCGCCGTCGGAATGGCCGCCGTGGCCACCGCCAAAGAAGCTGAACATCACCCAGCGCTGGCCGCGCCGCGCGGGATCGCTGCGGTAGCCGGCGATCGACAAGGCATTGATGGTGCCGTAGGCCTGGGCCAGCGCGCGCGCCGGCTCTGCCTGGGCCATGGCGCAGAAGATGACGTCGATCATGCGCAGGATGGTCTCCGTATAGCCGCCGACCGGGCGCGGACGGTCCGCCGAAATCACCAGGCCTTCCGGCAGCACCACCTCCACCGCATCCAGCACGCCGGCATTGGCCGGCACATCCGGGAATAAATGCTTCAACGCGACGTAGCACGCCGCGATGGCCGTGGCGCGCGAAATATTCACCGGGCCGGCGCAGGCCGGCGAAGTGCCGGTGAAGTCCAGCATCAGGCGGTCGCCCTGGACCTTGAGCTTGAGCGCGATACGCAGCGGCTCATCGCGCACGCCATCGTTGTCCAGCATGTCCTCGAAGGCGTACTCACCGTCAGGCAGCCGCGAGATGTGATCGCGCATCAGGCGGCGGGCTCGTTCCCGCAGCGTGTCCAGGGACTCCAGCACAGTGGCGTCGCCGTACTCGTCGAGCAGCCCGTCCAGCCGGCCCGCGCCCAGTTCCAGCGCCGCGAGTTGCCCGTTCAGGTCGCCCCACAGGCTGTCGGGCAATCGAGTGTTGGCTTTCAGGATAGCCAACACGTCCTGGTCCAGCACACCCGCGCGCACGATGCGCACCGGCGGTATCTGCACCGCCTCCTGCCAGCATTCCGTGGCGGCGGGGTTGTAATTGCCGGGCACCGCGCCGCCCACGTCGTGCCAATGGGCCGCCGACGCCAGGAAGCAGAACAGCCTGCCGCCGCGGAACACCGGACGCACCAGCTTGAAATCGTTGGCGTGGGTGCCGCCTTCATAGGGGTCGTTGAACAGCCAGACATCGCCGTCGACCATGCCGCCCCGCTCGGCGGCCGCCTTGGCCGCGGCCTTGACGGCAAAGGCCATCGCGCCCACGAACACCGGCAGCCCGGACTTGCCCTGTATCAGCGTGGCGCCGGTGGCCGCGTCGTACATGCCATGGCACGCGTCGTGGGCTTCGGCAATGATGGGGTTGAACGCGCTGCGATACAGCGTGGCGTCCATTTCGTCGGCGATCTGTTCCAGGCGGCCCTTCAGGACCGCAAGTGTGACGGGATCAAGCATGATGTGATTCCTAATGAGTCTTGCGCTGTTTCAGCAGATTCAGCAGTCCGCCGGCCTGCACCATTTCCAACAGGAAGCCGGGCACGGTGTCGCACTGCAACGCCGCGGATCCGCCCGTGGCGCGGCGGATCCGGCCGGCGGCGGGGTCCAGGACGATGCGTTCGCCCTCTTGCAGGGTTTCGGCCTGCTCGCAGGTCAGCAGCAGCAGGCCTACGTTGAAGGCATTGCGGAAATACAGGCCGTTGAAGGACGGCGCCACCACCGCGGCAATGCCCAGGCGCACGAGCGCCGCGGCAGCCTGCTCGCGCGAGGAACCGATGCCGAAGTTGGGACCGGCCACCAGCACGTCGCCCGGCCGCGCGTTGGCGGCGAATTCGGGCCGCACCCGTTGCAGGCAATGGCGGGCAATCTCGTCGATGCCGAATTTCATGTAGGCGCCCGGCGCCAGCGCATCGGTGTCGATATCCGCGCCCACCCGCCAGACGCGGTGCGTCGTAGACTGCTCGGTCATGCCATGAACTCCCGGGGATCGGCGATGCGGCCGGCGACGGCCGAGGCTGCCACCGTATAGGGCGAGGCCAGGTAGACCTGCGCCGTCTCGGAGCCCATGCGTCCTTTGAAATTGCGCGCCGTGGTGGAAATGACGTTGGCGCCATCGGGAATCGAGCCGCCGTAGCCCGCGCAGGCGCCACAGGACGTGGCGAACACGTCCGCGCCAGCGTCGCGCAGCACCTGCATCACCCCTTCCTGTTCGGCCAGGGCCTGATCCTTCTGGCTGGCCGGCGCCACCATCAGGCGCATGCCGGCAGCAAGCCTGCGGCCGCGCAGCACGCTGGCCGCGGCGCGCAAGTCCTCCAGCTTGGCCCCGGTGCAGGCGCCGATGTAGGCCACCTCCACCGGCACATTGCCGTACTGGTCCACGTCGCGCGCATTGGCCGGACTGTGGGGCGCAGCAACCTGCGGCGCCAGCGCCGCGGCATCGAAATCGTGCCATTCCGCCTGCGCGCCTTCGTCGCTGCGCCAACGCCCCAGGTCCAGCTCGCCGGTAACACCGGCCTCCCGCAGATACGCGGCGGTGGTTTCATCCGGCGCGATCAGGCCGACCTGCGACCCGAGTTCCGCGCTCATGTTGGACAGCGTCATGCGCTCCTGCATGGACAGCGCGCGCACTGCCTCGCCGCAGAATTCCACCGCCTGGTAACGGCCGCCGTTCATGCCATAGCGGCCGATCATGCGCAACATCATGTCCTTGGCCGTTACGCCCGCGGGCAGCCGGCCGTTCCAGCGCATCATCAGGGTCTGGGGCACCTTCACCCAGATCTGCCCGGTGACGGCCACGCCCAGCATTTCAGTGCTGCCGATGCCGAACATATAGGCACCGAAGGCGCCGCCAGTGGGCGAATGCGAATCCCCGCCGACGCAGAACATGCCAGGACGGATATGCCCATGCTGCGGCACCACCACGTGGCAGATGCCGACCGAGTCATACACATTGGGCAGTTGCTGCCCCGCCGCCCAGTCGCGGGCAATGCGCACGATGCGGCGCGACTCGTCGTCGGATTCGGGCACATAGTGGTCAATGACCAGCACCACTTTGGAGGGATCCCACAACGTCGCGCCCAGCTCCTGCAGCATGGGCTGCAGGCGGCGCGGACCGCTGGAATCATGGAACATGGCCAGGTCTACCGCACAGGTGACGATTTCACCCTCGGCGACGGAAGAACGGCCGCAAGCCGCCGCAATCAGCTTCTGGGCCAGCGTTTGAGGCTCAGCCATGGCTACATCCCGAGGTAAGCGCGGCGCACGTCGTCGCTGGCCAATAATTCCGGACAGGCGCCGCTATAGCGCACCGCCCCGTTTTCCAGCACATAGGCGCGCTGTCCCGTTTCCAGGGACTGGCCCACATTCTGTTCGACCAGCAAGATGGCCAGCCCCTCGCCATGCAGGCGTCCGATCAGGCCGAACAGCTCTTCGACCATCAGCGGCGACAATCCCAGCGAGGGCTCGTCCAGGATCAGCAGACGCGGCTCGGCCATCAGGCCGCGCCCGATCGCCAGCATCTGCTGTTCACCGCCCGACATGGTGCCGGCCAGTTGCCCCAGGCGTTCGCGCAAGCGCGGGAAGATCTGCAGCACCTTGTCCAGGTTGGCCGCGCGCCGTTCGCGCGCCCGCGTGAAGGAACCCAGCTCCAGGTTTTCGCGCACGCTCAGGTTGGGAAACACCCGCCGCCCTTCCGGCACCTGGATCAAGCCCGCCTTGACCACGTCGCGGTAGTGGCGGCCGGTCAGGTCCTGGCCCTCGAAGCGCACCGCGCCGCCCCAGGGCCGGCAAAGGCCGCACACGGTGTTGTTCAGCGTGGACTTGCCAGCGCCATTGCTGCCCAGCAGCACCACGATCTCACCCTCGTCCACCCGCAGGTCGACGCCGCGCAGCACTTCCATGCGGCCGTAGCCGGCGCGCAGTCCCTGGACTTCCAGCAGCGCGCTCATGCCGGGGCCCCCTGCGCGGCCAGCCTGGCCGCCGCGCCCTGGCCCAGATAGGCCTCGACCACCGCCGGGTCGCGAGTGACCTCGCCCGGCGTGCCGGAAGCGATCAAGCGGCCCTGCGCCAGCACCCACACATGTTCGGCCAGGCTCATCACCGCGCGCATCACGTGTTCGATCATCAGCACGGTCACGCCGTCCTCGGCCAGCTTTTTCACCACCGGTATCATCTCGTCGATCTCGCTCGGATTGAGCCCCGCCAGCACCTCGTCCAGCAGCAGCAGGCGCGGCCGCGTTGCCAGGGCGCGCGCCAGTTCCAGGCGCTTGCGTCCCGCCACGGTCAGGTCCGCCGCCGGCCGGTCCAGCAAGGACTGCAGGTTGACCCGCGCCGCGACGGCCTCGGCCGCTTCCAGCGCCTCGCGGCGGTTGCCCAGCCGCAAATGCGCGCCCACCGCAATGTTCTGCCGCACCGTCTGCGCGCCGAAGGGCTGCACGATCTGGAAGGTGCGGGTCAGCCCCAGCCGGGCTGACTCATGGGGCGGACGGCCGGTAATGTCGCTGCCCGCGAAATGCACCGAACCGGAACCCGGCTTGAGAAATCCGGACAGCAGGCCGAACAACGTGGTCTTGCCCGCGCCATTGGGACCGACCAGCGCGGTCAGCGAGCCCTGGCGCACGTCCAGGCTCACGTCCTGGACCGCCTTCAGGCCGCCGAACGTGATGGAAAGATTGCGCGCTTGCAGAAGGATCTCAGACACGGACGCGCTCCTTTGCCCGGAACAGGCCGCTCAGCGCCTGGCCGCTGCCAGTAATGCCGCGCGGCAGGAACATCACGATCACGATCAGCACCACCCCGTAGATGACCATGCTGATGCCCGGCAATTCGCCGAACAGGTTGCGCGTGAGGTCGCTCAACGCGTGCAGGGTGACCGCACCGAGCACGGGTCCCCACAGGGTGCCCAGTCCGCCCACGATGGCGCCGACCAGCGCTTCTACCGACACCGCCGAGCCGAAGGCGATGCCCGGGTCGATGTACTGGAACACCTGCACGTAGAAGGCGCCCGCCGCGCTCATGAAGGCCGCCGACAGCGCGATCCCGCCCAGCTTGACGCGCAGCGGATTCACGCCGATGGCGCGCGCCGCGTCCTCGTTGTCGCGCACGGCCTGCAGATAAGCGCCAAAGCGCGAATGACGCAGCCAGGCCGTGACGGCCAGCGCCAGCAGCACGAAGGCCAGCAGCAGGTAGATGTAACCCCGGCGCGAACCGAACTGCATGTTGGCCAGGCCTTCCTGCAGCGGCACCATCAGTCCCACCCCGCCCCCGGTGAACGACACCGACAGCGCCAGGATGCGGAACACTTCCGCGAACGCCAACGTCACCAGCGCGAAATAAGAGCCTTTCAGGCCGTAGCGGAAGGTCAATCCGCCCACCGCCAGTCCGACCAGAGCGCCCAGCGCGATCGCCATGGGCAGCGCCAGCCAGGGATTGATGCCGAGGTTCAGCTGCCCCAGTGCCTGCGCATAGGCACCCACGCCGAAGAACAGCGCATGGCCGAACGACAGCTGGCCGCCATATCCGCCCAGGATGTTCCAGGCCTGGGACAGCAGGGCCGCGTACAGCGACATCATCACGAACGTCAACGCCACGCCCGATTCGGTCAAGGCGGCCGCGGCCGCCAGCGCCGCGCCGAACAACGCGATAGTCAATAGATCCTTGCCCATGGTCAGCCCCTCGCCCCGAACAGCCCCTGCGGGCGAAACAGCAGCACCGCGATGAAGATCGCGAATATGCCCATCTGGCCCAGCGAGTCGCCCAGGAACAGGCCCCCGATGGATTCCACTACCCCGATCAGCAAGCCGCCGACCAGCGCGCCCACGAAGCTGCCCATGCCGCCCAGCACCACAATGGTGAAGGCAACCAGGACGAAACCGCCGCCTACCTGCGGATTCACGTAATAGGCGGGCAACAGGAAGCACGCCGCCGCTCCCAGGCAAGCCATGCCGATGCCGAATGACAGCGCGTAGACCTTTTCCACGTCGATGCCCATCAGCTTGGCGCCCTGCTTTTCCTTGGCCACCGCGCGGATTGCCCGGCCCAGGTCCGTGCTGCGGATGATCCAGAACAGCACCGCGGCCACCGCCAGCGCGCCGCAGAAGGCGATGATCTTCGGCAAGGCGATCATCGCTGGCCCGATCTCGACGGTAGCAAGCGTGTAGGCCGTGTCGATGCTGCGCGTGTCCGACTTGAACCACACCAGGGCCAGGTTTTCCAGCACGATGGCCAGGCCCAGCGTCACCAGCAGGATGTTCTCGTCCTTGCCGTGGCTGGCGCGGTTGATCACATAGCGCTGCAGCGCATAGCCCAGGACGAACATGCCGGCCACCACCAGCGGCAACGCGGCATAGGGGTCGATGCCCAGGCGATCCTTGAGCAGGTACACGGCATACAGCGCCACCATCAACGCCGCGCCATGCGCGAAGTTGATGATGTGCAGCACGCCGTAGATCAAGGTCAGGCCCAGGGCGATCAGTGCGTACACCGCGCCCGTGGTCAGGCCATTGAGCACCGAGGAAAAAAGGATGGCGGGATCAAGCACGCTCAGGCCTTCAGCGGGAAAATGGCGTCGGCCTGGCGGTAATCGGCAGGGATGACCACCTTGATGTCCCCGCCGATCACTTGCGTCAGCAGGGGCTGCGCCCCTGTGTTCTGGCCGTTCACGAACTTGGTCGGACCGTAAGGCATGAGGTGATCGGCGAACGTGCTGGCAGCCAGCGCGTCGATGATGGCGGCGCGATCTGCCGACTTGGCGCGCTCCAGCGCATCGGTCAGCAACAGCACCGAGGTATAGGTCATGAACACCTCGTAGCTGAAGTAAGCGCCCTTCTCCTCCACGCGCGCCTTCAGGGGCGCCACGCGGGCATCCTTGGGATTGAACCAGTGGTTGCAGTCGAGGATGCCGTTGGCGATGTCGGGGAATTCCTTCAGGAACTTGTAGCTGGAAGCCGCGCCGCCCAATACCGAGTAGATCGCCTTGGGCTGCACCTTCTGCTGCTTCATGGCGCGCAGCAGCAATGCGTATTCGTTGTAGTAGTTGGCCGGGATCACGATGTCCGGATTGAGGGACTTCATGCGCAGCACAATGTTGTTGAAGTCGCGCGTCGGGTTCGGGTGCTTGACCACGTCTTTCACTTCGAAGCCGTGCTGCGGCAGCGCCTTGGACAGCAGCGCCGCGGTGCCGGTGCCAAACAGCGAATCCTCGTGCACGATCATCACGGTCTTGGCCGGCTTGCCCGCCGCATCGTTGAGCGCCGCCAGGTCCGTGATGGCGCGTTCGCTACAGGCGCGGTAGCCCGGGCCGAAGCGAAAGGTGTTCTTCAGGCCGCGCTCGACGATCTGATCCGCCACGCCAACATCCACCACATGCGGCAGGTTGTACTTGGCCGCGGTCTGGGTGGTAGCCAGGCAGATTGCCGATGCGTAGGCGCCAACGATGGCCGACACGCCCGCTTCGTTCATCTTCTCGACTTCGGCGGATCCCGCCTCGGGCCGCGACTGCGCATCGCCCAGCATGGCCTCCAGCGGCGCGCCGCCCAGCGACTTGATGCCGCCGGCCTTGTTGATGTCCTCGATCGCCAGCAGCGCGCCCAAGCGGCATTGCTGGCCCGAATAGGCCAGCGCTCCCGTCACCGGATGCAGGATCCCGACCTTCACAGGCTTGGCGCCCTGGGCGCGGACCACCCACGGCGCCGACACGAGGGCGGCCGCGGCGGCGGATTGATAGAGGAAAGTGCGGCGCGAATTCATGGGCGATCTCCGAGGGTTCAATGGAATTGGGCGGACAGCTCTTCGCTGACCCAGACCTTGGCGTCGATGCTGCCGACGCGTGACAGCTGCAACTGGTACTGATAGCGATCCGGCCGGTACAGGCCCTGCAGCAATTGCACGGGCCGCTCGTCCACATCGCGCACGATGCGTGTCACGGCTAGCAGCGCCGAACCCACGGCCACGTCCAGGTGACGCGCCACCTGCGCATCGGCCAGCCGCGCCGAAATGGTCTGCGTGGCGCCGCCGAACTCCACGCCGGCTGCCTCCAGCAGCATCAGCAAGGGTTCGCGCTCCAGGTCTTCGCGGGTGAAATCGGCCACCGCCTGCGGCACATAGGTAGTGATGTGGGACAACGGGCCGGCCTCGGTGCTGCGCACGCGCAGGCTTTTGTGCACGGGCGCGCCGGGCGCGAGGTCCAGCGCCTCGGCCACGACCGGCGGCGCCGACACCAGGGTGCTGTCCAGAACCCGCACCGAGGTGCGCAGGCCCATGTTGACGATGTTTTCCAGCAACCCGGTCAGATGCGCCTTCTGCTGCGGATTCGATTTAGGCGCGCTGGACGGGCTCGCCGGCGCGCGCAGCGGCCAGGTGCCCAGGCCGGGCCGGCGCGACACCAGACCGTCGGCGACGAGCATTTCCATGGCTTTGCGGATGGTGATGCGGGCCACGTCGAACTGGTCTGCCAGCGCGTGCTCTCCTGGCACGCCATCCTGATCGAAACGCCCCTCCTGCACCTGTTCGCGCAGGACGAGATAGATCTGGTGGTACTTCGGAAGCGGTAGTGAGGTTCCCATGACGGGAACTCTATGAGTGTCCTAATGTACCGTCAATGGAACAAATGCAATTGAGGGTTGTTCTATCGGGAAAACACTGAGGGGGCCGCCTCGATGCGATTGCGCCCGCGCTGCTTGGCGTAATAGAGGGCGCGATCGCTGCGGCTGAGGGCCAGTTCGGCGTCCGCGTCCAGCGTGTGCATGGTCGAAATGCCGATGCTGACGGTCAGGGGGATGTGGCGGTCGTCGCCGAGCGAAAACGGCGCGGCGGCGATGCGTTGCTGCACGCGGGTGGCAAAGGCGTGCGCGCGTTCGATGTCGGTATCCGGCAGCACCACGGCGAATTCTTCGCCGCCGATGCGCCCCACCAGGTCGACCGCGCGCAACTGGGCCCGCAGCGTATTGGCGAAGTGCTGCAGCACCCCGTCCCCAATGGCGTGTCCCCAGGTGTCGTTGATGCGCTTGAAATGGTCCAGGTCGCACATCAGCACGGCAGCGCAGTCGCTGCCCTGCCGCTTGATGCGAGCCAGTTCCGCCGCAATGCGCGACATGAAGTGGCGCCGGTTCGGCAGCGTGGTCAGGGCATCGGTGGCGGCGAGTTCTCGCAATTCGAAATCGGCCCGCTTGCGGTCCGTGATGTCGGTGACGAAGCCATGCCATACGACGGTGCCGTCCGGCCCCTTGCGGGGGCTGGCATCTCCCTGGCGCCAGCGCAGGCCCTGCTGCGGCAGGCAGACGCGGAACTCCAGGTGCCACGGCGTCTGCGCCGCCGCCGCGGCCTGCAGGGACGCGTGATAGGTAGCCAGGTCCTCCGGATGGACGCGCTGCTCGATCGCCGCGGGACTGACGCGCACGTCGTAGGGCGTGAGTTCGAACATGTCCCAGATGCCCGCGCTGACATACAGGAAGCGCGACCCGCCCTCGGGCCGCTGGCCGCACTGGAACACCATGCCCGGCACGGCGTCGGTCAGGTTTACCAACAGGTCGGCCGTGCGCCGCAGGCGCTCGGACATGGCGCGCATGGCGCTGATGTCGGTGGTGGTGCCCATCATGCGCAAGGCCCTGCCCTCCGCATCGCGGCTGACGACTTTGCCCCGGCTGCAGATCCACTTGTAACTGCCGTCCTTGCAAAGGATGCGGTGTTCGACCTCGTAGCTTTCGGTCTTGCCCTCGAAATGCGCCTGCATGGCGGCGCGCACATAGTCGGCGTCGTCCGGGTGCAGGCGCTTGTAGGAGTCTTCGATGCGATTGGTGACTTCGGATTCGGCGTAACCCAGCAACGCCTTCCAGCCCGGTGAGTACGTGATCTCCCCGGTTACGACGTTGCGGTCCCAGATGCCGGTGCCGCTGCCCGCGATGGCCATGGACAGATTGCGCGCCTCGTCCCGCCAGCTGTCTTCCGCTGCCCGTTCCTCCGCCAGGGCCTGGCGCTTCTCCACCGCGGCGGCCGCCAGTTCGGCAAAATCGCGCAGTGCGTCCAGATCATCGTCAGCGAATTCGCGTGGCGCCCCATGCAGGAGGCGAAACGTGCCCATCTGCCGGCCATCGGCCGCGCGCAGCGGGCAATCCACGGAGAAAGGGAGGGATCCCGGTTCGGCGCAAGCGGCGGGTAGCGCGCCTGCCTGGGCCTGCCAGACGCCATCGGCATCGCTGCAGGCCACCAGCACCATATCCACGCCGAAATGCCGCCTGGCCAGGCGCGCAAGCCGGTCCAGGGGACCGTCGAGCCCGGTTTGCACATTTTCCGCGCAGCCGGCGCGCGCAGATGCAGGGGGAACGTCACCTGGTGTGGGCATTTCTGGACCTGATTCAACACGGATTATCGGTATGGTCATGCCGGTGACCATGACTGACATTCTGTCACGCTCTGCACCAAAATAGCATCATTTTGAACGATATGATCGCCAGCCTATGGAACACCCTATCCGCGTGCCCTCAGGCTGGCTGCAACAGGCCCGGCTTCTGCTCCTGGCCTTCCTGCTAAGCCTCTGTTGCGGCGCCGCCGGCGCCCAGCCATTCGACCTGCAGGCGGAGAACGCCCGCTACCGGCAATGGCTGGCGGACTTCCGCGCCGACCTCTTGCGCCTGCGGCAGTCTCCCGACCCGGCCGCGGCCGATATCGATAGCCTGTTCGCGCGAACCATCGTGCCAGGCTCCCGCGCCACCCAGCTGGTCAAAACGCTGGGCGAGGCGCCCGGCGACTCCACCAGCGGCGAAATCCACTTTACGGGCTTCGCGCGCGTCTTCCTGGCCGCCCTGGCCGACTCGGTGGTGGCGGGCGACGGCGGCGACTTCCCCGAGACCCAGGCCAAGTACCAGAAACATGTACTGCGCGTCCGTTACATGCATGTCGACGGCGACGGCCGGCTGGAGCCCTATTTCAACAATCCGGAAGTCTTCAAGCCCTACCGCCTGCCCCAGGCCGGCACCCTGGAGCGCAATGCCTATCCCTTCCTGCTGTTCGAAGACCGCGACGGCAAATTGCGGCTGGGCGGCGTGTCCAGGGAGTTCTGGGACCTGGTGAAGTTCATGGATGCGCTGCAATATGCTTGAACGACTTGCCCTTGCCCTGAGCGCCATCGCCTATGCCGGCGGCGCGGCGGCCTGCGGCCCCGCTCCCGTCGATTTCACCGCGCCCGTGGCGCTGAAGGCCGTGCCCGTGTCGGCCGGCCTGGGCGAGGACCGCGTCCTGCTGGGCCTGCATGGCGCACGCATTGCCGCCCGTAACACGCCGGTCTGGGTGGACGAGACCGGCGACCCGCTGCCGCGGACCTGGATGGACAAGGTCGATTGGTCCGCCTACCAGCTGGACGGCGTCGATCAGGCGCCCGCGCGCCTCTATTTCGATGCCGAGGGCCGGCTGTGCCGCGCCGAACGTTATGAGCTGCCGCCGCGCAACGCCCAGGGCGCCGCGCCCTTCCTGTCCGGCGGCTACGCGCTGGAATACGACGCCGCGGGCGCCCTGACGCGCGTGGTCGAATACGAGCAGACGGAGTACCGGCGGCCCGCCGCCTACGCGGCAAGCCGCCAGACCTGCCTGCGACGCGACGCCCGGGGCGCGCTGAGCGCCTTCATCAACGAGGGTTGCGGCAGCGCGCAGGAGCCGCAAGGCGGCCGCTTCTATGCGCGCGACGCCGACGGTCGCCTGCTGCGCGCCATCGACAGCACCGCGCAGGGCGGCGCCTTCCGGGTCCAGGCCTATGACGCCGAAGGCCAGCCGCAGCAGCGCTATCTGCGTCGCTACTCTCCCGGGGAAAGCGACAGGTCCTATGCCGATATCGAGACTGCGGCGCGGGACTCCCGCCCCTACGCGCTGAAACGGGAAGAACTGGGCAGCCTATCAGCCGAGGTTCCGGGCAACGAGTGGCGCATCGTGCGCATCGCCGACGAAATACCGGTGAACGACTCGGACATGCAATCCTGGGATCCCCGCACGCAGACCATCCTGGCCCAGGGCGTGACCGACCCCAAGGGCCGCGCGCCGCTCGCGGCGGACGTTCAGGCGCGCGTGTGGCAGGCCATGAACGACAAGCCCGGCCGGATCTTCTGGTATTCAGACCCCATGAGCCGGGTGCTGCTGGTGCCCGCGATGGACGAGGCCCGCTGGCGGGCCTGCGCGGATCCGGCGAACCCGTCCGCCGACGCCTGCGGCTGAGGCTGAGGCGGCCGGCGCGGCACGCCTAGCGCCAGGTTTCCGGCTCGATGCTGACCTCGCCCTTGTCGGCCGAGAAGTACACCACGCCATCGGAGATGTTGGCGTTCAGCCGCATGGTGCGCTCGGCCAGCTGGGCCAGGGCCTTGCTCTGGTCGGACGGCAGGTTGACGATCTTCAGGTTGCGGGTGCGTTCCAGCTTGTTCTTAACACCGTCCCACCAGATCTTGCTGGCGGAGCCGCCGTAGCAATAGACGATGACTTCCTCGGCGCGGCCGCAGGCGCGCAGGATGCGGCGCTCTTCGGGCTGGCCGACTTCGATCCACAGCTTGACCGCGCCGGTCAGGTCCTTGACCCACAGGTCGGGCTCGTCGGTGTCGCTCAGTCCCTTGGTGAAGGCCAGTTCCTCTTGCGCATGCAGGGCGTAGGCGACCAGCCGCACCATCATGCGCTCGTCGGTTTCCGAGGGGTGGCGGGCGACCGTCAGCGAGTGGCTGCCGTAATAGTGGCGGTCGGTGTCGGCGACGTTGAGCTCGGCCTTGTAGATGGTGGCGCGCAGGGCCATGGCAAAAATCCGTTGAATGTGGCGAATTGCTGAAGGCCGCCATGATAACGCCTGCGGCACCGTACCCGATGGCCGCGCGCGCCCTCGCGGCGGCGCTACACTGAATCTCTGCGTTTCGCCCCCCTTGTCACCGGACCCCGCGCATGACTCCCAACGCCGCCCTGCTCGCCTTTACGCTGGCCGCCGCCATTCTGACTATCACTCCCGGCATGGATAGCGCCCTGGTGTTGCGCACCGCGGCCGTGGAAGGCAGCCGCCGCGCCCTCATGGCGGGACTGGGCGTCGCCACGGGCTGCCTGGCATGGGGAGCGGTGGCCGCATTCGGCCTGGGATCGCTGCTGCTGGTATCGACCCTGGCCTACGATGCGTTGCGCATCTGCGCCGCGCTGTATCTGTTCTATCTGGGCGTGAAGTTGCTGCGGGGCGCGCGGGCCGGCAAGCAGACCGCCCATGGCGCCGCCGCCCGGCCCGCGCCGGCCGCGGCCGCCAGCGCCAGCGCTAGCGCTAGCGGCTGGTTCATGCGCGGCTGCCTGACCAACGCCCTCAATCCCAAGATCGGGATTTTCTACATCACCTTCCTGCCGCAGTTCATTCCGGCGGGCGCGGACGTGCTGCGCTTCAGCCTGCTGCTGGCGGGCATACACGCCGTGCTGGGCATTCTATGGTTCGCCGTGCTGGTGGCCGCGACGCGCCCGCTGGCGCGCTGGCTGTCGCGGCCCGCCGTGATGCGCGGCCTGGACCGCATGACGGGCGCGGTATTCATCGCCTTCGGGCTGAAGCTGGCGCTGGAGAAGCGCTAGCCCGCTGGCCCGACATGCCGGCGCGGCGCCCGCCGGCATGCCTCTCCCTGCCTCAATACACCCCGATCGGGTGGCGGGCCACGAAATGGCCCTCGCCCACCGCGACCAGCGGCTCCACCAGGGGATCGTCGCCGAGCTTGCGCATCGGGCTGGGGATCTCGTCCACCAGCAAGGACCGCTCGCGGTGGCGGCGCTGCGGATCGGCGATGGGCACGGCAGCCATCAACTTCTTGGTGTAGGGATGCTGCGGATTCTCGAAAATGGCCCGGCGCGGGCCGATTTCGACGATCTGCCCCAGATACATCACCGCCACCCGATGGCTTACGCGTTCAACCACCGCCATGTCGTGGGAAATGAACAGGAACGACACGCCCAGCTCGCGCTGCAGGTCCAGCAGCAGATTGACGATCTGCGCCTGGATCGACACGTCCAGCGCCGAGACGGACTCATCGGCGATCACCACCTTGGGGTTCAGCGCCAGGGCGCGGGCGATGCAGATGCGTTGGCGCTGGCCGCCCGAGAACTCGTGCGGATAGCGGTCGATCATTTCGGGCAGCAGCCCGCATTTGTCCATCAGCCAGCGCACGCGGTCCTGCGCCGCCTTGCCGCGGGCCACGCCGTGGATCAGCAAGGGCTCCATGATGGAATAGCCCACGGTCATGCGCGGGTCCAGCGAGGCAAACGGGTCCTGGAAGATGAACTGGATGTGGCGGCGCAGCGTCTGCATGGCGCTGCCGCGCAAGGCGCCGATGTTCTTGCCGTCGAATTCGATGCTGCCGGCCTTGCTCTTGACCAGTTGCAGGAGCGAGCGGCCCGTGGTGGTCTTGCCGCAGCCGGACTCGCCCACCAGCGACAGGGTCTCGCCCGGATACAGGTCGAAGCTGACTTTCTCCACGGCGTGCACCCGCTTCTGCACCCGGCCGAGAATACCGCCGGTGATATCGAAGCTGGTCGTCAGGCCGCGGACTTTCAGCACCGGACCGTTCTCGCGGCGCACGGTGGAAGCCGCCGCCACCGGCTCCGCGGGCGCCTGCGGCCGGGATGCACCGTCGTCCACGCGCAGCAGCGGAAACGGCGCGGGCTCGTCCGTGCCCTGCATGGCGCCCAGGCGCGGCACCGCCGACAGCAGCGCGCGCGTGTAGGCATGCTGCGGACGCGCAAAGACTTCGTCCGAACCGCCCTCCTCGACCTTGTCGCCGCGGTACATGACCAGCACGCGATCGGCCACTTCGGCCACCACGCCCATATCGTGCGTGATGAAGATCACGCCCATGTCCATTTCCTCCTGCAACTGGCGGATCAATTGCAGGATCTGGGCCTGGATGGTCACATCCAGGGCCGTGGTCGGCTCGTCGGCGATCAGCAGCTGGGGCTTGCACGACAACGCCATGGCGATCATGACGCGCTGGCGCATGCCCCCCGAAAGCTGGTGCGGATAGCGGTCCAGGATGGCGCGGGCCTCGGGGATGCGCACGCGTTCCAGCATGCGCAGCGTCTCGGCGCGGGCCGCGGCCGCGTCCAGCCCCTGGTGCAGTTGCAGGGCCTCGGCAATCTGGTTGCCCGCCGTGAAGCTGGGATTCAGCGACGTCATGGGCTCCTGGAAGATCATGGCCACGTCCGCGCCGCGCACACGCTGCAGCGTGCTGTCGGGCGCATTGAGCAGGTCCAGCACCTCGCCGTTGCGCCGGCGCAGCAGCATGCCGCCATTGACGATCCGGCCGCCGCCGTATTCGACCAGGCGCATCAGCGCCAGCGACGTGACCGATTTGCCGGAACCGGATTCGCCCACGATGGCCAGGGTTTCGCCGCGGTCGACGTGGAAGGAGACTTTGCGCACCGCTTCCACGGTGCGTTCGGGCGTCTTGAAGCGCACGGTCAGGTCATTGACCTGGACGACGCGCTTGGGGTCCATTGTTGTTGCCATGGTGATTACTTTTCCTGGCGCGGATCAAGCGCGTCGCGCAACCCGTCGCCCAGCAGATTGAAGCCCAGCACCACCAGGAAAATGGCCGATCCGGGAAAGATCGACATCCAGGGCGCCTGGGTCATGAAGTTCTTGGCCGTGTTCAGCATCGACCCCCAGGACGGGTTCGGGGGTTGCAGCCCCAGGCCCAGGAACGACAGGCTGGCCTCGGCGATGATGGCGGTGGCGATGGTGATGGTGGCTTGCACGATCAAGGGCGGCATCACGTTGGGAAACACGTGCCGGCCGATGATGCGCAGGTCGGATGCGCCCAGGGCGCGCGCGCTCTGCACGTAGTCCTCGTTCTTGACCGCCAGCACCTGCCCTCGCGTGAGCCGGATGAACTTGGGCGCGGCCGAGACACCGATGGCGATCATGGCATTGGTCAGGCTGGGGCCGAGGAAAGCGGCCAGCGCAATGGCCAGGATCAGGAACGGAATCGCCAGCAGCGCTTCCGTGGCGCGCGAGATGACGCTGTCGGTCCAACCGCCGAAATAGCCGGCGGCCAGGCCGAACGGCACACCCACCGCCAGCGCGATCAGGACGGACACCAGACCCGCCATCAGGGAAGCGCGGGCACCGTAGACCATGCGGCTGAAAATGTCGCGGCCCAGTTCGTCCGTGCCCAGCCAGTACGATGCCGAGGGCGCCTTGCGGATGGTGGTGAAGCTGGTCTGGAAGGGATCGTGGCTGGCGATCAGCGGCGCCAGGATGGCCACCACGACAAAGAACAGCACGATCCCCAGGCCCAGCATGGCGATGTGATTACGTTTGAATTTGGCCCAGGCGCGATTGCGGCTGCGGGGCGGCGTGACGGCAGCGGCCGTTGCAGGAATTGCGCTCATGAGTGCCTCAGGCGGGGATTGACCAGGATGTAGAGGATGTCGGCCAGCAGGTTCATGATGATGAAGCCCACCGCCACGCAGAGCACCACGCCCTGCACCACCGCGTAGTCGCGCGTAAAGACCGCGTCGACCACCAGCTTGCCGAAGCCCGGAATGGTGAAGACTTGCTCGGTCAGCACGGCGCCGGCCAGCAATTCGCCGAACAGTAGCGTCACGAGGGTGACTATGGGCATCAGCGCATTGCGCAAGGCGTGGCGCAGCACCACGCTGCGCGGCGACACGCCCTTGGCGCGCGCGGTGCGCACATAGTCGGCCGACAGAGCTTCAAGCATGGCCGACCGCGTATGTCGCATCAGGTAGGCGGCGATGGCCGTGGACAGGACCAGCGACGGCATCAGCATGGTCTTGATCGACAGCCAGAAATCCTCCGAGGGCGACACATAGCCCGAGGCCGGCAGCAGCTTCCATTGCACCGACACCACCATGATGAGGATGATGCCGAGCCAGAAGTTGGGAATGGACATGCCGGATAGCGCGGCGATATTGGCGCCCATTTCTACGGGCTTGCCCTTGCGCACGGCAGCGATGATCCCCATGGGAATCCCGATCAGCAGCGCGAAGAACATGGCCATGGCGGCCAATTGCAGCGTGACCGGCAGCTTCTGGCCGATCAGCGTGGTGACGGGCACGTCCGTGCGCAGCGATTTGCCTAGGTCGCCCTGCACAACCTGGGCGGCCCAGGCGGCGTACTGCACGGGCAGCGGATCGTTGAGACGGTATTTTTCCCGCAGGTAGTCCAGGACGGCCGGATCACGTTCTTCGCCGGCCAGGGTCAACACCGGATCGCCGGGCAGGATTTTCTGCAGCATGAAGACGATCATCGACACCAGTATCAGTGTCGGTATCGCGACGATCACGCGGCGCAAGATGAGTTTAAGCATATGAGAAACCGTAAGACAGGAACGGCGGACGGGGGCCGGAGAATAAACCGCGGCGCCCCGCCGCCGCAAACGACAACCGGACGCGCAAGGCGCGTCCGGCTGGCGCGGCGCGTAACTGCCGCGCCACGATCACTTCTGCGCGAACGTCACGCCTTTCAGGCGGATCATGCCGTCGGGATAGGGAGTGAAGCCCTTGACCTTCTTGGCCATGGCGAAGGGCCAAGGCTGGTAGTAGTTATACACCCCGGGCAATTCGTCCTGGATGATGACTTGCGCCTGGTCGTAGATGGCGCGGCGCTTGGCCTCGTCCGGCACGGTGCGGGCTTCGTTCAACAGCTTGTCCACTTCCGGGTTGCAGTAGTGGCCATCGTTCAACGCGCCCTTGCAGGTGACGAAAGCATGGATGTTGCCGTCGGGATCGACCCGGCCCGACCAACCCAGCATCACAACCTGGAAGTTGCCGCCGGCCGATTCCTTCTGCAGGGCAGCGTATTCGGTCGGACGCAGGGATAGATCGAAGCCCGCCTCGGACGCCATGGCCTGCACGATCTCGGCGATGGACGAGGTCGTGGTGTTGTTGCCGAACATGACCTCGGCCTTCACGCGGTCAAAGCCCGCCTGCTTGAGCAGGGCCTTGGACTTGGCGACGTCGCGCTGGGTCGGAGGGAATTTGTCGCTGTGGTAGGGACTGGCCGGAGGGAACGGCTGCTGGGCCGGATCGAAGATGCCGCCGCCGGCCACTTCGCTGATGGCCTTGCGGTCGATGGCGTACTGGAACGCCTGGCGCACCAGCTTGTTCTTGAACGGATTGTCTTCCGCGCGCTTGCCATTGGCCACATTGAACATGAACTGCTGGAAGCCCAGGCCCGCCACCGGTGCGAAGGTCAGGCTGGCGTCGGACTTGACCTGCGGCACGTCGGATGGATTCAGGCGTTCCAGCATGTCCAGGTCGCCCGCGCGCAAGTTGGACAGGCGCACGGTGGTATCCGGAATCGGCAGGAAGGTCACGCGCTTGAAGGCGAAATCCTTGGCATCGTAGTACTGGTCGAATTTCTCGAGCACGATACGATCGTTCTGGATGCGTTCGACGAACTTGTAAGGCCCGGAGCACACCGGCTTGCGGCCCACGGCCGCGACGTCGTCCGAGAACGTCTTGGGCGAAAGCATCATCCCCGCGCGGTCGGACAGCTGGGCCAGCAAAGTGGCGTCGGGCTTTTTCAGCGTCAGCACCAGGGTCGTGGCGTCGGGTGCGTCGACCTTTTCCACCGAAGCCAGCTCGCCCTTGCGCAGGCTGTCCGGCAAGGACATGGCCCGCTCCAGGTTGGCTTTGGCGGCAGCGGCGTCGAACTTGGACCCATCGTGGAACAGCGCGTCCTCGCGCAGCTTGAAGGTCAGCACCTTGTTGTCCGGGCTGAATGACCACGAGGTGGCCAGCTGCGGCACGAAGTGCAGCTTGGGATCGATATCGATCAGCTTGTCGCAAAGCGACGTGAACACGATGCGGCCCACATACGTGCGCGCCCGGTGCGGGTCGAGCACGTCCGGATCTTCCTGCAGGCCGATCCGGATGTTCTGGGCAGAAGCCGCGCCCGCGGCCAGCGCCAGCAGGCTGGCGCCGAAGGTCAACGTCAAGCGTTTCATTGTGTTTATTCCCCTTGTGGTTGCAGTGCGTACATATTTTGCCGCCGGGCCGTCCCAAGGCAAAATGCGCCCCCTTGGGGGGCAGCTAGCCGAAGGCGCAGCGTGGGGGCTTATTAGAAGCCGACCGCCTGACCGTCGCGCCGGCTGTCGCTGGCGGCAACGTAGCCAAGCTCGTTGTCGTTTTCGGACATGCGCCAGATGAACTGACCCGCGCCGAAATCCATGTACGGATCGTCGACCGACTTCAAAGCATGCCCGAGGTCTTTCAGGCCCGCAATGGTGGAAGCCTTCATATTGGTTTCGATGTCGAGGGTGAAATCGCGGTTGACCTTCCAGCGCGGAGCGCAGCAGGCGGCCTGCGGATTCTGGTGGTAATCCAGCATGCGTACCACGGTCTGCATATGGCCTTGCGGCTGCATGTCCCCGCCCATCACACCGAAGCTCATGACCGGCTTGCCGCCGCGGGTGAGGAAGCCCGGGATAATGGTATGGAACGGACGCTTGCCGCC